>Ga0265325_10000215_pt1 | contig 41177 bp, 26 predicted proteins | sample 41420metaG_FD_202090 | JGI IMG/M metagenome (GOLD analysis project Ga0265325, IMG submission 202090) | Rhizosphere microbial communities from Carex aquatilis grown in University of Washington, Seatle, WA, United States - 4-14-20 metaG | ecosystem: Host-associated > Plants > Roots > Rhizosphere...
GCCCTTGGTGGCTCGGATGGCGATGTCGCCGATAGAGAAGCCCTCGGCGTGAAGTCGAGCCTGGCAGGCGTCGATCGTGTCGGCGGCGGTGGCGCTCATATGACGTTCCGCCCCGATCGATAGTCGGGGATTCCGCCAAGAAATTGATCCGCAAGTCGATCCCATGACACCGCCTGGAGGCTCCAGGACGGCAGGCCATCGATCCCGTCACCGAGCAGGCAGGTGTCGCGATGCACTCACAAAACAGGAAATGGCCCCATTTGGCTGCGCCGCGTAGAAAGCGTGACGCTCAGTCGAGCAAGCTTTCGCGAGCAGCCCGATCTGCCGGCTCACTTGCCTGACAGCTCGGAACCAGAAGGACGCGCAAGCCGAGGTTGTAGTTCCGGTACTCGGGTTCGTGGCTCTCGCGGTATGCCGACCGGCAGTCCGCGCCGTGATAGTTCCAACTGCCCCCCCGGTCCACACGGTTAACGGAAAGGGCAGCACCCAGTGGGTCAACTGCGTCACTGCCGTAAGAGTCGTACCAGTCTTGGCACCATTCAAATAAATTCCCATGAATGTCAAGCAGACCTCCGAGGTTCGGGCGTAGCCGACCGGCAGGGTGCGACCATTTTTGTGAATCTTCCCGAACAGAATTGTCGAAAAATCGACCATAATGCTCGAGAAGCGAACCATCGTTTCCGAACGAATACGCTGACGCCGTTCCCGAGCGGCATGCTACTTCCCATTCCACTTCCGTGGGCAAGCGAAAGCCATGCTTCTCAAGATTCACAGGCCAATCCCACCGCGCGTTCGCCGCCAGTGCATTTGGGTCCGCATACACCTGTTCCTCCTCGCCCAACCCGGCTTGCTCAGTTAGCCAGCGGCAGTAACTCACCGCCTCGAACCAAGTAACGCCAAACGCTGGCTCGGCGTCGGAAAGAGTACGGCCGAATCGTTCTTCCCAGGCGGCGTGGCGATCGAATGAGGTCCACCGGTCAAACCAGCGAATCTGCTCCCAGGTGATCTCACGATCTGCCAGAGCAAACGGCCGCACGAGCGTTACGATGTGGCGCTGTTCGCTGCTTTGGCGATTCACCTCGTCAGGGGGCGAACCGATGACATACTTGCCTGGTGGGAACACGACGAAGGTAACGTAGAACGGGGGCGGGGTCGGCTCGTTCGACTGCGGTGGTCCATCGGCGCTTTCACGCTGACTTGCTTCTTCGCACGGCACGTTAGCTGTGGCCACATCATCGACCTCTTCGGGCGTCGGGCGACTCTCGCCCGAGACTGCACTTACATGCAACGGAGGTTTGGGACGAATCTCCAGCGTGAACCATTCGCGGTCCGGAGAATAAGCAAATGCCGTTTGATCGACCTCCTTCACCACGTCATCCTGATTCCAATGTCGCAAGAGCCAGCCCGCCGCGCCGTGGATCGCAGAGCTGGGGTCGTTCGCGTACCAATTCGCCAGTTGCTCGACGACGCCGTCGCCCTGGGACTCCGGCAAATCGCTCTGCTCGAACTCGCCCAGCGCCAGGAGGAGGCCGTACAACACGCGGTCTTCGATGCGGCGGGATTCACCTGTCTCGCGTTGCCGCAGTTCGTCGGCCACCTTGAGGCACTCCAGCAGTTGGCGAGGCAAAATTCCACGCTGGCGGCAGCGATGCACAAATTGCGTGAGCGATTCTGGATCGTCCGCGACGCGCAGTACGTCCAGAATCCCCTCGCGCTCGCCTTGCCGCAGAAGTGTGATGGCCGCTCCGGCACGACGCTTACCCAATGCAACTCGTTTGATCTGTGGCAGGTCCGCCGCGGGAGTTTCGCGCACCAACTGGTTCAGTAATTCCTGGGCGGCGGAATCGCGGAGCCCCGCCACAAGTGGATAGAGGATTTCGTACTGTCCTGGAGTTGCGGCCGAAAGCAGGCGCGCCAACCGCACTGTATCTTTCCCTGCAAAGTCGGCTAGCGCATTTGCGGCGCCAAGTTGATGGCTCTCCGTTGCCTTGGGGTCCGTAAAGATGCGCTCCAGATCACCTAGCAGGCGGTTGTCGAGCGGACGCAAGTATTCACGTATCCGCGGTTGGTGTTCCGGGTTCGCGGCCAGCAGTTGCTCGGCAAGAAAGGCATCATCGGCGGCCGTCCACTGTTCGGCGGTCGTCGCGTAAGTGGCTAGTGCCAGCCCGGCACGGAATCGGCGCAAGGGGGCTTTCGTCTTGTCGTGCGCCAATTCCCAAAGGTCGCTTTGGATTCGTTGCCGGTACGACAAAAGCTGGTCCCGAATAACTCCGACGTACGATACGTGTCCCGACAAGAGTTGTTCGTAAAGGTAATCTACCTGGCCTTCGTCGCTTTCGACCAAGGCCAACGAAAGGTGCAGCTTTTCATTCGAACCGTCCGTCGCCTCCGCTAACTTCGTCTCGATCATCGGCTTGGCCAAAGTCGTGTATTGGCCGAGTTGCTTGATAACGTTAGGCAACTGCCGTGAATCAGCATTGACGAGTGTCTCCACTAGACCCTTGGCCCTGGTGACGTTTTCCGTCCGTTCGTTGGTTCGCTGGCTGAGCAGTGACCCGACAAAGGCCGCGAAAACCAAGACGACAACGGCCGCAACTGCCGCTCCGGCTGTCCCCTTATGGTTTCGCACCCAGCGCGTCAGTTGCCGAGAGAATGGGTCACGATGGACTGACACGGGCTGGTCATTCCGCCAGCGCTCAATGTCGTCGGCCAAAGCTCGTGGCGAACGGTAACGGCCTGCTGGCTTCGGTGCCATTGCCTTGAGGCAGATTGCCTCCAACGCGCGCGGCACGTCCTTATCGACCGTCCGTGGACCGGGAAAATCGCCTTTCACAACCCGGCCCGGCATGTCCATTCTTTCGTCGGCGCTGATCGGTGCCTGCCCGGCCAAGAGCGTGTAGAGTGTCGCACCGAGACTGTAAACGTCGCTGGTCGGCCCCAACTCGTCCCATTGGCCCATGGCTTGCTCTGGGCTCATGTATTGCAGCGTACCAAGCCTATGGCCCATCTGAGTCGCGGCTGAACCACTCGCCGAAGTCGGACGTAACGTCTTCTCGTCGCTCTGCGCATGGGCTTCAGGCCTGCCAATGACTTTGGCCAACCCCCAATCGACAACCAGGGTTTCGCCGTATTTTCCAAGCATGATATTGCCGGGCTTCAAATCGCGGTGCAGCACCCCTCGGCTATGGGCGTATTCCATCGCATTGCAGACGTCGATGAATCGGCCCAACAACGTGCGAAGGTGGGCAGTTCGCTCGGTAGGATCAAGTCCAGCGGCCTTGGCTTGATGGAACGCCTTGATGGCGCCCTTGAGGCTGTCGCCTTTGATGAACCGCATGGCGTAGAACGGACGACCGTCGGCGTAGCTGCCCAGGCCATAGACGGGCACGACACCCGGGTGTTCCAGCCCGCCTGTCACTTCGGCTTCGAGAAGAAACCGCGAGCGGAGAACAGCATCGTCGGCGAAGCGGTCCTGGATTTCTTTCAGGGCGACTTCACGATGAAGTTCCTGATCCTCGGCCACGAAGACCTCACCAAGGCCGCCATGTGCGTGCGGCCGCAGTACGCGGAACCGCGTGCCCGCCGAGGTTGGTGTGCCGGCCGTCCAACTCAAGGTCGACGCTGCGTGTAAGTACGCCGAGTCGACCGACAGGTGTGCCAGGCTGGCTTCAACATCGGGATCGTTCAACGCAGCACGCAACTCGTCGCGCAGCGAACCGACCGAGCTTACGGAGGCCAGGCTCTTCTCGGCATCATTGCCGTGCTGCTTGATGTGGGCGGCGACTAAGCCGTCGAGCAACTGTCGGAATTCGGCATTGAGCGCGCCAAGCTCAACTAAAATGTCGGCCAACAGCCTGCTCTTGTCGGTTGTCCAACGGTCAAACGCGGTGAGCAGGGCCTGCCGGTCGATGAAATTGTTCTGGAATGCCAAGATGCCGAACAGCAGGTTACGATCGGCGTTCATCAGGCGATCTTAAGGCCAGGCACAACGTGGGCTTGTGCCCAATAGACTAACGTGCCCGCGGACGAGGAGCAACTTGCCGGGGCACCGAGCCGTCATGGCCGGTTAGGGTTGGCGCTCGTGAAGAAAGACGTTCCATCAGCAACGACGCCGGCACCAAACCCGCCAATTCTGGGTGTGTCGCTCATCGAAGCTGCCGAGCGCATCGGCGTTTCCCGTGCGATGGCACACATGCTCTCCGTAAAGCATGGGCCTGGTCGGATGTGCAACGACGGGTGTGCCTGGCTGACATTGGCCGAGCTGCGGACCCTGTCGATGCGACCGTGGAAGGAACGACCCCAACGAAGGATGCAGGTGGCATCGACAAACGGTTCGGCGTTACCGACGTCGAAACGCCAGCGGCCAACCGCGTGGTTGCCGTCCTCGCCTGGCTCCTCTAATCTATCTTGGACGGGCTAGGTTCCAGGAGATGTAGACCCATGCTGTGGCACTCGTTCGGCGCTGGCCCTTGTCGGTCAACCGTTTTCGACATCATCCGGTCCTTACTCGCCTCACAAATCATTGCGTATTGCGCCGCGCTGGCTTGGGCTGAGGGACCGCCACCACTTCGCTTCATTGAACCGGACGACGGCACAGGCCAGTCAATGGCAGTCGTCGTGGACGGCTTTGACCTGATCCATACGGCCCAGCTCGGGCCACTCGACATGACAGGGGACCTGGTTGGAAAAGACGACATCGAACAACAGATCACACAAACGCTCGACAACATTCGCGCAGCGTTAGAGGCCGGAGGGAGCGGTTTCAATCGGCTCGTGAAACTCAACGCCTACGCGGCAGACACCGCCATTGCGGGTGCGGTTCGGCTTCGGCTGGCGCGCGAATTTTCCGGCCGTGAAAAACCGGCGGTGTCGATGGTCGAAACGAGTTTGAGCCACGGATCGGTCGCCATGGACGCCATCGGTACCGCCGATCCAAAGTCGGGAGGCTTGCCCGTCGTTCGGCGTCGGGGCGAGCAACTTTATACGGTCAATGAGCGTCTGGCCCATGTTGCTGTGCTTCCGGCGGGGCCGACGGTGTACATTTCGGGTCAGGCGGAGCCGGGTGACCTACGGCAGGCCACTCGGGCCACCTTGGAGAACCTAAACAAGACGTTGACCTACCTCGGGCTCGACCTAGAACATGTGGTCGCACTCAAGGCGTTTGTCACGCCGGCCGACCAGATTGCGCAAGCTGAGGACGAAGTTGTACGATTCTTCGCTGACCAAGTCGCGCCGCCGATCTCGTGGGTTGAATGGCAATCCTCGACGCCGATCGAAATCGAATTGGTGGCGGCAGCCCTGCCGCGCGACGGCGCCCGCGCCATCGAGTACCTGACGCCCCCAGGCATGACTGCGTCGCCCGTGTTCTGTCGCGTGACGCGGATATCCGCCGATCGCACCGTTTACGTTTCGAGCTTGTACGGTGAGCAAGGTGGTGACGGCGCCGAACAGGTTCGACAGATCTTCACAACTTTGGATAGGGTGATTCGAGCATGCGACAGTGACCTGAAGCACTTGGCCAAAGCCACCTACTACGTGGCCGATGACGACGCGAGCAGCCAGCTCAACAAGCTACGGCCCGAATATTACGATCCCCAGCGCCCGCCCGCCGCGAGCAAGGCGCTGGTGCGTGGCGTCGGGAGAGCTGGGCGAACGATCACGCTCGACATGATCGCTGTGCCCGTTGGTAAGGACGACGAATAAGCAGGCCGGCCCGCATGACGAACGATCCTACCAGATACGGACGCGCTGGTTCGCCGGCAGCCAGAGCTTGTCCCCTTCTTTCACGCCAAACGCCTCGTAGAATTCGGTGAGGTTCCGGATCACGCCATTGCATCGGAACTCCGGCGGCGAGTGCGGATTGGTCGCCAGCTGGCGGCTCATCGCCGCATCACGGTACTTCGCGCGCCAGACCTGCGCCCATCCAATAAAGAGCCGTTGCGGGCCGGTGAAGCCGTCGATCTCGGGCGATTCCGCGCCGTTCAAAGAGATCATGTAGGCCTTGTGAGCGATCGTCAAACCACCGAGGTCGCCAATGTTCTCGCCGATCGTGAGCTCGCCATTGACGTGTTGGCCAGGCAGCTGTTGCGGCTCGAACGCGTTGTACTGCTCGATCAGGATGCTCGTCCGCTTCTTGAACTCGCGCTTGTCGTCGGCCGTCCACCAATCCTTCAGGTTGCCGTCGCCGTCGTACTTCGCCCCTTGATCGTCGAAGCCGTGACCGATCTCGTGTCCAATCACGGCGCCAATGCCTCCGTAGTTGACCGCGTCGTCGGCTTGGAGGTCGAAGAACGGCGGTTGTAAGATGGCGGCCGGGAAGACGATCTCGTTCATCCCCGGGTTGTAATAGGCATTGACGGTCTGCGGCGTCATGTGCCATTCCGACCGATCGACCGGCTTGCCAAGCTTGCTCAACTGGTAATCCAGGGCGAACTGCGAGGCGCGACGCGCGTTACCGACCAGGTCGTCGCGCTGGATGTCCAGCGTCGAGTAATCCCGCCATTTATCGGGATAGCCAATCTTGGGAGTGAACCTGGCCAGCTTGTCGAGGGCCTTGGTCTTGGTCTCGGCGGACATCCAGTCGAGCGCCTGGATGTCGGCGCGATAGGCTGCGATCAGGTTCGCGACCAGCCCTTCCATTTTCTCCTTGGCTTCGGGAGGAAAATGCTTTGCGACATAGAGCTCGCCCACGGCCTCGCCCAGCGCCGCCTCGACCATGGCCACTCCGCGCTTCCAGCGGGGCCGGATCTCCGGCGTGCCCGTCAGGGTCTTACCGTAGAACTCGAAATTCTCCATCACGAACGCCTCCGACAGCATCGGGGCGCGATCGCGAATCACATTCCAAGTGAGATAGGTCCTCCAGTCGTCGATCGAGAAGACGTTGAGCGTCGTGGCGAGATCGGTCATGAAGCTCGGCTCGGCGACAATCATCTCCTTGATCTCTGAGCCCCCCATGCCCTCGAACCAGCCATCGAGATCCAGGCCATTTGCCAAAGCCTTCAGTTGGGCGCGTGAGACCTTGTTATAGGTCTTCTCGACGTCACGAACGCGAACGTTATCCCAATGGCCTTTGGCGATGGCCGTCTCGATCGTCATGATCCGCGCGGCGGCCTCTTCTGGATGGGGGACCTTCGCCAGCGCAAGCATATTGCCGATGTGAGTGACGTAGGTATTGCGGATGCTTTCGAACTTCGGTTCGCGATAATACGATTCGTCCGGGAGACCCAGTCCGCTTTGTCCGATGTAGACGATGTATTGATCCGATTTCTTGCGGTCGGTGTTCACATAGGCCGCGAACAGGCCGGGCACTCCGACTCGCTGAAGCTTGGCTAGCTCGCGAATCAGTCCGGGTTTATCCTTGATCGCGGCGACCGCAGCGAGTTCCGACTCGATCGGCGTGAGGCCGAGCGTCTCGGCGCGGGCCTGATCCATGAATGAGGCGTAGAGGTCGCCGACCTTCTGAGCGTTGGGATCGTCCTTGGCTTGTGCGGCGTCTTCAATGATCGACCGCACCTGAGCTTCGGAGCGGTCTCGAAGCTCGAAGAACGCGCCATCCATCGGTCGATCGGGCGGAATCGTCGATTCGCTGAGCCACCTGCCGTTCACGCTGCGGAAGAGGTCGTCTTGCGCCCGAACGGCGGGGTCAAAGTGGCTTTGGTCGATTCCCGACTTGAGAATCGAGTCCGCGGCGTAGCTCGTGGAAAGGGCGATCCCTGCGGCGAAGGCCGCGATCGTTCGGGTTTTCATTAAGAGTGGTCTCGCACTTTAGGATGAAATTGAGACGTTGAAAATGCTCCTGGGTGGTTCCGACATTGTACCGCGAAGCGGGCTTACAGCCATTGCATCGTCATCCTATCGAGACGCTGCCAAGGTGCGGTACCAAGTCGTGGCCCTGCTTGGCTTGATCTGGGCGTTGAGTAGGCCTCGCAATTCCGCACGGCGATCGCCCGAGGGCGGAAACCAAGGCCGAAGCCAATTCGGCCCCGTGACGTTCGAGTCAAGCAAGGCATCGACGCCAAGACCACATTCATTGGCAAGGTGCTCAGGGCCGTGGGCATGAAGCGGAAGCGCCGCCATACGGCAGCTGACGAGGCTGGGCTAGGCCACTATACCGACGATGAGGGAGAGTTAGATCCATTGCGACGTGAATCGCAGTTCAGCTTGATCCGGGCTGACCGTCTTTCACGTAGTACGCTTTGGCAAACCGCCAGTAGGCCGCACATAGCTCCGTAACGGAAAGACCAGCATCACCACGACGATCCTCGTTCCTGAGCCGACCGGCGGCCAATCATTCACCGATTAGCCGGCCGTACTCGATAGATTCGGCAGTAACTTACGAACGAACTACCCGCACGGGGATTTGAACCCCGGTTACTGGGCTGAGAACCCAGCGTCCTAGGCCACTAGACGATGCGGGCGCGAACACAAGACGTTTGTTACCCTATCGACCGGCTGGCTGTCAACCGCCGTTGGATTCCTCGGCGTGAAGCCATTGCTGGATCATCTGGCGTTGGTCGCCGCGGACGCGGGGTCCGCCGGCGTCCTGGTTTTGCCGCAGCGTCGTCACGACCCATTGCCGCATTTGAACGTCGGCGACCACTCCCTCCCAAAGTGGCTTGAGTTCTTCGAGTTTTTCAATCGACTCGATAACCTTGTGCTGGCGCGCCAATGCCACGGCCTGGCCCGCCAGGCCAAACGCGCGGTACTCGGGTTCTTCGAGATCGGCCAGCGCGACGAACTGCTTGAGCGCGTCGTCGTTCCGCTCCTGGGCCAGAGACCAGCGAGCCAGGTCTTTGTCGGCCTGGCGCATCTCGTAGTCGGCATCCGGAAAGAACTCCTTGACGCTTCGCAGCCATTCTTCGGTATTCGTCGAACGGCGGCGCATGAGCTGCCGGGCGAAGAAAAGCTGCTCCTGGGCTGAGGCTTGCCTTGTCACCGGCACCTGGTGCGCGTCGGCGAGCAAATACGGCGGCCGGCGCAGCCAACCGACGCCAGCGCCCGCCGCAAAAGCCAGGACGGTTCCGGCTGCGAGCCACAACGCCGTCCGGCGGCGGTGCGACGACGCCAGTGACGCGCTTTGCATCAAGACCGCCAACCGCTGCGTGGCAGCGTGGCTTTCGGCCAGCGCCTCGACCAGGGGCCCTTCGGCCTCGCCGAATGCACCGTGCCACGAGTCGTCCAGCCCCTCGATCTTGATTGCCCGCAACTCGGCGAGCAGCTCGCGGGCGCTGGTTTGCCGCTGCGCCGGATCCTTGGCCAACATCTTGTGGATGGTACGACAGAGCGCTAGTGGAAGATCTGGACGCACCGATTCCAGCGGCTCGGGCTCTGTTTTCAGGTGCTGCAGCGCAACCGCCAGCGTGGTATCGCCGCGAAACGGAGGATGGCCGGCCAGCACCTGATAGCAGGTCACGCCAAAGGAGTAAATGTCGCTACGGGGGTCAAGCGCCCGCCCCTCGATCTGTTCGGGGCTCATATACAGCGGCGTGCCCATCGTGACTTCCTTCTGGGTCAACTGAACCGTGCCGAGACCATCAGGCAGCCGCGCCAGGCCGAAGTCGGCCACCTTCACTTCGCCGCTTTGGGCCAGCATGATGTTATCGGGCTTGATGTCGCGATGCACGATTCCGGCGGTCGAGGCTTTGCAGAGCGCGGCGGCGACCTGTCGCATGATGGCCAAGGCCAGCTTGAGATCCGGCTGGCCGCGACGGGTCATGTACTCGCGCAAGTTCTGCCCTTGAACATACTCCTGGGCGATGAAATGAATGCCGTCGCAACAGCCCACATCGTGGATTTGCACGATGTTGGCATGAACCAGCGACGCCGCGGCGTGGGCCTCGTTATGAAACCGTTTGACATACGTCTCGTCGGTCGCAAGGCTGCTCTTGAGCACCTTGATCGCCACCTGGCGGTGCAAGGCGTCTTGTTCGGCCAGGTAGACCTCGGCCATCGCCCCCCGGCCCAGCCTTCGCAACAGGCGAAAGCTCCCGAGTTGCCGGCCCGACAAATCGGCTTCCGGCTTTGATTCGGTGGTGCTGGACGCGGGGTCGGGCATGGATGGAACTTGTCGAGTTGTATGGGTGACGATGAACGTGAGTATGTGGGCGAACGATGGAATTGGCAACATCGGGGAAGGTCATTGGTCCTTGGCCGCTGGTCCTTTGTCGTCCATTGTCACTGGTCATTGGCAAGCAGGAGCATTCGAAAGCCGAGGACCGTCGCGATATTCCGGGCTTGCTGGCCACACTGACGGACGATTGCGTGTACGAGCTGTTTCCAGGTGGCAAGCGATGGACCGGTCACGCCGGTGCCGAGCGGTTTTATACGGAATTGTTGACATCGTTTCCTGACGTCAAATTCCGCCTCACCGACATCGTAATCGGCCCTCAGGGTGTCTGTGAGGAAGCCTCCATGACCGCGACGCACATGTGCGACTGGCTCGATTACCCGGCCAGCGGCCAGCACGTGGAATTCAAGGTCGTGATCTTCTTTCCCTGGGACTTGGAACGGAAGAGATTCCGCGGCGAGAAGATCTATCTCGACGCGGACGATTTCTCCTAGTGCTGGCTTCGGCCGCAACCCAAAACTCACCCACTACCGCGCCTCTTCCAACGCCTGCGTCGCCGAAACGCGATCGCCGGAATTGACGTGCGCCAGCGCGCGACCCAGCGCCGAGATCTGCCGCTCGGAAAACGGCACCGCCGCGCCGGGCAAGGGAGGGTCCGGCACGAGCCGCGCGGCGATCGCTCGTGCCAGTTCGTCGACACCGCCCGGCGCCACACTGCTGGTGTACACGCCCGGCGGACGAGGGCGGCTGGTGTCCGGTGGCAGATCGCTCTTGGTATGGACGACCAGGGCACCGGACCATTCGGCCAACAATAGATCGTCGTCAACCTCCCAGGCCCGGCTGGAGTCGAATACGAGCGCACACACCACAGCCCCGGCGAGACGCTGGCGCGCCAAACGCACACCGGCCGACTCGAGCTCGTCGCCACCGGCACATAAGCCCGCCGTATCGGATAGTTCGACCGGCCAACCTTCGAAGGCTGTGGCGGCCGTCACCACATCGCGTGTCGTGCCAGGCGCGTCGTAGACGATCGAGCGGCGATAGCCGACCAAGGAGTTGATCAGGCTGCTCTTGCCCACGTTTGGTCGACCAGCCAACACGACCTGAAATGGGTTGATCAGAAATCGACCCAAGGATGCGCGGGCGATCAGCGCTTGCAATCCTTCACGCGCGGCTGCCAGGCTCGCGTCGTCAACTCCCGCCAGCAGCCGCACGATTTCATCGATTACCCGGCCCAATGCGCCGTGGTATTGATCCAGGAGAATGGCAGCGGTCCGCTGGGTGCGCGCGTGGGCCAGGGCTTCGAGCGCCTCGGCCTGGATCGCATCACCCGCCTCGTCACGATTCCACGCCTGCCAGGTCGTCGGCCGGCAACCCGCGGCGGCAAGCGCTTCGAGAACCGCCGCCACCGCGGCCTGGCCGCCGTGGCCATGGACCTCGACGCGATCGGCCGCGCGGCAAACGACAACCAGATCCTCGCCCGGTTCGGCGCCCCAGCGGCCAAACACTATCCGCCCGATGGGCATTGATGCCAGCGGCCGCCCATTGGCAGGGCGGAACAATCGCGCGACGATAGCCAGCGCGCCGCGTCCGACAACCAGTACCGTGGCCACGGCGCCGCGACCCTCGGGTGTGAGCACGACGGCCCGCGTGGACGAGCGGTCAGCATCGGGATTATGATTGTCACTGGTCATCGCTTGTATTCTTATACATTGGGCGGTCAAGATATACGTCACGCGGCCGACAATGAGAAGCCACCGCCGGGCAAAGCCCGGCGGTGACGCTTCAGCCCCAGTTAAACAATCGCCATGCGTATTACCCGCTTCGAAACTTTCCTGGCCAACGCCGGGCTGCGCAACTACCTGTTCCTGCGGCTCTCGACCGATACCGGTTTAACCGGCGTCGGTGAAGCGTCGTTGGAATGGCAGGAGCGGACGGTGCAAACCGTGGCCCACGAATGGGTCGAAAGCCGAGTCCTCGGCCGGGATGCGTTCGATGTCGAGCAAATCGTGGGCGATATGATCCGCGACCAGTACCAGGGCGGTTCGACCGTAATGACGGCGATCAGCGGCGTTGAGATCGCGCTCTGGGATCTGATCGGCAAGGCCTGTGGTCAGCCGGTCTACAAGCTGATGGGCGGCCGTTGCCACCGCACGCTCCCGGCCTATGCGAACGGCTGGTATGGCGGCGCCGCGACGCCAGGCGAGTACGCCGAGCGGGCCAAAGATGTCGTCGCCCGCGGCTACACGGCGATGAAGTTCGATCCATTCGGCACCGCATGGAAAACACTTTCGGCCGAGGCCCGGGAAACGGCGATCGAAATCGTGGCGGCGGTCCGCGAGGCTGTCGGTCCCAAGGTGGGGTTGATGATCGAGTTCCATGGCCGGCTCGGCGCGACTGCGGCGATTGAGATGGTCAACGACCTGGCGCCGTTCAAGCCCGAATGGTGCGAGGAGCCGGTGGCACCGGAATGTCTCGACCTGCTGGCCGAGGTCAAGCGGCGCACGACCGGCCGCATTTCGTCGGGCGAGCGGCTCTATACACTGGCCGAATTCTTCAAGCTCACGGCGTTGCGGGCAGTCGATGTGGTGCAGCCCGACATTGCGCACTGCGGCGGCCTGTTGGCGGCCAAGAAGATCGCCGCGATGGCCGCGGCGCAGGATATCCTGGTGGCACCGCACTGCTCGATCGGTCCCGTGGCCTTGGCGGCGGCCTTGCACTTCGACGCGAGCACGCCGAATTTTCTGGTCCAGGAAGCTTTCGCCGAGTTCGACGTTGCCTGGCGCAACGACCTGGTGCGAGGATGGAGCCCCTTGGCCCACGGCGAATTCAGCTTGTCCGACGCACCGGGGTTGGGTTTGGAGCTCGACGAGGATGCGATCGCGGCCCATCCCTACCGGCCCCACGCCTTCCCGAGCTTGTGGGACGAGCGTTGGCTGAAAGATTTCACACCCGACCGATAAAACGAGCGGCAACTCCGCTACGCGACTTCGATCTCGTTGGTGAGGGGCTCGTCCTCGACAACTCCCATGGCGGCCTGCTGAGCGAGTTGCTTGGAGTAGAACGTGGCGCAACGCCCGCCGAGGTAGACCCCATCGCGGCGAACCTCGACGGTGAGGCCGACGATCGAGCCGGAAGTGCGGCGCTGCACAACGCGAGCAATCCGGGCGGCCAGCTTTTCGGCGCGCGAAGCCGCGCGCTTGGTCGAAGACACGGAGACGACCTCAATCGCCGGCGCCGCCGCCGCGATGATCGGCTCGATTTCGTGAAGCTTGTCCATCGGTCGAAAAACCCTCCTTGGAACACAGCGCACCGCCACTGTAACCGGGGGGAATTGAAAAAGTCAACCCCCCTTGCTAGCACGCGCAGAGTGGCCACCGCCCAAGGTACCGATGCCCGACGTTGATGTAGACTGGTGCGCAAAGCAAGCTAGAATAAATCGCGTCCGAACGCGAATGCTTAACGGAGAACGGCGCGAATACCATGGCGAAGACCGCAACAGAACGTCCATCCGAAGCCGCCGACGGACCACCGCTGGAAATCGACCTCAAAGACCCGGTGCTCGCCGCGCTTCTCGCCTGGTTGATTCCTGGCCTCGGCCATTGGTACCAGGGGCGGCGCCATAAGGCCGTGTTGTTCTTCGTCTGCATTCTTGGGACGTTCATCTACGGGCTTTACCTGGGCGAAGGACGGGTGGTCTACGCTTCGTGGCGTCCGAACGATAAGCGTTTGCAGTATTTCACGCAGGTCGCAGTGGGAATTCCCGCGCTGCCAGCCGCAGTGCAAGCCTTGCGAGCCAAGCCGATCCAGTTTCCCGTTTACAAACGCTTCATGGTCCCGCCCGATTTGACTTCCGGCGGGGAGTTGGATCAGCTCGTCAGCGATCTGCACCGTTATTGGGAGCTGGGCACCTACTTCACCGTGATCGCCGGACTATTGAACATTCTGGCGATTTACGACGCCTGGGGCGGACCCGCGTTTTCAGCCCCACCCCCCAAGAAAAAGGAAGACGAAGGTCCACCGGGCGATACCTCGCGGGATGACGACGCGGACGGCGGCAAAACGTCATAGTACAGAGGAGACGATCGTGAACCCGTTGGCCCTGGCTGGAGTTTTATTTGCAACCCACGTCAACGATATGTGGTATGCACTGCCGCTGATCGTGGCAGTCAGCCTGGTCTATTCCGCCACGCGGCACGAGCAAATGCGCGACATCACGATCGGCGCCATTCGCACCGGAACCTGGATCGCCGGCTTCATGTTGGCGTTGTTCCTGATCCTGTTCCTGATGTCGTCAGTGGTTTAAGCGGAATAAAAACCACCTCCCAGTTGCGATCACGCCGTCGGTGACTGCCGGTCGGCGTAATTCGTGGCTCAGCCCCCATCTTGATGCCCGCTGATTCTCGACAAATCGCGGAGAATCTGGGAAAACTGAAATGCGGCCGTCACACTTCCGACCTTTTCGGGGTCTTTATCTTTGGCAGCACGCGATTCGTCGAACGAACCGGCGCCTTCCGCCGCCGCGGCCAAGGATGACGAAGCGGCCTTTTGGGCCCTCGCCAACCGCTACCGGCCGTACTTGAAGAATGTGGCCGACCGGCTGTTGGGTGGCCGATTGCCCGGCAAGGTCGAGGCCTCGGATCTCGTGCAGCAGGCACTGTTGGCGGCGTGCGAGCGGCTCGACCAATTGCGCGGCGAGCGGCCCGAGCAATGGCTGGCGTGGCTGGCGGCGATCGTGCGGAACGAAGCGCTCGATTCGCTGCGCTACTGGGGCCGGGAGGTCCGCGACGTGCGGATCGAGGAGTCGCTCAACGCCGAGCGCGACCGAGGACCGCTGGCGCCGGACGATGGCTCGGCGGAGCTGGCGGCGCGGCGCGAGCGGGCTGCCCGGCTGCTGGAAGCGCTGGGGCGGCTCTCGGCCGATCACCGCCGGGTGTTGGAATTGCGGCATTTCGACGACTTGCCCTTTACCGAGATCGCCGCGCGGATGGATCGTCAAACCGATGCGATACGTCAACTGTGGGTGCGAGCGGTCCGCCGCCTCCGCGAGGAATTGGGAGACGAACCATGATCGACGACGAACTTGTGCCAGGTCCCGACGCCGCGCGGCTGGCCGTCGTCTTTGACGACTTTTGCGAGGCACTGCGGCGCGGCGAGCAAACTGCCCCCGAACCTTGGCTCGCCGAAAACCGCGGCGGCGAAGAGGCCCTGCCCGACCTGCGCGTGATCGCCGCTTTGCACGACGCCGGCCGGGTGCTGGCCGGCGATTCGCGCCTGGAGGCCACGCGGACGTGGGCACCCGGTGACACCGTGGGAGAGGCCCCTTGCAAGCCGCTGGCGGCCGGCGATCGGCTGGGCGATTACGTCATCGAGCGGCTGCTCGGCGCCGGCGGAATGGGCGAGGTCTACCTGGCGGAGCACATGCTCATGGGTCGCCGCGCGGCGATCAAGGTGCTGCCGGGCCAACGCAGCGAGGCACCAGAGCGGTTGCGGCGCTTCCTGACCGAGATTCGCGCCCAGGGCCGGCTGGGGACGCACCCCAATCTGGCCGTCGCTTACGACGCCGGCGAGCACGAGGGCCGGGTTTATTTGGCGCTGGAATATGTGCCGGGTACCGACCTGCAAACGAAGGTCGCACAGTCGGGTTCCCTGCCTTCCGACGTGGCGCTCGACTGCATCCGTCAGACGGCCGCGGCGCTGGCCTTCGCTCACAAGCATGGTATCGTACACCGCGATATCAAGCCGTCGAACCTGATGCTCACTCCCCAAGGCCAGGTGAAGCTCTTGGACCTTGGCCTGGCGCAATTGGCCGCGAGCGAATCGCAAGCGACCGACGCCACGCGAACGCAGGCCGGCTTGCTCTTGGGCACGCCCGATTACATCGCCCCGGAGCAAGCCCAAGACGCCAGCCGGGCGGACGCGCGCAGCGATCTCTACAGTCTCGGTTGCACCTGGTACTACTTGCTTACCGGCCGGCCTCCGTTCGCCGGCAACTCGGCGATCGAGAAACTCAGGGCACACGCCCTAGAGCCGCCTCCCTGCCTGCTCGATTCACGGCCCGAAGTACCGCCGGCCACGGCCGCCATGTTGGAGATGCTGTTGGCGAAGCGGCCGGAGGACCGCTACCAATCGGCCGACGAGTTGTCGGACGACCTTGGGCATGCCGCGAAGCGCGCGGGCGCCACGGCACATCGCACGAAAGGCCGTCGGCGCCATTTTGCGCGCATTCAACTCGCCGCGATCATGGTCGTTCCGCTCGCGGTGATCGGCGCAGTCGGGTACGGGTTCGCTACCCGCTGGAGCGGACGCCCTGGCCCATCGACGAGCGGCGGTTCGCCGAAGGTCGCAGCGCTTGGCAATGCCGGCACCGAGGCCGCGACGACCGTACCGTCGACGGGGCCGCCGGACGAAATCAAGGCGGGCGAAATCAAGGCAACGATGCGGATCGAGCAGTTTCGCGTGGGGCCCGGTGACGAAATGACGTCGTTGGGCAACATGGGAAATCATGGCGGCGGTGTTCGCGCGGGCGACCGGGTGGCCGTCGCAGTCGAGTTTGAGACGCCGGCCTACGCCTACTTGCTGGCCGTCAATCCCGACGCAGGCTGCCAGTTGCTTTTTCCCGAGCCCGACGCCGAGCAAGCGGCCGTCAAGCGCGTGCCGCGTTTCGTTTGCCCAGGAAAATCAGACGATTACCTGACGCTCGACGACGCCGGCTGCACGGCCTTCGTGCTGGTGGCCTCGCGCGAGCCGTTAGGTGCCTTCGACGACTGGGCCCCGCGGGTCGAACGAGCCGATTGGCATGCCACGGGTGCAACCCCATGGTCGTTCGATGGCCACCGGCTCGAGCCGCTGGCACGGCAGCGCGTCGGTACGGCGCAGCACGGCCCGGCGGCATTGGCCGAGTTGTGCCGCGCGTTGCAGGCACGTCGGGGTGTTGCCGCCGTGAGGGCCATCGCGTTCGAGGTTTTGCCCAACATGCCATCCGACTGAATGGAGATCCCCAATGACATGTAGCCGAATCATGCACGTCTCACGACATGTCGGGGCCCTCCTGGTGCTCGCAACGTTCGTCGCCTCCCAGCTTCGCGTCACGGCGGCGTGGGACGAGCCGGCCGAAGGCCCACCCGCCGACGCCGACACGCCGTTCATGCGCAATCTGACGGGCGACGATGCCGAACTGGCGGATGAATTAAGCCAACGTATCGACGAACTTTACCGGAGCGGTGATTTTGCCGACGCGCAAGCGCCGGCGCGGGAACTGCTCGAATTGCGGACCCGCGAACAAGGCGCCGCCCACTGGCAAACCCAAGACGCCCGGCGATTGCTAGCGACGTTGGAGCGGGCTGCCGGCCTGGAAGCAGGTGCCCGCGCCGAGCTGACCGAGGCGAAGGCGCTCGACGAAAAGAGCATGGCGGCGTACCAGGAAGTCCGGCTTGCCGACGCCATCGCGCTCAAACAACGCGTGGCTGCGATCTACGAACGACACCTGGGCCCGGCAGACCACGAGACAGCAACCGTGCTGTACGGTTTGGCCGTATTGTTCGGAACCAGCGGCCGGCCAGCCGACGCTCAGCCGTTGCACGAGCGATCGCTCACGATCTTCCGTCAGGCGTTAGGCGAAGAGCACCCACTGACAGCCCAGGGTTATCGCGGCCTCGCCGTCGCGCTCGATCGCAGTGGCAAGTACGCGCAGGCCGAGCCGTTGTTCCGTCGCGCCCTGGCGATCCAGCGCGGAGTGAATGGCGCGCAAGATCAGAAAACCATCACGACCATCGACGACCTGGCGCAAAACCTCGACCATCAGGGCAAGTACGCCGAAGCCGAGCCCCTGTTCCGGCAGGCGCTGGCGATCCGCCGCCAAACCCTGGGCGAAGATCATTCCGACACGGCAAGTAGTTGCAACAACCTGGCCGCCAACCTGGTTTACCAGGGCAAATACGCGGAAGCCGAACCGATGTGTCGGCAGGCACTGGCGCTGCGCGAGCGGCTGGACGGCCCGGATGGTGACAAGACGGCTACCGAGGCCAACAATCTCGCGACCTGCCTCTTGCACCTGGCGAGGTCCGCCGAGGCCGAACCGCTCCTGCGGCGTTCGCTCGATATTTCGCGGCGCACGCGCGGCGAGGAGCATGCGGATACAGCCATCAGCTATAGCAACCTGGCAGTGAGCCTGTTCAACCAGGGCCGATATTCCGAGGCTGAGCCGTTGTACAAGACGGCCTCCGAGATTTTGCGGAAAGTCCACGGCGACGACCATCCCACGACCGCAGTCGGTTACCACAACCTGGCCATGAACCTGAGCGCCCAGGGAAAGCACGCCCAGGCCGAACCGCTGTTGCGCAAGGCGCTCGGAATTCGAAGTCGGACGCTCGGCGAGAATCACCCGGAAACCGCCCATGGCTACATGGGCCTTGCGAGCAACCTCGGCAGCCAGCAAAAATTCGCCGAGGCTGAGCCGCTCTTTCGAAAAGCGCTGGAAATCGATCGCGAAACGCTCGGCGATGGCCACCCGCAGACGGGCCTGTGTTGCCGGGATCTGGGGAGCAACCTCACGCAACAAGGACGTTACGCTGAGGCTGCGGCGTTGCATTTGCGCGCTTTGGCCACCCACCGCAGGGTGTTTGGCGAGCAGCACCCCGAGACGGCCGCTTCGTACGATGCGTTGGCTCGGAACCTCGACTCCCAGGGTAAACACGCCGAGGCCGAACCCCTCTTGCGCCAGGCGTTGAGCAACCAACGCGCGGCGTTGGGGGAGGAGCACCAAACGACGGCGAGTACGACCGAGAACCTGGCCGTCAACCTGGAGCGCCAACGGCGTTTCGACGAAGCGGAAGCGCTTCACCGGACCGCCCTGGGCATTTGGCAGCGGACGCAAGGCGACGAACACCCAAGGACGGCGCTCGTCCACCACAACCTCGCAGCAAACCTGCTTCAACAGGGCAGGCCTGTGGAGGCCGAACCGCACTTGCGGCGCTCGTTGGCGGTTCGTGAATTGGGGGCGCGGGAAAACGACCCCGACGTCGCCATGTGCTTCGACGGCCTGGCAAAGGTCCTCATGAGCCAGGGGAAACACGCCGAGGCGCAAGGGCTGCTCGAACGCTCTTTGTCGGCGCTCCGCCAGGAGCTCGGCGAACGACACCCCGCCACGGCCGTCGTCCACTGCGACCTCGCCAGGAGCCTTCAGAACCAGGGGAAGTACCCCGAAGCGGAAGCCGAGTGGATCGCCGCGGCCGAGAGGTACGAAGCCGCCAGACTGAGCGTGAGTTTTACCGGCTTGGACCGGGCGGAGTTTGGCGACAGGCTATCGCCGTTGCCGCGCCTCGCGGCGTGCCAAGCGCGGCTCGGTCTCGCGGCGCAGGCGTGGGCGAACCTGGAAGCCAACCTGGCGAGAGGCTTGTTCGACGACCTCTCGGCACGCCGCGCCTTGCCGCTTGCCGACGACGACCGGCTCCAAGAGCAGGCGCTCCGCGCACGGTACGAAGGGCTCGAGCGAGAGCTCGCGGGTCTGGCGAAATCGACCGGCGACGACGCCGAACGCGGCCAGCGAGTCTTGGAGCTGCGCACCCGGCGCGACGAAGCCCAGGCCGAGCTCACCGAGTTCATGGCCGAATTAGCGCGACGTTATGGCCCTCTGGCGGGAAAGTCCTATGACCTGGCGGCGATTCAATCGTCTCTGCCGGACGACGCCGCGCTGGTCGTCTGGCTCGATGAATCCGCGCTCCCGCTGGCCGCGGACCCCAACGGTGAGCATTGGGCCGGTGTTTGCCGGCGGAAAGGCAGCCCGGCATGGATCAAGCTCGCCGGTAGCGGTGAGGGGGGCGCTTGGACCAACGAAGATGACGAACTGATCGGCGAGGTTCGCCAAACGATAAGCGACCCGTCCGCCGTGGCACGCCCCGATTGGAAAAAGCCGCTCGCCGCACTGAGCGCTCAACGTCTTACACCACTCTTGCCCGCGCTTGGGGCCGAAAACGGTCTGCCTGCCGTGAGACGACTGATCGTGTTGCCGTCGCGTGCCATGGCGGGCGTGCCGATCGAGCCCCTCTTGGAGGCATCGGGCGACGGAGCGACTTTCGCCGTGAGCTATGCGCCTTCGTGTACGGTGCTCGCCTGGTTGCGCCAACGAAGTGCGGGCCGGCCTGGGATCGACGCGAACTCAAGACTGCTTGCCCTCGGCGACCCCTCCTTTGCGCGGTTTGACCAACCCGCTTCGACGGATGCGCCGGATCACGGCGTGTTTGTGGCGATGGTTGTACCGGGTTCGAACGCGGCGCGCGCCGGCCTGGCTGCCGGCGACGTGCTGCTCAGCTATGGCGGGCTGCGTCTGGACACTTTTGGCGACGTCAAAGGGGTGATGCAAGAAGCTGGTACCAAGCTCAAGCCAGATCTCGACGGCACCCAGCCGAAGGTGCCCATTGAGGTCTGGCGCGGCGGCGAGGCGCGAAAGCTCACCGTCGAGCCGGGCCCCCTGGGTGTGCAGCTTTCGCCCCAGCCCGCCGCCGAGTTGGCGCGGCGAGAAATCGCCATGGTGAGCTTGGCTCGAACCTTGCGAGATTCGATGTACTCGCCGCTGCCCGGCTCGCGCCGTGAAGTCGAAGCCGTCTCACAGTTCTTTCCCGGCGCCGAAAAGCTGCTCGGCACCGAGGCCAGTCGGCAGCGTCTCGACGAATCGGCGACATCGGGGCGCCTAGGCGAATTCGACGTGCTGCACTTCGCCACCCACGGCGAGCTCGACGTGCGGTCGCCATTGCAATCGGCTCTGATCTTGTCGCAAGCTGATAAGTCCGCTGGGCCGGACCAGGCGATGATGGACGAGCTCATCGACGAGGGCCGGCTCACCGCGGCCGACATCTTGAGGCATTGGAAGCTCAACGCCGATCTGGTCGTGCTCAGTTCGTGCGAGAGCGGCTTGGGAAAGTACACCGGAGGCGAGGGGTTTGTCGGGTTTTCGCAGGCCTTGCTGTTGGCGGGAGCGAGGAGCCTCGTCGTGAGCCAGTGGAAGGTCGACGATACGGCGACCGCGCTCTTGATGGTGCGGTTTTACGAAAACTTGCTGGCCCAGCGCGAGGGCCTGGACCAACCGATGCCGAAAGCCGAGGCGTTGGCCGAGGCAAAGAGTTGGCTGAGGGAGTTGCCGGCTGAGCAAGTCGAGAAGTTGATCAAAGGCTTGCCCGCGGTCGAGCGCGTTGGCAAGGCCACCGGCGCGCAGCGACCCTCTGTCAAGTCGGCGCTTCCGTTCGAGCACCCGTATTACTGGGGAGCCTTTATCTTGATCGGGGATTCGGAATAGGTCGGCTGCCGCCCTCAAACTGAGGTATAGCTATGGGTCCGCTAACGATGGCGCTTGTTTCCCGCCACGCATTAACCGTCGAGTTGCTGCAGCACGGTCTTTCCGAGAATTCATTTCACGGCCAAACCGCCGTCGCGGACAGGTGTCCCAGACGGGGATGAATCACGGCCGCTATCCATTCTGCAGAGGGGTAAGCAATGCGTAAGTCGTTGCCAGTAAGGCAAGTTCAAAGGCGCCAATTGGCGCCTTTGACCTCGCTCGGGGGCGCGGCACGGCGGCCGCAGTAGGATGCAGGCAAGCCGAAGGCATCTTACGAATAATAACACCTCAAGCATCCCATATCACCCAGACATGCTATTGATGCGGACAGTGCGGACAGTTGCGGACAGTTGAAAATGTGACGACCGTCCGCACCAACAAACGACGTAACCGCATGTCAAACAGACATTTGCGTTCACTAGGTTGGCGATGCGGACAGTGCGGACAGTTGTGTCCCCCCTATTTCTAAAATGCGTTCCCAGGCCGCCCATCGACGCCAGATTGTTGATGCTACGTAGAGGCGCGACCTCAATTTGCTTTCGCCGTGCGATGATGTGGACGCTGCGGACGCTATTTTTCTCCTAACTTCGTGGGTGGGGGAGGGCGCAGGGGGCAGAACGCAGTGGGCAGGCGGTGGGGCGGAAGGCAGACGCGCCTACACCAGCGAAGGCGGAACGCCACAGAGGGCGTTCCTTACAGACATTTCGATTCCCAGGATCGTGCAAGGTCATTTAAACGGAATAACCGCAACTGCGACTGGCATTTAGGGAATCTACAAGGTATAGGGATAATGCGTAGCGTCCTCCCCTTGGCTTGTGGTACCCCAACATGTTCGAACCCAGACGCGTCCCCGCGCCAATTTGGGCGGGCTTCCAAACACCCAGGCTTCTTCTCCTGGCATGTCTGCTCCTGGTTGCCGGCATGTGTGCGGCAGATGCCGCCGAACCGCAAAGCGACGCGTTGGAGCTCTGGTTGCGTGAGCTCGAACGCTCGGTGCCCCGCAAGGCGGCCGATTACTCGGCCGCGACGCCCGCGAAGGTAGCCAAGGCTGCGAACGCGGTGGAACAATGGATGACCCAATGGGCAAGTTTCAAGCAGGTTCGCACCCCGGCCGAAATACACGACGCGATTCGCCATTTGCTCGAGGCCAAGACGCGCGTCGATCAGTTGCTCGACGAGGCCTTCGAATTGCGGCGGCAGTTTTCCGCCTTGCCGGCCGGCGAGAAGCAACGCGAAGCGGCGCGCGGATATCTACGGACCACCAGCCAATTGATCGATCTCTCGGGCCGCTTGCGTTACCTGCACGTCGATGCCCTGCTATTTGCCGTTCCTAAGTTGATAAAACAGCCGACCGACCGCGAGCGGCTGATCGACTTGCTGATTTCCCAGCGCAGTTCCGCTGGGGCGATGATCGTCACCGAGCACGTCTTGGGTACCAGCGCGGCGCCGGCCGTCGCCAAAGCCGATCCGGCGGATGCCAAGAAACTTCTGGAATTGATCGCCGCCACGGGCGAACGCTCACTGTTGCCGCAGGTGGTTGCACTGCTGGAAGGCGAAGGTGTCGAGGCTGGTCTGGCCGTCGAGGCCGCCGAGGTGATCCGCCGCATTGGCCTGCCGCAAGACCCACGACCCGAAACCAAGGAAAGGTTGCCGCCGCCGGCCGTCACCGCCGGGCGCCTGCACGAGCTCTTGTCGCGGTTCGAGGCAACGTCGTTGACGGGCGAATTGGCCACCCGCCATGCGGAATTGCTCGCCTGGCTGGAGGAGCGTCGCAGCAAAGGGCTGACCGAAGAGAGTTATCGCGTGGGTACGTTCGACTTGCGGCCGGGCGATTGGATGCTGATGCGCAACCCGTCGCCCTACAATCAGTTCACCGACCTGTCGCCGGGCTTGTTCACGCACGTCGGGGTCGCGACGCTCGAACGCGGCCCGGATGGCATCCAACGGATGGTGATCGTCGACTTACCCGAGCGAGGCGACCGCATCCCTGCCACGAACGTCGAGGCGTACCTTGAGCGCACGTTGCATTATTGCTTTCTGCGGCACCCCGATCCGGCGGTCGCCCAACCGATGGCGAAGGCCGCGCGCGACGTGATCGGCAATGAATCGCAGTTCGACTTGAATTTTCTCACGTCGCGAGTTCTCGAGCTCAAGGGGCAGCCACTGGCCGGCCGGAAGATTCACACCTATTGCGCCGGCTTGCTCATGGTGTGCGCCTTGCAGACGCCCGCCGATCGTAGTGAGTTCTTTCCAATCGCCGACGGTCCGGCCGGTGGAAAAACCAGCGAGAACCTGGCGAAACTGGGGCTATCGATCGGCCAGGACTTTCTTTCGCCGACCGGGGCGTTGTTCGCACCGAAACTGGAAGTGGTCGGTCGCCGCGAGGCGATGTACGACCCGGCGCGCGAGGTGGAAGAGGCGATCTTCGACCATTTCGCCCTCCTCCTGGCCACGCGGACGTTGGTGCCTTCGCCCGATGCGTTCCAAGCGTTGCGGCTGAAGCTGGCCGAAGCCTCGAAGCACAACCCCCTGTTGGCGGAGGCGATCGCCCGGGCGGCCAAAGTCAGTGCCGACACCGACTTAGTCTCAGCCGCCAAGGCGGCCGCGGTGGTCGAGACTCTCGACGAAATCGCCTTTGGCGCCAGTGCCGAGTTTCTCGACGCCCGCGACATCCTGCTCGAGGGTTCGGAGCAGGAACTGATCGCCGAGGGGGCCGACGCCGAAGAGCTGAAGGAGGTCCGCGCGTACCGCCGCCGTCATAGCTCGCTCTACGATCGTGTGCGGCGCGGCCAGGCGACGCGGAGGCAACTCCGTGTCGAATTGGTCGACCACTACGTTCGCTGGGGGAAGGCCGAGCTCGAACGGCGGTTCTTCAGCCCGGCGAAGCCAAAATAGTTGACACCGGCAGCGCGGGGCGGTTATCAAGAGAGTTGGGGAAAGACATCTCGTCCCATGCCCTTGTTCACAAGCCATATCTTCGTCTGTTGCAACCGGCGCGAGCCCGGCAACAGCCGCGGTTGTTGCGATCCCGACGGCAGCGAGGCTCTGCGCCAATGCTTCAAGGCGGAGCTCAAGCGGCGAAACCTGGGACCACTGGTGCGGGCCAATCAGTCGGGTTGCCTCGACCAGTGTGAATTGGGGCCCACGGTGGTGATCTATCCCCAGCAAATCTGGTACGGCGGCGTGCGGCTGGAAGACGTGGGGCGAATCATCGACGAGACAGTCATCGGCGGCCGGGTGCTGGAAGACATGTTGATTCCCACTGAACGATTGAACGTGAAACCGATCCGCCCGGCTTGATACCGCGCACGTGCCAGACTCTAATCAATTCAACCGACGCGGCCGGGCCGTTGGCTCGCGCGAAAAACCGAAGGAGTACGAGGCGCCATGAAACGAACGACGATCACCATCTGGACCGCGGTCCTGGTCTGCTGCCTGGCGACCGGGACGCTGTGGAGCAAACCCAAGAAGGGTCAGAACGGCGGCGAAAACAGTCTTTCCGAGGGGAGCGACGGCGGCGGCGAAGACGACGACGGGCTGCCCAGCGACAAACGGCTCCTGGCGATTTATAAGGAATTCATCGTCGAAACGTTGAAGGTCGCCAGGGATTACGAAAAGGCCAAAGACGTCGACAGCGCGCGGACCTGTTACGAGCAGATTCTGAAACTGGTGCCGAACCACCCGGCCACCAAGAAGGCGCTCGACGATATCTATGACAGGGAACTTTCGAAGGAAACGAAGAAGATCAACATCAATGCCAACGAAGGCTGGCAAGACACGGGGGTCGAAGTGGTCGAAGGGAAGCCGATTTCGATCACGGCCGAAGGGACTTGGACTTTCAAGATGTCGCACCAGCTTGGGCCCAAGGGGATGGAGATTCCCGAGGATCTGAAGAAATTCAAGCTCGGTGAGCTGATCGGCGCCATTTTCAAAGAGGGAACCGACCCCAAGGGAGTCGAGCCTTTCTCCGTCGGCGAAGAAGCCACGTTCGACGCCGAGCAATCGGGCCGGTTGTTCCTGCGGATGTACGACACGGACCCGAAGGACAACTCCGGGCGGATGAACGTGATGATCCGCGGCACGTTTGCAAAGGGAAAGTAGATCTAGACCCATGAGAACCGTGCCTGCCGCATGGCTCGCTTTGGTGTCGCTCACGGGGGCGCTGGCCTGGGGTTGCGGAACGTCGGCGCCTCCACCGCTCGACGTGCCTCCGCCAGCCGACGCACCGCCCAGTGGTGCGCGGCCGCCCAAGGCGAGCAAGTCGGCCGGCGCGACGATCGACGTCGCCTCGCTTCCGTCGGTCGACGGCGCGGTGCCCCCACTGGACGAAGGGCGGCTCACGCTCAGCCTGCCTGACGATTGGTTCCGCTTGCCGCGGAGCAAACAGTACCTGGTCGCGGCGCAGCTCTCGCGACAAGCGAAATACCCTGCGATCACAATCCATGTCGAAGCTGCCGGCGACGCCGACGACGTCGCTCCGGAAAACTGGGCCGCGGACGATTTGAAAGACCGAGCCGCCGAGATGCAGGCCGACTTTGACGAACAGAAGGTCAAGTTGGCCGAGCCGGTCAAGCCCATCCGCATCGGGCCATTCGTCGGCGTGCAATACGCCCGTGGCGCCAAGGTGGAAAAGCTGCCATTGGAACGACTATTCCTGGTCACCGTCGCCGGCGGCCGCCGCTACACGGTCGAGCTGCGGGCCGTCCATGGCGAGTTGCACAAGTACCGATCCCTGGCCTTGGCGGTGGCGGCCAGTATGCGATTTGGTCCTTAGCTCAACTAGCATTCGCCACACGTCGCCGTGCTTCCGCAAAAAATGCCAGCCGATTCAGCGGCATGGTGTTTCCTTGTCCCGTGCGATCCAGACGCTGCCGCAATTCTTCGTGGAATGGTTCCGCAAAGCTTTCCAAATCGCGCAGGGTCTCCAGTGCTTCGACGACCACCTCGTTGGCCGATTGAAAGCGACCCGTCGCCATTTGCTGCTGGACGAGTTGGTCTATCCGAGTCGCCAAGTCATTCGCCATCGCTTGCTCCTTGTCAGATGCCTTGCCATGAGACAACGGACTGTCCGAATGTCGCCCGCGATTAAGTTCGACCTCCATGGTATCAACCACCTTGGACTATGGGCAATCTCGGGTTGATAACCCAAAAGATTGCCGACGCAGCGGCCTTGGATCGTCTCCGGCTTCGAGTAAACTGGAGTCTGAACGAGTTGCCTTGGTCCCCCCTGACTCGGTCCAGATTCACGCGAACGCCCGAGCCGAGCGAACACTCCAGCACCCTGCGCGCCAGGTTTCTCAATGCCCTCGTCAACCAGTTCGATCTTGCTTGCTTTCGCACTGGCGACGACTCAGGCTGCGGCGTCACAAGGCGACGAGCCGCTTTTGTTCAATCGCGACATCCGGCCGATCCTTTCGGAAAACTGCTTCAAGTGCCACGGTCCCGACAGCGCCGCGCGCAAGGCCGAGCTGCGGCTCGACCGCCGCGAGGCGGCCATTGAAACGGGAGCCATCGTGCCGGGCAATCCAGATCAAAGTGAGCTGGTCGCGCGTGTTTTCTCCGACGACAACCTCACCCGCATGCCGCCCGCTGATTCGCACAAGCACCTCTCGGGGTCGCAAAAAGAGCTCCTCCGTCGGTGGATCGCCGAAGGCGCCGCGTATCAGGCCCACTGGTCGTTCATCCCCCTGGCCGCCAGCGTGCCGGTTCCCGGGCCCGACGATTCGGATCACTGGGTGCGGACGCCGATCGACGCTTTCGTACTCGACCGCTTGCGCCGCGAGCGGATCGAACCGGCCGTCGAGGCGAGTCGCGAGAAATGGCTGCGCCGCGCGGCGTTCGACCTGACCGGCCTGCCGCCGACGTTGGAGCAACTCGACCGTTTCGCGGCCGATCAATCGCCCGAGGCTTACGAACAGGCCGTCGAAAGGCTCTTGGCCGCCGACGCTTTCGGCGAGCGGATTGCCGGCGACTGGCTCGACGTCGCTCGCTACGCAGACACCTTCGGCTACCAGTCGGACCGCGACATGCATGTCTGGCCCTGGCGCGATTGGGTGATCCGCGCCTTCAACGCGAATCTGCCATATCGCGACTTCATCGTCTGGCAAACGGCGGGCGACTTGCTCGACCCAGCGACCGATACACTGGCTTCGCGCGACCAGGTTCTCGCCACCGCATTCAACCGCCTGCACCGCCAAACGAACGAGGGGGGCAGCATCGAGGAGGAATTTCACGTGGCCTACGTCTCCGACCGCGTGCAGACCAACGGCATGGCCTGGCTCGGTCTGACGCTCGAATGCGCCCGCTGCCACGACCACAAGTACGACCCCGTCACCCAGAAGGAATATTACCAGCTCAGCGCTTTCTTCGACAACATCGACGAGCACGGGCTTTATTCGCACTTCACCGAAACGGCCCCCACGCCGACCTTGCTGTTGTACGAGGGAGACCAGGAACCACGGCACCGCGAGTTGCTGGCAAAAATTCGCGAGAGCGAAGCCTCACTGGCGCGGATCCGCACCGAAGCCCAGCCGCGGTACCAGGCCTGGCTGCAATCGCCGCCGGTAATTGAAAAGCCGAAGCCGGACGCCGAATTCACGTTCGAAGCCGCACAACCGCAAGGCGAAAACAAGCCGGTGCCGGGCAAAGTGGGCCAGGCGTACCAATTCGGCGGCGACGAGGCCTTCGTTTGTGCCGGCGCCGGCGCTTTCGGCCGCCCCACACCGTTCAGCTTCGCCCTCTGGATCAAACCGGCCGAGCCCAAGCCACGGATGGTCGTATTGCACCGCTCAGTCGCCGCCGAAGACGCCGCCTTCCGCGGTTATTCGTTGACGCTCGACGAAGGCCACCCCGTGTTCTCGCTGGTTCATTTCTGGCCAGGTAACGCGATCCAGGTGCGTTCCGCGGCGAGCGTGCCCAGCGGCGAGTGGACGCACCTGGTCGTGACCTACGACGGTTCGAGCCGCGCTGCCGGAGTGAAGCTCTACCTCAACGGCGCGCCGGTGGCGTTGGACGTCGTGCGCGACCGGCTCACTCGCGACATCACCTATCGGGCCGAGTGGGGCGATTCCAGCGTCGGCTCGGTCGAGCTCGGCCTGGGCGCACGGTTCCGCGATGTGGGCTTCAAGGACGGCGCGATTGACGAACTTCAGGTCTTCAAGGGTGAGCTTACGGCGCTTGAGGCGCCACTCTGCGGTGGATTCGCGCCCGGCGGTTCCTTGCCCGCCGTCGGTGACGAAGAGCGTTTCGCCCATTACCTCTCGCGGCACGATCCGGCCTATCAGCAGGCACGGGCGGAGCTGTCGACATTGAGACAGCAGGAGAACGACCTGGTCGCCCAGGTGCGCCAGATCATGGCAATGGCCGAGCTCCCCTGGCGCAGGCCGACCTACGTGCTGCGCCGCGGCGCGTACGATGCCCGCGGCGAGCGCGTCGAACCGGATACTCCGGAGGGAATCTTCCCCTTTCCCGCGGAATATCCGCGCAATCGGCTTGGACTTGCCAGGTGGCTCGTCGACGAGCGCAACCCCTTGACCGCCCGCGTGGCGGTGAACCGTTTCTGGCAGATTTTCTTCGGCCACGGGCTGGTAGGCACGCCGGAAGATTTTGGAGGCCAGGGACAGCCGCCAACGTATCCCGAGCTGCTCGACTGGCTCGCGCGGAACTTCATCGATAGTGGCTGGGACGTGAAGGCGCTCGCGAAGCTGATCGTGCTTTCTTCGACGTACCGGCAATCGTCGTCGCCTCGCGACCTTAAGCTGTTTGCCGACGATCCCGAAAACCGGCTCTTGGCTCGCGGCCCGCGGCACCGGCTCTCGGCCGAGCAGATCCGCGACAACGCGCTGGCGGTCAGCGGGCTGTTGGTCCATCGGATCGGCGGTCCCAGTGTGCGGCCTTATCAGCCCGCCGGTTTGTGGGAAGAGTCGGGAACCGGCAAAAGTTACTCTCAGGACCATGGCGAGGGCCTCTACCGCCGCAGCCTTTACACGTTTTGGCGGCGGACCTCTCCGCCGCCAAGCTTGCTCTCGTTCGACGCAGTCAGCCGCGAGGTCTGTACGGCCCGTCGCGAGCGCACCGCCACGCCGCTCCAGGCGCTGGTGCTCCTGAACGACCCGCAATTCGTCGAAGCGGCGCGCGTGTTGGCCGAGAAGCTGATGCGCGAGCACGCCGGCAATATCGAGCAGCGGCTGCGCACGGCATTCCGGCTCCTGACGAGCCGCGAGGCGACGGCCGATGAAACGAAGGTCCTGGCCAGGCTTTACGCCGACCAGCGAGCCGATTTCGCCCTGGCACCCGACTCGGCCAAGGCATTTCTCGACACGGGTGAAGCCCCGCGTGACCAAGCCCTCGATCTGGCCGACCACGCCGCCACCGCGGCCGTCGTGCTGACGCTCTTGAACTTCGACGAGTGCGTGACGAAACGTTAATGTCCTGGGAGCTTGTCGATGACCTGGTCGCTGCTGCGCGGTTTAGGGGCCGCCCATGGCTCCGCCGGCGAAGGTCTGTCGCGCCGACAGGTGCTGGCGGCGGCGTTGGCCGGGGCGGGGGGATTATTGAGCCTCGACTCGCGCGCGGCGTCCTCGGCCGACTTGCCGCGGGTGATCGTCGTCGGCGCCGGTTTCGCCGGCCTGGCCTGCGCCGACGAGTTGGCGACGGCGGGTTACCAGGTGACTGTGGTCGAGGCGCGCCACCGCGTCGGCGGCCGAGTCGAAACGCTCCGCGATCTGATCAAAGGCAAAACGGTCGAAGCCGGCGGCGAACTTGTCGGATCGAACCAGCCTCGTTGGATGGCCTACGCAAAACGTTTCGATCTGAAATTCGCCGAGGCTCCTTGGGAGCCCAGCGACACCGTCGTGCTCGACGGCCGGATGCTTTCGCCCGACGAATCGAAAGCGTTGTGGCACGAGGTGCGATCGGTCCAGACGAGGCTCAATGAGCTCGCCGAGCCGATCGACGCTTACCGCCCATGGCGCGGCGCGGAAGCTCAAGAGCTCGATCGAAAATCGCTCGGCGATTGGATCGGCGGGCTTGACGTCAGCCAACGCTGCCGGCAACTGTTGACGATTCAGTTTACGGGCATCAACGGATTGATTCCGGCCTGGCAGAGCTTTCTGGGAATCCTGGCGATCGTGCGCGGCGGCGGATTGCAAAGGTTCTGGGAAGACACCGACACGATGCACTGTCTGGGCGGCAACCAGCAGTTGGCCCAGCTCCTGGCGCGTTCGTTCGTCGAGCGCCGCGGAGAGTCGAGCCTGCGACTCGGCGCCTCGGTCCATGATATTCGCGTTTACGAGGGGCGGGGTATTTCCGGCGGCGGGCCGCGCGTCGTGGTGCAACTTTCCGGCGGCGAGCGGCTCGAAGCCGACGATGTCGTCTTGACGGCGCCTCCCAGCACGTGGTGCAAAATCGCATTCGACCCGCCGCTACCCGGCGCGTTGAGCGTGCCGATGGCCGCCAGCACCAAGTACCTTGCCGTGGTGAAAGAACGGGTGTGGCAAAAGTTGGGGCGGCAACCCAACGCCATTTCGAGCGGGGCCGTGCCGTTGACCTGGGAAGCGACCACCGGCCAGGGTGACGCGGGGCCGCACGCTTTGGTGGCCTTCGCCAACGGCCGCGAAGCCGACGAATGCCGCGCTTGGCCCGCGGCCGAGCGCGAACAGCGTTATCGCGAGGCGCTCGAACGGTTGTTTCCTGGATTCGCCGAATCCATGACGGGCGGACGGTTCGTCGATTGGGTCAGCGATCCGTGGGCCCGCGGAACGTACTCGTTTCCCGCGCCCCAACAGGTGACAACCGTCGGCCCGATCCTCGACCAGGGGCACGCGGGGCGGCTGCATTTCGCCGGTGAACATTGCTGCTACGCCTTCGTCGGCTGGATGGAAGGGGCGCTGGCGTCGGGCGTGCGAGTGGCTCATCGTCTCTGCCGGCGCGACGGCGTCGACGCGCCCGCGGCAGCCGATCGCTAACACAATTCGAACATCTCGCCTGTGGGGCGGTTGACCCCCGCGACGCCGGTCGCAAGAATGGCCGGTCTTCGCCGTAATGTCGCAATCAGGAGCAATCTCGTGGTTTCGTTCGGTCGACAAGTGTTGTTCGTCGGGTACGGTTCGGTCGCGCAGTGCGCGTTGCCGATTCTGGTGAAGCACCTGAAGGTGCCGCTCGCGAACATTACGGTGATGGATTTCGAGGACCGCGCCGAGCTGCTCAAGCCTTGGACCGAGCAGGGAGTGCGGTTCGTGCGCGAGAAAGTCACCCCGCAGAACATGGGGCGGGTGTTGGCCAGTCGACTTGCCGCGGGCGATCTGCTGGTCGATCTGGCCTGGAACATCGACTGCTGCGAGATTCTCCAGTGGTGCCACGACCACGGAGTGCTGTACCTGAACACCTCGGTCGAAGTTTGGGACCCCTACGACCGCGCGCTCTACTCGCACCCCACCCAGCGCACCTTGTACTGGCGGCACATGAACGTTCGCCGCATGCAGGCCGGCTGGCGCGAGCCCGGCCCGACGGCCGTGATCGAACACGGCGCGAACCCGGGCCTGATTTCGCATTTCACCAAGCAGGCCCTGTTAGACATCGGCCGGCGGGCTTTGGACGACGCGAAGGTCGTGGGCGCGGCGGCCGAAGAGGTCGAGCAACTCATCGCCGACCGCACGTTCGATCGGCTGGCGATGAAGCTGGGCGTAAAGGTGATCCATTGCTCGGAGCGCGACACTCAAATCAGCGATCAGCCCAAGCAGGTCGATGAATTCGTCAACACCTGGAGCGTCGAGGGATTCCGCGAGGAGGGGACGACCACGGCCGAAATGGGCTGGGGTACCCACGAAAAGGAATTGCCTCCGCGCGCCTATCAGCACGCGGAAGGACCGCAAAACCAGATCTGCCTGGCGCAGATGGGAATCAACGTCTGGGTGCGGTCGTGGGTGCCGAACTACTCGATCCGCGGCATGGTGGTACGCCACGGCGAAGCCTTCACCATCTCCGACAAGTTGACGGTGTGGGAAGAGGGCAAGGCCGTGTATCGGCCCACGGTTCATTACGCTTACTGCCCCTGCGACGCGGCCATCGCCTCGCTCAGTGAGCTCCGCGGGTACGACTACGAGCTGCAGAAGCAGGCGCGCATCATGGGCGACGAGATTACCGGCGGGGCCGATATTCTGGGCGCCTTGGTGATGGGCCATGCTTTTAACTCGTGGTGGACCGGTAGCGATCTTTCGATCGAAGAATCGCGGCGGCTGGTGCCGCATCAAAACGCGACCACGATGCAGGTGGCCATCTCCGTGGTGGCGGCGGTGATGTGGATGATCGAGCACCCCGCGCAGGGCGTGTGCGTGCCCGACGATCTGCCGCACGACTTTGTGCTCGACATCTCGCGCCCCTACCTGGGCAAATTCATTTCGACGCCGTCCGATTGGACGCCTTTGGAGGGCTTTACGAGCGTGTTCGACGCCTACGCCCCGGCGCCGATCGACCCGACCGACCCGTGGCAATTCAAGAACTTTCTGGTGGGAGAACGCGACTAGTGGTTTCGCCCAGCACGCTCAAGCAGCTCGCCCGAGAGCATGGCACGCCGCTGTTCGTGGTCGACCACGGCCAGTTGCGCAAGAATTACGCGGCCTTCAAGAGGCACTTGCCTCGCGTCCAGGCGTATTACGCGGTGAAGGCGAATTCCGACCCGGAGATCGTGCGCACGTTGTACGAGGCCGGCGCGAGCTTCGATGTCGCCTCGATGGCCGAGTTCCGATTGGTGCATGAGAACATCAAGCACCTGCCGGCCGGCGAGCGGCAGGCGTTCATCTGGGACAAGATCATCTACGCCAACCCGATCAAGGACGTGGCCACGCTGGTCGAGCTCGACGCGTATAAGCCGCTGGTGACGTACGACAACCACGCCGAGATCATCAAGCTGAAAAAATACGCGCCGCACGCGGGGCTGGTACTGCGGATCAGGGTGCCCAACACCGGCGCGGTCGTCGAGCTTTCGTCGAAATTCGGCGCCTCGAGCGGCGAGGCGGTCGACCTGATCAAGTCGGCGTTCGACGCGGGCCTCACGGTCGAAGGCTTGAGCTTTCACGTCGGCAGCCAGAGCACGAACTTCGCCAACTACGTGCAGGCGCTTTCGCTCGCGTCGTCGATTTTCGAGGAAGCCCACGCGCGCGGCTACCCGCAAGTCAAAATCCTCGACATCGGCGGCGGCTTCCCGGCGCCGTACGACAAGCACGTCCGCCCGTTCCGCGAGCTGGCCCGCACGATCAACACCGAGCTGAACCGGCTGTTTCCGAAAGACATGGAGATCCTGGCCGAGCCGGGCCGAATTCTGGTGGCCACGGCGGCCACGGCCGTCGCCGGCGTGATCGGTAAGAGTGTCCGCGACGGCAAGCAGTGCTACTACATCAACGACGGCGTGTACCACACGTTTTCGGGTTTGTTGTTCGACCACATTCAGTACCACTTTCAGGCGTTCAAGCGCGGCGCCACGCAGGTCTGCTGCGTCTTTGGTCCGACCTGCGATGCGCTCGACACGATTTCGCTGGCCGAAGAATTGCCCGACCTGGAGCTCGGCGACTTCATTTATAGCCAGAACGTCGGCGCCTACACGCACGCGTCATCGACGTCGTTCAACGGCTTTCCGTCGGCCAAGGTGGTCCACGTCAATCGCTAGCGCGGGGGCGCGATCTCACTTCGGCTTTACCTTCCCCGGCTCGACCGCCGTGTCGTCGGCATTGCCCTATTCGCCGTCGTCATAGACCACGACCTTCGACGTCTGGTCGATCCCCAAGCCGCCGTCCGCTTGCTGCCGACTTCGACCCCAACGGGGTCAAATTCCACAGCCTAGGGCAACGCCCTAGGAATGTGAACAGCACGAACCATTCACCCCAACGGGGTGACACCCGATCATCGGCGCGTTTCGCGCCGCCTGTCGCGCCCCGTTGGGGCTTTCGGTGGGTTGGGGGGCGCATTGTTTCCAGGGCTGCGCCCTTCGCTGTGGAATCGTGCCCCGTTGGGGCTGGACAGTGCGGTCCGAGGATCGGCGTTGCCCTAAAACGTTGCGCAGATCCAAACGATGCGCGTGCCACGAACGACGTGCGCCGTTGCAACGCCGCTCGGCCAGCGGTACAAGTGATACAGTGCCTTTCGTTGAAGTGCTCGCCCCCTGGTTCGGTCGGAAACGACACGTCCGATGCGGCGTTCGTACCCACCACCTCGCGCGTTTTTTTGTCTTCGGAAGTATACTCGTGAGTGTGGGAATATAGGTGGTCTGGTCGTGTTCAATGACATCGAATCCTTCTACAATTCAATCCTCGGTTTTCGCACCACTGGCAACCCCATGAATCCAGAGCACCAAGACGCCCTGCTCAGAACCCGCCGCCAGTTCCTGGGGCGCTCGGGCATCTCGATCGGCAGCGCGGCCCTGGCATTACTTCTGGGTGACGATGTGGGGGCCCAAGGGCAAACGACTGGGCAAGCCGGTCTGGCGGGCCTGCCGCATTTCGCCCCCTCGGCCAAGCGCGTGATCTACTTGATGCAGTCCGGCGCTCCTTCGCACGTCGACCTATTCGACCACAAGCCCGACCTGGCCAAGCGCCGCGGCGAAGAGCTGCCCGAAAGTGTCACGATGGGCCAGCGCCTGACCACCATGACCGCCGGGCAAAAGACGAAACCGGTGCTGCCGGGGATCACGGGCTTTCGGCAGCACGGCGCCTGCGGCGCGTGGGTTTGCGACTTTTTGCCACACACGGCCGGGGTCGCCGACGAATTGTGCTTTGTCAAGTCGATGCACACCGACGCTATCAACCACGCGCCGGCCGTCACCTTTTGGCTCACGGGAGCCGAGCTCCCCGGCCGACCGAGCATGGGCGCTTGGTTGGCCTACGGCTTGGGGAGCGAGAACGCCAACTTGCCTGCGTTCGTCGTCATGACCTCGCGCGACCAGGAAGGTTCATGTGGGCAATTGTTTTACGAGTGGTATTGGGGAAGCGGCTTTTTGCCTTCGAAGTTCCAGGGGGTCAAGTTTCGTTCGGGCGGCGAACCGGTGCTTTACCTTTCGAACCCCGACGGTCTCCCGCGCGAGGCGCGGCGCGAGTGGCTCGACCACCTGGCGCAATTAAACGAGCTGAAGCTCCGCGAAACGGGCGATGCCGAGATCGCCACCCGCATCGCCCAATACGAAATGGCCTTCCGCATGCAGGCCTCGGTCCCGGAACTGGTCGATCTCTCGACCGAGCCGAAGCACGTGCTCGATATGTACGGACCCGATGTTCTGCGGCCCGGCTCGTACGCCATGAACTGCCTTTTGGCCCGGCGGTTGTCGGAAGCCGGCGTGCGGTTCGTGCAACTCATGCATTCGGGCTGGGACCAGCATTCGAACTTGCCGACGCAGCTTGAAGTGCAGTGCCGCGACACCGACCAGCCCTCGGCCGCCTTGGTGCGCGACCTCAAACAGCGCGGGTTGCTGGACGAAACGCTGGTCATCTGGGGGGGCGAATTCGGCCGCACGGTCTTCGGCCAGGGCGACATCAGCAACCCCAAGCAGCACGGCCGCGATCATCATCCTCGTTGTTTCACGATCTGGCTGGCCGGTGGCGGCATCAAACCTGGCGTAAGCCACGGACAGACTGACGATTTCTGTTACAACGTCGTCGCCGACCCGGTAGGCGTTCACGACCTGAACGCCACCGTGCTCCATTGCCTGGGGATCGACCACACGCGGCTCACCTTCAAATTCCAGGGCCGCGATTTCCGCCTGACCGACGTGGAAGGCGAGCTGGTCAAGGCAATTCTGGCCTGATTCCAGCCAACTTGGCCGGCAGCAGCGGCAATCGCAGCGAAGCGGTCCTTTTTCCGTTACTCCGTGGACCGCTTTCACTTGCGATGGAAAAGCGAAAATGGCATTTGGGAAACGTCGAATTGACGGGTAGAATTAAGAAAGTGTGTCGAGGACATCGCTGGTCGGCGGGTCGGAAAGGAGCGAGCGACGTGTCGGGAAGCCATCGTATCCGCATGCAGCGGATCCTCCGTGAAGCCGAGGGCTACCTGGAGCTGAACATGCCCCAGAATGCTCTGAGCATGCTTGCGCGGATCGATGACGCCGGCACCTTCCGAGGGCAACAATTGTACCTTACGGGCGAGGCCCTGCGGGCCTTGGAACGCTTTGCCGAGGCGCTCCCGCCGCTCAAAGAAGCGGCCGACCTCTTGCCCAGCAACATCCACGTCTGGCTGGCGTTGGGCTGGTGCTACAAGCGCACCGGCGAATTGGAGCGGGCGATCCAGTCGCTGGAACAGGCCGAAGAAGTCGATCCGAAACTGGCGCTGATCCACTACAACCTCGCCTGTTACTGGAGCCTGGCGGGCAAAAAGACACGGTCCTTGAGTTACTTGACCCGTGCCATCAAACTCGACCCCCACTTCAGGGACCTCGTCGGCGACGAGTCGGATTTCGACCCAATTCGTTCCGACCCTGAGTTCCGGGCACTCACGGGCGTGATCGTTTGACGCGTAGTTTCACGCTCTAGTAGTTCCACTGGCCGCCGATGACGGCCCCGTGCAGGATCAGGTCGCCGTTGGACTGAATGTCTTTAATCCCGGCGGCATCGGCCAGGAACGGCGTGAACTGGTTATCGGCCTGGCCAACGCGGCTAATCGCCACGGCGCGATACGAGGCGAAAGCGCTGAAGCGGGGCGTCAACTGCCAACCCAGCCCGACGTCGATCTGGCACAACAGCGAAGCGGTATTCTTGCTACCGTTGGAATTGTAGGGTACCGGCGCGCCGGTGAAGTTGTTGTAGCCTTGCAGGCCGTCGCCGGAATAGAGCTGCGAAGTCGAAGTCATATGGTTGCCCAGCACGCCGAAGGTCGGCGCGGCGAACAGCCGCAACCGCGGCACGACGAAGTAGTCGAGGCGGGTGCCGATCTGGAGACCCACCATGTTATTGATGACCTTATTGCCGAGGTAGGCTTCGTCGGCCCCGCCGTCGTCGCCGAAATTATGGCCGCCGGCGACCGAACCGAAGACCACGTTGTCGGAAAAGCGGAAGTAACGGACGCCAACCAGGTTGGTGAACATCAACCGCGGCGCGCCGTTGATGAACGACACTCGCTGCAAGAGATTGACTTCGATGTTCTGGAAACTGTCGGTGCGTAAGATCTGGTGCTCGTGGGCGTTGTCGAAATACTGCGTGGCGTCGTTCTGCGTGGGGTTGCCGCTGGGCCCGAGGGTGATATAACCCAGGTTGATCGGCGTATTGAGGTTGCTGCCGGGGTCGATGAGGCTGGCGGAGTTATGCATCGGCGCCAGGCCCCAATAAATGGCCTGGATGCCGTAGCGCGGTCCAATGACACCGCCACAAGGGTTGCAGGGGTTACAGCAGCCGAACCAGCGCCCTAACATCAACTGGCCGCCACCCACCCAATTTCCGCCGGCCTGTTGGGTGTTCAGTACCTGCTGGGCCGGGCTGAGCACGTTGAAGCTGGTCCAAAGCTTGTTCGAATTGTCGCGGGTCATGATGAGACCGGCCGCGGAACCGAACCACAGATTGGGCCGCGCGGTGCCGCCCCACGGCATGCCAACGACCGTATCTTCGCCGCCGGAGCAGAGCGCGTCATTGTAGGGATTGGTCGGGTCGTTACAGTTGCCGTTGCCGTTGACACTCGTGCCGGGCGCCGACGACGTTGGAGGCGACGAATAGCCGTCCCAAATTTGGCTCGGCTCCGGAGCGGGCACTGCTTCAGCGGCGGGCGGGTCGTTCCAAAGATCGTTAGCCGTCGAGGCGAAGGTGGGGCGATAGGGGCTGGGGTTGGGCGCGGCGTATCCGCGGTTGGGAACCGTCCCACCACGAGTGGACGGGTACTGCGTCGCACGGTAGTCGCCCGCGGGGGCGCCGCTCTGGTAGGCGCTTGCCGGGACCGAAGTCTGCGGAACCGGAAGCAACGTAGGCCCGGCGTTCCCATATGACTGGGCCTGGCCCTCGGCCGTCCAAAGCGAGCAGGCGGCAAGGGTGAGAGCGCACGAGAATCGCATGAATTCGCACTCCTTCCGTGGGCGAGCGAGACGTCCCGACCTGGCGCGCTGACGCGTGCTGGAGGCCAAGGATCGCCGCCTGCGATTTCAACGAGGAAACCGCATGGCGTTTACTTACAGGATCGTCGCGGAAGGCGCGCGAGATTGCTCGTTGCAGGGCAAGTCGGCGGAAATCGCCGGGGCGGCGCCGCGCCAACCGGCGCTAAGCACAAGGTTTACGTCGCCGGCAGGGTGAATGAGTTGCGATACGGCCCTTAAAGGCGGCATAGACGGCAAGGTCCAGCAGTGGAGGAGGGTCGCGCGCTTATTGACGCGCCGCGCCGCGTGCGGCGAAAAAGCCGACAAATCGTGTTCTTCATCCGACGTGCGGTTCAGAGCCGTGGGGCTTCGTCAGCGCGTCTCGACAAGCGCGGCCTGCTCCAGGACTTCGACGGCAAGTTGTCGGTAATCCTCGGCACCGTGTGAGTCGGGCGCGTATTGAAAGATCGACTGACCGAAGCTGGGGGCTTCCGCCAAACGCACGTTGCGGCGAATGCGCGTCGCGAACGGCTGCGCCGTCGCCCACGGCGTCTGCTGGCCACGACACTGCTGGAAGAACTCCTCCACATCGCGCGTCACTTCGGCCGCCAACCGCGTTGCCGACTCGAACATGCAAAGCACCACGCCGGTCAAGCGCAACCTGGGGTTCAACCGCCGCGACACGACCTCGATCGTCTCCAGCAACTTGCCCAGGCCATGCAGCGCGAGGAAGTGCGGCTGCAAGGGAATGAACACCTCGTCAACAGCCGCCAAGGCATTAAGCGTCAGAATCCCGAGAGAGGGAGGACAGTCGATGAACAGGAAGTCGAACGAGGCGTCGTCGGAAGCCAATTGGTCGCGGAGAATCAGCTCCCGTCCGACCTCCCCGGCCAACTCGACCTCGACGGCGGCCAGGTCGATGTGCGAGGCGACGACCCACAAGTTCTCGCCGGCCGGTTGCCTCACGTCGGCCATGCGCGCATGGCCGGCAAGCACATCGTACACAGAATCGCGGGACGTCGCCGATTCAAGGCCCAGGTGGAGCGTGGCGTGGGCTTGCGGGTCGAAATCGATGAGACAGACCCGCTGCCCCGCCGCGGCCATGGCGGCGCTCAAGTTGACGGCGGTCGTGGTCTTGCCCACACCGCCCTTCTGGTTGATGATCGCGATTTTCCGCATGTGGACTCCGTTCCCATAAACCTGCGCGATGATTATACGGCTGATGGTGGATACGGCCTAGACCGGATAACTGGTCGCCGGGGCACACTCTCGTTGCCCTCCGTCGCCCCCTGGCGGTAGACTTAGGGCCCGGAATGCCCAACCTGCCGCCAATCGCTGGAGGTACGTATGCGTTTCACTCTTGGTTTTGCGACACCGCCGGGTCGAAGGCAATGGCGGCGCGGACTCACCGGCGCACTACTGGCGGTGGTACTGCTCGTGGCCGCGTCGCCGTACTTGTTCTCGTGGCCACCATTGACCAATCTTGCTTTCAGTGCGGCGTCGTCACGACTCCAGGGGCGGGCGACCGTCGGCGCGGTATCGCTGAGCTGGTTTTCACCACCTGCGCTCACCGATTTTGAAGTCGTGCCGCGCGAGGGCCCGCCGTTGCTGAAGACCCCGATCATCGACATCGACCGACCTCTCTGGCAAATCGTCACGCACGGCCATATCGGCCAGGTACGGATCGAGCGGCCAGAGTTGCACTTGCTGATCCGCAAAGACGGCAGCAATCTCGAGGATTTGCTCGGCCGGCGGCTCAAGCCCGCAACGCAACCCACAGGCGAAGTGACGACCCCGCACGCCGGCAAGACGACGGCCTCGCGAGAACGGCGGCCGGTTGCGATCAAACGCAGCATCGATGTTCGCGTCGTCGACCTGCACGTCGCCTGGCGGACGCCCGATTCGCCACAGGAATGGGACGTCGCAGGGGTCAATCTGGCATTCGGACTGCGGCCGGCGTCGGCCACGACCGGCGGTTCGCCGGAGCTGGTCGTCGAACGCGGCGTGGTGATCGACCATTGCCGTATTTCGCCGGGAATGTGCAATGACGTTCTGCACCTCGCCGCCCCGATTCTGAGCAAAGTAACGCACGCCGAAGGAGATTTCTCGATTGACCTTGACGATTGGCGAGTACCGCTCGACCGGCCCGAGACGGGAAAATTGGCCGGCCGGCTGTCGCTGCACAGCGTCGCGGTCGGTCCGGGTTCGTTCGTCCACGAATTGGCCGAAAAGCTCCGTGTGGCGCCGGTCGTCGAGCTGGCGAGGGAATCGGTGGTGACGTTCGAACTCGTAGAAGGTCGCATCCAGCATCGCGACCTGGAGTTTTCCCTGCCACCTTTGCGAGTACGAACCCACGGCTCCGTCGGATTTGACGAGTCGCTCGACATGCTGGCCGAGATCCGCGTCGTGCTGCCCGAGGAGATCACCTCGGCCTTGGCCTCCGCCCGCCAATTGACGGAGAAGACGCTCCAAATCCCAATCAAAGGCACGTTGTCCAAGCCGCGGATCGACGTCAGTGCGATGGGCGACACCGATCTGGCTCGCGTCATCGATTCGCTTCAGAAATTCGGCTTACACGTCGCCCAGCGTAATCGCCCTCCGGCCGCGGGCGAGGAAGGCGCCGGCGAAGCCGACAAGCCTGGTTCCCCACTTCCGTCACAGGCCGTTGACATTCTGGAAGACCTGGCCAAGAAATGGTCGCAGCGCGATAAGGAGAGCAAAAACGACAGAGATGCGGATTTGCCGGA
>Ga0265325_10000216_pt1:0-7500 | contig 41023 bp, 40 predicted proteins | sample 41420metaG_FD_202090 | JGI IMG/M metagenome (GOLD analysis project Ga0265325, IMG submission 202090) | Rhizosphere microbial communities from Carex aquatilis grown in University of Washington, Seatle, WA, United States - 4-14-20 metaG | ecosystem: Host-associated > Plants > Roots >...
GTGAAGCTCGGTGTCCGCTCCTGGTGGAAGGGGCAGAGGCCCTTGTACGTGCCGCCGGACTTGCGCAGGCGGACGTAGTCCTCGACGAGCGGCAGGATCTCCGCGGCCGCCTTGACCGCCTCGACCGAGGTGTCCTTGATCCGCGCCACTAGTGCACTAGTCGAGCTCGGCGGCGTACGTCAGCGCGAAGCGGTCGGTCATGCCGGCGAGGTAGTCGGTCGCGTGCTCGAGGTCGTCTCCGCGTTCGTCCACGAGGTGCTCGAAGATGCGCCGCACGGTACGGCGGATGCGTGCGTGCTCTTCCGCCGTGTGCGGCCCGAGGTACACGTGGTCGAACATGAACTGCCGGAGCGCGAGCATGGAGCCGCCGATCTCGTCGCTCTGCGCGATGTCCCCGGCCGCTGCGGACGTCTCGACGAGGTCGTGCACGAGCGTGTCGATCCGCCGCGACCCGGTCGTGCCGAGCACCGCCAGCTCGTTCGCCGGCAGGTCGCGCGGGTCGAGGATCCCGGCGCGGATCGCGTCGTCGATGTCGTGGTTGATGTACGCGACGCGGTCGACGATGCGCACGATCTTCCCCTCGAGCGTCTCGGGCTCGTCGGCGCCGGTGTGCTTCAGGATCCCGTCGCGCACCTCCCACGTGAGGTTCAGGCCGCGCCCGTCGCGCTCGAGCCGCTCGACCACGCGGAGCGAGTGCTCGTTGTGCCGGAAGCCGCGGCCGCCGCGCTCGCGCAACAGCTCGTCGAGGGCCTGCTCGCCGGCGTGGCCGAACGGCGGATGCCCGAGGTCGTGGCCGAGGCCGACCGCTTCGACGAGGTCCTCGTTGAGGCGCAGTGCCCGTGCGACGCCGCGCGCGATCCCGGTCGTCTCGAGCGTGTGTGTGAGCCGCGTGCGGAAGTGGTCGCCCTCGGGATCGACGAACACCTGCGTCTTGTGGCGCAGGCGGCGGAACGCCTTCGCGTGCACGATCCGGTCGCGATCGCGCTGGAACGGCGTGCGCAGGCGGCATTCCTCCTCCGGCAGGTTGCGGCCGCGGCTGTCGTACGAACGAACGGCGAGCGGCGACAGCCAACGCTCCTCGTTCTCTCGTACGAGGCCCTCGAAGGCATCGGCAACACGACCGGCAAGCTCCGGCATCGTAGGGCCAGCGTAGTCGTTCAAGCGGAAGGCGCACAGTGGCCGCAGGGGCGGGTCAGATGATGATCGGGACCGTGCCGCCGTCGGCGCTCCAGGCGGCGCCGGTGACGTAGCTCGTCCGCGGCGAGCACAGGAACGCGATCACCGCTGCGATCTCCTCCGGTTCGGCCAGACGGCCGAGCGGCCGCGCCGCGCCGACGGCGGCGAGCACGTCCTCGCGCGACTTGCCGCTGCGGGCGCCCTGCTGGTCGGCGAGCCCGCCCTCGGCGAGCCAGGCCTGCGTCGCGACCGGCCCCGGAGTGACGGCGTTGCAACGGATCCCGTCCTTGGCATAAAGGTCTGCGACGAGCCGCGACAGCGACAGCACCGCGGCCTTCGTCACCGAGTAGTCGGGCATCGACGTCGACGGCCGCTTGCCGGCGGTGGACGAGACGTTCACGATCACGCCCGCGCCGCGCGTCCGCATCGCCGGCACCACGGCCCGGATCGCGCGGACGTAGCTCATGACGTTCAGCTGCCAGAGCTCCTCCCACTGCTCGTCGCTCACCTCCTCGAACGAGCGCCGGTAGCCGGCGCCGACGTTGTTCACGAGGCAGTCGACCCGGCCGAGCTTCGCCTCGACCTCGCGCACGAGCCGCTCGGACTCGCCTGCCCGGACGAGCTCGGCGGCAACATGGAGCGCCTCGCCGACGCCGGGCGCGTGCGCTCCGCGGCCGGTCGTGACGACGGCCGCGCCCTCGGCGGCGAGCAGCCGCGCCGTCTCCAGGCCGATGCCGCCGGTCGAGCCGGTGACGAGACAGACGGAATCGCGCAGTCCGAGATCCACGGCTGGCTAGCCTAGCTTCCAGTGACGACTCTCCTCCTCGTACGCCACGGCGAGACCGACTGGAACGCCGCCGGGCGCCTGCAGGGGCACACCGACCGGCCGCTGAACGAGTACGGCCGGTCGCAGGCGGAGGCGCTGGCCGAGAGGCTCGCCGGCGACGGGATCGACGCCGTCTACGCGAGCGACCTCGCGCGCGCCCGGGAGACGGCCGGCATCGTCGCCGCGCGGCTCGGGCTGCCGGTGGCCGTGCACGCGGACCTGCGCGAGAAGAACTGGGGCAACTGGGAGGGGCTGACGGCGGCAGAGCGGGAGCGCGTCGAGCTCGTGGGCGAGACGACGGCGGCGCACCGCGAGCGGACGCTTCGCGTCCTGCACTGGATCGCCGAGCGGCACGCGGGCGAGCGGGTCGTCGTGGTCACCCACGGCGGCTCGATCCGCCGGGCCCAGGCGTCCGTCCTCGGCGTGGCGCTGCCCGTGCTGGACAACTGCGCCGTCTGGGCCGTGGCCTGTGAGGGCGGGTTGTTCCGCCCGATAGACTGAGCCTCGAGCCGGTGGAGGACTACACCAGCAAATACAAGGGCGAACAGGTCGAGGTGGCTCTCTTCGGCGGCGAGTACCAGGAGGGCGTCCTCACCGCCTACTGCTACGTCGACGAGGTTGCACACATCGAGTTGAACGGGCACATCCTCGTTCCGCTCCAGAACATCGCGTCGCTCCACTGCTCGAGTCGCTGCGACGCTCCGCAGAACGACGACTGGCCGCCGCGGGGGCTGCTGGACGACGACGGCCGCGGCGAGCCCGAAGACACGTAGCGCCCGGTGCGCGGCTTCATCGCGGCCCGCAATGTGCTGAAGGCCTGGCTGCTGCTGGTCGGCATCACCGGTCTCTTCGCGCTGGTCGGCTGGGAGCTCGGCGGCTTCCGGCTCCTCTCCATCTTCGGGTTCTGCGCGCTGCTGCTCGTCACCGGCGGCTACTGGTACTTCGACCGGGTCGTGCTCGGCATGGTCGGCGCGCGCGAGCTGCCGGTGGGTGAGGCGCCGCTGCTCCATTCGAGCGTGGAGCGGCTGGCGGCGATCGCGGGCGTGGCGAAGCCGCGCCTGTACCTGATCCCGGACGGGCTGCCGCGCGCGCTCGCAACCGGCCGCGGGCCGCGCAGCTCTTCGCTCGCGATCAGCGCCGGCTGCGTCTCGGCGTGCACGCCGGCCGAGCTCGAAGGGGTGCTCGCACACGAGCTGGCGCACGTCCGGCACCGCGACGTGGCCATCCAGACCGGCGTCGTCGTGCTCGCCGCCTCGCTCGTCGAGCTGAGCCGCGTGGGCGGCTGGCTGCAGCGAGCGCTCCTGTTCGTCCTCGGCCCGGTCGCCGCCGCGTGCGTTCACGTGCTGCTCTCGCCGAAGCGGGAGTTCGAGGCGGACCGCACCGCGGCCGGCCTGTGCGGCTCGCCGCACGGGCTCGCCGACGCCCTGATCCGCCTCGAGCGGGCCGCCGAGCTCGTCGACTTCCAGGCCAGCCCTGCGACGGAGCCGCTCTATACGCTCAACCCGTTCATGGAGGAGGGGCTCGCCGCGCTGTTCGTGACCCATCCGCCGACCGGCGAGCGCGTGCGCAGGCTGCGCAACCTCGACGAGCTCTGGCGCGACAAGCTCGGAAACGAGGCCGCGTGACGCTCGCGATCCGGCCCGAGGAGTTCGCGGCCCGGCGGGCCGCGCTGGCGGCGTCCCTGGAGGAGCGCCGCCTCGCCGGCGCGGCCCTGTTCGACCCGCACTACGTCCTCTACTACACCGGTTTCGCCTTCGTCCCGACCGAGCGGCCGATCGCGTTCGCGCTGGCGGCCGACGGGCGGGGCGGCATGCTCGTGCCGCGGCTCGAGGTCGAGCATGCGCAGGCGAACGCCGCCGTGCAGGAGGTTGCGCACTACGACGAGTACCCGGGCGACCGGCCGCAGCTCGAGGCGCTCGCCGAGCTGCTCGGCGCGCTCGGCGTTCGCGGTGCGATCGGCGCCGACCAGGACGGGTACCCGCGCGTGTTCGGGTATCGCGGGCCGTCGTTGAGCGAGACGGCGGGCGCAGAGGTGCGGCCGATCGGGGACGTGATCGAGGATCAGATGGCGATCAAGAGCGACGCGGAGCTCGCGCTGCTGCGGGAGAGCTGCAAATGGGGCAACCTCGCGCACACGCTGCTGCAGCGGTACACCCGTCCGGGCGTGTCCGAGACGGAGGTGGAGAACCGCGCTTCGACGGAGGCGACGTACGCGATGCTCGACGCGATCGGCCCGATCTACCGGGCGCAGAGCATCTGGTACTCGGGTGCGGCTGCGGGCTATCGCGGCCAGATCGGCCGCAACGCCGCGATCCCGCACGCGCTGCCGAACAACATCGTCTTCCAGGCCGGCGATGTGCTCGTCACCGGTGCGACCGCGCCCGTCTGGGGCTACCACTCGGAGCTCGAGCGGACGATGGTGATCGGGCCGCCGAGCGACGAGCAGCGGCGGCTGTTCGACCACATGGTCGCGCTGCAGGATCTGGCGGTGGACACGATCCAGCCGGGGGTGCCGTGCGCCGAGGTCGACCGTCGCGTGCGCGACTATTTCGAGCAGCACGGGCTCTGGGACAACTGGCGCCATCACGTCGGGCACGCGATCGGGCTGCGCTACCACGAGGGGCCGTTCCTCGACCGGGGCGACGAGACGGAGATCCGGCCGGGGATGGTCTTCACGGTCGAACCGGGGCTCTACGCGCCCAGCGTGGGCGGGTTCCGGCACTCGGACACGATCGCGGTCACCGATGACGGCGTCGAATGGCTGACGTACTACCCGCGCGATCTCGAGAGCCTGACGCTGCCGCTGTGATCGAGGGGCTGTACCCGTTCCTCGCGGTGCGCGACGTTCCCGTGGCGGTGGACTTCTACGAGCGTGCGTTCGGCGCCGTCGAGCAGGGGGAGCGGGTCATGGCGCCGGACGGAGCCCAGGTTGCCGTGCTCGAGATCCTCGGAACGCCGGTGGGGCTCGCGACCGAGGCTCCGCAACTCGGGACGCCGAGCCCCGAGACGGTCGGCGCCACCACCGTCCGGATCAGCATCCACGTCGAAGATCCGGACGGGCTGCAGGCGCGAGCGGTAGCCGCCGGCGCGACCGAGATGTTCCCGGTCGCCGACCAGCCTTACGGCATGCGCCAGGGACGCGTGGTCGATCCGTTCGGACATCACTGGCTGATCGGGAGGCCGCTCTAGGACGGACAGGGGCCGCATAGCCGCCCTGCCGGGGGCGACCGCCCGATCGCCGGCGTTCGGAAAGGTACGCGGTGCCAGACTGAAGTCTGGCACCGCGTGGGAAGTTAATCGGCGGCGACCTACTCTCCCGGGAGATTGCTCTCCGAGTACCATCGGCCCTGGCAGGCTTAACTTCTCTGTTCGGAATGGGAAGAGGTGTTTCCCCGCCGGTATGACCGCCGAACTGTCAAGGGCGGCGCCGAGCGCGGCACCCTCAAAACTCCATAGCGACTCTGTCCGATGTTCAAATCAAGACCTCGGGCAATTAGTACGGGTGCGCTGAACACATTGCTGTGCTTACACGTCCCGCCTATCGACGTGGTGGTCTCCCACGGCCCTTACTCCCTCGAGGGGATGGGAGCTCTCATCTCGAGGTGGGCTTCCCGCTTAGATGCTTTCAGCGGTTATCCCATCCAGACGTGGCTAATCAGCAGTGCCGTTGGCACGACAACTGATACACCAGAGGTCTGTTCGTCTCGGTCCTCTCGTACTAGAGACGACTCCTCTCAAAGCTCCAGCGCCCATGGCGGATAGGGACCGAACTGTCTCACGACGTTCTGAACCCAGCTCGCGTACCGCTTTAATGGGCGAACAGCCCAACCCTTGGGACCTGCTTCAGCCCCAGGATGCGACGAGCCGACATCGAGGTGCCAAACCCTTCCGTCGATGTGGACTCTTGGGAAGGATAAGCCTGTTATCCCCGGAGTACCTTTTATCCGTTGAGCGACGGCACGTCCACTAGTTACCGCCGGATCACTAAGGCCCGCTTTCGCGCCTGCTCGACATGTACGTCTCGCAGTCAAGCTCCCTTATGCCTTTGCACTCTACGTACGATTTCCAACCGTACTGAGGGAACCTTTGCGCGCCTCCGTTACATTTTAGGAGGCGACCGCCCCAGTCAAACTACCCACCTGACGCTGTTCCCGCCCCGGATAACGGCAGCGGGTTAGAAGCCCAGAACACGAAGGGTGGTATCCCAAGGTTGACTCCACGAGGACTGGCGTCCCCGCTTCAAAGTCTCCCACCTATCCTGGACAACGAATCCCAAACTTCAACGGCAAGCTGTAGTAAAGGTTCACGGGGTCTTTCCGTCCAGCCACGGGTATTCGGCATCTTCACCGAAACTACAATTTCACCGGATCCCTCGTTGAGACAGCGCCCAAGTCGTTACGCCATTCGTGCAGGTCGGAACTTCGCGTTTACCCTCCGTTTCCGGAGGCGCAGACTATCCCTTCACCTTGACTAACCTGCGGCCAAGGGCCGGCGTCTGATCACAGCCATAGATTTGCCGCGAGCGGCGAGACTGCGATCTCACGTCCCGAAGGACGATCAGTCGTTACGGGGTCAGGCTCCGAAGAGCCGACTTCCCACGGGATTACCCTCTCGCGTCACGGCGTCCTTGACGCGCCGCATACGAGGAGGGCTTCCCCGTTATTAGCCGGTTATTGTACGAAATTACTTCCGTACCGGGCAATTCAATTACCCGACAAGGAATTTCGCTACCTTAGGACCGTTCATTGTTGTTACTCATTCACTCGGTAATTTCAGTGAATGGGCCGGTTCATTTCTGACCGGCTCTCATGGTCGCCCATGAGATCGGACTATCTCATCCCGCCATGCTTGCCGGCGGGGTCGGCGTATAGTCTCTGAGGATTCTCGCCGCCGAGTAGCGCCTCTTTCCGCCACGGTTCATCCCCTCTCGAAGCTGGATGACCTGGACGTAGTCGGTCTCGCTCACGACAGGCTTGCTCAACAGCGCGACCGCGCTCCTGAACAGCCCGAAGTCGTTCGCCTTCTGCCCGACGAGCGGAAATCGCTCGAAGAACGGGACAATCCGGCTGCTGATGTCCGAGAGGCGGTTGACCTCCCAGTACCAGCCTCCGTTGCCGGCCCGCCGAAGCGAGCCGCATCCCAGCGTCTCGTGGAACAGATCGAGCGGAGCCCGATCGTGCTGCGAGACGTTGAAGGCGGCGGAGAGCTTCCACTTCCGACCGTAGTCGCCTCGTCGGCGGCACACGATCATAAAGCTTCCCTCTCCAAGAGCGAAACCCGACAAGAAGCTTCCGAGCGAGCTCGGAATTTCTTCGACAACGAGCCTTTCCTGCTGATTGTCCGCACCCGTCACGTTGTCACTACTGTAAACGTCCGGTCGGACGTCACAGTGAGTAGCGCGGGATGCTCGGGTATTCCAGCATTTAGCCGACTTTTACAACTACCTGGTCGATAGTTACGGCCGCCGTTTACCGGGGCTTGGATTCAAAGCTTCGCCC
>Ga0265325_10000216_pt1:12500-41023 | contig 41023 bp, 40 predicted proteins | sample 41420metaG_FD_202090 | JGI IMG/M metagenome (GOLD analysis project Ga0265325, IMG submission 202090) | Rhizosphere microbial communities from Carex aquatilis grown in University of Washington, Seatle, WA, United States - 4-14-20 metaG | ecosystem: Host-associated > Plants > Roots >...
TCGGACGCTCCGAGGAGCGGCCCGACGGGTCGCCGATCCGCGTGGTGTAGTCACCGATGATGAGGACGGCCCGGTGCCCTTCGTCCTGGAACGCCCGCATCCGCTGCAGCGGGATGCCGCGGCCGACGTGGATGTCCGGCGAGGTGACGTCGATGCCGAGCTTCACGCGCAGCGGGAGGCCCCTGGCGAGCTTGCGCTCCAGCTCGCCCGCCGGGAGAACGTCTACAGCATTGCGCGTGAGCGATTCGAGGGCAGACACTGCCCTCGATCCTACTCAGCCTTCACGAACGCACTCCAGCGCTCCTCGATCCGCCGCGCCTTCCAGATGCCGGCCGACACGGCCCACGTGAGCACGAACAGTCCGACGATTCCGTACCCGAGCTGGCCGAAGTCGAGGCCGTTCAGCCAGGCCCAGAAGCCGGCGGTGAGCGCGAGCTTCGTCGAGAGCACCTGCAGCAGCTCCACCGTGCCGATCACGAGCGCCACCGTGACAGAGAGGCTCGTGACGGTGATGTTGTAGTAGACCTTCCGCACCGGGTTCGAGAACGCCCAGCCGTAGGCCTGGCTCATGAAGGCGCCGTCGGCCGTGTCCATGAGCGACATCCCGGCCGCGAACAGGAGCGGCAGCGAGAGCACCGCGAGAATCGGCACGTGCTCGCTGGCCACGCCGGCGGAGAGCGCGAGCAGCCCCACCTCGGTGGCCGTGTCGAAGCCGAGCCCGAAGAGCAGGCCGAGCGGGTACATCTGCCAGCTCGAGCGGATCCGGCGCGCGAGCGAACCGAGGAAGAAGCGATTCATGAAGCCGCGGTCGCGCAGCCGCTGTTCGAGCCGCTGCTCGTCGTAGGCGCCCGTCCGCAGCTCGCGGAAGACACGTACGACGTCGAGCAACACGAGCAGATTGAGGATGCCGATGATCCAGAGGAACGTCCCGGAGACGCCCGCTCCGACGTAACCGCCCCAGTGCTGGAAGCTCGGGATCCTCGACTTCACCGCCGACGCCGCGACGGCGAGGCCCGCCGCGAGCGAGAAGACGATCGTCGAGTGGCCGAGCGAGAAGAAGAAGCCCGTGCCGAGCGATCGCTTCCCCTCCTGGAGGAACTTGCGGGTCGTGTTGTCGATCGCCGCGATGTGGTCGGCGTCGAACGCATGACGGAGCCCGAACGTGTAGGCGAGCGTCCCGAGCCCGGCCAGCGCCGGGTTGGCCCGCGAGTAGTAGAGGAACAGCCCCCACCCGAGCAGATGCAGCAGCAGCACGGCAGCGCCGAAGCCCGAGAGGCGCAGCCATTCGGCACGGGTGAGCGCTCTGGTCCAGCGTCGCAGCGCAGGCACGATCCGATCATCTCCTCCCCGCTCCGCGACCCGCATCAGTGGCCTGCCGCACCCGGACGGCGGTTCTTCCGTGAACCGAGGCGCTTGAGGCCCGCCTGCGAGCGGTAGAATCCCGCCCGCTTCCGTGCTGCTGCGCAGAAACCGCTCCGAGCCGGCGGGCCCGCGCCGGCGCCGGCGCCGGATCCGCAAGCTCCGCCTGCTCGCCCTCCTGGGCGTGCTGGGCGTCCTGGCGGTGACGGCGTTCTCCTACGGCGTGATCGTCGCCGTGAGCGGACAGCTGCGCGGGCTCGACCCGTTCCACCAGAAGCAGGAGCAGGTCGACGGCTACGTCTACGCCGGCGACGGCCACACGATCCTCGCCGTGCTGCGCGGCTCGCAGAGCCGCGTGCTCGTCCACAGCGCAGACATCTCGCCGTTCATGAAGCAGGCGATCGTGGCCACCGAGGACAAGCGCTTCTACGAGCACCGCGGCGTCGACATCCGCGGCATGGGCCGCGCGCTCTGGGCCGACATCCGCCACAAGGGCGCCGTGCAGGGAGGCTCGACGATCACGCAGCAGTTCGTCAAGAACGCACTCACCGGCAACGCCCGTTCCGTCACGCGCAAGCTCAAGGAGGCCACGCTCGCCTGGCAGCTCGAGCAGAAGTGGTCGAAGGACCAGATCCTCACCGCCTACCTGAACACGATCTACTTCGGCAACGGGGCCTACGGGGTCGAACGGGCGGCACGGACGTACTTCGGCCACAGGGCCAAGAAGCTGACGCTCGCAGAGGCCGCACTGCTGGCCGGCATCCCCGAGGACCCGACGCTGTACGACCCCGTCGCGCACCCGCAGACGGCGAAGGCGCGCCGCACGACGGTGCTGAAGCTGATGCTCGCGCAGAAGATCATCGAGCCCGGACAGTTCCGGAGCGCGGAGCGGGCGCCGATGCCGAAGCCGCAGAACGTCCATCTCTCGGGTGTGCAGGGACTTGCGCCGTACTTCGGCGAGTACGTGAAGCAGCAGCTGATCGTCCGCTTCGGCGCGAAGAAGGTCTTCGGCAGCGGCTTCAAGGTGGACACGACGATCAACTTCCAGCTGCAGAGCCTCGCGCGCGCGGCAATCCACAAGTGGCTGCCGAGCCCGAACGGGCCGCAGGCGGCCCTCGTCGCGCTCGATCCCAGGAGCGGCGCCGTGCTCGCGATGTACGGCGGCAACAGCTTCCACGTCAGCCAGTTCAACCTCGCCACCCAGGGTGAGCGCCAGCCCGGCTCCGCCTTCAAACCCTTCGTGCTCGCGACCGCGCTGAAGGAGGGGATCTCGCCGCTCACGACGTTCGTCTCGAAGCCGATCTCGATCTTCCTGGGCAACAAGTACTGGTACGTGCACAACTACGAAGGCGAGTACCTCGGCCCGATCGACCTCGCGAAGGCGATCACGGTCTCCGACAACTCCGTCTTCTCACAGCTGACCAAGGTCGTCGGCCCGGCCGAGGTCGTGCAGACGGCGAAGCAGATGGGGATCACGAGCAAGCTGCAGAGCTACTTCGGCATCGGGCTCGGCGTCGAGGCGGTGAACCCGCTCGAGATGGCGCGCGCGTACGCGAGCTTCGCGAACGGCGGCTTCCGCGTCGACGGCTCGGTGTTCGGCAACGAGCCGCGCGCGATCACGACGATCGCGAACCAGCAGGGCGACGTCGTCTACGCGAACAAGCCGGTGTCGAAGCGCGTTCTCTCCCCGGCGGAGGACGAGCTGCTGACGCAGCTGCTCCAGGGCGTCGTCACGTCCGGCACAGGCACGGCTGCGGCGCTGCCGGACCGGCCGGCGGCCGGCAAGACGGGCACGACGGAGAACTACGGGGACGCGTGGTTCGTCGGCTATACGCCCCAGCTGGTGACCGCGGTCTGGGTCGGCTATCCGAACAAGCTCGTGCCGATGCGGACCGAGTTCCACGGCCATCCCGTCGTCGGCGGCACATACCCGGCGCTGATCTGGAAGTCGTTCATGGAGTCTGCGCTCGCGGCAATGCACGCGCAGCCCGAGACGTTCACGCCCCCGCCGCCGCTCAGCGTCGCGACGCAGCGCGTGACCTACCGCGACGGCGAGATCCAGCTCGACAACGGCAACTGCCGCGACACGTCGCTCATCGTCTACTTCACAGGCCGCGGCCCCGCGCGGACGTCCACGTGCAAGGTGAACGAGGTCGAGGTCCCGAACGTCGTCGGCTGGAAGCTCGACAACGCGCGCGTCCGGCTCGAGGCGCAGCCGCTGACGCCGGAGCTGATCTACAAGCCCGCGACGCCGGGGCAGCGCGTCGACGTGATCGTGCGCCAGTTCCCGGCCGGCGGCACGCTCTCCTCGTTCGACAAGGTGACGCTCGTGCTCGCGAAGCCGCTGCACGGTCTCGTGCCGCACGTCGTCGGGCTGAGCCTGCGCCAGGCCCGAGCCAAGCTCGCCGCGCTCAAGCTGCTCCCGGCGGTGCGCTTCGGCAACGGGAAGCCGGGCCGCGTCCTCTCGCAGCAGCCGGTCGCCGGCGTCGCCGCCGCGCCGGGGATGACGGTGCACGTCACCGTCGCCAGGGGTTAGGAGGGGCGGCGGTCTACGGCTGCGACCAGGTCGCGACCTCGTCGCGACCTGGTCGCTGCCTCTAGGAGAAGCGCCGGCTCAGATAGGGCGAGCCGGCGAGACCGTAGCGCCACGGCGTCTCCACCCCGCGGGTGATCCCGATGCGCGCGCCGGTGACGATCTCCGGCACCGTGTCACGCACGAGGAGGACGAACGGCGGCCGGTCGAGGGGCAGCCCGTCGTGGTCGCGCGTCACGCCGAGCGCCTGGCAGAGCTTGCCGGGGCCGGAGCAGAGGGCGCGCTCCGCCTCCACCCCGCGCCGCGCGCGCATGACGTCGAGTCCATGCGTCGGCTCGAGGGCGCGAACGAGCGCGGCCTCGGCCCGGCCCGGGACGTCGCAGACGAGGTTGAGGCACCAGTGCACACCGTACGAGCGGTAGACGTACGCATACCCGGGCCGGCCGAACATCACCGCGTTGCGCGGCGTCCGCCCACGGAAGGCGTGGCTCGCCGGGTCCTCCTGGTCGTACGCCTCCACCTCGACGATCCGGCCGCCGACGCCGTCGACGAGCAGCGTCACCCCGATCAGCTCCGGCGCGACCTCGTGCACCGTGCGCGCAAGGAAGTCACGCGACAGCTGCTGCACGGGCCCTCGCGTCGTAGCGGATGAGCGCCGGGAAGGCGAGCGCGAGCACGGCGCACCCGGCAACGCACGCGATCCCGCCGGACGCGACCGAGGCGCGGATGCTCGTCACGGACGCGAGCGCGCCGGCGCGGAGGTTGCCGAGCGACGGCGCCGCGGCGACCTGGGCGAACTCGATCCCGTTCAGCCGGCCGCGCAGCGAGTCGGGTGTCAGCTCGAGCAGCATCGTGCCGCGGAGGACCGCGCTGACGAGGTCGGCGCCGCCCGCGACCGCGAGGAGCACGAGCGCGAGCCAGAAGCGATCGGCGAAGCCGAACGCGGCGATCGCCGCCCCCCAGAGCGCGGCCGCGACGACCACGACGAGGCCCTGCCGGCGCACGTGGGTCGCCCAGCCGCCGAGCATGGTGAGAACGAGCGCGCCGGCGGAGGTCGCCGCGTAGAGGTACCCGACGAGATGCGGGTCGTGGAAGCGATGCGTCGCGAGCGCGGGGAAGAGCGCCGTAGGCATGCCGAAGACCATCGCATTCGTGTCGACGAGCATGAAGCCGAGGATCACGGGCCTGGAGCGGATGAACCGGAATCCGTCGGCGATCGCGCGCAGGCTCGGCCGTTCCTCCGGCTCGCCCTCCGGCTTCAGCGGCGGCAGCAGCCAGACCGCCAGCAGCGTGGCGAAGAACGTGCCCGTGTCGATCCCGTACGCGGCGGTCAGGCCGGCCGTGGCGATGATCACGCCGGCGAGCGCCGGGCCGGCCACCGCGCCGAGGCTCGAGATCAGGCTGTTGAGGTTGTTCGCGGCGGCGAGCTGGTCGTCGCCGACGAGGCGCGGCAACAGCGCGCCCTGCGCCCCGATGCCGAACGAGAACGCGACGCTGTCGACGAGGATCGACACGAAGCACGGCCAGACCTGCGGGTGCGGCAGCGCCGCGTTCGCGAGCGCGACAGTGCTGCCGACGATCATCCCGGCCTGCTGGAGGAGCATCAGCCGGCGCCGGTCGAACACGTCGGCGAAGGCGCCGCCGACGAGCGTGAGCGTCAGCAGCGGCACGAGCTGCGCGAGCGAGAGCAGACCGACGTCCAGCGTCGAGCCCGTGAGCGCGTACACCTGGTAGGAGAGCGCCACGTAGCCGATCTCGCTGCCTATGAACGACACCATCTGCGCGAGCCACAGGCGTCTGAACTGGACGGAGTCGCGCACCGGGCCGAGGTCGAGCCGGAGCCGGGCGAACAGCTCGCGCGCGTTCATGCCGCCTCGCGCGGCCGGGCGGCGTCGTACCGCAGGAGTACGGGGAAGCAGGCGGCGACGGCGAGCGTGCCGAGCACGCACCCGATCCCGCCCGAGACGATCGAGAAGCGGAGGCTCGTCAGCGAGGCGACGACGCCCGCCTCGAGGTTTCCGAGCGACGGCGTCCCCGCCACCTGCGCGAACTCGATCCCGCCGAGACGGCCGCGCATGTGGTCGGGTGTGACGGTGAGGACGATCGTGGAGCGGAAGATCGCGCTCACCTGGTCGGCGGCGCCGGCGAGGCCGAGCAGCACGAGGCCGACCGGGAGCGAGCGTGTGAGACCGAACGCGGCGATCGCCAGGCCCCACCCCGACGCGGCGATGACGATCGCCACGCCCTGGCGGCGGACGCGTGACGCCCAGCCGGAGAAGAGCGAGATCATGAACGCCCCGGCAGCGGGCGCCGCGAACAGGTAGCCGACCGACGCCGGGTTGCTGAACACGTGCTGTGCGAGTGCCGGGAAGAGCGCATTCGGCATGCCGAAGATCATCGCCAGCGTGTCGATCAGGAAGAAGCCGAGCACGACGTGCTGCGTGACGAGGTAGCGGAACCCGTCGGCGACGGCGCCGACGGACAGGCGGAGCGCGCCCTCCTCCGGCGGCACGCGCGGCACGCCGCGGACGGACGCGGTGGCGGCGAGCATCCCCACCAGTGCGACACCGTACGTCGGCGCGAGGCCGATCCAGCCGATCAGCACTCCCGCGACCGCCGGGCCGGCGACCACTCCCAGGTTGGAGGTGACGCCGTTGAGCGCTGCCGCGGCCGGCAGCTGGTCGAGCGGGACGAGCCGCGGCGTGAGCGAGCGGCCGGCGCCCGAGCCGAGCGAGAACGACGACCAGGCGAGGAAGCCGAGCGCGAAGACGACCGCGACACTCATGCGATGCGGGATCGACACGGCGACGAACGCACCCATGACGACCGCGATGCCGGCGTTGCTGCGCAGCAGGATGCTGCGCCGGTCGTGCGTGTCGGCGAGCGCACCGCCGACGATCGTCAGCACAACGAGCGGGACAAACTGAGTCAGGGCGAGGAGGCCGACGGCCAACGTCGACCCCGTCAGCCGGTACACCTGCACCGGCACGAGCACGATCATCATCCGCCAGGCGACAAACGCGATCGCCTGGCTCAGCCAGAGCCGCCGGAAGCCCGGGGACGAGCGCAGCGGCGTGACGTCGACGGCCAGGCGGGCGAGCAGCGACGCCCGGGCGACCGGCCGCTCAGACGTCAAAAGAGCTGCTCAGGCTCCGGCTGCCGCACCGTCTTCTCGAGCACGCGGCGGGCGCGCCGCCCGAGGTCGACGAGATCGACGCGGCCCTCGTCGGCGGCGGCGACAAGCCGTTCGGCGAGCTCGAGCGCCTCGTCGAGCACCGGGCTCGTCCCGGAGTCCTGGCCCATCTCGTCGAGGATCGTCCGCTCCGTGCGCGAGGCGACGATCGGATCGGGCGCGCCTTCCACCCAGACGCGCGTCCGCCGTCCGTGCCCGCGCTCGTCGCCCTCGAGCGGCTCGAGCAGGTAGATCCGGTCCGCGCGCGCCCACTTGCCGAAGCCGAGAAAGACCATCCGAGGCGACCGGTCCGCCATGAGGTGGACGCTACTCCAAGTCGAGCCGCGGCGCGGCAGGGGCTGGGCTCCCCCGCCGCGCCTACTGCGGCGGGGGACGCCGATTCAAGCGCGCTCGGTGAAGAGCGTGTCCTCGTGCGAGTACGGCGGCGCGCAGATGCAGAGGAAGCGCAGCTCGCTCGTGCCGTCGTTCTCGAACGTGTGCCAGGCGCCTGCCGGGATCAGGACCGCCTCTCCGGGCCGGAGGTGACGCGTGCTGCCGTCGACCTCCATCGCGCCGGAGCCCTTGAGGACGAAGTAGATCTCCTGTGCGGCGCCGTGAAAGTGGCGCTCCGTCGCCTGCCCCGGCTCGAGCGTCGCCTCCGCGAGGCTCTGGGTTTCCGTGTGATGGAGCTCGCGAATCGTCGAGCCGTCCTTGGTGACGTACGACTCGGCCGACTTGAGCGACGCGACCTTCACGCGAGCGCGTCCGCGAGGACTTCGGCCACGCGCTCCTGCGCTTCGCGCTCGAGCGCAGTGAAGAACGGCAGCGCCAGCGTGCGTGAGCTCGCGTCCTCCGAGACGGGGCACATGCCCTCACGGAAGCCGTAGCGCTCGCGCATGTACGGCTGGAGGTGGATCGAGGGCAGATAGCGGTTGAAGCCGATCTCCTCGCCCTCGAAGCGCGCAATCACGCGCTCACGCGTCTCGTTGTCGGGAAGCGTGACGACATAGACGAACCATGACCTGCGGTGCGCTCCATCGTCCGGGCAAGGCAGTTCGACCCCGTCGATGCCGCGCAGGAGCTCCTCATAGTGCGCGGCGACGGAGTCGCGGCGCAGCAGTATCTCGTCGAGCTTCTCGAGCTGCCCAATGCCGATCGCCGCGCGGACGTCGTCGATGCGGTAGTTGAAGCCGAGGCGGACGTGCTCGAGCCAGCCGCCGCTGTCGCCGCGGCCCTGGTTGCGCAGCGAGCGCAGCAGCCGGCACTCCTCCTCGGAGTGGGTCGTCACCATCCCGCCCTCGCCGGTCGTGATCTGCTTGTTCGGGTAGAACGCGAAGACCGCGCTCGGGCCGTGCGAGCCGAGCGGCGCGCCCTTGTACTCCGCGCCGAGGGCCTCGCACGAATCCTGGATCAGCAGCAGACCGTGCCGTTCCGCGATTGCCCGCAGCTCGTCGAGCTCGCACGGGTAGCCGTAGATGTCGACCGCCACGATCGCCTTCGTCCGCGACGTCACGGCCGCCTCGACGGCCACAGGGTCGAGGTTCAGCGTGCGCGCGTCGACGTCGGCGAACACGGGCACGCCGCCCTCGTAGATGAAGCAGTTCGCGGTCGCGGCGAACGAGTACGGCGTCGTGATCACCTCGTCGCCCGGCGAGATCCCCGCCGTGACGCAGAGCAGGTGCAGGCCGGAGGTCCCGGAGGAGACGGCGGCCGCGTACGGCGCGCCGACCTTCGCTGCGAAGGCCTCCTCGAACCGGTCGATCGTCGGCCCGAGCGACAGCCGGCCCGAGCGCAGCACCTCGAGCACGAGCTCCTCCTCGCGCTCGTCGAGATACGGCCCCGAGAGCGGGACCGGTCTCACCTCCTGCTTCACGCCTGCGTACGGCTGGGCGCGTACTCGAGCCACTGCGCCCACCGCTCCGTGCGGCCGTTCGCGGTGTCGAGGTACGCCTGCTGGATCTCGGCCGTGACCGGGCCGGGCGCCCCGATCACGTGGTCGTCCACCTCGCGGATCGGCGTCACCTCGGCGGCCGTGCCGCACATGAACACCTCGTCTGCGAGGTAGAGATCGGTGCGAATGAGCGGCTTCTCGACGACGCGGTAGCCGAGATCCTGCGCGATCTGGATCACGGAGTCGCGTGTGATGCCGACGAGGATCGAGGCGGACAGATCGGGCGTGTAGAGGACGCCGTCGCGGACAATGAAGATGCTCTCGCCCGAGCCGTCCGCGATCGTGCCTTCGGCGGTGAGCAGGATCGCCTCGTCGTACCCGGCGCGGTTGGCCTCGCCGACGGCCAGCATCGAGTTGATGTAGACGCCGGTCGCCTTCGCGACGTGCGGAATCACGTTGGGGCCGACGCGCTGCCAGCTCGAGACTTTTACTCGGATCCCCTTGGTGAGTCCCTCTTCTCCGAGGTAGGCGCCCCACGGCCACGCCATGATCGCGACGTCGACCGGGTTGTCGCGCGCGGCGACGCCGAGCTGGCCGTAGCCGGAGAACGCGATCGGACGCAGGTAGCACGAGGGAAGCTCGTTCGCGCCGATCAGGTCCCACGTCGCCGCCTTCAGCTCCTCCAGCGAGTACGGCAGCTCCAGGTAGAGGAGCTTCGCGGAGAGCTCGAGCCGCTTGAGGTGCTCGCTGAGGCGGAAGACGGCCGTCCCCTTGGGGGTCTCGTACGCGCGAATGCCCTCGAAGACGCCCGATCCGTAGTGAAGGCCGTGGACGCCGACGTGGACCGTTGCATCGGCCCAGTCGACAAGCTCGCCGTTCATCCAGATCTTGCTTGTCTCCTGCATCGGGGTCTCCTAGGGTCGCCGGGGGAGCAGAAATCGTACCGCGACGCGGCGGGCTCAGCGCTCTGCGAGATCCGCGAGCTCGGCGCCGGTGAGCCGAACGAGGTCGATCGGCGACAGGCCGGCCAGGTGGCGGGACGTGCCGGCGCCGACCCAGACGGTCTGGTGCAGGAGCAGCTCGCGCTCGAGCAGGATCTTCGACGCCTGCGGGACGGGAAACGGCGAGACGGCTCCCGGCTCGAAGCCGGTCACGGCGAAGACCTCCTCGGGCCGCGCCACACGCACGGCGCGCGCCGCGGCGGCCGTCGCCAGCTTCGCCGCGTCGGCCCGCCGGTCGCCGGGCAGCAGGGCGAGCACGGGCAGCCCGTCGCAGACGAAGACGAGCGTCTTGACGATCTCGGCCGCCTCGCAGCCGAGTGCAGCCGCCGCGGCGGCCGCCGTCGACGTCCCCTCCTCGAACTCCTCGAGCCGCGCGTCGACCGCGTGCCCGCGCAGCACGGCCGCAACGCGCTCCACGGGCTCCGGCCAGGCCTTCACGATATGAGCGTAGCGAGGCCGTGAGCGCGCGTCCGCCGCCCACGTCGAGGCCGCAGGCTAACGCGGCCGAAGGCGCGTTAGCCGTAGGCGTATACACGCGGCCGGGGACGCTTCAGCGCCACCGGTCGCGCCACGCGAAGCGCTCGCCCCGCGCGACAAGCGGACGGCGGCTCGGCCGCCGTCCGCTCTGCGGAGCACATCCTCGACCGAGCTCTGAGCGCAGCTCAGAGCTCGATGACCCTGGCGTCGTCGAAACCCTCGCGGTGGATCGTCTCGACGAGGTCGGGCGGCGGCGCAGAGTCGATCGAGAGCACCATCAGAGCCTTGCCGCCGCGACGCGAGCGCGAGACGGTCATGTTCGCGATGTTGACGCCGGCGTCGCCGAAGAGCGTGCCGACGCGGCCGATCACGCCGGGTACGTCGTCGTAGCGGAAGAGCACGAGCAGCGGCGCGAGCTCGAGCTCGAGGTCGAAGCCGAGCGCGCTCACGAGCCACTGGCGGTGCTCGCTGCCGATCGTCGTGCCGGCGACGCGGATCAGCTCGTCGCCGCAGCGGATCCCCACGCGCAGCAGGTTTGTGTAGTCGCGGGCCGACTGCGACCGCTCCTCGCGCACCTCGATCCCGCGCTCGCGCGCGATCAGCGGCGCGTTCACGTAGTTCACCGGACGGTCGGACCTGCCCTCGAACGCGCCGTTGAGCACGGCCAGCGTCACGAGGCGCGTGTCGTAGTCCGCGAGGCCTCCGAAGGCGGTGACGACGACCTCGTCCGCCTTCCCCTCGGCGAGCTCCATGGCGAGCCGCCCGAGCTTCGTGGCGAGCGGGACGTACGGTGCGAGCACCTCGAGGTCCTCCGCGCCGATCACCGGGATGTTCACCGCATTCGTCACGAGGCCGCCTTCGAGCGCGGCGACGACCTGCTCGGCGATGATCACGCCCGCGCGGTCCTGCGCCTCGTCCGTCGAGGCGGCGAGGTGCGGCGTGACGACGACGTTGTCGAGCTCGAGGAGCGGCCCCGAGTACGGCTCGGCCGAGAAGACGTCCAGTGCAGCGCCCGCGACCTTGCCGGTCTGCAGCGCGTCGAGCAGGGCGGCCTCGTCGATCAGCGCGCCGCGCGCGGCGTTCACGAGCCGGACGCCGTCGCGCATGCGCTCGAACGCGGCCGCGTTCAGCGAGCCCCGCGTCTCCGCATTCGACGGCAGGTGCAGGGTGATGAAGTCGGCGACGTCGTAGACGGCCTCCGGCGTCTCGACGCGCTCGATGCCAAGCTCGCGAAAGCGCTCCGGGGCGACGTACGGGTCGTACGCGCAGACGCGCATGCCGAGCCCGGCGGCACGGCGTGCGACCTGCTGGCCGATGCGGCCGAACCCGAGGACGCCGAGCCGCTTGCCGGCGAGCTCGATGCCGCCGTACTTCTTGCGCTCCCAGCGGCCCTGCTTGAGCGCTGCGTGCGCCTGCGGGATGTTGCGCGCGAGCGCGACGAGGAGCCCGATCGTGTGCTCGGCCGCGGAGACGACGGTCGACTCGGGCGCGTTCGCGACGACGATCCCGCGTCGCGTCGCAGCCTCGACGTCGACGTTGTCGACGCCCACCCCCGCCCGTCCGATCACCTTCAAGTTGACCGCGCGGTCGATCAGATCGGCGGTGACCTTCGTCGCCGAGCGGACGACGATCGCGTCGTAGCGGCCGATGATCTCCTCGAGGACGCTGTCCGCGTCGACGTCGACGTCGAACCGCTCGCGGAGCAGGTCGACGCCCGCTTCGGCGATCGACTCGCGGACGAGAACCTTCACGCTCACGGCACCTTGGCGTGCTCGTACGCCTCGAGCGCGGCCGTGACGGCGGCGCCTCGCTCGACGTCGGCGCCGAGCTCGACGAGCACGAGCTCGACCGCAGCCAATGCGCTCGCGATGTCGAACACGTCGAAGTACCCGATGTGGCCGATTCGGAAGATCTGCCCGCGCAGGTCGCCCTGCCCGTTCGCAAGCGTCATCCCGAAGCGCTTCCGCACGCCGCCGACGACGTCGCCCGAGTCGATCCCCTCGGGCGCGCGGATCGCGGTCACGACCGCGCTGCGGTCGTCGTCCGGGGAGAAGAGCTCGAGACCCATCGCCTTCGCGCCCGCGCGGCAGGCGCGTCCGAGGCGGGCGTGGCGCGCGAACACCGCGTCGAGCCCCTCCTCGAGGATGAGTCCGAGCGCGACGTCCAGCGCGACGATGAGCGAGGTCGACGGAGTGAACGCGGAGTCGACCTTCGCCTGCGCCTTCTGCGTCCGCGCCCAGTCGAAGTAGAAGCTGCGCGACGGCTTGGCCGCCGCGAGCGCCCTGGGCGACACGGCGCAGAGCGCGAGCCCGGGCGGCGTCATCAGGGCCTTCTGCGAGCCGGAGACGACGGCGTCCAGCCCCCAAGCGTCCAGCTCGAGCGGTACGGCGCCGAGGCTCGAGACGGCGTCGACCACCACGACGGCGCCGGCCTCGCCCGCCGCCGCGGCGAGCTCCTGAAGATCGGTGACGACGCCGGTCGACGTCTCGCAGTGGGTCAGGAAGACGACGTCCGCACCGCCGAGCTCGCGCAGCCGGGCGGCCACGTCCTGCGCCTGCGGGATCTCGCCCCACTGGTAGCGCAGCGGCTCGACCGTCGCACCGTGCAGTGCCGCCACCTGCGCCCAGCGCTCGCCGAAGTACCCGGCCGAGACGACGAGCGCGCGGGTCCCCTCGGCGCAGAGGTTCGCGCCCACCGAGTCCATCGCCCCGGTGCCCGACGCGGTGAAGAGCAGCACGTCCGACTCGGTGCGGCAGAGCTCGCGCAGCCGGCCGAGGCAGCGCTCGAAGGTCGGCTTGAAGTCCGCGCCGCGGTGGTGGAGCACCGGCTCGGCGAGCGCAGCGAGCACCTGCGGCGGCACGGGCGTCGGGCCCGGCGTGAACAGGTATTTCTTGGCTGGCATCGGTCGTTCTAGGGTAGATGCTCGATCGGCGGAGCGTCGCAGCAGGTCCGACTACCGGTGCGAGCCGAACGAGATGACCTGCTGGAACGTCGGACGATTCGTCCAGCGCATGGTGTCGCTGAGAAAACCGGAGAACCGGATGCGCTCCGCCGTCGCGTCGGAGCGCCACGCGCTCGGGTCCGGCCCCTGGGTCGCGGCGAGCGCGTTCCCGGCGGCGTCGAGCGACTGCCAGAGCGAGGCGGCGCAGGCGGTGAGGCTGCCGGCCCCGCAGAACTTCGTCGCGTACCCGCCGTCGACCGGCTGTCCGAGCAGCGAGCGCAGGTCCTTCGAAACGTACGAGTACCAGCCGTATCCGTACGAGCTGCCGCCGGAGTTCGCGTCGTTCGAGATCGGCGCAAGCTGCGCGAGCTCGTCGGTGAGCGGGCCGAGCACGGGCTGCAGGACGGCGACGGCCAGCTTCGGCCACCACGCGTCCATGATCGCGGCGCCCGCCTCGTCGATCTTGCCGTCGCCGTTCGCGTCGAGCCGGCTCCCGTCCCATTTGCCGAGGAGGCTGAGCAGCTGGCTGTCGCGCGCGCTCGGAGCCGTGCCGTGCGACATCACGTCGGCGAGCACCGGGACGAGCGTCCAGCGGAGGTCCTTCGTCGCGGCGGCGTTCATCGCGGAGACGACGCTCGCCGGCGTGTGCACCTTCCTCGCCGCGATCCCGTTGTCGAGCAGGTCGACGCGGTCCACGGAGCCGTACGCGAAGTTGTCGTCGGCGGCGGGGAATCCGGCGGCCGGCTTGTTGTTCCAGTTGACGATCTCGCCGCTCGGAGGATCGACGACGTGCGGGTGCGCGAGCGGGGCGAGCCAGCCGCGCCATTCGTACGAGCCGTTCCCGTTCGTCGGCAGGCCGCTGTCGACGCCGGCGGCCCGCAACGGCAAGCGTCCGCTCGAGTACATCGCGATGTGCTTCGAGTCGGCGTAGAACCAGTTGAACGTCAGCTCGAACTTGCTCATCGTGTCGAAGAACTGCTGCGGCGAGTGCACGCCGGCCGTCGACAGCGTCTCGAGCGGGATCGCGGACAGCAGCTCGCGTCCGCGGGTCGAGCGGTCGAGCGCGATCGCGACCTTCGCGCCGTTGCTCGTCGCGTAGCCGACGACCGGCCCGTGCACGGTCGTGTGGTAGACCAGCTCGGTGTCGGGCCCCGAGCCGACGCCCTTCAACGTCCCGGCGTCGAACGTGCCCATCGCCAGGCACTGCCCCTTGTACAGGTAGTGCAGCGTGTCGCCGCCGCACAGCGTCTCGGCGAAGTCGTCGACGACGTCGGAGCTCGCGGAGGTGGCGCTCCACGCGTAGTCGGGGCCGCGCCCGATCTGGATGACGAAGCCGAGCCCGGGGAAGGAGACGCCGCGCGCGTCGAAGCCGCCGCCGTGCAGGTCCTCCTCCATCAGGATCTCGGGCGAGAAGTAGCCGACCTGCGGGCCGGCCACGAAGATCGGGTGCCCGCTCGCGGAGCGCTTCGCCCCGATGAGCAGCGCGTTCGACATCAGCCGGCGAGTCACGAACGGCTGTGCGGGCGCGACGACGGGGACGAAGCTGCCCGCGTCGATCGGCAAGTTCCCGGGGCCGACCCCGGCCGCGCTGCTCTCGTACGGGAACGCCGCGGCGATCGTGGTCGGCGCCTCCGGGTCCTGCTGCTCGCGCAGGTCGTTCCAGGTGGCAAGGCCGGCCACTGGGCCGAGCCGCTGCTGCAGCGCGGAGAGGAGCTCGGCGCTCTGTGCCTCCTGGCCGCCGCCGGCGCCGAACACGGCTCCGATCAGCGTTCCGATCGCGGTGATGTCGTTGCGCGTGAACGGCGTCACGAAGCCGCCCTGCTCTTTGAAGTAGGCGTTGATGCCGCGCAGGTAGTCGTCGACGTCCGTGAGGACCTGCCGGCCTGCCGCCGTCTGTTGCGCGAGCTTGACCTGCGCAGCGAGAAACGCCTCGGTCTGCGCGCTCGGCGCGAACTGCCGCCCCGAGAGCGCCACCGAGAAGGCGTCGTAGCCCGGCACGTCGAGCGCGGAGATGCGCGCAGGCCCGCGCAGGAGCTGCAGGTCGAGGCCGCGATCCTCCGCGGTCGCCCAGCCCGCGCCGAACTCGGTGTCGGCGCGCGTCTTCCCGTAGACATGCGGGACGTCGTACGCGTCACGGTAGATGGTCACGCCCGCCGCCGGCCGCTCCGTGCGCACCACCTTCGCGCCGCCGAGCCCGAGCGTCTCCGGCTTGTAGAAGCGCGTGATGTCCGCCGTCGTGACGTTGCCCTGGAGCGGTGTCAGCCCGTCGTAGAGCGGCTCCTGGCTCGTCAGCTCGGGAACGTTCGGGCCCTGGCCGGGCGGAAGCACGTTCACGGCGAGCAGGGCGTGGTCGGCGGGGGGAGCTGCGGCGGAGGCGCCGAGCGCCAGCGCGCCTGCACCCGCTGCGACAGCGAGCACGAACGACTTTCGCATCATCACCGGCCGCGAGCCTACCCTTACCGGCGTGGATGCGCTGATCGCCTTTGCCGCGGCCTTGCTCGCGCTGCGCCTCGCCGGTGCGCTCGCACGCCGCTGGCGCGAGACTCGCCGTCCCGAGCTGCTCGCCTGGTCGTGGTCGCTCGGCGCCTACGCGGTCGCGGTCGCGGCGATCGCCTGGGGCGAGGCGGCGCAGTGGGACGCGCGGACGTTCCGCGTCTACTACGCGGCGGGCGCGCTGCTGACGGCGCCGCTGCTCGGGGCGGGCTCGCTGCTGCTCGCCGGCGTCCGGCGGGCGGCGCCGGTCGCGCTCGCCTACGCCGGGCTTGCGGTCGGCGTGACGCTCGCGCTGCCCGTGCACGGCACGTTCGCGCGCCACGGGATCCCGCCGGCGCAGGACCATCTGGCATTTCTCCCCGGGCGCCTGCTCGCGATCCTCGCCAACGCCCTCGGCACGCTCGCCGTCCTGGTCGTCGCGCTGCGCTCCTTCCGGCGGCGACCACTCGGGAACGCGCTGATCGTGCTCGGCGTCGCCACGGCGGCGGTCGGCAGCGGGCTGGCCGGCCTCGGCGCCGGCGGCGCGGCGGCCGGGATCGCCGCGGGCGTCGTCCTGCTCTACGCCGGATTCGTGGCCGTCCCCGGCGGCCGGCGCTGGTCTTTACCCCTTCTTAACAGTACGACCAGTACCCTGCCCGACCGCAACGCATAGCCGCGCCGTCCGGTGCCGTCCCCGCCAGGGGTTTTCGCGCCCGTCCGGCCTCCGACCGTGCAAGCGAATCCACTTGGAGGTGGCTTCTTTGCGGCAACTCGTCATGGCTACGGCCGTAATCCTCGCGTGTGTCTGTACTGCGGTCAGCGCAAGCGCGAGCGCAGGCTCGAAACGGGCAGCGGCAGGCGGCCGCTCCCTCAGCGCCGTCGCGCGTGCGGCGCTCGGCACCGAGATCGTGACCTACGAGCGGGCCACCTGGCGCTGGGAGCAGGTGATGGGCGCGCCTCGCACCCGGACGGCCGGCCGGACGCTGGCCGCGATGAGCATCCCGGACGCGAGGCAGGCGCTCGGCCTCTGGCGCAGCCGGGCCGACGCGGCGTACCGGCGGGCCCACCACCCGCCGCACCGGGCCGCCTGGCTCTGCCTCCACCGCTACGAGGGCAACTGGACGGACACCGGCGCGCCCTACTACGGCGGCCTCCAGATGAGCCTCTCCTTCCAGGAGCGCTATGGCTCGTCCCTCTACCGGCACAAGGGCACCGCCGACCACTGGTCGCCGCTCGAGCAGATGTGGACGGCCGAGAACGCCCTCAAATCCAGGGGTTTCTGGCCCTGGCCGAACACGGCGAGGATCTGCGGGCTGCTCTGACGGCGCGGTGACTGCGCCGTGACTTGACAAAGACATCATTATGATGTCATAGTGCCGTCATGCAGATCGACGGGTACGTCCAGGCACTCCGCGAAGACCTCGCGCGCATCGCCGCTGTCGGCGACGAGCACACCGCCCATGCGGCCGAGGTGCTCTCGCTCGCGCTCGAGTCCTCCCTCGGCCGGCGCCTCCAGGAGGCGCTCGGCGAGGCGGCGCTGGAGCTGTCCGCCCACCTCCACAGCGGCCACATCGAGGTCCGCATGTCGGGCGGCGACCCCGAGCTCGTGCTCGTCGACGACGAGGCTCCCGAGCCGGCGTCGTCCGACGAGGTGCTCGACGCCCGCATCACCCTGCGCCTGCCCGAGGCGCTGAAACGCCGCGTCGAGGACGCGGCCTCCCGCGATGGCATCTCCGTCAACACCTGGATCGTGCGTGCGCTCGTGCGCGACGCCGGCACGCCCAGGCGGAGCGGTGGACGCCGGCTGACCGGCTACGGCCGCAGCTGAAAGGAGTCGACATGTTCGTCCGCATGGAGCTTCCCGCCGACGACGGCCGCTGGTTCTACGAGGACCCGTCCGGCGTTCCCGAGGCACCGCTCACCGTCCAGGTGCCCGATGTCCTGCGCCCCGGCGTGGAGACCGCCGCCGCCGGCGCCGGCCTCACCCCGACCCAATGGCTGGTCGCCCGCATCGCGGCCGGCCTCTCCCCTGCGATCACGAAGGCGGCCTGACCATGAGCGAGCAGCACTTCCAGACCCCCGGCCTCCGCGGACTCGAGATCACGATTCCGGCCGGCGACGTCGACGTGACGACGATCGACGGCGACGAGTCCCACGTCGTCGTCGAAGGCGACGAGAAGCTCGTCGACCAGACGATCGTCGAGCTGCGCGGCGACCAGCTCGTCGTCGACTTCCACGGGAAGCGCAACATGCTCGGGATCACGATTGCGATCGGCGACTTCTCGTTCGGCGGCGGCCGGCTCCACGTCCGCGCCCGCGTGCCGCACGGCGTCAAGGCGAGGATCGCCACGGCATCCGCCGACATGACGCTGCAGGGCCGCTTCGCCGCGATCGAGACGAAGACCGCGTCCGGCGACCTCGCCGTCAGCGGCGAGGTCGAGAGCAACGCCGTCGTGAAGACCGTCAGCGGCGACGTGCGCCTCGGCCCGGTCGGCGGCGACGTCCGGATCCAGAGCGTCTCCGGCGACGTCGGCCTCCACTCCGCGGGCGGCTCGCTCGTGGTCAAGTCGGTGTCGGGCGACCTCCGCGTCGAGTCGATCCGCGAGGGCCACGCCGAGCTCACGAGCATCTCCGGCGACATCGAGGTCTGCATCGCCGCCGGCTCCAGTGTCGACGTCGATGCCACGAGCGTCTCCGGCGACCTCAGCTCCGACGTGCCGCTCGCGAGTGCGCCGGGCGAAAGCGACGGCGGCGGCCCCGTCGTCATCGTTCGCGGCAAGACGGTCAGCGGCGACTTCAAGGTCGCCCGCGCCGCGTGACGGAGCCGGGGGCGACCGACCTGACTACGCGGACAGCTTCTCCCGCAGTAGCCGGTTGACCACGGCCGGGTCGGCCTTGCCCTGCGTCTCGCGCATCACCTGGCCGACGAGGAAGCCGAGCACGCCCTCCTTGCCGCCCCGGTAGGTCTCGACCTGTTGCGGGTTGGCGGCGAGCACGGCGTCGATCACCGGGCCCAGCGCGGACTCGTCGCTGACCGCGGTCTGGGCGAGGAACTCTGCTGCGTCGATCGGCCGCTCCGCCGCGGCCGCGAAGGCGGCGTTCAGGGCCTCTCGCGTCAGGTTCCCGGCGCGGACGACCTCGGCGAGCGGCGCCGCGTTCTCCCGGCGCAACGTCCTGCCGGCGAGCTGGTTCATCGACACGGTCGCCGCGGTGTCGAGCTCGAGCCCGGCGCCGACGAGGAGGAGCGCGTTCGCCTCGTTCCCGGTCATCACGAGCTCGTCGGCCCGCTCGAAGCCGATCTCGGCGGCGTAGCGGGCGATGCGCGCCCCCGGCGGCTCCGGCAGCTCGGCGCGCAGCCGCTCCACGAGCTCCGCCGGCGGCTCGACCGGCACGAGGTCCGGCTCCGGGAAGTAGCGGTAGTCGTCCGCCTCCTCCTTCGAGCGGTGCACCGTCAGCCGGTCGGTGTCGGCGTCGTAGTCGAACGTCGACTGCTCGACCTGCTCCCCCGCCTCGTGCGCGGCGATCTGCTGGCGTACCGCCGCCTCGATCGCACGGCCGATGAACGTGAACGAGTTCATGTTCTTGATCTCCCAGCGCGGGCGGTAGCCCTCCTCCCCGCGCTCGCGCACGGAGACGTTCACGTCGGCGCGCAGCGTGCCCTTCTCCATCTCCGCGTCCGAGATCCCGAGCTCGACGATCGTCTGCCGGAGCAGGCGCAGGTAGCGCAACGCCGCCTCGGACGAGCGCAGGTCGGGCTCGCCGACGATCTCGAGCAGCGGCGTACCGCCGCGGTTGAAGTCGACAAGGCTGTAGTCGGCGCCGACGGAACGGCCGGTTGCGCCGCCGGCGTGCACCGTCTTCGCCGCGTCCTCCTCGAGATGGGCGCGCACGATCCCGACGCGCTCCTCGCCGCCGGCCGTCGGCACGACGAGCGCGCCGGGCCCGCACAGCGGCGCCTCGTACTGGCTGATCTGGTAGCCCTTCGGCAGGTCGGGATAGAAGTAGTTCTTGCGCGCGAACACGGAGTGCGCGGCGATCTCGCAGCCGAGCGCGAGGCCGAGCTTGATCGTGAACTCGATCGCGCGCTCGTTCGCCACCGGCAGCGCGCCGGGATGCGCCAGGCAGACCGGGCAGGTGTGCGTGTTCTCGGCGGCGCCGTACTCGAGCTCGCAGCGGCAGAACATCTTCGTCCGCGTCTTCAGGTGCGCGTGCACCTCGAGGCCGATGACGGGCTCCCACTCACTCATGGGCGAGCCGCTCTTTCGCCGCGCGCAGCGCCGCCTCGATGTCCTCGTTGACCTCGACCATGTCGATCCAGGTTTCGAGCGCGGGCGGCAGGCGGCGCACGAGCCAGAGCTCGCGCTCGCCCGCCTCGAGCGTCAGCTTCACGTCGCCGACGAGCACGGCGCGCGACCCGTCGAGCACGCGCGGCTGCACGCCGAAGACGCGCTCCACGGCGGGCACGAAGTCGGCGGCCGGATCTTCGAAGCGCATCGTCATCCCGCCAGCCTCGTCGGCACCGGGTCGAAGCCGAGCGCGAGCTCGAGCGCGCGACCGGCGCGGAAGAGCGCGTTCTCGGAGAACTGCGGACCGATCAGCTGCAGACCGACCGGCAGCCCCTCGGACAGCCCGCACGGCACGTTGAGGCCCGGCAGTCCGGCCAGGCAGGACGGGATCGTCATCAGGTCGCAGGCGTACATCGCAAGCGGGTTCTCCGTGCGCGAGCCGAGCTTGAACGCGACCGTCGGCGACGTCGGCGAGACGAGCACGTCGAAGCGCTCGAAGACCTCGGCGTGCTCGCGCGCGAGCAGCGTGCGCACCTTCTGCGCCTGCCCGTAGAACGCGTCGTAGTAGCCGGCGGAGAGCGCGTACGTGCCGACCATGATCCGGCGCTTCGGCTCGTCGCCGAACCCCTCGTCGCGCGTCCGCTCGTACATCGCGAGCCGGTCGCCCCCGCCGCCCGAGCGGTAGCCGAAGCGAACGCCGTCGTAGCGGGCGAGATTCGACGACGCCTCGGCGGGCGCGATCAGGTAGTAGCAGGGCATCCCGTACTCGACCGAGTGCGGCAGCGAGCACTCCCCCACCTCGGCGCCGAGCGTGCGGCACAGCTCGATCGCGCGCTGCACCGCGTCGCGCACGCCGGGCTCGATCGCCTCGTGCTCGTTGAGCTCGCGCGGGACACCGACGCGCAGCCCCTTCAGGTCGTCGCCCTCGGGGAGCACGACCGGGGCCGGCAGCTCGACCGTCGTCGAGTCGTGCGGGTCGCGGCCGGCGATGATCGAGTACAGGAGCGCGCAGTCGCGGACGTTTCTCGCCACCGGCCCGATCTGGTCGAGGCTCGACGCGAAGGCGATGGCGCCGTAGCGGGAGACGGTGCCGTACGTCGGGCGCAGGCCGACGTTGCCGCAGAGCGCGGCCGGCTGCTTGATCGAGCCGCCCGTGTCGGAGCCGAGCGCCCACGGCGCCAGGCCGGCGGCCACGGCCGCGGCCGAGCCTCCCCCCGAGCCGCCCGGAACCCGCTCCGGGTCCCACGGGTTGCGGGTCGGGCCGTAGGCCGAGTTCTCGGTGGACGAGCCCATCGCGAACTCGTCCGTGTTCGTCTTGCCGAGGATCTTCAGGCCCTGCGCCTTGCAGCGCTCGATCACGGTCGCGTCGTAGACGGGCACGTACCCCTCGAGGATCCGCGAGCCGGCGGTGGTCGGGATGCCGCGCGTCCCGATCACGTCCTTGATCGCGATCGGGACGCCCTCGCCGCCGGGGTCGTCGCATACGTGCAGGTAGGCGTGCAGCTCGGGGTTGCGCTCGTCGATCGCCTGCCGGTAGGCGGCGAAGAGCTCGGCGCCGGTCACCTCGCGCTCACGTATGAGCCTCGTCGCCTCTTCGGCCGAGAGTCGGAGGGTGTCGATCACGACGACCCGCCCGGCGGAACCTTGAAGTAGTCGCCCTCGCGCTCGGGTGCGTTCGCGAGCGCCTCGTCGACCGGCAGGCACGGCTGCGGCTCGTCGGCGCCCCAGACGTTGACGACGTCGAGGGGGTGCGACGTAGGCGGCACGCCGGTCAGGTCGAGCTCGGCGACCTTCCCCACGGCGGCGAGGATGTCGTTCAGCTGGGCGCCGAGCCGGTCGACCTCGTCGTCGCGCAGCTCGAGCCGCGCGAGCCGCGCCACATGGAGAAGCTGTTCACGGGAGATGTTCGCCACTCGCTGGATCCTTCCAGAAACGGAAGAGGCCCCTGTCGGGGCCTCTTGATTGTTCTCCGGTGCCAGGTTTAAACCTGGCACCGGCGCAACTCGATTTTCCGACAGTTCTCTAGATGGCCTGGACGTTCGCGGCTTGCGCGCCCTTCGGGCCCTGCACAACCTCGAACGACACGCGCTGGCCTTCGGTCAGCGACTTGTAGCCGTCCATGCCGATCGCCGAGAAGTGGACGAAGACGTCATCGCCACCTTCACGCTCGATGAAGCCGTACCCCTTCTCGTTCGAGAACCACTTAACGGTGCCCTCTGCCAACGGATCCTCCTAAAGCACAAACAACGACGACTCGGGCACCGAGCCGCCGACCGATAGTGGAGCAGGCCGAGTCTAGAACTCAGCCGGAGGGCTTGGCAATAGCCAAACGGCGCGCCCGTGCGGCGGTCACTGTGTTCTGGAGGACCATCGCGATCGTCATCGGGCCGACGCCGCCCGGCACCGGCGTGATGAACGAGGCGCGGTCGGCGGCGGCGGGGTCGACGTCGCCGAAGAGCCCGTCGTCGGTGCGGTTCATGCCGACGTCGATCACGACGGCGCCCGGCTTGACCATCTCGGGGGTGATCACGTGCAGGCGGCCGACCGCGGCCACCAGCACGTCGGCTTCGAGCGTGTGCCGCCCGAGATCCTGCGTGCGCGAGTGGCAGATGGTGACCGTCGCGTGCTCCCGCAGGAGCAGCTGGGCCATCGGCTTGCCGACGATGTTCGAGCGCCCGACGACGACCGCGTTCGCGCCCTTCAGCGCGACCTCGTACTCGTGGAGCATCCGCATGACGCCGAGCGGCGTCGCGGGGACGAGCCGCGGGCGGCCGAGCGCGAGCTCGCCGGCGTTGAAGGGATGGAGGCCGTCGATGTCCTTCGCCGGGCTGATCGCCTCGAGCACGTTGTTCTCCTCGATGTGGTCCGGCAGCGGCAGCTGGACCAGGAGGCCGTCGACCGCGTCGTCGGCGTTCAGGCCGGCGAGCACCTCGAGCAGCTCCGCCTCGCCCGTCGAGGCCGGGAGCCGGATGTCGTGCGGCTCGAAGCCGGCGGCAGCGGCAGCCTTCTGCTTCAGGCGGATGTAGACGTCGGAGGCGGGATCGTCGCCGACGAGGACGGTGGTCAGCCCGACGTGGCCGAGCTCGGCGACCGCCGCCGCGACCTCCTCCCGCACCTTCGCCGCCAGAGCCTTGCCGTCGATGAGCGTCGCGGTCATCGACCTGAGGTTAGTCCAGAATGCTCCCGTGCCGACGGAGAGGCGACTGCCGAGGAAGAACGACCCCGCCTCGATCGCGGCGCGCCGCCGGGCGCTCGGCCTGAACGGCGACGTCGACCTCGCGCCGTATGCGAAGGCGGCCGAGTCCGTCACCGGCACGGCGGTCATCCCGGTCTCCGTCGCGCAGATCCACGTCTCGCTCGGCTCCTACGAGCTCTCGGAGGACGGCGACGTCGTCGAGACCGGCCGCGCCGAGGAGGACGTCGTCGTGCCGCTCGCGCACACGGAGGGCGGGCTGACGGCGTCGCTCCAGCGCGGCGCGAAGGCGGTCGCCGAGTCGGGCGGCTTCCGGACGCACGTCGTCGCCGACCGGATCACACGCGCGTCGTGCTTCGTCTGCCGCGACGCCGGCGACGCGCTCACGCTCGCGCACTGGGTCGAGGCCCGCGTCGGCGAGATGCGCGAATGGCTGCGGACGGCGGACATCCCCGAGCTCTCGAAGCACGCCGTTCTCCGTGAGGCGAAGACGCACGTCGTCGGGCCGATGTGCCACGTGCTCTGGCGCTTCACGACCGGCGACGCGGTCGGGCCGAACATGATGACCCGCAACGCGTACGCGCTGAACATGGCGTTCGTGTCCCCGAATGCGCCGGTCGCGATCGAGCGCGTCGCGCTCGAGGCGAACATGGGCGGCGACAAGAAGCCGTCGTACGAGTACTTCCAGTCCGGCCACGGCAAGACCGTGATCGCGGAGGCGACGCTGACCGACGAGGCGATCCGGCGCGTGCTGCGCACGACCGCGGAAGATCTCGAAGAGCTCGCCTGGGCGGGCACGCACGGCGCGGTCGCGTCGGGAATGCAGTCGGTCGCGTTCACGCCGGCGTCCGCCGTGGCCGCGGTGTTCGCGGCGACCGGCCAGGACCTCGGCATGGTCGGCACGAGCTCGATGGCGCACGGCACCGGCCGCCGGGTCGACGGCGGCCTGCACGTCTCCATCCGCTTCCCCGGCCTCGAGGTCGGCACTGTCGGCGGCGGCACCACGCTCCCGACGGCGCACGAATGGCTCGCGCTGATGGGCTGCGACGGCGCCGGCAAGGTGTACCGCTTCGCGCAGATCGTCGCGGCGGCGGCCCTCGCCCTGGAGATCTCAGCCTCCGCAGCGATGGCGACCGCCGGCTCCGAGAACTTCTTCCGCGCCCACTTCGAGCGCGGCGGGCTGCGCTAGGCGGTTCGAACGTCCGCGACCTGGTCGCGACGTAGTCGCGACCAGGTCGCAGTCGTTGGCTTCAGAACGGCAGCGCGACGTCAGACACGTCGAGCCCCAGGCTCTTGGCAAGCCGCACCCCGTGGTTCAGCTCCGTCTTGAGGCGCTCCTTGTCCCGCGCTTCCATCAGCGTGCCGATCATCTCGCGCGCCTTCGGCCGCCACAGGGCGTGCTGCGCGAACTCCGGCAGCATCCGGTTCGCCGCGTCGATCAGCTGCCCCTTGACGCTCTTCGGAGCCCGCTCCAGCAGGATCCGCTCGTAGGCCATGCCGGAGCCGTGGTGGATGCCGTCGTCGACCGCGAGCCGGTTGCAGACGTCCTCGAGGATCGTGCCCCGCGACGAGCGGGCGATCAGCCGGAAGCGCGGGATGATCAGGCGCTCGAAGAAGACCTGCATGAGAAAGACCTTCTCCTCGAGCGTGTCCGCCTCGAGGAACATCCGCCCGAGCCGGTCGAGGTGCGGGTCGCGCTCGCCCTCGCCGCCGACCTGGCCGATCAGCTTCAACCACGCCTCGGTGTGCCGCGACTCGTCCTGCACCATCGTCGAGTAGTAGAGGCGCGCCTCGGGATCCGGCGCGGCGTTCAGGAGCTGGGCTGCCATCTCGCAGGCGATGATGTCCGCCTGCAGCTGCTGCATCACGACGGAGCGCCAGACGTCGCGCCGCCGCGCCTGCCGCTCAGGCGAGCCCTTCCCCTCCGGGACGGGCGGGAGCTCGCCCCACGGCACGTCGCGCACCTGCCACTCCTGGTGCTTCGCCAGCTCGTAGAAGCGGAGGACGCCGGCGAAGCGGGCGCGGTCCTCGGCCTCCGGCCGCTCGGCAACGGGCTCGGCGCTCATCCGGGGGACCTTACGCCGCGACAGTACGATCCCGCGCGATGATCGCGCTCGTCTTCTCCTACGAAGTCCGCATCCACGACGAGTTCGAGCGGGTCTACGGCTCCGACGGCGAGTGGGCCCAGTTCTTCAAGCAGGGCCCCGGCTACATCGGCACGGAGCTGCTCCGCGACGTCGAGAACCCCGGCCGCTACTTCGTCATCGACCGCTGGGAGTCGGCCGACGCCTACAACGCCTTCGCCGCCGAGCACCGCGACGAGTACATGCGCCGCGTCGACGACACGCGCCTCCACTACGACGTGGAACTCCGGTTCGGCACGTTCGAGACGGTCTGGCACGACAGGCCGTAAAGGTCGGCCCGCCCTCAGCCGATACCCGTTGTGGGAAACCGGTCCCACGGCCCGGGGGATGCCGCCATGTTCAAAGGAGTCGTCGTCGCCGCCGTTCTCATCGCCGCCTTGATGGTGGGGATCAGGAACGGCTACATCCTCCGCACCGCGGGCCTCGCCGGCTCGTGCGCACTCGTCCAGAGGCTCGCCGACGGGTCGCAGCTGGTGACGTGTCAGAAGGGGAAGATCGGGGGCCGGCCCGACCTGTCGCGGCGCAACTGCACGAGCTCCGGCGTCACCGGCACGTCCGAGTCGTGGAAGTGCCCGGCCGACCTCGTCGACTTCGATCCCTAGCAGATCCGCGGGAGCGGGTCGCCGACGAGCATGTCGACGATCCGGCTGCCGCCGAACGGCGTGTCGACGAGGACGAGGGGAAGATCGTCCGCGCGGACCTCGCCGATCAGCGCCGCACCCGCTCCCAGCGGGAACGCACGCAGCAGGGCCAGCGCCCGGTCGGCGGCCTCCGCTGCGACCACGGCCACGAGCTTCCCTTCGTTCGCGACGTAGAGCGGGTCGATCCCGAGGATCTCGCAGGCGGCCCGGACGTCCTCGCGCACCGGAATCGCCTCCTCCTGGAGCACGACCGTCGCCCCCGCCCCGGCCGACAGCTCGTTCAGCGTCGTCGCCAGCCCGCCCCGGGTCGGGTCGCGCATCCAGCGCAGCTCCGGCCCCAGCGCGCAGAGCGCCCCGGCCAGCTCGTGCAGCGGAGCGGTGTCGCTCACGACGTCCAGCTCCAGCTCGAGGTTGCCCCGCGCGAACATGACGGCGATCCCGTGCTCGGCGATGCCACCGGAGACGAGCACCCTGTCGCCCGGCTGGACGCGCTTCGCGTCCAGCTCGACCCGCGGGTCGAGCAAACCGATCCCGGCGGTCGTCACGTAGAGACCGTCGGCAGCGCCGCGCTCGACGACCTTCGTGTCGCCGGCCGCCACGGAGACCAAGGCGTCGTGCGCGGCGCGCGCCATCGAAGCGGCGATCGCCCGCAGCTCCTCGATCGGAAAGCCCTCCTCGATCACGAAGCCGGCGGTGAGCGCGAGCGGCGTCGCGCCCGAGACGGCGAGATCGTTGACCGTTCCGTTCACCGCGAGCTCGCCGATGTCGCCGCCGGGAAACCGCAGCGGCCGCACGACGTACGAGTCGGTCGTGAACGCGAGCCGCGTGCCGTTCACGGAGACGAGCGCGGCGTCCCCGAGCGGCTCGAGCATGGGGTTGCGAAGCTCGGGGAGGAACAGCTCTTCGACGAGCCTGCGCGACGCCTTGCCGCCGGCGCCGTCAGCCAGCGTGACGACGGCGTCGCTCACGCGTGAACCTTCTCATGGGGCCGGTGCCGTCCGTACGCGTAGTACGCGGCGCAGGCGCCCTCGCTCGAGACCATGCACGTGCCGAGCGGCTGCTCGGGCGTGCACGCCGTCCCGAAGACGGTGCACTCGTAGGGCTTCGCCAGGCCGCGCAGCACGTCGCCGCAGCGGCACGCCTTCGGGTCCTCGATCCGCGTCCCCGGAACCTCGAATCGCCTCTCGGCGTCCCAGTAGGCGAAGGCGTCGGCGATCCGCAGGCCGCTGTGCGGGATCGAGCCGAGCCCGCGCCACTCGAACTCGTCGCGCACGGTGAACACCTCGTCGAGGACTGCGAGCGCTGCCGGATTCCCCTCCGAGCGGACGACGCGGCCGTACTCGTTCTCGACCGCGGCGCGCCCGTCGCGCAGCTGGCGCAGGAGCATCGCCACCGCCTGGAGGATGTCGGTCGGCTCGAACCCGGCGACGACGACGGGGCGGTGATACTCGCTGCAGACGAAGTCGTAGGGACGCGTGCCGATCACGGTGGACACGTGGCCCGGGCCGACGAAGCCGTCGATGTCGGTCTCCGGCGAGTCGAGGATGGCGCGCAGCGCAGGCCCGATCAGCACGTGGTTGCAGAAGACGGAGAAGTTCGGGACGTGCTCGCGGCGGGCGTGCAGGAGCGTGAGCGCGATCGCGGGTGCGGTCGTCTCGAAGCCGACGCCGAAGAAGACGACCTCCCGCTCCGGCTCTGCGACGGCGAGCGCGAGCGCGTCGAGCGGCGAGTAGACGATCCGCACGTCGGCGCCGCGGGCCTTCGCCTCGAGCAGCGAGCGCCGCCTGCCGCCCGGTACGCGCAGCATGTCGCCGAAGCTCGCGAGCGTCACCTCCGGCCGTTCCGCGAGCGAGATGGCGTCGTCGACGCGGCCCATCGGGATCACGCAGACGGGACAGCCCGGCCCGTGCACGAGCTCGACCTCGGGCGGCAGCAGGGCGTCGAGCCCGTGCCGGTAGATCGCGTGCGTGTGCCCGCCGCAGACCTCCATCAGCTTCACGTGCGACCCGGGCACGACGAGCGTGCTCAGCTCGGCTGCGATCGCCTTCGCCGCGCGGCCGTCGCGGTACTCGTCGACGTACTTCATACCGCGAGCTCCGCGGCGATTGCCTCGCCGAGCAGGTCGAGCGTCGCCTTCGCCTCGTCCTCGTCGATCGTCGCGAGCGCGAAGCCGACGTGGATGAGCACCCAGTCGCCGGGCTCGGCCTCCGGGGTGAAGACGACGCTGACCGTGCGCCGCACGCCGGTGAAGTCGACCCTCGCCTGCCCGTCGTCGAGCAGCTCGATGATCTGTCCGGGTACTGCTAGGCACATGTGAGCCTCCTTGCCGCCACGGCCGCCTGGCCGTAGCTGATTCCGCCGTCGTTGGGCGGGACGAGCCGGTGCTCGAGCACGCGCAGGCCGTGCGCCTGCA
>Ga0265325_10000219_pt1 | contig 40317 bp, 42 predicted proteins | sample 41420metaG_FD_202090 | JGI IMG/M metagenome (GOLD analysis project Ga0265325, IMG submission 202090) | Rhizosphere microbial communities from Carex aquatilis grown in University of Washington, Seatle, WA, United States - 4-14-20 metaG | ecosystem: Host-associated > Plants > Roots > Rhizosphere...
AGAAGGTGAGGATGGCGCCGAACGCGTACCAGAAGTTCAGGTTTCGCGGCGTCGGGAACGTGATCATCGTATCGTACGCGTACCGCACGATCGGCAACCGCGAGTCGAGCCAGCGGGTGAACCCAGTTTGCGGAACATAGGTCGATGGACCGGACATATTGGTGCTCCTCAGCCGACTTTGATGCGTGTGTCGGACACGAAGGAATAGGTGGGAATGGCAAGGTTCTGCGGCGCGGGACCTTTGCGGATGCGTCCGGCGGTGTCGTACATCGATCCGTGGCAGTGGCAGAGCCAGCCGCCATAGTCGCCTTCGAACGCGTTGGGCGTGCAGCCCAGATGGGTGCAGACGCCCGAGACGATCAGCCATTCCGGCTTGATCTCGCGGTTCGCGGCGGTGGCGGGCGCGTCGTCCGGCAGATTTTCGTTGCGCGCGAGCTGATCGGGAAGATCGGAGACCGGGACGGCCGCTGCGGCTGCGATTTCCTTGGCGGTGCGGCGGCGCACGAACAGCGGATGGCCGCGGAACTTGACCGTAACCGACTGGCCGACCTGGATCGGCGTAAGATCGACTTCGATGGATGCCAGCGCCAGAACGGCCGAACTGGGGTTCATCTGGTCGATGAGAGGCCAGGCGGCCATGGCGGCGCCGACGGCCGCGACAGAGCCGGTTGCGATATAGACAAAGTCGCGCCGCGTCGGTTCGGGCGTCGTGCTGGTGGCCAAGGGTTCACCTTTTAATTCGGGCGCTCCGGGCGGCAGGAAAAGTGCGGGCACGCCTGCCCCGGGAATCTCACGGCGCGCCGCTTTGCTGGCGGTAAAATAGAGAGATGAATTTGGAGGGTCTTGCGGCACGATGACGCATAAAATGCCAATTTTGCCCGAGAGTTGCGAGGACTTCGATGAGTCTGGCCCTGTTTGAACCCGATATCCCGCAGAACGCGGGCGCGCTGCTCCGGCTCGGCGCCTGTCTCGGCGTTCCTGTGGACATCATCGAGCCCTGCGGCTTTCTGTTCAGCGACACGCAGCTCAGGCGTTCGGGCATGGACTATCTCGATCTCGCCGTCTGTGTGCGGCATTCCTCCTGGGAAAAGTACCTTTCGGCGCGCGAATCCGGCCGCATCGTGCTTCTCAGCTCCCAGGCGGAGCAGTCCTATACGCAGTTCGCTTTTGCGCGGAGCGACACGATTTTGCTGGGCCGCGAGAGCGCCGGCGTGCCCGACGCGGTGCATGCGCGTGCCGACGCGCGCTTGCGGATTGCGATGAAATCAGGCTTGCGTTCCATCAATGTGGCGCAGGCAGGCGCCATGGTACTGGGCGAGGCACTTCGCCAGACAGGGAACTTTCCGGCATGACCGACAGCGATATCGACGCGGATCACAAGCAGCGCGCACGCGCCTGCTTTGAGTCCCTGCGCGACCGGCTGTGCGCCACGTTCGAAGCGATCGAGCTCGAATATGCGGGCGGCCAGCTTTCAGACCGTGCGCCGGGCAAATTCGTCCGTACACCGACAAAGCGGCTGGACGAGGACGGCAAGGAATCCGGCGGCGGCGTGATGAGCGTCATGAAGGGCCGCGTGTTCGAGAAGGTCGGCGTCAATGTCTCGACCGTCGACGGCAAGCTGTCGGCGGAGTTCGCCAAGACCGTGACCGGCGCCGAACAGGATCCGCGCTTCTGGGCCACGAGCATCTCGGTGATCGCCCATATGCAGAACCCGCACGTGCCTGCCGTGCACATGAACACCCGCTACATGATCACCACGCAGAGCTGGTTCGGCGGCGGCTCCGATCTGACGCCCATGTTCCCCAATCAGGAGGATGCGGCCGATTTTCATGCTGCAATGCAGCGAGCCTGCGCCGTCCTGGGTGGCGATACCCATGCCCGCTACACGAAATGGTGCGATGAGTATTTCTACTTACCACATCGTAAAGAGCCGCGCGGAGCGGGCGGAATCTTCTTCGATCGCCACAATACGGGCGATTGGGAGAGGGATTTCGCCTTCGTCCGCGAGGTGGGACTCGCATTTGCCGACGTCTATCCCCAAATCGTAAGGAGGCGGATGGGGCAGCCTTGGACCGAAGCCGACCGCGATCACCAGCTTGTGCGCCGCGGAAGGTATGTGGAGTTTAACCTGTTGTGGGACCGCGGAACCCTTTTTGGCCTGAAGACGGGACACAATATCGACGCGATCCTCGTGTCGATGCCGCCTGAAGTTCGCTGGCCGTAAGCTGGTTTCACCGAGGTAAAAGCGTTTGGATTTCACGTTCAATCACGGCGGGTTTTTCGCGCTTATCCAGGTCGTGCTCATCGACATCGTGCTGGCGGGCGACAATGTCGTCGTCATCAGCATGGCGGCGGCGCGCGTCCCACTGGTCGTGCGCCGCAAGGTGATCTTCTGGGGCCTCGTTACCGCCGTCATTCTGCGCGTCACGCTGGCCACGTTCACGACCGTGCTTCTCGACGTCATCGGATTGATGTTCGCCGGCGGGATTCTTCTGCTCTGGGTGTGCTGGAAACTTTATCGCGACATCCGCGATGCCGCAGAAGAAAAGAGAGCCATCGCCGCGATGGAGTGCATACCGGACAAGCTCGGCGGTCCCTATTCCACCGAAGCGAGCACCGCCATGGTTCGGCGCGCCATCGTGCAGATCGCTGCCGCAGACCTCTCAATGTCCCTCGACAACGTCCTCGCAGTCGCCGGCGCTGCTCGCAACCATGTGGTTGTTCTGGCGCTCGGCCTTGTCCTCTCCATCGGCCTGATGGGCGTGGCGGCGCACATGATCGCCAAGATTCTGAACAAGCACGCCTGGATCACCTATGCGGGGCTTTTCATCGTGCTCTATGTCGCGGTCAGCATGATCTGGCGCGGCGGCATGATGATCATGCACGCCATGCCGAGCTAAGCGAGTTTCAGCAGGACCGCCGTCGCGTCGTCACTCGTCTTGAAGCGCGGAAAATCGCGGCCTTCCGGATCTGCGGCCTCGATGGCGCGCAGCCCCTCGCCGAGCGCGCCGAGGCCTTTTTCAAGGGCCGCATCGACAAGCTCGCCGGAATCACAGGCGTCATAGTCGCTGGCGAGCGCGAGAAAACCGTCTGACGCAAGAAGGACGATCGTGCCGCGCGGTGCGGCGACGATCCATTCCTCGACGTGATCGGCAGCGCGCTCGTCCGGGCTGAATGCCCAGTGCCGGCCGCTGTTGACGCGATTGCGCGCGGCGCGCAGCGAAGGCAGATACTCCGGACGGTTGGCGCCCGATGCCGGCGGCAGGCCGTTCTCCGCAGCAAGCTTGGCAACCCGCCGTGCTTCGGCCGCGCGTTTGTCGAAAGCCTCGCCGATAATCTCGATGTCCTTGCCGGGACGCTTCACCAGAGCAACACAGTCGCCGAACGACAGGGCGCCGAAGCCTTCGGCGTGATCGTGCACGAACATCATCGAGGCGGTGGGTGTTTCCCACTTCTCCTTCACCGGCCGCCTGCGCAGTCCTTCAAAGGATTTCCTGGCATCGATCAGCGCGTGACGCAGCGCATCGCGCGGCGCATCGCCGTCGCGCATGTGCGCCATGAGCCGGCGCGCGCCGAAATGCGCGATCCATGCCGCGTCGCTCCCGCCCGGCATCAGCGGATCGCCCAGACTCGTGGCGCCGTCGAGCACGACCGCCGCATTGTCCGCATGGGCGAACGCATCGTCATTCGGCTTCAGCGGGTCGCCGGGGATGGAGAGCGTGTCGAGGATTTCGAAGGTCATGGCTAATCCCGATTTGCTTCCCGAACCTGCCATCCATACTTCGACAAGCTCAGGATGAGGCTTGAACCAACGCCCTGATCCTGAGCTTGCCGAAGGACCGGGGCCAACGCGACCAAAAGCTAATACGCCGTCGCCTGCACGACGGCCTTGAGGCGCTCGGCGAGGGAGAACTCATCCTCGATGAAATCCGCGTCGATCCACCAATCCTCCACTTCGGCAAGTATGCGTCCCACCAGCGGGCCCTCCGGCACGCCCGCCAGCATGACATCGCGCCCGGTGAGCGGAAATGTCGGCCGCGGCCAGGTCGAGGCGACTTCGAGCAGCATGCGCCAGTTGATGGCATTCGACTCCTTGGGATCTTCCGCCCATTTGATGAAGACGCGATCGCGGAACGGCGCGATGCCGATGCGATAGAGGAGTTTTCGCACCTCCTTGATCGAGAGATAGGAGACGATCTTTTCCTTCGCGCCAGCGATGTCGATCAGCCGCTGCGCATCGGCATTCGACAGACGAAGCTTCTTTGCCGCCGCATCGGCGGCGACCGCGTCGCTCGGCAACAATGCGGCGAGCCGCAGCATCGGATCGGGCGTGAAGAACGCTTCGGCGTCGATCGCCACAAGTTTTTCCAGCCGCGCAATCATGAGCGCGCCGGGCAGCAGTTCGCCGAGGATTCCGGACGCCGCCATGACGCGAAGGACCGGTCCAGGGTTTTCTGCTTCCAGCAGGCGCAGCAATTCCTTCTGCACGCGCTCGCCCGAGAGTTGCGTAAGGCCCGCCTTCTCCGCCGCCGCCGCGCGCAACGCTTCGGGATCGAACTCGCCCTTGCCATACCAGGCATGGAAGCGGAACAGGCGCAGGATGCGCAGATAGTCTTCGCGGATGCGCGTCGTCGCATCGCCGACAAAACGCACGCGGCCGGCCTGCAAATCGGCGACGCCTCCGACCAGATCGATCACCTCGCCGTCCGCCGTTGCATAGAGCGCGTTCATCGTGAAGTCGCGCCGCGCGGCGTCTTCTTTCCAATCGGTCGTGAAGGCGACGACGGCACGCCTTCCGTCCGTCGCGACATCGCGGCGAAGCGTCGTCACCTCGAACGGCGTTCCGGATGAGATCGCCGTGACGGTTCCATGTTCGATGCCCGTCGGCACGGCGCCGAGACCGGCCTTCTTCAGGCGCTTTGTCACTTCGTCGGGCGTCAAGGGAGTCGCGATATCGACGTCGGACACCTCGCGCTTCAGGAGGGCGTTGCGGACCGCGCCGCCGACAAAGCGCGCGTCGGGGCCGAGCGCGTCCATCACCGCGCGCGTCCTGGCGTCGCTCATCCACTTTTCGCGCTTGGGGTCGAGCTTCATGGCGAGGTCCCTCCCGGCTGAACATAGCCGGGAACTATCTTGCCGTTCACCACATGCGGGGCGACGTAGTGGCCGGTGGTCGGCTCGCCTTCATTCAAGCCCCAGATCACAAAGCTCAGGGAGAAAAGCGAGAGCCCCGCGATGAACAGCATTGTCCACGGCGTCGTCCGTGCCTGACCTGCAGACGGGCGCATCCGCACGAGCAGCAGATAAATTCCGTAGAGCGCGAACGGCACCACGAAGAGCAACATGCGTTCGAGGATGATGCGTGTCATGGCGCGGTGATCCGTTCGCCGAAGTTCAGCAGCATGGCTGCCGTGGCGCCCCAGATATAGTGACCCTCATAGGTAAAGGAATAGAAGGTCCGCATCTGTCCCTGAAATTCGCGCTGCTGCATCTTCTTGTTGTCCGGATCCAGCAGGAAGGACAGCGGCACCTCGAAGATCTCCGCGACCTCGGCGGCGTGCGGCGACAGGCAAAAGCCCTCGCTGAGAAGCCCCACGACCGGAAGGATCGCGTATCCTGTGCCCGTCTCATGCGCATCGAGAAAACCTGCGATGGTGACATAGGCCGGCTCGATCCCGGTTTCCTCCTGCGTCTCGCGCAAGGCGGTTTCGACAAGCGAGATGTCGCCCGGATCGGCGCGGCCGCCGGGAAACGCCACCTGTCCTGCATGGCGCGTGAGATGATGCGTGCGCTGGGTCAGGAGCACGTGCGGTTCCTGACGAAAGACCAGCGGCAGAAGCACCGCCGCCGGCTTCAGATCGATCTTTTCCTTCGGCCGGTTCTGCGGATTGAGATCATAGTCGCTGCGCCTGGGCGTGAGCGGCAGGGGCGGCGGTTCGGCAAGAAGCCGGCTGCGCAACAGTTCGACGCCGCCGCTGACGATGCGATGGCCGATTTCGGCCGGAGACTCGCTGCTCATGCCGGACGGCCGAGACGGAAGAACACGCCGCCGCTCCACACGCCGAGCCAGCCGGCATGTTCGCCTTCGCCCGGAACAGACAGATCGGCGAGCTGATAGAACGCCGCGCGCGCGATCCGCGCTTCGAGTCCCTTGCGCACATGGACATAGGGCGCCGGCTCGTTCGTCTGCGGATCGGTCTCGACGCGGATCGGATTCTCGGCGCCGGCCTCGGTGACGTCGCCGACATTGGTCGTGAAGGTCAGTGTCTGTGTCCGCCCTTCGCCTTCCGAATCCATCAGCACGGCAATGAAGGGCGCGTCCTCGACGACGATCTTCATCTTCTCTGCCGGCGTCACCAGGACGAAACCGTCCGGATCTTTCCTCAGGATCGTCGAGAACAGTCGCACCAGCTCCTTTCGGCCGATGGGCGAGCCCTGATGGAACCAGGTGCCGTCGCGCGCGATGCGGATGTCGATGTCGCCGCAATGGGCAGGATGCCATTTTTCGACCGGCGGCAGGCCGCGTCCGGCGGACGCCTCGCGCTGGAGACTGGCCATTCCAATCTGAAGGGGCCCAATCGAAAAATTGCCGTTGTTCATCATTACCGATCTGGAACCGGACTTCACGTCACCGTGCAGGCCGGGCTTTTCCTTGTTGCGCCGCAACGGGCGGGGTACATAAACCGCGTCCCGGCGCACTTGAAGGATAAGGTGCACCCCAAGGACCGGCAACCAAGCATCCGGACGATTTCATGCAAGATACAGTGCTCACCGCGGACCCCGCCGCCCAGGTCGAACGCGCGGCCGATACGCTCGGGAAGGTGCGCAGGGCCGTGGGCGATGCCATCTTCGGCCAGGATGCTGTGATCGAGCAGACCCTTGTGACGCTGCTGGCCGGCGGACACGGCCTCCTCATCGGCGTGCCGGGCCTCGCCAAGACCAAGCTGGTCGAGACGCTGGGCATCGTCCTTGGCCTCGACTGGAAGCGCATCCAGTTCACGCCCGATCTGATGCCGACCGACATCATCGGCTCGGAAGTGCTGGAAGAGGATTCCGGCAGGCGCGCGTTCCGCTTCCTCAACGGCCCGGTATTCACCCAGCTTCTGATGGCCGACGAAATCAACCGCGCCAGCCCGCGCACGCAAAGCGCCCTGCTCCAGGCGATGCAGGAGCGGCACGTGACCGTCGCCGGCACGCGCTATGACCTGCCCAAGCCGTTTCACGTGCTCGCCACGCAGAATCCGCTGGAACAGGAAGGTACCTATCCTCTGCCCGAAGCGCAGCTCGACCGTTTCCTGCTGCAGATCGATGTCGACTATCCCGACAAGGATGCCGAGCGCCGCATGCTTCTCTCCACCACGTTCGGCGATGAGAGCACGCCGGAGCGTGTCTGCGGGCCGGAAGACCTGATGGCGGCGCAGAACATCGTGCGCCACATTCCGGTCGGCGAAGCCGTGGTCGAATCCATCCTGAAGCTCGTGCGCGGCGCGCGGCCGGGCGAAGAAGGCCTGAAGGATGTACGCGAATCCATCTCCTGGGGTCCCGGTCCCCGCGCCAGCCAGGCTTTCATGCTCGCCGTCCGCGCCCGCGCGCTGATCGAGGGCCGTCTTGCGCCATCGACCGACGATGTCGTGGCGCTGGCGCAACCTGTTCTTCGCCACCGCATGGCGCTCACCTTCCCGGCGCGCGCCGAAGGCATGACGATCTCATCGGTCATCGAACGGCTGTGCCGGAGTCTTCTTTGAGCCGAAACGGCAATCTGCAATATGAAGCCGAGGCGCTTGGCGCCAGTCTGCCGCCGCTGCTTGTCGATGCAGAACGGCTTGCGAGCGCAGTCAGTCTGGGCGTGCATGGCCGGCGCAAGGCGGGCATGGGTGAAAGCTTCTGGCAGTTCCGCCGTTATCGTCCCGAAGATTCCTCCGCCGCGATCGACTGGCGCCAGTCGGCGAAGTCGCAGCACCTGTTCGTGCGGGAGCGTGAGTGGGAAGCCGCGCAGTCGGTCTGGTTCTGGTCCGATGCCTCGCCCGGAATGAAATTCGCATCGGGCCGCGTGACCAAGGCGGATCGCGCCAAGCTGATCGCGCTCGCGCTCATGTCGCTGCTGGTGCGCGGCGGCGAGCGCGTGGCGCTCTACGGCGACGGACATGCACCGGCAAGCTCGCGCGCCGCATTGCGCCGCATCGGCCACACGCTGCTCGATCTTGCGCCGGACGATGCGAGCCTTCCGCCCGACGCCGCGATCATCGCAAACGCCCAGTTCGTCTGGCTGAGCGACTTTCTTTCGCCGCTGAGCGAGATCGAGAACACGCTGCGGCGACTGTCGCGCTCGGCCGTTGCCGGACAACTGGTCCACATCATCGATCCGGCCGAAGAGGATTTTCCCTTCACCGGCCGCACGCGCTTTGAAGATGGCCGCGGCAAGGAGAGCGAGATCATCGGCCGCGCAGAGACAGTCGCGCCGGCCTATCGCACGCGATTCAAGGCGCATGCCGACGCGGTCGGCGAATTGGCGCGCCGCCTGGGCTGGACCTATATCGCGCACCGCACGGATCGTTCGCCGCAGACCGCGCTGATCGCGCTCTATGCCGATATGAGCGGCGCGTAGAACCATGGAATTCCTCTCGGGATTGAGCTTCGGCGCGCCGTGGATTCTCGCGGCTCTGCTTGTCCTGCCGGCGATCTGGTGGCTGCTGCGCGTCACGCCCCCGCTGCCCCGCCGCGTCGTCTTTCCGCCGCTGCGCCTGCTGCTGGGTCTTTCCGGCGACGAAGAAACGCCGGCGCAGACGCCCTGGTGGCTGCTGCTGCTTCGCCTGATCGCGGCGACCTGTCTGATCGTCGCGCTGTCCGATCCTTTGATCGGCAAGGCGCCGCCGATTGCCGGAACAGGTCCGATGGTTCTCTTCATCGACAATGGCTGGACCGCCGCTGCGAACTGGGATGCGCGAGAAGCCGTGATTGCAGACGTTCTGCGCAGCGCGAGCAGCGAGGGCCGTGCGGTGGCCATCGTACCGACCGCCGACGTTCCCGATGTGAGCCTGATGGATGCCGGAAAAGCGGCACGCATCGCGCAGGCGCTGACGCCCGAGCCCTGGCTGCCCGACCGCATGCGCGCAACGGCCGCCGTCACGAGGGCGAAGTTTGCGAACAGGCCGCAGATCATCTGGCTGAGCGACGGCATCGAGGACGGCTCGGCCCAGGCAACGGCGAACGCGCTTGCCGCTGCCGGTTCGCTCAAGGTCTATGCCGACGGCACCGGCAAGGGTCCGCTCGCACTCTTGCCGCCGCAAAGCGATCCGCGCGGCTTCGATGTCGCGGTGCTGCGCGCCAATGCCGATGGCGAGCGCAACGGGGAAGTCGCTGCGCTGGGCGGCCATGACGAAGTGCTGGCGAGTTCGCGCTTTCACTTCAACAGCGGCGAGAACCGCGCGACGGCGCACATCGTCCTGCCGTTGGAAGTGCGCAACGAAACCGCGCGCATCGCAGTCACCAACATGGACTCGGCCGGCGCCGTGCAACTGCTCGGCGGCAGCGGCGCGCATCGCGCAGTCGGCGTCGTGACGGCCGGCGGCAGCGAGAACGAGCAGCCGCTGCTGTCCGACCTCTATTATCTCGAACGCGCGCTCGCGCCATATGCCGATGTGCGCAAAGGCACGGTGAGCGATCTGCTGTCGCGCAACATCTCGGTTCTGATCCTTGCCGATATCGGAAAGATCGCCGGCAGCGACTATGACAAGATCAAGAAGTTCGTCGATGGCGGCGGCCTTCTCATCCGCTTCGCCGGCGAACGCATGACGGGCGGCACCGACGATCTCGTGCCGGTGAAGCTGCGCGTCGGCGGTCGCTATCTCGGCGGCGCTCTCGCCTGGGCGGAGCCGCAGCGCCTGGCGCCCTTTTCCGATTCCAGCCCCTTCGCGGGCCTCACCGTTCCGTCCGATGTGTCCGTCTCGCGGCAGGTTCTGGCCGAGCCGTCGGTCGAGCTTGCCGACCGCAGCTGGGCGCGCCTCGCGGACGGAACGCCGCTGGTCACCGCGCGCGCGGACGGCAAGGGCTGGATCGTTCTGTTCCACATCACGGCGGGGCCGAGCTGGTCTTCGCTGCCGCTGTCGGGACTTTATGTCGACATGATGCGGCGGCTGATGGCGCTGTCGAGCGGCACGCGGCCGACAGACATGAAGAGCGCCGCGACTCTGCCGCCGGTGCTGACGCTCGACGGGTTCGGGCATGCGAGAAAGCCGCCGGCCGAAGTCTTCCCGATACGCGCCGCCGACATCTCAAAGACCGTCGTGTCGCGGACGCACCCGCCGGGACTCTATGGCGTTGCCGGAACCGAAGACGCGTTGAATGCCGTGACCGCGAAAGATGCGCTGCTGCCGATCGGCGATCTGGGCCGTCCGATCCTGGAATATGTGCAGACGACGGTGATCGCGCTGGCGCCGTATCTGCTCGCCATCGCGATGGCGCTTCTCTTTCTCGACGCCGTGATTTCGCTGTGGATGCGCGGCTATCTCACCCGTTTGCGGTTTGCGCGCGGCGCGGCGGCGGTGCTGGCTGTGATGATGATTGCGCATGCGCGGGACGCGCGCGCCGACGATGCCTTCAACCTGAAGGCCGCGACCGATACGCGCCTCGCCTATGTCATCACCGGGCTCTCGGATGTCGACGACATGAGCAAGGCGGGTCTCACCGGCCTCGGCAACCAGTTGCGCGAGCGCACTTCGTATGAGCCGCAGGACCCGATGGGCGTCGACATCGCGACGGACGATCTCAGCTTTTTCCCGCTGCTCTACTGGCCGCTCGATCCGCGCGAGAAGGACCTGTCGCCGCAGGCGCTGTCGAAAATCTCGGACTATATGCGCAACGGCGGAACGATCCTGTTCGACACGCGCGACCTCACGCTCGGTGCGACGCAGGGGCCGTCGTCGCCGGGACAACAGACGCTGCGCAGGCTTCTCTCCAAGCTCGACCTGCCGCCGCTGGAACCGGTGCCCGCCGACCACGTCCTGACAAAAGCGTTCTACATCCTGCAGAACTTTCCGGGCCGCTGGAACGGCGGCAAGGTTTGGGTCGAAGCGCTTCCGCCGGCCGACCCGAATGCCGGACCTGCGCCGGCGCGCGGCGGCGACGGCGTCTCGCCCGTGATCATCGGCGGCAATGACTGGGCAGCGGCCTGGGCGGTGCATCCGGACGGCTCGCCGATGGTCGATGTGGTTCCCGGCGGCGAACGGCAACGTGAAATGGCCTACCGCTTCGGCGTCAACGTCGTCATGTACACCTTCACCGGCAACTACAAGGCGGACCAGATTCATGCTCCCGCGATCCTGGAGCGGCTGGGCAAATGACCACCAGCATCGACTTCGCGCCGCAGATACCGCTGCTTGTCTTGTGGTGCGCCATCGGTATCGGCGCAGCGCTGACGATCTTCGCCTTCGCCGTTCGCGCGCGCGGCGCGTGGGCCCGCGCCCTCGTCTTCGCGGCGCTGATCTTCGTGCTCGCCAATCCGCTCATCGTGCATGAGACGCATAGTCCGCTGCCGGACGTGGCGGCGATCGTCATCGACCGCTCGCAGAGCATGGGCATCGAAAATCGCCGCGCGCAGGCAGATGCCGCGCTCGCCGCCATCCGCAAACAGCTTGCGGGCGAGAAGAATCTCGAGGTGCGCGAAAGCGTCGTGACCACGACGACGACGGGCGAAGACAATGGCACACAGCTTTTTGCCGGGCTGAACAGCGCGCTCGCCGACGTTCCGCCCGAACGCATCGCCGGCGCCATCCTGATTACCGACGGCGAGGTGCATGACGCGCCGCCGGCTGACAAGCTGGCCATCCATGCGCCGGTCCATGCGGTGATAGCCGGCCGGCGCGACGAGAAGGACAGGAAACTCACCATCGTGAATGCGGCGCGCTTCGCCATCGTCGGACAGAGCGCGAGCATGGTGGTGCGGGTCGACGATTTCGGCGCCGCGCCGGGCGGCACGGCCGACGTCGAGGTGCGCATCGACGGCAATCGCGTCGGCACGCATGTCGTTCCGGTCGGACAGGATACGACGATCGCCATACCGGTCGGCCATGGCGGCGAGAATGTCGTCGAAGTGGAAGCGCGGCCCGGACCTTCCGAACTCACGCTGCAGAACAATCGCGCGGTCGTCACCATGTCCGGCGTGCGCGACCGGCTGCGCGTATTGCTGGTTTCGGGCGAGCCGCATGCGGGCGAGCGCGTCTGGCGCAATCTGCTGAAGGCGGATCCCTCCGTCGATCTCATCCACTTCACCATCCTGCGCCCGCCGGCCAAGCAGGACGCGACGCCGATCGATGAATTGTCTCTGATTGCTTTTCCGACGCGCGAATTGTTCTCCGAAAAACTGTCCGGTTTCGATCTGGTGATCTTCGACCGCTACAGCGAACGCGGAATCCTGCCGCTGCTCTATTATGAAAATCTCGCGGCCTATGTGGAGAATGGCGGCGCACTGCTTGTCGCGTCGGGGCCCGAATTCGCGCAGGACATGAGCATCTCGCGCACGCCGCTGGCCTCGGTTCTGCCGGCGCAGCCGACCGGCGAGATCGTGACGCAAGGCTTCAAGCCGATGGTCACGCCGCAAGGCATGGCGCATCCGGTGACGCGCGACCTGCCGGGCGCCAACACCATGACCGCGCCGCCGAGCTGGGGCCGCTGGTTCCGCGTGATCGGCGCCACAAAGATCTCCGGCGAGACGGTGATGAGCGGGCCGAACGATCGTCCTCTGCTAGTGCTCGACAATGTGAAACAGGGCCGCGTCGCCGAACTTCTTTCCGATCACGCCTGGCTGTGGGCGCGCGGGTTTGAAGGCGGCGGACCGCAAGCCGAACTTCTGCGGCGTCTCGCGCACTGGCTGATGAAGGAGCCGGAGCTCGAGGAAGAACGTCTATCCGCGACGATTGCCGACGGAACGATCACGGTCGAGCGCCGCACGATGGCCGACGCGGCCAAGCCTGTGATCCTCACCTATCCGTCCGGCAAGACATCGACGCTGACGCTCGCAAAGATCGAACCTGGCATCTGGCGTGCGACCGCCAAGGCGGACGAGCTTGGTCTCTATCGTCTGACCGACGGCACGCTGACCACCGTCGCGGCGGCAGGGCCGCTCAATCCGAAAGAAGTCGCGGACATGCGCGCGACCGATCGCATCCTTGCGCCGATCGCGGCGGTGAGCGGCGGATCGATCTACTGGCTCGCGGACGGCATTCCCGATGTCCGCCGCGTCGGCGCGAGCGGCAATGCGGCCGGCAGCAACTGGATGGGACTGCGCGCCAACGGCGCCTATCGCGTGACGAGCGTGGAGCAACAGCCGCTGCTTCCGGCCTGGGCGTCGCTGCTTCTGCTGCTGGGCACGCTGCTCTTCGCCTGGCGCATCGAGGGACGCTAGTTCGAAGCCAGTCCCGCGCCGTCGGCGCATATCGCATCGTCGAGACGCGCGCGGCGCACTTCGCCGGAGAGATTGAGCGCAGCGCCCGGCTTCAGCGAAAGTCCCAGAATGCGCGATTGATCGACCGGTCCCGGAAACCGGATGCGGCCCGGCGGCATTTTCGAAAAGCCGACGCGTGCATAGTAGGGCTCGTCGCCGACCAGGATCACCGCTTCGTGTCCGCGCGCCCGCGCTTCCTCAAGGGCACGTTCCATGAGCGCAACGCCGATGCCGCGCCCGCGCTGGTCGGATTCCACGGCCAGCGGCCCCAGCATCAGAGCCGCGTGACCGCCGATCATGATCGGCCAGAACCGCACCGAACCGCGCAGCTTGCCCTTTTCGACTGCGACAAAGGCGAGTTCGGTGACCTGCGACACACCTTCCCGAAGGCGATAGGCCGACTTCGCAAAACGGCCCGGACCAAAGGCGGCCTTGTTCAGCGCCTCGACCAACGGTGCGTCTTCGGGTCTCTCCGGGCGGATCGTCCAAACGGCTTGGCTTGCTTCGCTCAAGGCGGGCTCGGTATCCTGAGGGCCAACAAAATCCTGGCGGAGGAAACACATGGGCGTGCTCGAAGGCAAGGTCGTTCTGGTCACGGGCGGCGCCAACGGCATCGGCAAGGAATGCGCGCTGCTCGCGGCCAAGGAAGGCGCGAGCGTCGTCGTCAACGATCTGGGCGGCGCGGTCGCCGGCGGCGACGAAGGTTCTGCCGGTCCGGCGGAGATGGTGGCGCGCGAGATCATCGCGGCCGGCGGCAAGGCCGTCTCCAACTCCGACAGCGTGAGCAACCGCCAGGGCGTCGCGCGCATGATCGAACAGGCGATGGATTCGTTCAAAGGCCTGCATGCCGTGATCAATCCGGCGGGCATTCTGCGCGACACGATGTTCCACAAGATGACCGACCAGGACTGGGACATGGTCGTCGATGTGCATCTGAACGGCGCCTATAACGTCACGCGCGCCACGATCAATCATTTCCGCGAGCAGAACGAAGGATCCTATGTCCTGTTCACCTCGACATCCGGCCTGATCGGCAATATCGGCCAGGCGAACTATGCGGCCGTGAAGATGGGCGTGGTCGGGCTCTCGCGCATCATCGCGATGGAGGGCCAGGCCAAGAATGTCCGCTCCAACACCATCGCGCCCTTCGCCTGGTCGCGCATGATCGCGACGATCCCGGTGAAGGACGAGGCGTCCGCCAAGCGCGTCGACCGCATGAAGAATTTCATGCGCGCCGACCAGGTGGCGCAGCTCGCCGTCAGCCTCGCCTCGCCTGCCTGCAAGGACGTCAACGGCCAGATCTTCGCGGCGCGCGGAAACGAGATCTTCCTGATGAGCCAGCCGCGTCCGGTCCGCGGCCTCGGCAAGATCGAAGGCTGGACGCCGCAGACGATCGCCGAGCACTGCATGCCCGCGATGAAGCCGAGCTTCACGGACCTTCAGCCGACGACGGGAACGTTCGGCTGGGATCCGGTGTGAACATTCGCTAAGCAAAAGTTCAAGAACAACAACGGAGGAAATGATGGGTATTCTCGAAGGCAAGGTCGTCTGGGTGACGGGCGGCGGCAACGGAATCGGCAAGGACACCGCGCTGATCGCCGCGAAAGAAGGTGCCAAGGTGGTGGTCAACGATCTGGGCGGCGGCTTCAAGGGCGACGACGAAGGTTCGGCCAGCCCGGCGGAACAGGTCGCGGCGACGATCCGCGCCAATGGCGGCAAGGCCTTCTCCAACTCCGACAGCGTCACCTCGCTGAAGGCGATGGAAGCGCTGCGCGACCAGACGCTGAAGGAATTCGGCGGACTGCACGGCGTGATCAACCCAGCGGGCATCCTGCGCGATGCGATGTTCCACAAGATGACCGAGTTCGACTGGGACAAGGTGATCGAGGTCCATCTGCGCGGTTCCTACAATGTCTGCCGCGCCACCATCGAGCATTTCCGCGAGCAGCAGGACGGCGCCTACGCGCTGTTCACATCGACGTCGGGACTGATCGGCAATATCGGACAGGCGAACTACGCCGCCGCCAAGCTCGGCATCATGGGACTCTCGCGCGTCGTTGCGATGGAGGGCGCCAAGACCAATGTGCGTTCCAACATCATCGCACCGGTCGCCTGGACGCGCATGACTCAGTCGGTTCCGATCCGCGACGAGGCGCAGGCCAAGCGCCGCGAACAGATGGCGGCGATGATCCGTCCCGATCAGCCGGCGAAGCTCGCGGTCGCGCTGGTCTCCAACCTCGCCAAGGACGTGTCGGGCCAGATCTTCGGCGCCCGCGGCGACATCATCGAGCTCTACAGCCAGCCGCGCGCCATCATGAACATCAACAAGGAAGGCGGCTGGACTCCCGAAGGCATCGCAACCGAATGTTTCGGCCAGATGAAGGAGAAGTTCTTCCCCGTCACGCGGTCGGCGACGTCGTCGCCGCCGGAACAGGCCAAGGCGAGCTGACTACCAGGTAGGCGCAGGCGGCGTCTTGTTCGCGAATTCGGCGAGACGCCGCCTGGTTCCTGCCGTCGTTCCCGGCGGCGGATCGGCTGGATCGACGAACAGAATTTCGCGCACTTCGAAATTGGGCGTGAAGACGACATCGGCGTTCGTCATCCGGTAGAGCAGAACGACATTTGTCGCCCAGCCGGAGCGGCGCGAGAAAACCCCGACCAGTTCCGGCGCATCCGACCGTACGCTGCCGATCTCTTCCCTCACTTCGCGCAAGACCGCTGCCGCCGGCGGCTCTCCCCGCGCAACGCCTCCGCCGGGCAGCGACCAGCCCGTCATGTAGCTGTGCCGGGCCAGAAGAACTTTCCCCGCGCGGTCGACGATCAAAGCACTCGCCCCCAGCGCGACCGGCGAAAAAAGCGCCTTGGCCGCCATCATCGCGCCAAAGGCGACTTCGGAAAGCAGGTTTTTGGCACGATCGAGCATCGGGTTCCTTAGCGGAAGCTAATGTAAGGGTTTGCTAACCACCAAGTGCCTACAGTTCGCACGTGGTTCACAACGATTAACGCAGTTTGCCGGCACAACTTATGTCGCTTCGAGAGCCCAGGAGTAGAGGTCTCTGTGCAGCGTCATGCGCGTTGCCTTCATTTCCGGCTCTCGGCGTCAGCGCACAATAAAGAGGCTTTTCAGCATGTCCGCGGGGGCGTTCGAATATCTCAAGGCGCTGATTGTCGAGGACAACCAGCATATGCGCGCCCTTCTGCGGGCACTGATGAACGCGCTCGGCATCACGACGATCTACGAAGCGACGAACGGCGACGACGCCTTTGAAATTCTGCGCGACCGCAAGCCCGACATGATCCTGACCGATCTGTCGATGAAACCGACCAACGGCATCGAATTCACGCTGCAGGTGCGCAACGCCGCAACCAGCGCCAATCCTTACATCCCGATCATCATGGTGACCGGCCACACCGAACGCCACCGCGTCGAGGCGGCGCGCGATGCCGGCGTCACAGAATTCCTCGCCAAGCCGATCACGGCGCAGAACCTGTTCTCGCGCATCGGCGAGATCGTCGACCATCCGCGGCCCTTCGTGAAGTGCGCCGATTATTTCGGTCCGGATCGCCGCCGCCATCGCATGGAAGACTATGCCGGCCCCTATCGCCGGCGCGAAGATTTCGAAGACGACGTTGCAATCGCCTGAGACCTTTGAGGACATGATGAAGCGCCGGCACAAGACGCAAGTCGAAAAGTTCATTCCCGCGGACGACTACCCGCCACTTCTGCCCGCCGCGCGCCGCGCGCAGGCGATGCGCATGCTGCGCAGCCGGGAAACGGTGGAGCGGGCCAACCGCGTGATCTCGCTGAAAAAGACCGAGTTGCGCGGCGCGGTGCTGGAATATGTCGACCTGATCGATGCCGCGGCGCGCGCGAAAGACTGGAACCTCGTCTTCGACCTCGCACATGAGATACGCGGCATGGCCGCAACGGCAGGATTGCTTGCGACGGGCAAGATCGCCAACGGCCTGTGCCGCTATCTCGATGCGCTTGCCCTGTTCGGTGCGGAGCCGGATCGCTCCGTCACGACGCTGCATCTTGACGCCATCGTGCGTTCGGCGCGCACCGAAGACGATGCAGCGCGGCACGGCGCGGCCGTCGCCGACCAGCTTCAATCTCTGGTCGACCGCAAGCTTGCCGAGGTTAAGGAAGCAGCAACGTCTTGCTGAACGTAGGCAGGGAATTTTGCCGTGGACAATTGCGCGCGGGCTGCCGGAAACGCGGGTAAACGGGCCACGCATTCACTGCTCCTTAAGCAGCGTCCTTAATACTGAACGCCTGATTTACCTGGACGGGCCATGCTTCAAATCGGCGGCATCGTAGTTCTGTTCGCATGCGTGTTCGGCGGCTATCTCATGACCGGCGGCTCGCTCGGCGTGGTGTTCGAAGCCTTGCCGCACGAACTCCTCACGATCTTCGGCGCCGCGCTTGCCGCCATGATCATTTCGGGCTCGATGTATTCGCTCAAGAAGATCGCCGGCTCGCTGGGCCAGGTGATCTCCGGCCCCAAGTGGAAACCGGGCGACTATACCGACCTGCTCTGCCTTCTGTTCCTCCTGACCAAGACGATGAAGTCCAAGGGCCTGATCGCTCTCGAAGCCCATATCGAAAAGCCGGAAGACTCGTCCATCTTCAAGCGCTATCCGCGCATCATGAAGGATCACTTCGCGCTCGGCTTCATCTGCGACACGCTGCGCATGATGACGATGAGCCTGGAAGACCCGCACCAGGTCGAAGACGCGATGGAAAAGCAGCTCGAGAAGCACCATCACGAGGCCCTTGTCGGCGCCAACGCGTTGACCGCCATGTCGGATGGACTGCCCGCGCTCGGCATCGTCGCCGCCGTGCTCGGCGTCATCAAGACCATGGGCGCGATCAGCGAGCCGCCGGAAGTGCTTGGCGGCATGATCGGTTCGGCCCTGGTCGGAACGTTCCTCGGCGTCTTTCTCGCCTACGGCATCGTCGGCCCGATGGGCGCGCGGCTGAAGGCGATCGTGGACGAGGATGCGCAGTTCTATCACGTCATCCGCGACATCCTGGTCGCGCATCTGCACGGCAATGCGGCGCAGGTTTCGGTCGAAATCGGCCGCGGCAGCGTGCCGACCGAGGCTCAGCCCTCATTCCAGGAACTGGAACAGTCGCTCAACAACATCCCGCCGGATCACGGCTAGATCTTGCGCGCCTTTTCGTAACCGTCCGACAGCGAGACAAAGAACGTCGCAAGCGCGCCGGCAAAGATGCCGAGCGGCATCGCGTAGAACACGTCCATGTCCGTGCCGAACACGATGATCGCGGTGACCACGATCCCGGTGAACTGCGCGATGTTCTTCGGCATGCCCGCATCTCTCTGCCCCGCGCCATGAGGCTAGGACGGCGGGATGATGGCGGAAAGATTATGGTGAAAAAAGAGTTAACGCCCTCGGTTCAGCCGCCGAGATCCTTCTTTTTCTCCAGATACTCCTCGCGATTGATCTCACCGCGGGCGTAGCGGCCCTCGAGAACCGACAGCGCATCAGACCGCGCCGGCGGCGGCGTGTGACCCCACCAATAGGGGTGGCCGTAGTAATAATAACGGCGCCGGAAAATCAGGCTGAAGATCAGGATGATCACGAAGAGCGTGAACAGTCCGTGGAACGGAGCCCAGAAGAAGAACGGCCAGAAGAAGAAGGGGTGGAACATGCAGCCTCCCGAGCTGGATCACCAAGATATGGTGCTTCCCGCGGCGATTTCTAGACGCCGAACTCGATTCCCTGCGCCAACGGCAAGGCGCTGGAATAATTGATGGTTGCGGTCTGACGGCGCATATAGGCCTTCCAGCTATCGGAGCCGCTTTCGCGACCGCCGCCGGTTTCCTTCTCGCCGCCAAAGGCTCCGCCGATTTCCGCGCCGCTCGGCCCGATATTCACATTGGCGATGCCGCAGTCGGAGCCGGATGCCGCGATGAAGCGCTCCGCCTCCTGCATGTCCAATGTAAAGATACAGGACGACAGCCCTTGCGGCACCGCGTTGTGCTTTGCGAGTGCGTTTTCGAATTTCGAATAGCGCATTACGTACAGGATCGGTGCGAAGGTCTCGTGGCAGACGGTCGGCGTCTGCTCCTTCATCTCCACGATCGCCGGATGCACGTAGAACGCGTTCGGATATTTCGCGGCGAGCGCCGGCCCGCCGCCGGTCACGATGCCGCCTTCGGCCTTTGCCGACGCGAGCGCGCGTTCCATCGCATCGAACGCCGCCTTGTCGATCAGCGGACCGACCAGAGTGCCTGCCGCGAGCGGATCGCCGATGTTCAATCTGCCATAGGCAGCCTTCAACGCAGGGACGAGCGTGTCATAGACGCTCTCATGCACGAAGAGTCGGCGCAGCGATGTGCAGCGCTGGCCCGCCGTACCGACCGCGGCGAACAAGATCGCGCGCACCGCGAGGTCGAGCTTGGCGGAGGGCGCGACGATCATCGCATTGTTGCCGCCAAGTTCGAGAATGGCCTTGCCGAAACGCGCCGCGACAACCGGCGCCAGTTCGCGCCCCATGCGCGTCGATCCTGTCGCGCTGACTACGGGGATGCGCGGGTCCTTCGCCAGCGCCTCGCCGGCTTCGCGCGCGCCGAGCACGATCTGGGAGAGGTGCGCCGGCGCGTCGCCGAAACGTTTCACCGCGCGCTCGAACAGCGCGTGCGACGCCAGCGCGGTCAGCGGTGTTTTCTCCGACGGCTTCCAGATCACGCTGTCACCGCAGACAAGCGCGAGCGCTGCGTTCCAGGCCCACACCGCGACGGGAAAATTGAACGCCGAGACGATCGCGACCGGACCGGCCGGATGCCAGGTTTCCATCATGCGATGGCCCGGCCGCTCGGAGGCGATGGTGAGACCATAGAGCTGGCGCGAGAGGCCGACGGCGAAATCGCAGATGTCTATCATCTCCTGCACTTCGCCGAGGCCTTCCTGCAGGATCTTTCCGGCTTCGAGCGCAACGAGACGGCCAAGCTTGTCCTTGTTGGCGCGCAGTTCTTCGCCGAAGAGCCGCACCAGCTCGCCGCGGCGGGGCGCCGGCACGTCGCGCCAGACGCGAAACGCTTCGACGCTCCTGGCAATCTTTGCGTCGACCGATGGAGCATCGTCATAGGCAACGCGCCCGATCTCGGCGCCGTCAATCGGGGAACTCACGATATGCGGGCCGTCCGTCTGGGGCGCGCCGAACGCCGACAGGACTTCATGTGCCATCGTTGCTTCCTCCCGCACGAGTGCTTTGATCGCTATTCTGTCTTCCCGTCCGCCCGCACACCACAAGGTTTTTCGCACACCAGGCCGGCGCGCGCGCATAGCGGCGGGTCGCGTCGACGAACACATCGGTCAAGAAGCGGTTCTCGATGAGGACGCGCAGCGTCGGTTCGTATGACGCGCCGGGCTGCAGATCGTGCAGGCTCTTCAGCAAGGGGCCGGCAAGACCGGCCTGGCGATAAAGCTCCAACGCGTCCGGCGTGCTTGCGCCAAAACCGATCTCCGTTTGCGGCACGGCTGCGCGCCCGCCGCCGGAGGCGAGAAGAAGCGTGCAGGCGCCGTCGCATTGCGACAGAGCCACGACGAAGAGCTTGCGCGCACGGATCACCTTGGCGAGCCGCAGGGCGGGACCAACGTCGCCACCGTCGCTGCCGGCGATCGCCAGACGCCGCACAGACTTGTCGTTCAGCAATAGCTCAAGCTCATCGGCCGCAGCCGCCGTGATCTGGCCGCGGAAAACAGCCGTCGTGCCGCGCAGCGTCACTTCGTACGGCACGGCGCCGTCGTGCAGCGGCGACAGCATTGTCTTGGCCTCGTGGAGGAGCATGATGGCGGCAAGAACGAGCAAGGCGAAATTCGCCCCCACCACCATGCGGGCGAGCCAGGCCCATCCGAAATGACCGAACAGTATGGGGCGCCGGGCGCTGCGCCAGATGCCGACGCCCGCCCACACATCGACGCCAAGGAACAACGCAAACGCCGGGCCGAAGGCGAGAAGGAACGACGAAAGCTGCAGCGGGGGATGCGCCATGAGATAGTCGCCGGTGAGTTCAAACCAGACGAGAAACGGCAGCACCGCCAGGGCGCCGTTGATCCAGCAGGATTGCGCAAGCGGAAACTGACCGCGCCAATGTCTTGCAATGTACTCGGTCATGCCTGCCGCAATCGGTGATCCCCGCCAGTGTAGTGGCGCAGAGGGTGCGAATGAAAACCAGCGCGGGAACCAATACAAGCCCGCAACTCACTGATTTCATTAACAATACAATGTAAGACATACTTTAACCCCCTGTGCCTAGTCTGTGTCCATCCAACACGTCGGGCCGGACATGAGTGCATCGGACATTTCAGAGCGCGCCGGCGCCGCACCGGCGGCCGGTATCCTCGCTTTCTCGTCGGCGACGTTTCTGTCGGCTGCGCTCCTTTTCTGGGTCGAGCCGATGTTTTCCAAGATGGTGCTGCCCGTGCTGGGCGGCTCGGCGGCCGTTTGGTCGATCGCGATGGTGGTGTTCCAGGGCCTGCTTCTCGGCGGCTACGTCTATGCCCATCTGCTGACGCGCTTCTTCAGCCTGAGCCAGGCGGCGCTCATCCATGTCGGCGCCCTGGCGCTCGCCGCGCTTTGCCTGCCGATCGCGATAGCGCCGACCTTTTCGACGCCGCCGCTGCACGGCGTTTCGCTCTGGGTAATGGGTCTGTTTCTGGCGTCGGTCGGATTTCCCTGTTTCGTTCTGTCCGCCAACGCGCCGCTGCTGCAGGCCTGGTTCGCACGCGGCGGTGATGAAGCCGCCTCTAACGCCTATTTCCTCTACCGCGCCTCCAATCTCGGATCGTTTCTGGTTCTTCTGGCCTATCCGTTCCTCGTGGAACCTTCGATCGGACTGCTGGAGCAGTCGCGGCTGTGGAGCATCTTCTATGTCGTCCTGGTCCTTGCGATCGGCGGATGCGGACTGATCGCGCTGCGTGCGCCAGCGGCACGCCGGAGCGTCGACCGCATCGTCGCGCCTGTCAGCCGAAAGGACATTCTGGCCTGGGTCGCGCTCGGATTCGTTCCGTCCGGTCTTCTGGTTGCGGTTACCGCGCATATCGCGACGGACGTCGCCTCTGGTCCCTTTCTCTGGATCATGCCGCTGGCGCTGTATCTGCTGACCTTTGTCTTTGCGTTTTCCGACAAGCCGGTATTGCCGCCGAAATTCTTCCTGGCGCTGCAGCCGTTCACGACAGCGACGCTTGCCGTCCTCCTGCTGTGGACGGGCCGGATGAGCTGGACTCTCTCGCTGGTCGGTCACCTTGTTGCATTCTTCGTCGCAGCGATGGTGTGCCAGGCGGAACTTTACCGGCGCCGGCCCGACGCGGCGCGATTGACTCAGTTCTACGTCTGGATGTCGCTCGGCGGCGTCCTCGGCGGCGCGTTTGCCGCGCTGCTCGCGCCGCAACTGTTCACGACCGTGCTCGAGTATCCGCTGCTGACGCTCGGCGCGCTGCTGCTGCGGCCGGATGTCTGGAAAACGCCGCGCAGCGACTGGTTCAAGGATGGCGCTTTCGTCGGCGTCCTCGCCATTGCGCTGGCAGTGCCCTTCTTCCTCATCTCGGCGAGCGTCGGCTATTTCGCCATCGTCGTGATGACGCTGGCTGTGCTGCTGGCCTTTCAGGGCAGGCATCCGGTTCGCCTGATCGGCTTCGCCGCGATCCTGCTGCTTGCGACCAATCTCTACGACCCCTCGCAGAGCATCGTGGCGCGGGCGCGCTCCTTCTATGGCGTGTACAAGGTCGTGGACATAGACGGCGGAAAATTCCGCGTGCTCTATCACGGCACGACGGCGCATGGCAGCGAACGGCGGCTCGACGACGAGGGCAACCTCGCGACGTCGGCGCCCGAGCCGCTCGCCTACTACTATCGCGGCGGTCCCTATTCCGAAGCGGTCTATGCGGTGCGCGCGCAGCACGGCGGAAAGATTCCGCGCGTGGCGCTCGTCGGCCTGGGCGTCGGCGCGCTCACCTGCTACCGCCAGCCGGGCGAAGACTGGACGATCTATGAGCTCGACCCGTTGATCGTCGAGCTCGCGCACGACAGGACGCTGTTGCGCTCGGTTTCGTCCTGCGCGCCCGGTACGCCGGTCGTGCTCGGCGACGGCCGGCTCACCTTGCGCGGCGCCAAAACCGGCATCGATCTTCTGATGCTCGACATCTTCTCGTCCGATTCCGTGCCGCTGCACATGCTGACGCGCGAGGCATTTGCGCTCTACAAGTCGCGCCTGTCGGCGCATGGCGCGATCGCGTTCAACATCTCCAACAAGAACCTCGAGCTGGCCGATGCCGTGGCCGCGTCTGCCGCCGCCAACAGCATGGTGACGGCGGTCAAGACGGACAAACCGCAATCGCCGAACACGCTGCGGCTGCAGGCCGAGATCGCCGTGGTGACGAAATCTGCCGCCGACATGAAAGCGCTGAACCTTGGCGCCGGCTGGCGCATCGTCCGGCCGGCAGCGCGCACGTGGACCGATGACTATTCCGACATGCTGAGCGCGATCATCGCGCGCATGCGAGCCTGACGCGCGCCGACCCGATTGAACCTGCCTTCATCCTTCGATGAGCCCGGGATGAGGATCGGAAATTGGCGCTCACCCCGAGCTTGTCGAAGGGCGAGCGCCATGAGAAATGCGTTCGCAACTATTCCGCGTCGTAGTAGCGGCCGAAGCGGTTGGCGAGGAAGTCGCCAAGCTTGGCCTCTTCCTGCCGCACAAAGCCCTTTTGCGGCAGCTTGCCGTCGGCGAGCATGTCGCACATGGCGCAGATGCCGGCCGCAGTCGTCACCTGGATTGCGCTCATCAAGCGGCCGCCAACGTTCTGCGCATAGATTTTCTTGGCGTAGCTTTCCTGCGTCAGCAGCCCGTCGCGCCAGCCTGATACGGTGACAAAAATCAGCACCACGTCCTGGTAGGTGATCGGAATCGCCGTCTCAAGCACGTCCTTCAGAATGTCGCGGCGCGTCCCAAGACGCAGGTCGCGCACCAGCATCTTCACGATGTCGCGGTGACCGGGATAGCGCACGGTCTTGTAGTTCAGATTTTCGACCTTACCCTCGAGCGTGTCGCACAGGGTGCCAAGGCCGCCCGATGTGTTGAAGGCTTCATACTCCGTGCCGTCGAGCGCGAACTCCTCAAGCTCCTCGAGCGCAGGTACTTCGCCGCGATGGCCGTCGCGGATCGATTCGCACGGATTGCAGTATTCGTTGATCAGGCCGTCGGTCGACCAGGTGAGATTGTATTTGAGCGCATTGGTCGGAAACACCGGCAGCGCGCCGACGCGCATCTGCACCTCGCGCAGCTTGTCGAACTTCTTGGCGAGAGCGGCGGCCGCGATGGAGATGAATCCCGGTGCAAGGCCGCATTGCGGAATGAAGGCCGTGCCGGCGCCCCTGGCGAGCTCGCGGATGGTGCGCGTGGATTCCACGTCTTCGGTGAGATCGAGATAGTGCGCGCCGGCCTTCTTGGCGGCCGCGGCGACCGTCGCGGTCAGATTGTAGGGCGTCGCGGAGAGGACGATGTCCTGTCCTTTCACGACGTCCGCGAAATTGCCGGCATCGCCGATCTCGACCTGACGGCGCGTGACGTTCTTCTCGGGCATACGCGACAGCGAAGCCGCGTCACGGTCCGCCACGGTGATGCTGTAGTCGCCGCAGTCCGAAAGGAATTCGGTGATCGCGACGCCGATTTTTCCGCCGCCGACCAGCAGGACGTTTTTCATGGCAAGACCCTCACGCAGATTGTGCAGGGCAAACAATGGCTTTTGGCACCGCCGGACGGGAGGCGGCAATGTGACGGAACTTGCAATCGGACCCGGCGAATCGCAGGGTTGTCCGGCGATTCGAAGGGAGCTGTCATTCCCGGCCGAGCGCGACTTTCGCCACGCGAGAGAAGGGGACCCAGGTGGCATGATGCGCGACACCGACTCCAAGCTCATCGCCCTGCTGCGTGCCAACGCGCGAGAGCCGACAGCATCGCTTGCCAGGAAGCTCGATCTCGCACGCTCGACCGTGCAGGAACGCATCGCGCGTCTGGAGCGCGAAGGGATCATCAAGGGTTATACGGTGCGGCTTTCCGACGAGGCCGAAGCGGGAAAGCTGCGCGCGGTCGTGATGATCTCCACCGATCCCAAGCGCGCAGACCGCGTCGCCATCGAACTGAAGAAAATGCCGGAGGTTCGCTCGCTCTCGGCGGTTGCGGGAACCTTCGACCTGATCGCAACGGTGGAAACCGAAACGCCGGCGCGCATCGACGCCCTGCTCGACCGCATCGGACGCGCGAGCGGCGTGGCGCGGACCGTTTCGTCCATCATCCTTTCCGAGAAGTTTGCGCGTTAGGCGGCATTTGCCGACGCTGTTACGCCATATTTCATGTGTCCAGTGACATGATATTCTGAATCGCCGAACCGGGGCCGCGCTTGACGAGTCCAGTCATGAATTCTCCAGCCGGGGCGATCGCGCGCGCATGGGAGCGCGTGCGCCGGCCGAACCGCGACCACGTTGAGAAGCTGAAGTCCCGCGTGCCGTACTGGTTCGTCGTGGCGGTGCTGTTCGGCTTTTCCGTTCTGCAGATCACGCTCAATCCATTCGGATTCAGCGATCTCACCCAGCGCTACACGCAGGACATTTCCAACCTGCTCATCACCGGGCCCTATCTCTATCCGACAACGGGCCGTGACGAGGTCAGCGTGGCGCTGATCGAGGAAGACACGCTGCACACGCTCAATATGCCCTGGCCATGGAACTACAGCGCGCACAAGCAAGCCCTCGATGCGATCCTGGCGTACAAGCCCAAAGCAGTCGTCGTCGATTTCCTTTTCGTGGACTCTCGCCCCGATCCGTCTCTGCCGGATCTTGTCGACGAGATTGCACGCTACAAGAAGGCCGGCGTTCCTATCTACTTCGAAGGCGGAATCGATCTTCCGTATGGCGAGTCGCCGTTGCGCCCGGAGTTGGCGCGCACCGGCGTTCCGATCCTTGATCCTTCGATTCAGGTCTACAACGGCGTCGTGCGTCAGTATCCAACAAGCGGCAACTGCTACGGACCCAACGGCTTGATGCCGGGGAGCTGCCTCTCGCTGGCGCCGCAAGTCTACAAGGACAATTTCCGGGATCACCCGCTCGCGCCGCTCAACGGCATGATGGAGCTGGTCTGGGGCACCAAGACCGAACCGACCAATCTGAAATGGCGACGATACAAGGACGATGACGGCAATTGGAAACGCTGCACTGAAACCGTTGGCGCAGCGTTGCGTATCTACCGCGCCTTCTTCGACACGAGCACGGCTCTCAGTCATTGTCCCTATACAGGCATCGTTCCAGTTGAGTCGCTGATCCGCGGCGACCAGGATCCGGACCTGACGAGGCTGTTGACCGGGCGCGTCGTCTTCTACGGCGCCTCGCTTGAGGGCGCCCAGGACAAGTCATTCATGCCGGTGAACGGATTGCAGGCGAACGTCTTCGCGCACGCCATGGCGCTCGACAATCTGATCACGTTCCAGGGCAAGCCGGAACAGAATGTGATGACGGTCGGCCCCTACACTTTGTCGAACAACACCGCGCAGATGTTTGCGATCATTCCGATCATCCTGATTCTCTCTTTCATGCATATGCGCCGCATCCGGTCGCGCAAGAAGATCGGCGAACGGCCGGAACGCGGCGCGCTGGTCGAGTGGTTCCTCGACAAGGGGCTGGAAAATCTCTGGCACTGGCTCGCCTTTTTCCTGGCGCTCGGAATCGGGCTCTTCTTGGCGCGCTGGGCCGGACTTTCCGTCGCCAACTGGGCGCAGGACGTCTTCCTATCTGTCGAGCTTGCGGCCATGCTCCTGGTCGGCGTACCGGATTCATTCTGGGGTTATCTGCATCATGTCGCGGGCGGGCGGCCCGACGACGCTTTTCCGGAGGCATTGATATGAAACGAACGCTCTTGCTTGCTTTTCTTGCGGGCGCGGTGACGCTGATTACGGCGCCGGCATTCGCGAGTTCCGACGATTGCAGCAACATCACCGGCGACGCCGTCCTGTCGGCGCGCACGCCGCAGGTGGATCTTTATGACGGACCGAACGGCAAGCGCATCAAGTCGGTCGATGACGACAAATTTCCCACATGTCTTGCGGTGACGCAGCGCGCGCCGAACATGATGCTGCAGGTCACAGTCGATGGTGCGCCGGTCTGGGTGCCGCCGCACATGGTCAATTATCGACTCACCGGCAAGAAGCCCGCGATCTGCCGCAACCTTGCGATGGGCGGCAACGACACCAAGGTCGGCGCCACGCGCGCGCTGGGCGAGGATTGCCCGCAAAAGGGTGGCACGCCATGAAACATCCATTTGCCGTCACGCTTGCTGCGCTCTGCCTGCTCGCATCGCCGGCGCTGGCCAACGGCTATCCAAGCAGCGGCCGCGCCATCGATCAGCTCCATCCCGCCGCCGATTACAGCGATGTGGTGAGCGGGCGACCGCTGGCTCTGGGCATCATGCGCGCGCGCGCCAACGGCTTTGTGCCTTCAGCGCTGATGCAAGCCTATGCCAACGGTGTGCTGGCAAAGCTGCTGCGCGGACTGCCGCTGCCGCCGTCATTCCAGCCACAGGTCCGCGTTCTGGCTGCGCCGGAGTTCGGCGCGCTGTGCACGCCCGACGGCACGATCATCATTACGATCGGGTTGCTCGAGCAGCTCGACAACGAGGACGAACTTGCCTTCGTGCTCGGCCATGAGGTCAGTCACGCGATCTATCGCCATCACGAAAAGGACTGGTTCAAGAAGTCGCAATATTACGCTGTCGTGAACGGCGCAGCGGTGCAGAACATCGCAGACGTCGCCGCCACCACCGGACTTGGAAACGGCAATGTCGCGCGCGGCCTGGATGTGGCGCGGCACTTTGCAAAGCTGAGCGCCAATGTGCTCGCACCGCAGATGTCGCAGAACCAGGAAGATGCTGCCGATGCGCTCGGCTTCGATCTCATGGTGCGGGCGGGATACGATTCGGAAGCCGCGCTCGCGGTCATGGACAAGCTCGCCGAACAGGAAGCCGAGGCGGCAGAGGCCGCCCGTCAGGCCAGGGAGGCGTCCGATCAGGATCATCACTCCAGCGGACCGTCATTCGGCAATATCCTGGGCGCAGTCGGCAATGCGATGTCGGGCAACTGGACCGACGTTGCTATCTTTGCCTTCGATACCGCCGTCGACAACATGTCTGACGAAGCGGTGTCGCATCACCCTGCGCCGGAGCGGCTGAAGCTGCTCAGCGCCTATGAGTTCAAACAGTATCGCGACATGCTGCCCTCGGCGCCGACGCCGCTGCCCTGGGCAGAAGGAAACAGGAGCAAGGACGCAATCGCGATGACCTCCCTGCTCGCGCATTATGCCGCGGCGGAAAATGCGGCGGCCTATATCGCCGATGCGCGCCAAGGCTCACCCGACAGCGCCAGGAGCGAGGTGACGCGTTCCTCGACGCCGCCGACCGCCGATCACGCCTACACCCAGTTCGTCGCGTATGAATATTACGACAAGAACAACCAGAAGCCGCTGTCGGAAGCCGCGCTGGAGCGCGCGGCGAACGGGCCCGAGGCATCGTGGGAAGTCTATTCGCGCCTGATCGACATCCATATCGGACGCAATGACTGGGCCGGCGCGCTCAGGCTGATGGATCAGGCAGTGATCCGCTTCGAGGATTCACCGGTGCTGCTGCCAAAGCATATCCAGATCCTGGCCGGCCAGGGCGATTACGCCGGCGCCAGCGCGTTGATCCCGAAGTGCAAGAGCTACGACATCAAGGAACTGACCGACGCGTGCAAGAAGGCTGCCGGACCGGGCTGAGCCGTGAATCCGGCAGCCGTCTCAATAACGGCCGGATGAATCGGTATCGCGCCATTCCGCTCTGGGCGTTCGCCAGTAGATTCCGCCGCTGCGCTCCATCATGCGGTGTCCGATCAGTTCGCGGCGCAGCGTGGCGCTGTCCCAGTGCCGACGCTGGATTAGTTCGTTGACCTCGGATTCGCGATAGCGGCGGTCTTCCTCGAACTGCCCGACGAGCCATTTCAGGATCACCACACGCTTCTTTCGCGCCGCCGGAATCGATTTCAACCGCCCCTCGCCGTCGAGGAAGCCGGAGAGCACTTTTTCGTCCGGCGCTTCCGTTTCCCGGCCGGGCGAAATCATCTTGTTGTCGTCGAGGAGCTTGCGGTTCATCTGCCTGAGAACGTCCGGATCGAGCGCATGCCACCGCGTCGTGCCTTCGGCGCGTGCCGTGACAAGGCCGATTTCCCGCAGCACGGCGAGGTGATGCGAGACGGTCGGTTCCTTCAGCTTCAGCAGGTCCGCAAGCTCCTGCACGCTGCGCTCGCGCGCCGCGAGAAACCCCACGATCCTCAGCCTGCTCTCGTTCGCGAGAGCCTTGAAGAAGGCCAGAAGCGTCGCATTGTCCGCGCCCATGACGTCATCCATAGATACACATCTAATTAGATGGATATCTATGTTCCGGGAAAAACACAACCCCTGCGGCACCCGGCCCGGCGGATTCACGCGCGCAGCGTGAACCCTGCGTCGCGCAGCTTTGTGCGGATTTCTTCGGCGTGCGTGGAATCGCGCGCCTCGACCACCATGCCGAGATAGGCCGATTTCACGGGCGTATCGGTCATCATGCGGTTGTGGCTGACTTCGAGAATGTTCCCGCCGGCCTCGCCCACAAGGCTGGCGATGCGCGCGAGCAGTCCCGGCCGGTCCTCGATCATCACTTCGAGCGACAGGATGCGTCCCTCGCGCGACAGCTCACGCAGGATGACGTTCGACAGCAGGCGCATGTCGATATTGCCGCCGGAAAGCACGATGCCGACCTTCCGGCCGGCGAACTTTTCCTTGTTCTCGACGACGGCGGCGTAGGCAGCCGCGCCTGCGCCTTCGACGACGGTCTTCTCGATCTCGAGAAGCGCGGCAAGCGCCTGCTCGATCTGCATGTCGTCGACGAGAAGAATGTCCTTCACATGACCCTTGACGATCTCGCGCGTAAGCTGCCCCGGTTCCTTGACCGCGATGCCTTCGGCGATCGTCTGGCCGGCGGAGGGAAGATTTGCGCTTTTGAAAACGTCGAACATGGAAGGATAGGCGCGCGTCTGAACGCCGAAAATTTCAATCGCCGGATTGATCGCCTTCGCGGCGATTGCGATGCCCGAAATCAGTCCACCGCCGCCGATCGGAACGACGAGGACATCGAGCGGTTCTTCGGCGTCGGCGAGCATCTCCACGGCCACCGTGCCCGCGCCGGCGATGACGATCGGATCGTCATAGGGATGAACGAAAGTCAGGCCTTCGTCGCGTGCGATCAGCGTCGCGCGGGCGAACGATTCCGACAACGTTGCGCCCTCGACCAGGACGCGCGCGCCGAAATCCTTTGTGTGCTTGATCTTGGTGAACGGCGTGCCTTCCGGCATCACGATCGTGACCGGAATGCCGAGCCGGCCGGCATGATAGGCGACGCCCTGCGCGTGGTTGCCGGCCGACATGGCGGCGACGCCCTGTGACCGTTGTTCGGGCGTGAGCGACAAGAGCTTGTTGAGCGCGCCGCGTTCCTTGAACGAGGCCGTGTATTGCAGGTTCTCGAACTTGAGATGGATGTCGGCGCCGGTGATGCGCGACAGCGTGTCGGAATGACGGGTTGGCGTGCGTTCGACGGCACCATGGATAAGGCGCGCCGCGGCGCGAATGTCGTCGATCGTCGGGGCTATCAAGGTCTTCGTCGGCACGGCCACCTCATCGAAGACGGCTGGTAGCAGCGGACGGATTTGAACCGCCGACCAAGGGATTATGATGGCGGAGAGTTTGCGACACCTGGCGGAACATCGCGGAACGTTTGCGGTGCGCGGTATTCGCTATAACTAATTGATATGTCGCAATTAAAAGCACATCGTGGAACATGAGCGAACATCCGTGAACGACCCGTCCGAGGACCCCGGGTGGTACCCAAAACAAACTTGGCGTAGGCTTCAGCGTCACAGGATCTACCGCAGTGTTCGCTTGCGCGGTCCCGAGTAACGGAGAGCAGCCCTTGCGTCAACGACTGACCGATTTGGGAGTTGAGCGCATCAAAGCGCCAAAGTCGGGACGGCTCGAGATTTGGGACTCACTGCTGCCTCGCTTCGGTCTTCGGGTGACCGCCAATGGCCGAAAGAGCTGGGTTGTGATGTACCGGATGGGAGGACGCAAAGCTCCCAAGAGAAGGCTCACGCTTGGCCCCTACCCTGCTCTTTCGCTCGCTGCTGCACGCAAGCTCGCGAAGGGCGCGTTTGAGCAGATCGCAGAGGGCAAGGATCCGGAACCTCGCTCGATCACACCTGTAGACGGCCAATTCTTTCCCGCCGTCGCGGCGGAGTTCATTGAGCGTTATGCCAAAGAGAACAACAAGGGCTGGAAACGCCAGGAAAGCGACATCCAGAACGAGCTTATTCCTCACTGGAAGTTCAAGAAGATCACGGCAATCAACAGGCGCGACGTCATCGAGGTCCTGGACCGTGTTTGCGATCGGGCATCGCCGGTGCGCGCGAACCGGATATTGGCGCTTATGCGCAGGTTCTTCAGCTGGTGTATCGAGCGGGACATTCTGGTCACGTCTCCGGCTGCAGGACTCAAGCCACCGGGCAAGGAAGTTTCTAGGGATCGGGTCCTGAGCGAAGACGAGCTGGAGTATGTTTGGCGGGCCTTTGACGCCCTGGGCCCTCCGTTCGGGCACGTCGGCAAGCTGCTTTTGATCACAGCGCAGCGCAGGGATGAAGTAGGCCACGTGCGCTGGGAGGACCTGGATCTCGGCAACGCCATGTGGACGGTACCCAAGGAGCGTTCCAAGAACGGTATAGCCAATGAGGTGCCACTCCCCTCCATGGCACTAGAACTGCTCGCCGCGCTGCCGAGGCAGACCGACAATCCGTATGTGTTTCCTGCGATGAAGAAACATAAGCCGGCGGCCAAACCAAAACGGTCCTCACCCGACACTGCCGGAAGTCCGGTCGACGACGCTTCCGAAGCTCACCGTCCGATTTCCGGTTATGGTCGCGTCAAACGTCGTCTCGACAAACTGATCAACGAGTACCGCAAGGCAGATGGCAAGCCTGCCATGCCGCCTTGGTGGTTCCACGATCTTCGCCGCACGTCGGCGTCGTCGATGGCCCGCCTAGGCGTCGCGCCCCACGTCATCGAACGTGTGCTCAATCACATCTCGGGCAGCCAGTCCGGCGTCGCTGGCATCTACAACCGGTATGGCTATCTGCCCGAAAAGAAGACGGCGCTCGAGCTTTGGCAGCAGCATCTGGTGGAGTGTGTTGGCACGGGAGTCGGGCAGTAACCGAACGTAAGCCGGCCTCTCGGAACACTTCGAAACTGCAAGAACGTTAGGCGAGAGAAGTCTGCATCAGTGGCTCGACGCGAAGGGATGAGCTAAAGACGGGCGCATTTGTCGTACGCTATCGGTTGCCCGATATAAGGGAGAGCTTCTTTTGCCATCGCGCAGAGCAGGCGGTTCCAAAGTCCGCTCTTGAAAGACTTATTGAAGTCACCGGGCGTAACCAAAACGATGGCCGCTCAGCCAGGAAAAAAGAGAAAGTAGCGACGTTCATGATTGCAAGAATATCTCTGCAGCAAATCTGGAGGCTCACTATGTCGCGCGCCGCGACGCTTTCGCTTGGAGCCTTGATGCTCCTCACGGGGCGAGCTGCCGCGATTGAAGAGCCGAAATTCAAGGTCGTGCATCAGTACGCAGATTTCGAGGTGCGAGACTACGCGTCCTATCTCGTGGCTGAAACGACGGTAAGCGGAGGATTTGAGGATGCTGGAAACAAAGGCTTCCAACTGCTTTTCGATTACATATCGGGAAGCAATTCGGCGCACTCGTCGATCACCATGACGGCTCCAGTGATTCAAGCGGGACAGAAAATTGAGATGGCCGCGCCGGTATTGCAAAGCGCAGGCACCGGATCGTTTGCCATCAAGTTTGTGATGCCGTCCTCATGGACAATTCGGACTCTGCCTGTACCGAACGACAAACGAGTTATCATTCGGCAAGTGCCCCCGGCTAGATTTGCCGTGATCCGCTATTCCGGCTTCTGGTCCGAAGAAAACTATCGAACGCATCTGGAGGAGTTGAAGGCCGCTATCGCGCGTGAGCATTTGAGCGCCATAGGTGAGCCAGTTTGGGCCCGCTACGATCCGCCCTTCATGCCGTGGTTTTTCCGCCGCAATGAGATTCTGATCCCGATTCCACCAAACTGACAAGCAAATGCGCGCGAAGGCACCAAAAGCAATACAATGCCTAATACATCTTCCATTATCGATGATTTAAGCCGGGAGCCTCCGCAAAGTGCGATAGGCACCAACTGGCAGCTTTTCACGGACCAGGTCATGGGCGGCCTATCCCATGGAAGAATGGCGCGGGAAAATATTGCCGGACGAGCAGCCATCCACATGGGAGGTGACGTCAGCCTCGCAAACAATGGTGGTTTTATTCAGATTTCTCTCGATCTTGCACCCGACGGGGAGCCTTTCGACGCGAGCGGCTGGCTTGGCTTTGAGATTGATGTTTATGGCAAGAGTGACGAGTATGATTTTCGCCTTCGCACGTCCGAACTAAGCCAGCCATGGCAATCCTATCGTCAGAGTTTCGTCGCCGAGCCACATTGGGAGACGGTTCGTCTTCCCTTCGATCAATTTAAGCCTCACCGCATCGATAAACCTCTGAATGTTCGCCTGCTACGTCGTCTGGGTTTGGTCGCTATCGGCAAAGCTTTTTCGGTGGACCTTGGACTGGGTGGTATCAGGTTGTTCGCCTGAGTTCGTCACGGGCGAGGACTAGTGAGATCCACCACCGACGTCAAGGCGCGTGCCGAACCAAGCCTATGAAATGCATCCGGAAAAATCCGATTTGGGTCGAAAGCGGGCATTCGTCGGCCGTGAACTCGCTCAACCTCCGAGCCTTCAAAAGTCTTCATATTCAGCTTTCAACGCTGATGATTCTCCGATCGAGGCTTTGTTTTTTTGAGAGCCGAAGCTGACGGGACATCGACCACAGTGACGACTGTCGCGTGAGCAACTAAGCCAGTTGTGCCCCAAACCGCAATTGGCGCGTTCACTCACCGATTTCATGCGTTTGTCTCTTGGAACTTTGGACTTGGCGCACTACGTGACTTTTAACGCTTGGGGGCACCTGACTTGGCCGACTGGACTACTGCCGACATACCGCCGCTGACTGGCAACACCGTGATAATTACCGGCACGGGCGGGCTCGGTTATGAAGACGCGCTGGCGCTGTCCGGTAAAGGCGCGGAGGTCATTTTAGCCGGGCGCAACGCGGGCAAGGGTGCTGAAGCTGTCTCCGCAATCAAGGCCCGATACCGGATGGCGAGGATCGGCTTCGAAGTCCTGGATCTTGCCAGTCTTGCCTCCGTTGCCGATTTCGCGGCACGCTTTTTGGCAACTCATAGCTCCCTCGACATTCTGATCAACAATGCCGCCGTCATGGCGCCGCCGCTGCGCCAGACAACAGCGGACAATTTCGAGCTACAGTTCGGCACCAATTATCTGGGCCACTTGGCGCTCACTGGGCGACTGCTGCCGATCTTGCGCAGCACCAAAGGCGCCCGCGTAGTGAACCTGAGTAGCGTCGCCCATCGCAGCGGTAAGATCAATTTTCAGGACCTGCAATCGTCTCAGCGCTACCAGCCATGGGCCGCGTATGGCCAGTCCAAGCTTGCGATGCTGATGTTCGCGCTGGAACTTCAACGCCGCAGCGATGCCAATGGCTGGGCGCTCATGAGCAACGCCGCCCATCCTGGCTATTCGCGTACCGACCTGATCGCCAACGGTCCCGGCGCTACCAGCTTTGCCGCGAGCATAATGAAGATTACCAAAATATTCAGTCAGTCGGCGGCAGACGGCGCCTTGCCAACATTATTTGCGGCGACAGATCCCAACGCCAAAGGCGGCGCCTATTACGGCCCGAATGGTTTTTACGAGTCAAAGGGTGCACCCGCGCCATCTTTCATAGCGCCGCAGGCGAAAGACGCATTGGCAGCCGCGAAATTGTGGGACGAATCCATAAAATTGACGGGTGTCCGTTTCAGCTGACGGTCCTCTATCAAAAAAAGGTTGCTGTGACGTTGGCAGAGGTCACTCATAGGCGACATTGTCGGGTCTCACGATCAACTTCTTGCAAACGGCTCTGGCGGACACGGAAACCTGCTGGCTATACCGAGCTCTTGTTCTGGTGAGCTTACGGTGTCCCACTGGCTGAGATCGGTGGAAAGAGGAGTTGCAGCTTAGTCACTAGTCGAGCGCGCCGCCCTCGCGCCCCGTCAACGTCGCGAATGAAACGGGAGACGACTTGGCAGCAATATTGTCCATGAACTCAATGAACTTGGGATTTGAGTCTGGGTGCTCAACCTTCCATCTGTCCCAGGCTTCACGAAAGCCTGGCAGTCCAAACACGCTCACCATGCTCCCTCGGAATGATGCGAACTGATAGTGGCTCAATAAGCCGTTCGTATATTGCTCGAAAGTTTCGTCTGCGCCAGCAATCTGAGAACCGATCAAAAACGAAGTTTGCACCCGCCTAATCATTTCGACAGTCGGAGTCCCGCCGTATCTACTAACTATTGCGGTAGCGAGGTCCGTTTCGGCCATCTTGAGAAGCGTTTCCGTACCGCGCGTGACCCGACCTTGCGCGATTAACGCCCGCGTATGTTTCGCCGCCTGATGCGTCTGCAACCCCAAATAGATGAGCGAGCCCGCGACGGCTAGCGCGCTAACAAAATTTCCAAGGCTGGATAGGTCTGAAAGTGTCATTGATGTCCTCGGCGTTTAGCTCACGGGCGACGATAGCCGATTTTGCTTGGCAGCCCAGCCGAGGGCGAATATCCGCTTTGGGTCGAAAGCGGACGTTCCGCCAGCCCCGCGCTCCTGTCAGCCTCGAATGGCGCCATTGGACGGAACGCGGATAGTCGTGACGAACCAATCGCCGTTCGGACTGGCGAACCGCCGCTGATAGTCAGCAGTTCAGCTGCGACAGTGGTCTCAGATACGTCTCGCGCCCGACTTGCAAATCAGCCTGACCAAATTAGGCTGTTGCCGAGCTATCGGGCGGGCGAATTCGGGATCGCAAGAACAATGACCTACGCACATCGCATCGACATATACGACGCTGACACGCATATGATGGAACTGCCAGACTGGATCGCCAGTTTTGCAGATCCCGAGATTCGTCCGCGGTTAGCTCCATTTGTTGACGGACGCGAAGAGACGATCAGGGTAATCGACGATGCTGTCGCACAGTTTAAGAGGCGTCAGGTAGACGAAAAGTACGCTGACAGCGCCGAACAAGTGTTCATGAGCATGAGTCACAAAGGCTGGCATGGCCTCGGCTCATTTGATGCGAGCGAACGGAAGCGCGCCAATGACCTTTTGGGATTCAAAGCGAGCCTTATTTTTGCAACGAGTGCATTCAATCAGGTGACGGCGGCGCGCGATCCGGAAGTGCTGATTGGTGGCGTACGGGCGCTCAATCGCGGCATGGCGGCGTTTTGCAAACCTGACCCACGCAATCTGGGAACGGCCTACATTCCGCTTGGGACCGGCGTTGAGACGTCCCTGACGTTTTTGGAAGAGGCAATCGGATCCGGCTTTCGGGTTGTCGTCATTGATACCATTGCGCCTGAGAGCGGCCTGTCATTTACCCATCCTGACTATGATCGCGTTTGGGCTCGCATTCAGGATGCCGGCCTTTCCATAGCGCTTCATGTCGGAGTGAATGGAGGGAGCTATAATCCCGTTCCGAGTTCCTTTTACAAGAACGGGCGCGCACTGCCGCCGCACAGCGACGGCGACGCGCCCCGTGACGCACTCAGCTACATGAGCATCCAGTACAACGCGGAACTGTTTCTGGCCGCAATGATCTTTGATGGGGTTCTGGAACGCTTTCCCAAACTAAGGATTGGTGTGGTCGAACTCGGTGCTTCATGGATGGTTTCCTGGATGAAACAGCTCGACCAGTCGTTTCGTGCGTTCCGCAGACTTCAGGATTTGTCCGAGTTGAAATTGGCGCCTTCTGAATATGTCCGCCGACAGGTCAAAATCACGCCGTTCGCGGGCGAAGACATTGGATGGATGATCGCTTCTGGCATGGGCGACCTCTTGATGTTCGCATCCGACTATCCGCATCATGAAGGCACCGACGATCCTATCGGCCGTTTCGAGCGGACTATGAACAGTGTCAGCGATGAAGCGCGGGACAAATTCTACCGAGACAATTTCCGCAGCTTTATCGGCAGTGGCTTGCGGGTTTGAGGACCAATTTTGCTATCGGGTTACTGCTTTTGGACCAATGCGCTCTTACGCACAGCGAAAACTCGGCAGCCATGGTTTGGGATAGCACGAGCGCATGATCAACATAAAACGGGTCTACGAAAAGCCAGAGACAAGCGACGGACGGCGGGTGCTCGTTGACCGCATTTGGCCTCGGGGAATGTCGAAAGCTAAGGCCAAAATTGACTCCTGGGAAAAAGAGATCGCTCCCAGTACCAGGCTACGGCAATGGTTTGGCCATGACCCTGACCGTTGGGTCGAGTTCAAAAAACGATACAAAACGGAGTTAGCCGACAAGAAAGGGCAGCTACGGGTTCTCTCGCGGAGCAGTACTCGTTTGACGCTCGTGTATAGCGCCAGAGACGAGACTCGCAATCAGGCCGTCGTACTCAAAGAAGTATTGGAACGGCTCGCATCGTAATGACCAAGTTGGCGTCCGCCTAGTGAGTGTCGGTTTTGGGTCGGAAGCAGACGTTCAAGGGTCACTCGCAACCACTGGGCGCGAGCGTCTCCTTTGGGTCGAAAGCGGACGCACAGTTAGGTAGGCGCGGCACCTGGGCGCGGAGGTCCGCAATGGGTGGAAAGCGGGCATGCTTGAGTGATTGCTCCGTTCCCAGCCGATTACCTGAGAGGTCATTGAAAGGCAGTGTAACGTGATCGATTATCGGCTTTAGCAAAGGGGCCTCCATAGTGTCCGTATCTACGTTGGAACGAAGTCTGTCCGGTGACAACGGTTTCCCACTTCTCCTGAAATTGTGGCGCCAAAAACGCCGTATGTCTCAACTCGAACTCGCGCTGTCTTCAGGCGTATCGCAGCGTCATGTCAGCTTCCTGGAAAAGGGACGCGCCAAACCCAGCCGCAGCATGATCCTGCAACTGAGCGAGACGTTGGAGGTGCCCTTGCGTGACCGAAACGAATGGCTGACTGCAGCAGGCTTTGCACCAATCTTTCGAGCGCGTCCGCTGGACGATCCTCAGATGAATCAGATCATGAACGCCGTGCGCCAGATCCTGACAAACCATGAGCCTTTTCCAGCCATAGCGCTCGACCGTGCCTGGAACATCCGATTGTCGAACAAGTCCTTCGACATGATGAGCGCGATGCTCGGACAAGACCTATGGCAGCGCGTTGGAGGAAAAGAGCGCAATCTGATGCGCCTGTTTTTCCACCCGAACGGAATAAGACCTCTTGTCACGAACTGGTCAGCGATAGCGCCGCTGCTCTGGCACCGAGCGCGGCGTGAAGCCGACGCGCTCGGCGGCGAGGAAATGAAGCAAGTTCTGGTGGAGTTGGCTCCATATCAGGACGACGACACGATTTGGACGGCGGAGGAAACAGCACTGGTTCCAGTGTTGCCGTTCAATATCGAAAAGGACGGGTTGCGCATCTCGCTCTTCACCGTCATCGCAACCTTCGGTACGGCGCAAGACGTGACTGCTGATGAGCTGCGCATTGAGAGCCTGTTCCCTGCGGACGCGGCAACCGAAGCACTCTTCCGTGCTGCTGCTATTAGTTAGCAATCCCGCCTTCCCAATTCCGCAGTCTATGACCTCCGAGGTAGTTGCGCTCAGTCGCCGGTGTCCCAAAAGTGCTTTGCACGCAATTTGAAGGAAACCCCAACAATGACCACGCCCAAGACACCGATCGAAGTCGTGCGGCAATTCATGAAATTCATGGAGCCGTTGAACTACGACGCCGCACTGAAGCTCGTTTCAAATTCCGTCGAATACACGAACCCGCCTCCGATCGGCACGGTGCGCGGACCAGCAGGCATCCGCGCTGTTTTGGAGCCCTTCTTTGCGCCAACGCTAGAGAATGAATTCAAGTTCCTGCGAGAGGCTGCCTCGGGGGATGTCGTACTAGTTGAGCGGCTGGACCGGCACCGCCTTGCGGACAAGTGGGTCGAGTTGCCGGTGACCGGCGTCTTCGAAGTGCACGAGGGTGTCATCACCTACTGGCGCGACTATTTCGACGCAGCGACGATCATGACGCAGTGGCCGACCGCGTAGAGTGCTCACGCACGACGAGCCATCGCAGCGTCTTTCGTCAACAAGAATGCATCGAATAAGGAGCTCACCATGACTGCATTCAGAATTCTGTTAATTGTATTCTTTGCAATTCTGCTCGTTTATACGAGCGTCGTCGTCATGGAATACGGCCTGAACTTCGTCCCATTTGCACTGCGGGACACTCGCGCGATGGAGTGGCCGGGCCAGTTCGACGTCGACTTCCTCATGATGCTCACGCTGTCCGGTTTGTGGGTTGCCTGGCGCCATCAGTTCACGGCCGCAGGGCTGCTGCTTGGCTTGCTCGCCTTTCTGGGCGGCGCGTCGTTCCAATGCGTGTACCTGCTCGTGGTGGGCGTGCAGGCAAAGGGTGACATGCGTGAGATCCTTCTCGGAAAATTACGCAACTGAGAGCTGGCGTGTAGCCGACGAGCGTCGCTTTCGGCTTAAAACGGGTCATCGGCTCAGCGTCAGCGGCAGTGACTCCAGTCCCCGGAGAATCAGGCCCCGTCGCCACAGTATCTCG
>Ga0265325_10000221_pt1 | contig 40256 bp, 35 predicted proteins | sample 41420metaG_FD_202090 | JGI IMG/M metagenome (GOLD analysis project Ga0265325, IMG submission 202090) | Rhizosphere microbial communities from Carex aquatilis grown in University of Washington, Seatle, WA, United States - 4-14-20 metaG | ecosystem: Host-associated > Plants > Roots > Rhizosphere...
CTCGTCCGGTTGGACCAAGGCCGTTTCTCAGCGCCGGACGCCAACAGGCCGCCCGGACAGCCTTTAGGTAGGAAGGGCAAAACCGCGGTTCAAGACCCGCAATGCCGCATCGTCACCACCACAGGAGATGGCTGAGCGCGGCGCTCCAGAAGACCAGGAGAACAAAGTACGTGAACGCGTCCATCTGCCAGGGTTTGAAAAGTATCCCCGTCACGTTCAGCGCCAGCGTCTGCAGCCAGGCGCCCTCTTCCCTGTTGTTCGGGTCGCGCCACTGGCCGCTGCGCATGAGCGATTCGATGTTGTTGAGCACGCAGGAGTTCTTGTTGAACTGCCACTGCACCGCAACCGCGGGGAGGAAACACATATAGAAGATGAGCGCGTCGCGGAACGGAACCAGCCAGCCGGTGACTATGTAGATCATGATCGCGAAGTGCAGGTAGAAACAGACATTGCCAAGCAGGTCGCGTTTCTCTGCGACGTGGGACGGCAGCGCGGTGGCAACCGCGGGCGTCTCGTCTTTGTCCGCGATGCTCATGCCGTCTGCCGCAGGCACGCGCCACGGTCGTGCGGCGGCGCCGGACGGGACAAATCTGCAGAGCTCAGCCGTTTCATGAAGGACATGCGACGGTCTTTCCCTTACCCCCGCCAAAGGTTCGGACAGCTTTGGCGGCAATGCAATGGACACCCTGCCCCGTTGTCTGAAACCCCGACAAATGCTCATATTCCGGCAGAAAATTCCCCGAAAAACGGGGGAGCGTGAAAGGGAGCGTTCATGAGCTCGGCAGCGGTACAGCAGATCATCAGCCAGATGGCTGGCGCCATCGGCGCCAATTCCGGGCTCGGCGGCACGCTCAAATTCGACTTCGGCGACGCCGGCAGCGTCCTGGTGGACGGCAAGTCCAACCCCAACTCGGTCACCGACGGCGCCGGCAAGAATGCCGACTGCACGATCTCGGTCACGCTCGACACCTTCGACAAGATGGTCAAGGGCGAGCTCGACGGCACATCCGCCTTCATGCAGGGCAAGCTGCGCGTCGCCGGCGACATGGGCCTTGCGATGAAGCTCGGTCCGGTCCTGCAAAAGGCACGCGGCTGACCCCATGATCTCCGCGCTCGACTCGCTGCGGGCGCAGTTCATCGTCACGCCGGGCGGGGTGCGACTGCGCACCGCAACTTTCCTGCGCGCTGACGGCACGCCCGACCTCGGGGTCTGCGTCGTCCTGCATGGACAAACCGAGTTCATCGAAAAATACGGCGAAGTGATCGACGATCTGCGCGGCCGCGGTTATGCCGTCGCCACGTTCGACTGGCGCGGACAAGGCGGCTCGACGCGCGCGCTCGCCGATCCGCTCAAATGCCATGTCGGAAACTTCCGGGAGTATGACGAGGACCTGGCGACGTTTCTCGAGCAGGTGATCAAGCCGATGGGCGTTGCGCCGCCGCTCGTGCTGGCGCATTCGATGGGCGCGCACATCCTGTTGCGAACGCTGCACGACCGCCCGCGCGCTTTTTCCGCCGCGGTTCTGAGCGCGCCGATGATGGCGGTCTCGACTCGCGGCCAGCCGGCCTGGGTGGCTTCGCTGGCCACGACCGTCATGAACGCCGCCGGCCGGTCGACAAGCTGGGTGATGGGCATGGCGGACCGAGATCCGCTCAAGCTGCGCTTCGAAGACAACCTCGTGACATCGGACCGGAGCCGCTGGCTGGCCATACAGGCACTGATCACGAAGAAACCAGAACTGCGGCTGGCCGGCCCGACCTGGGGCTGGCTCAAGGCCGCGAATGAGTCGATGGCGCAGGTGCTCTCTCGCGGCTATGCCGAGGCAATCGGAACGCGGGTGCTTGTCTGCGGCGCGGGAAAGGACCGGATCGTGCTTACGCCGGCGTCGGAAGCGTTCGCCAGGCGCCTGCCGCGCGGGACCTATGCCCTCTTCGAAGACTCCGAGCACGAGATCCTGATGGAAAACGATTCGATCCGCGCCCGCTTCTGGAAAGCGTTCGACGCGTTTGTGGCGGCGGGGGTCAACTAATCCCCGGCGAACGGGGGAGGAAAACGGCTCCGATCTCCAGCGTTGACACCTGCCCTTTCAGTTCGTAGACCCGTCCCGTTAATCGGGGCGAGACGCTCCGTTCGCCCGCCCTCCCCACAGGAGGGCGTTTCTTTTTGTCTCCGGTGCAATTGCGCATCGAACGTCACGGAGACATTTCTGATGAACCAGACAAGCTCCATCGCCTACACGCTCCTGGGCTCGGGCCCGGAACATGTTCTCGTCCTGCACGACTGGAACGGCGACTACACCAATTACGATTCCGTCCTGCCCTATCTGGACGGCAAGGCGTTCACCTACGCATTCGCAGATCTGCGCGGCTATGGAAAGTCCAGGCACATCACGGGCGAATACACGGTCGGCGAGATTTCGAAAGACTGCATCGCCGTTGCCGACTCGCTTGGCTGGGAGCGTTTCCACGTGCTCGGACATTCGATGACCGGCATGGCGGCGCAGCGCATCGCCGCGGACGTTCCCGCCCGCATCAAGAGCGCGATCGCGGTGTGCCCGATGTCGGCGGCAGGCTCGCCCGCGCCGGACGAAGCGCTCAAATTTTTCGAGACCACGACGACCGACGACGACGCGTTCCGCCGCCTCATCAAGTTCGTCACCGGCAATCTGTCGCCGCAATGGGCCGATGCGAAGCTGCGCCAGAATCGCGCGACCGTCTCGCCGGCCTGCCGCGCGGGGTATCTCAGGATGTTCTCGCGCAGCAATTTCGTCGAGGACGTGCGCGGCCTTGCCACCCCGTTCCTGGTCATCGTCGGCACCAACGATCCGGGCATCGATGAAGCGGCGATGAAGACGACGTTCCTCGCCTGGCATCCGAACGCCGAGATCACCATCATTCCCAACTGCGGCCACTACCCGATGCAGGAATGCCCGCCCTACTTCGCGACGCTGGTGGAGAATTTTTTGCGACGGCACAACGACTGAGAACGTGAACCGTTCCATTGTCATGGCCCGCCGGAGCGCGGGCCATGTCACGTTGGAAGTCACAAACACCACTCTGCGGTTGGATAAGTTTTGCACCCGGAAAAAAAGATTCCGCGTTTCCGAACAGCTTTTACAATCGAAATCACTTTTCTTATCCACCTGCGCAAAACTGCGCTCATCATGCGTGCATGATGAACCAAGAAAATGCGCACTCAGGCGCGAATCCTGAGCCCACGGAAAGTTCTCCCGAACAAACTTCCGCCATGCCGCAAGGCGAGGCAGCGGACGACGGCAACACGCTCGAAGTACGCGACGATGAAACGGACGAGGACCGTCTCTCCACTGCAAGCCCCGAGCCGAACGCGCCGCCAAGGCCTTCGATACCGCTTCCACCACCGCCGCCGATCCCGTCCGGAACGCTCCCGCTGCTCGATGCGCAGCTCGGTGAGGCCCTGAAGATCATGCAGGATCTTGCTGCGTGGGTCAGGCATCCGTACTCGGCGATCGACACATGCATGTCTGTCGCCGATTCCGTCAGTCGGCTTGTTCTGGCCAGTGCAACACTGGGAAAGGTCGCATCCCAATTGCAAAACGGCGATCCGGAGTCGCGGCACCGCGTCATCGTCGAATATGCCGGCGACCGCGGGGAGGGGATACGCAAAAGTCGAAAACGAATAAACCGTGATGGAAGCTGAAATTTCCACGTTGCCGAAGCGCCGGCGTGGCGGACAACCCGGCAACCACAACGCGCGCAAGACCGGCGAGCATACGGCGGCAATGCGCGCGGCTCGGGCCCGCATCCATGCCTGGCGGCTTCGCAACCGTCAGATCCTCGCGCTGGTGCGAGCGGAACTCGCGATAAGAAAGGCGCTACGCGTTCAGCAGTTTGATCGCGGCGTCGTGGATGCGCTTGTCACCGGCCGCGAGACATTGGCCGCCTTCGGCGCAGGAACCGCCCTGCCAGTTCGTGATGATGCCGCCGGCGCCCTCGATCACGGGAATGAGCGCCGCGACGTCCCAGCGATGGAACGTCGTCTCGACGATCAGATCGCAGAAGCCGAGCGCCATGGTGCCGAAGATGTAGCAATCGCCGCCCCAGCGAGTCATGCGGACCTCCTTCTGCACGCGGCGAAAGGCCGGCCACTCGCCGGGCTGATGGTAGGCGTCGGGGTGCGTGGCGCAGAGGATGGCGTCGGACAGCTTCTCGCACTGCCGGACATGGATCGGCACGGCGGCGCCGCGGAAGTGAAGATTGGTCTCTCCGTTCGCGCCGACAAAACGTTCGCCGATCCAGGGCTGGTCGATCACGCCGAGCACGGGCCGGTCATTCTCTTCCAAAGCGATCAGGCAGCCCCATTCGTGCCGTCCGTTGATGAAGGCCCGCGTGCCGTCGACCGGGTCGAGCACCCAGCGCAGGCCGCTGGTGCCCTTCTTCTCACCGAACTCCTCGCCGAGGATCCCGTCCTGCGGCCGCTCGCGATCGATGATCGCGCGGATCGCCTTTTCGGCGTTCTTGTCGGCTTCGGTGACCGGATCGAAGACCGGCTGGCCGTTGACCATCATCGGCTTGTTGGCGACGTCGATGCGCTGGCGGAAATAGGGCCGGATCACCTCGCCGGCGGCGTCGGCAAGCTGGTGGGCGAAAGCGATGGTTTCGGGCGAGACGGGCATGGTGGTCGTGTAGCGGATTTGACGCTGCTTCTCAAAGAGCGCGCAGACCGATTCTGCCCCCGTTCACGGGGGAGGAAAGTCGCCGGCAAGCGCCTATATTGCCGGGATCACACCACAGGGACAGCACATGAAAAGCGTCGTCGTCACGGGCTCATCCACCGGCATCGGCTGGGGCATCAGCAAGGTTCTTGTTTCCAAGGGTTTCCGCGTCTTCGGCAGCGTGCGCAAGCCGGCGGACGCCGAGCGGCTGGTCAGGGAATTCGGGCCTAGTTTCGTGCCCGTCCTGTTCGATGTGACCGACGAGGCGGCCGTTGCCAGGGGCGCGGAACAGGTTGCGGCGGCGCTGGGTGGCGAAACGCTGGCCGGCCTCGTCAACAACGCCGGGATCGCGGTGGCCGGCCCCCTGCTCTATCTGAAGCTCGACGAGTTCCGCCAGCAGATCGAGGTCAACCTCACCGGCCAACTGATCGTCACGCAGGCATTTGCGCCCCTGCTCGGCGCGGATCGTTCGCGCAAGGGCGAGCCGGGACGCATCGTGATGATCTCATCCGTCGGCGGCAAGAACGCCAATCCGTTCCTCGGCCCCTACAACGCCTCCAAGTTCGGGCTTGAAGGCATGTCGGAAGCGCTGCGCCGCGAGCTCATGATTTTTGGAATCGATGTCATCATCGTCGCGCCCGGCGCAGTCGCGACGCCGATCTGGGACAAGGCGGACAGTGTCGACGTCACACAGTACGCCAACACACCCTATGTGAAATCGTTGAACGCGGTCCGTGAGCTCATGCTCGGGCTCGGCCGCAAGGGCTTTGCGCCGGAGAAACTGGGCGAAGTCGTGCACACCGCGCTGACCACTGCAAAGCCGAAAACGCGTTACACGGTGACGCCCGACCGGCTGCAGAATTTCCTCATGCTCAACCTGCCCAAGCGCACGGTCGACAACCTGATCGCGGGACAGTTGGGATTGAAGAAGGAGGGGTAGCGCATGCCTTCCATGCTTCGACAAGTTCGCGACGAGTATTTAGAATTTTCCCTCATCCTGAGCTTGTCGAAGGATGGGTCTGCGGGGAAACGAAAGCAAATTTTGAAGATGGCGTCGAATAATGACTAATCCACTTCGACCCGCGAGGCGCGCTTGCGGTCGTGCGGCGACAGTTCGCGCTTTCGGATGCGGATCGACAGCGGGGTAACCTCGACGAGCTCGTCATCCTCGATATAGGCGATGGCCTGTTCGAGAGTCATCGGAACGATCGGCGTCAGGCGCACCGCTTCGTCCTTGGACGTCGTGCGGATGTTGGTGAGCTGCTTGGCGCGCAGGGGATTGACCTCCAGGTCGTTGTCCTTGGCGTTCTGGCCGATGATCATGCCCTGATAGACCTTGGTGCCCGGCACGATGAAGAGCTTGCCGCGCTCCTCGAGGTACCAGAGCGCATAGGCGACCGCTTCGCCGTCGCCCGTCGAGATCAGGACGCCGTTGACACGGCCCTGGATCGCGCCCTTGTGCGGCGCATAGCCGTGGAACATGCGGTTCATCACGCCCGTTCCGCGCGTGTCGGTGAGGAACTCGCCGTGATAGCCGATCAGGCCGCGAGACGGGGCGATGAAGATGATGCGGGTCTTTCCGGCGCCGGTGGGGCGCATGTCCTGCATCTCGCCCTTGCGCTGGCTGATCTTGTCGATCACGACGCCGGTATAGGGATCATCGACGTCGACCGTCACTTCTTCCATCGGCTCGAGACGCTCGCCGCTCTCCATCTTGAACAGCACGCGCGGGCGGCTGATGGAAACCTCGAACCCTTCGCGGCGCATGGTTTCGATGAGGACGCCAAGCTGCAGTTCGCCGCGGCCGGCGACTTCGAACGAGCCCTCGCCGGTCTCGTGCACCTTGATGGCGACATTGCCTTCGGCCTCGCGCAGCAGGCGGTCGCGGATGACCCGGCTCTGCACCTTGTCGCCCTCGCGCCCGGCAAGCGGGGAGTCGTTGACCGAGACGGTCATGGCCAGCGTCGGCGGATCGATCGGCTGCGCCTGGATCGGGTCTTCGACGGTCAGGTCGCAAAGTGTATCGGCGACGGTCGCGTCCTGAAGGCCGGCAATGGCCACGATGTCGCCGGCTTCGGCCCGCTCGACAGGCACGCGCGCCAGGCCGCGGAAGGCGAGGAGCTTGGTGGCGCGGGCGCGCTCGACCACTTCGCCCTTGCCGTTGAGCGCCTTGATCTGGCGGTTGACGGTGATGGCGCCGGATTCAATACGGCCGGTCAGGATGCGGCCGAGATAGTTGTCGGCTTCCAGCGTGGTGACGAGCATCTTGAACGGGAACGCGTCGCCCGCCAGCGCGATCGGCTTGGGCTTGGGAACGTCTTCGACCACAAGCTGGAACAGCGGATCGAGATTCTTGTGCTCGTCCTCGAGCTCCTTGACCGCCCAGCCATTGCGGCCCGAGGCATAGAGGTAATGAAAGTTGAGCTGGTCGTCGTTCGCTTCGAGCGCCAGGAAGAGGTCGAAAATCGACTCCAGCGTTTCCTTCGGCTGGGCATCCTGGCGGTCGATCTTGTTGATCACGACGATCGGCTTGAGGCCAAGCTTCAGGGCCTTGGACAGCACGAACTTGGTCTGCGGCATGACCGATTCTGCCGCATCGACCAGCAGCACGACCCCGTCGACCATCGACAGAATGCGCTCGACCTCGCCGCCGAAGTCGGCATGGCCAGGGGTGTCTACGATATTAATATGGGTGCCATGCCATTCGACGGACGTGCACTTGGCCAGAATCGTGATGCCGCGCTCGCGCTCGAGGTCGTTGGAGTCCATGGCGCGCTCTTCCATGTGCTGGTTCTCGCGCACCGAGCCGGACTGCTTCAGGAGCTGGTCGACGAGCGTCGTTTTGCCATGGTCGACATGGGCGATGATCGCGATATTGCGGATATCCATAGGCTTTGTGCGCTCGTGGGGAAGCGCGGGCTTATAGACGCCGTACCCTCCCGGGGCAACTCGGGCCTGAGCTGCAATGGTTACCGCTGCGGCGCTTTGATACAGCGAGACACTTTTTGACAATTAAATGACCCAAAAACCCGCCCAATCCCTGCCAAAAGTGAATAAGGTCGCAACCTGCTCGCAATCTGCTCATGCCATGCTAGGAAAAGGCCGGGTGCGTCGCAGGGCAGCCTCGGCTGTCGAGCGCACAGTGGCTTGGCCACTCATCTGTGCCCGAATCGGCTGACCCGTGGACTCTGGTGAATGAACATTCGCATCCCTGATACGCTTCCGACAATGTCCGCAGCCGCCCAGACATTGCCAGACCGCATCCGCCGCACAAGCTCGCGCACGCGGCTGATCGGTGGCGTTGCCGTCATCGCAGTTGCCGCGTTCATCGCCTGGCGCATCTTCGGTGGTCCCGCGGTCCATCAGCGGCCGGCGCCGCCTGTCGAGGTGACGCGCGTCGAAACCAAGGATGTCGCCATCGTCGAACACACGATCGGCACGGTCCTCGCCAATGCCACAGTGCAACTGACCGCACGCATCCAGGGCCAAATCGTGCGCGCCAATTTCGTGGAAGGTCAGCTTGTCCATAAGGGCGATCTGCTCTTTCAGATCGATCCGCGCCCATACCAAGCGGCTTATGAAAGCGCAGTCGCCTCCCTCGCCTCGGCAAGGTTGAAGGCCGAACGCGATGCCAGGCTGCTCGCGGCAAACGCCGTAGCGCCGCAGGATGCGGACGACGCGAAGGCGGCCTATCTGGAGGCGAAGGCCAATGCGGAGACGGCGCGACTGAACCTGGAATACACCAGCATCCGTTCACCGATCGATGGCAAGACCGGACCCATTCTGATCCAGCCTGGCAATCAGGTCATGGCCAGCGCCGGAACCGGGAACAGCGCGAGCGCTTCGTCGGGGACATCGAACACGCTGGTCGTGATCACGCAGGTCCAGCCCGTCAAGATTTCCTTTTCGCTGCCGCAGGCCGATCTGGCACGCATCCAGGATCGCCAGCACTCGAACGGGCTCTCCGCATCGATCGACAATCATGCGGCCGACGGCACGCATATAGATGTGCCTATCGATTTCGTCAGCAACGCGATCGACAACAACACCGGCACAATCGAGTTGCGCGCGACATATGCCAATGCCGACAGCAGGCTCGTTCCCGGACAATTGGTCGATGTCGGCGTCACGCTGAACGCGATCAAGGGCGCGATAGTCGTACCCCATGATGCGGTGAACCTCGGACCCACGAGCCGCTTTGTCTATGTCGTGAAGGACGGCAAAGCGGAAATGCACGAGATCAAGGTTCTGTATGACGGCGGCTCGGAAGTGGCCATCCAGGGCGATGTGAAGCCCGGAGATACCGTCATCACGGACGGACAACTGCGCGTTCTACCAGGCAAGGCGGTCGACATTGTGCCATCGCGATCGGGGCCCAAGCCGGCGACGCCATGAATATCTCCGCGCCCTTCATTCTAAGGCCGGTCATGACGACGCTGCTGATGGCCGCGCTCGTGATTTTTGGCGCGTTCGGCTATGCGACGCTGCCGGTCAGCGAACTTCCCAACGTGGATTTCCCGACCATCGTGGTATCCGCGGCGTTGCCGGGCGCCGATCCGGAGACAATGGCGTCTGCCGTCGCGACACCGCTGGAAAGCCAGTTCTCCACGATAGCCGGCATCGATTCGATGACGTCGTCGAGCACGCAGGGCTCAACCTCGATCACTATCCAGTTCAAGCTCGACCGCAATCTCGACGGCGCAGCGCAGGACGTTCAGTCCGCGATCTCGACGGCGCTGCGCAAGCTGCCGCCGAACATGCCGACGCCGCCGTCGCTGCGCAAAGTGAATCCCGCCGACACGCCGATCATGTTCATGGGGCTGCGCTCCGACACGCTGCCGACGTCCAAGGTCGATGAATACGCGGAAACCCTTCTGGCGCGCCAGCTTTCCACGCTCGACGGGGTGGCGCAGGTCAATGTCTACGGCGCGCAGAAGTTTGCGGTGCGCATTCAGGCCGACCCTGCGGCGCTGGCCTCCCGGCAAATCGGCGTCGACCAGCTTGTCAATGCGATTGCGGCATCCAACGTCAATGTCGCGACCGGCACGCTGAACGGACCTACCAGGCAGTCCGTGATTCACGCCAACGGCCAGCTGATGAATGCTGCCGAGTTTGCGCCACAGGTCGTGACCTATCGTGACGGCGCGCCGGTGCGATTCCGGGACGTGGCGCGGGTAATCGACAGCGTCGAAAACAACCGCACCGCCAACTGGTTCAGAGGTCACCGCGCAATCGGCCTTTCGATCCAGCGGCAGCCCGGCTCAAACACCATCGAGCTGGTCGACGCGATCAACAAGGTGCTGCCCACCTTCCTGCAGCAGCTCCCGGCGTCGGTGCATCTGGAGACGATCTACGACCGCAGCCAGACGATCCGCGATTCGATCTGGGATGTGCAGATGACCCTGCTGATCGCCGGTTTGCTGGTGGTCGGGGTCATCTTCGTCTTCCTGCGGCGCGTTTCGGCAACGTTCATTCCGTCCATCGCACTGCCGATCGCAGTCATCGGGACCTTCGCAGGCATGTCGTTGTTCGGTTACAACCTCGACAATCTCTCGCTGATGTCCCTTACCTTGTCCGTCGGATTTGTTGTCGACGACGCCATCGTCATGCTGGAGAACATCATCCGGCACGTCGAGGCGGGTGAGCCGGCGCACGAAGCCGCGATGAAGGGATCGCGCGAGATCGGCTTCACCATCCTCTCGATGACCATCTCACTGGCCGCGGTCTTCATTCCGATCGTGTTCATGGGGGGAATCATCGGGCGCCTCCTGCATGAATTTGCGGTGACCATCATCCTTGCCATCGCCTTCTCCGGCTTCGTGTCGATCACGCTCACGCCGATGCTCTGCAGCCGCATGCTGCGCAGCGAGGAAGGCCAGGCGCACAACGCGTTCTACCGCTGGAGCGAGCGCACATTCGACCGCATGCAGTCGCTCTACGAACGTACGCTGCGCTGGAGTCTGGGGCATCGGCCCACAATCTTTGCGCTGTTCCTGGCGAGCGTCGTGGCCGCTGTCGGATTGTTCTACATCCTGCCGCAGGATTTTCTGCCCGCCGACGACACGAGCGCATTGCGCGCACAGACGGAGGCGGCGAACGGCACATCCTTCGACCAGATGGTGCGCTACCAGCAACAAGCGGCAGCGATCATCAACGCCGATCCGAACGTGGCCGGCGCGATGTCGGCCGTCGGCGCGGGTGGTCCCACCACGGGTACCAATAGCGGCTTCATGTTCATTCACCTGAAGAACCCGTCAGACCGGAGTCTCGGCGCAGACCAGGTCGTAAGCGAACTGAATCGCAAGCTCGCCGTCATTCCGGGGATAAACGTGTTCCTGCAGAATCCGCCGGTATTCCGCATCGGCGGACAGAACTCCAAATTGCCCTACCAGTTCACGCTGCAGGATCTGGATCTCAATGAACTCCAGGATGTCTCGACCCGCCTGACAGCCGCGATGGCGAGTGATCCGACGTTTGGCGGACAGGTCACGACGGACCTCAACCTGACGACACCTGCCGTAAACGTGAACATCGACCGGGATCGCGCTGCCGCCCTTGGCATCTCGGCCATGCAGATTGAAAATGCGCTGGGCGCGGCCTATGGCGGCGAACAGGTCTCCTCGATCTATGGCAGTTCGGACCAGTATCAGGTGATCCTGGAACTGCTTCCCGAGTATCAGCAGGACGCCAGTGCGCTCTCGCGTCTTTATGTAACTGCTGCCAGTGGTGCGCTCGTTCCTCTGAACACCATCGCCCATATCGGGCCCGGCACCATGCCGCTCAGCATAAACCATCTGGGCCAGATTCCGGCCGTCACGATCTCGTTCAACCTGGCTCCCGGCAAGGCGCTGAGCGACGCCACGACCGCGATCGCGCGACTGACGCAGCAGGTCGGCGTGCCGGCCAGCGTGCAAACAAGCTTCCAGGGCACGGCGCAGGCGTTCCAGAGCTCGATGCAGAACATGGGTCTGTTGCTACTGATCGCGGTGATCACCGTCTATATCATCCTCGGCATTCTGTATGAGAGCTTCATCCATCCACTCACCATTCTGTCCGGTCTGCCATCCGCGGCGGTCGGCGCGTTACTGACGTTGTGGGTGTTCGGAATTCCGCTCAGTCTCTACGCCTTTGTCGGCATGATGATGCTGATCGGCATCGTGAAGAAGAACGCGATCATGATGATCGATTTCGCGCTTCATCGTCAGCGCGATGAGGGTGCAACGCCGGAAGTGGCGATCTTCGACGCCGCAATGATCCGGTTCCGTCCGATCATGATGACGACCATGGCGGCCATGATGGGCACGATGCCGATCGCCATCGGACTTGGCGCAGGATCGGATGCGCGCCGCCCGCTCGGCCTGTGTGTTGCGGGCGGCCTGTTGCTTTCACAGCTTCTGACGCTCTACATCACGCCGGTTCTGTACATCTATCTGGACAATCTGGGCACGCGTATCGGCGGGCTGCGCATGCCCTGGTCGGCGTCCCCGCGCGGCGCGCCGGCCGAATAGTTCTCAGGCCTTCGAGGTGAGACGGTTTACTTCCGCAACGTCTGCCTGACTGAGCTTCCAGCTTGCGGCCCTGATGTTCTGCTCGACCTGTTCGGGACGGGTCGCGCCGGCGATGACGCTAGACAGCGTCGGATTCGCGATCAGCCAGGCAAAGGCGAGTTCCAGGATGCTGTGACCCTTTGACTTGGCGAATGCCGACAGCGCCTCGACGATCCGCCAATTTTCCTCGGTCATATAGCGCTCCCCGAAGCGACCCATGCGCGCGTAGCGCGTGCCGGCGGGGATTTCCTTGCCCTGCTCGTATTTGCCGGTGAGAAGGCCGCTCGCGAGCGGGAAATAGGGCAACAGGCCCATGCCTTCCTTGAGCAGGGTCGGCACCAGCGCCGATTCGATCCCGCGGACAAGCAGGCTGTATTCGTCCTGGGCCGTCACGTAGGCGGCCAGATGCCGGCTGCGGGACACGTCCTGCGCCGCCGTGAGCTGATCGGCCGGCATATTGGAGCAGCCAATCGCCCGCACCTTGCCCTGCTTCACCAGGTCGTCGAGGGCACCCAGCGTCTCCTCGATGGGTGTCTTGGGGTCAGGCCGGTGCTGTTGGTACAGGTCGATATAATCCGTCCTCAGCCGCTTGAGGCTGTCTTCGCAGGCTTGCCGGATGTAGGCCGCCGAGGCGCCGGACTTGGTGCCCTCGTCGTCCATGGGCATGGCGAACTTGGTTGCGAGGACGATGTCTTTGCGCCTGGGCCCGAGGATCTCGCCAAGCTGGGACTCCGAGCCGCCCCGGTTGCCGTATACGTCGGCGGTGTCGAACAGCGTGACACCCAGCTCAATCGCCCGATCGACGACCCGCTTGGACGCTTCGACCGGCAGCGCGCCGAAGTTATTGCACCCCAGTCCAATGACCGAGACTTCGATACCCGACTTTCCGAGTTTGCGTTTTTCCATGGAACAGCCCCCAGCTAACTCTATCTATTCTAGCTTCTTATGAGGTCCTCGCGCTTCACATCAGCGGAGACAGCTTAAACAATTTTCGCCAATTGTTTTTCACTACAGGCGACACCGCCGTCCTGTTGGCCGCGTGCAACCAACTTTCGTATTCGCTTCACCTAACAATCACCGTTGAAACTAATTGGCTTTTTGGTTTCGTTTTTCGGATTTGAGCTCTCCACGGACTTTGGCTGGTTCGCGGAGGTGTCGCGTGAGGCATGCTTGCCGGTTCGAGCCTTTGCCAAGCCGACCATGAGCGCCGATCAAATTCGTTCGGATGGGTAACAAATTGGCGCGTTTCGCAGCTACCCGAAAAACCTTACTCTTTGAAATCACTTAATCTTTTGGCTTCATTTTCTGGATTTGCGCTTTTCAGCGGAGCCAGCTGTCTCGTCGACGCGGCGGAAGAGCTCGCTAGAAAGCTGGACCCCAGGCCCCCTTGTAGCATCAGCGTAAATGAAGATTACGCCTTCATTTGCAAAAGTCTGCGCCAACTTTATGGCTGTGCTGTGATAAACGCCAAGACCAGCTTCAAAACGAATCAGCGTTGTCTTGCTAAGTCCCGTCTTCTCTTTGAGGTCTACCAGACTCCACTTCAACGCGGCACGCGCCATTCGGGCATGGGCGGGCGTCAGCATGACTATTGACTCCTAGACGTTAAGTATGGTCTATAAGACCATAGTTGGACGTTAATGGTTCGAACTATGGAGCTAGACCATGCAAGGTTCATCCGAACTTCTTCGTTCCGAAGTCTCTCACTACCTGATTCTGGCTGATACCCTCAAAGAGCGCTACGGCGAACTGGACGACGAGACGCTCAAGGACACGCTGGAGGGGATTTCCGACCTGCCCGAGGCGGTGGCGGCCGTGATCAGGTCCAGCTTGGACGATGAGGCCTACATCCTGGGTTTGAAGAGCCGGCTGGACGACCTGCAGGCTCGGTTGGCGCGACTGCGGGAGCGCTACGAGAAGAAGCGGGCCCTGGCGCGCTGGGCCATGGTCGAGGCCGACCTGGACAAGGTCATGGCAGCTGATCTTTCCGTGAGCTTGCGGAAGGGTGGCGAGAAACTGGAGGTCATCGATGAAGCCAGGGTGCCCGAAGCCTTCTTTGTCCCCCAGCCGGCAAAGCTCGATCGCAAGGTACTCACCGAAGCGCTGAAGCGCGGTGAGATGGTCAATGGCGCTTTCCTGGTCGTGGCAGAGCCAACCATCTCGGTGAGGGTCAGATGAGCGGATTTTCGCCGGCCCAGCTGAAGAAGCTGACGGGCAAGCTCGATCGTGCGCGCGTGCAGACACGCTGCGTGGAGGGTAGACAGCTCGACTACATCGAAGGCTGGTTCGCCCTCAGCGAGGCCAACGCGATCTTTGGTTTTGCCAACTGGGACCGCGAGACTGTTCATCTCGAACGCCTGTTCGAACGCACGCGTGGCGAGATGACGAGCTGTGCTTACGCAATTCGGGTAAGGATCCGGGTGCGGGCGGGAAAACAGATAATCTCACGCGAAGGCACCGGCTGCGGTTCCGGGTCCGCGCGCAACGCGGCTGACGCCCATGATCTGGCGATCAAGGCCGCCGAAACCGATGCCTCCAAACGGGCACTGGCGACGTTTGGAAACCGCTTCGGACTTTGTCTGTACGACAAGGATCAGGCGGGCGTCACGGACAGGCACTCGCTCGAAGTTCTTTGTCCGGACGGGACTGTATTTGCTGGCGAGCTCTCGCCGGAAGGATTCTGTACCGCCCTTCGCAAGATCATCGAGAGCACAGCGGACCAGGCCGAACTGGGACGCTGGCGCGACCGCAATGCCGACCAGATCGAGCGTCTTCGCTCGCTTGCGCCGGAGCTCAAGACGCAACGTGGCGAGCACTATGCCGACGTGCTCGTAAGGCTGTTCCAGGCAAGGCTGCCGGTGGCAGTAACGGCGCCGACCGATCCCGATCACGGCAAGGATCCGCCGCAGTCAATCCCGGCTGAGATCTCTGAAGTGCTTCAGTCCTTCCCGCTGGCGGCGTCGCGCATCGCCTATGGACCACGCATCGACAAGGCTGCCCTCACCTTCAAGACGGTTCGGCGCCTGCGCGACAAGGCCCATCTGCTCAAAGTCGGCAGCCTTCCGTGCCTGATCTGCGGGCGACACCCATCGCATGCTCATCATCTTCGGTTTGCCCAGCCACCTGGCCTCAGCCAGAAGGTCAGCGACGAGTTCGTGGTGCCGCTTTGCTTTGTGCATCATGGAGAACTGCATGCTGCTGGTTCTGAGAGAGACTGGTGGCACCGACTGGGGCTTGAGCCGTTGGCGGTCGCCGCGCAGCTGTGGGCCGGGCGAGTCGCCGAGCAGCAATCTGACGCGCGTTCCGAACGTCTTTCCAACAGCGACGAGGAAGGCATCAATTTCGTAAGCCAATGAATTACGACCATTTTCGTCGAACAAGATGTCTGTCACACGCCGACAATTCTGGAAGAAATGAGATTTCTGCCAGACTCGGGCAGCTTCTTGATTCGGGTGTCTCCTGGAATGACATCCGCAACTTGGCGGTTGACATGACCTCGGCAAAGAAAATTCTGGCAAATCGGCAAAATGCAAAAAAATGTACGGGACCCAAAACTGCTCGGGGAAAGGAATTGGCAAGTCTGAATGCGCTGAAGCACGGACTATACGCCAATACCCGACTCATTTTGGGCGAGGACGAGAAGGAGTACAACAAAATCGCGTCGCAAGTGCTGACTGAAACGAATCCAAAAACATCGATCGAGCGTGTGCTGGTGGATCAAATCATCGGGGACATGTGGCGGCTATGTAGAATTGAGCGGGCCGAACACGCCTTTTTTGTTGAGGTTCAGCATAATGCGTTTCACAAATTGGCGCAGACCATGTCTCTAGAAGAACTCAACCGCTTCAAGAAGACGATCGAAGAGATGTCGCCGGAGGGCGATCGGGAAAATCCCCTTAGCCGCAATCCATGCCCAGAAAAGACCTATGAGGAAAAGATTGTCGAAGGTTTGGACCCTGCCAAAGTATTGCTTGAAGGAATGGCGGCGCCTACCCGTGAACATCCGTATCTGACGTTCGAAAATATGCGTCGAACTCTGATGCGCGATATTCTTCAGAAGTACGGAAATCTCTTGGAACTTCAATCACAGCGATTGACCGTCGATACCACGCCTCCCTAACTAGCTTGGGTGGGAAGCTAGATTCTGGCGAGAGCGGGGCTGCACTTTGGCTCCCGTCGGGTCGACCGGACTTGCAGCGATTTATGCAGCCGCGCGCCCACCGGCGGACGTCTGGACACGCAGACTTATCGAAACCGGCGGGGAAAAAGTTTCAGTCCGCAGAGCGCCCAAGAGAGGAAAAAATCATCTCCGACGACAAAACGGTCGCGAATTGAGTGGCCATGCGCCGTCTGCGCTAACTCTTGAAACTCCGAGGCACCGATAAAAAAGGAGGCGCCAGTCTCCTGGCGCCTCCTGTTCTTTGCTTCTCAGATCAGACCTACCACTTCGCTCCGACTGTCAGGCCGATAATCCGGGGATCTTCGACCGAAACGTCTGTCGGGACACCCGAGGTATCGGACTGCGGGTTGAGGCCCGTGATGTTGCGCTGACCCATTACGTTAGTCGCGAACACTTTTGCGTACCAGCGAGCGTCCGGCGCGTTCAACTGCATCTGCAGGTTCAGCTGATCCCACGAACCCACCGAGTCAACCGGATCGTTGAAGATGCGTGAGAAATAACCGCTCTGCCAATAGTAGTCCACACGAGGGACGAGCGTGTAACCGCCAAAGTTAAACGTGTACTGACCGCCAACCGAAATCGTGTTCGGTGGCAAGTTCAATACCTTCTTGCCCGCTAACGGGACGGCGATGCCCGAAATCGAGTCGCCTGGTCCGTCACCCGTGCCCACGTAATGGTAGTTGGCGCCACCATGTGTCGACAGGTAGGTGTTCAGTCCGCTCAGATCCTGGGTGCACGTCCCAAAGTTGGCGAACTGAATATTGTAAGTCGGATTTGCGTTCTGTAGCGACGCTGCGCCAGCCGCCGTGCCGAACGGTGCGATGAACGGGTTCGGACGCCCGGTCGAAGTATAATAAGCAGTCACGTTCGGATCGCTCGCGGGATCGATGCCCGATGTCGTGAGCATCACGCAGTTCGCTCCCGGAAAGTCGGCTGATCCAAGCGCCGCGTCCTTGATGAGAATTGCGTGCGTATTGCCAGCCGTCGGATTGCGCGCGTCGACAGCGTACTGACCGCCGTTAATCGAAGAATCCGTGTTTGTGAAGTTTAGGTTGAACGCCCAGTGTTCGTCGGGCTGCCAGATCATCTCCGCTTCTTCGCCCCACATATGCGCACTGAAATTCTGGGTGAAGAGGGTCGAGTCCCGAACCACCGTGTATTGGAAGTTCTTGTAGTCGTAGTACCAGAAGTCCCCATTGGCTTGCAACGTACCATCTAGGAACGTGTTCTTGGTTCCGACTTCGTAAGACGTCAGGTCTTCCGGCTTGAATGAGGTCGGAACGCCCGCGGCAGCAGCCACGCCGCTGACCAAGTTCACGTTGCCGGCCTTGGAACCGACTGCGTAGGACGCATAGAACATCGACTGATCAGAGAAGTCGAAGTGGGGTGACCATTGCAGAACGGCGCGGCCATTCACACGATCTGTCTTGATCGGCAACGTTGTGGTCCCGACAGATTCAAAACCAGACGACGCAGGAATGATGTCCGATGCGGTCGAACTCGCTTGAAGGTAACAGAAGGCACCAGCGCAGCCGCTCGGCGAATTGATGCCGGTGAAGCTCAGATGATTTCCGATCAGATGGTCCTGGTCTTCCTGCCAGCGCAATCCACCTTTGAACTGCAGTTCGTCCGTGATGTCATACGTCGCGTCGAAGAATACGGCCTTCGAATTCGAACGCGTCTGAACATTCTGGTAATAGTATGGATCAACCGCCATGACCGGTGCATTGCCAGCGAACGCCGAGCCGGCCGTTCCGCCGCCGAAGAAGATATCGAAATAGTCGCCGCCGTTGAACACGACCTGATACGGCTGATTGTAGTTGTTGCGATTGTAGTAGAACAATCCCGCGGTGAAGTTGAGCGGCCCATCGAAGCTCGAGTTCATGCGCCACTCGACGCTCGTCTCGCGCGAGTGGAAAGTCTCAAGGTCGGCAGCTGCGTTACCCGTCACGAAAGACCGGATACCATTGCCAGCAACGCCGGCCGTGGTTGGCAGATACGCGCTGCCGCCGGGATTGAAATTGGATAGCGGGAAGAGCTGAGCCGCGCCAGCCTGTCCAAGGTTCGGGAAATAGTCTGCAACCACATTGTTCACGCGGCCAGCGGGATTTCCTGTCAGCAACAACCAAGGAACCAAACCATTGGCAATCGGATTGTTGGCGCTCGAGGCTGTGAAGGAGTTCGCGTAGAATGGGTCGTTATATTGCTCCGTCGGGAAATAGGAATACGGACCCTGAGAGTGGCGAACGGTCGCGTTGTAGCCGACAAGAACGTCCATCGAGAGTGTGTTGCCGAGCTTCTGATTCAGATGCGCCGACAAGTTCGTCTGGAACTCGTCGAACTGCGTGTTGTTCGCATTGTTCACGACACCAAGTTTCTGCGGCATAGCGGCTTGAATCGTCGGGCTTGTACCCGTTCCAAGGGATCCCGCCACCTGCGACAGATCGAAAAGACCGGCCTTGCTTCCAGCCAGTTGATAACCTCCCAACACTCCGCCGAAGACCGCAAAGTCATTGGCGAAGGTGTGCGTGCCGGTGGTAACGATTGTGCTGAGCGCCGTAGCCTGCGCGGTGGTAAGATCGCCAAAGGCGTGCAAGCCGCCGATCGCTGGCAAGAGGGCCGCCTGTTGACCAGGTGTAAACGCCAGGCCGGTCGGAGCGTATCCCGCGCCGATGATGTTACTGCCACCAGCGCCAGCGATCGCCAGGCCGACTCCCTGGCCGACCGTGCCCATCCACTGCTTACTGTCAAGAACGCCGATGGCATTTCCAAGACTGTTAACCGGTTGGAATGCAAGTTTGTCGGGCAAGCAACCAATCACGCCAGTCGGATCGGTATGGCAGAGAATCGCATCAATACGGTCGCGGCTGTCAGCTTCGTTGCTGTATGAGCCGACGATGTCGAGCGTCGTACTGGACGTCGGCTGCCAGCGGACCGAAGCGCGGCCCGAATAGATATTCTGGCTGTCCGGATCCTTGGTGCCCGGCGCAATGTTCTTGATGAAGCCGTCATGACCGGAATATTGCGCGGCAAGACGAACGCCGAGCGTGTCGGTCAGCGGAATATTGACGACGCCAAAGCCCTTGATCGTGTTGTACTCGCCATAGGTGGCGTCGCCCTTCGCAGAGAAAGTATCCAGATCCGGGACAGCTGAGTTGACGTTGATCAGGCCGCCGACCGAAGCGCGTCCGTACAGCGTGCCCTGCGGACCGCGCAGAACTTCGATCGAGGAGAGATCGTAGTAGTCGGCGGTCGCGAGGTCGTTGTCTTCCGAGAAGATTCCGTTCTGATACTGCGAGACGCCCGGATCGCCGGCCGCCTGGCCGATGCCGCGGATGGTGACCGCGCCGCTGCCCAGCGAATTCTTCTGGTAGGTCACGTTGGGAACGTTGAACTGCAGATCCTTGAACGAATCGATGTTCTTCTGCTTGAGCTCGTCGCCCGTGATCGACGTCACCGCGATCGGAACGGTCTGAAGATCTTCGGCCTTCTTTTCGGCCGTCACAATCACCGTTTCAATCTGCGCAAAGGCAGGAGCCGTGAAGGCAGTTGTCAAAAGAAGTGTGCTGATAAAGGCGGCGGACCGTACGGCCTCGCGCGAACGCGTTGCAGGCATAATCTAGCTCCCCGTTGCGATTTCGCTTCACGCGAAACCTTGACGCCAAACACGCCCCACCCATTCGAGTGGACCCAGAACGACGCATTTGGACGATCCGACGATAGGTGCAAGCTCAAGCGGCGAGCAAGACTATTATCGTCAAGGGGGTAGTGGGGAGCGATTTAGAACCGAACTTGTACCCAATATGCCACAGACGCACCGGGTACTAAGTTTTGGAGCTAGCGACGTTTACTCATTCGTCAAATGATGAATTTCATCGGCTTCAGGCATGTTTGGGAAAGGGCCCAAATGGAAACGGCTGTTCGTCGCGCACGAAGGTGATGAACGCAAGCAGCTCCCATAGATATTGAACCAGGGTTAGGCAGAAATTCTTCAGCTCCTGGTTCGCGCGGCCCGTGATTGCGATCACGGCAAACTGCGCGACCGCGAGGAAGAAGACGATGTGAACCACGAACCAAGCGATAAAGCCGTAGCCGATCGCATACAGCAGTCGAACCGCGGGAAAGGGCGGATGAGGTGGAATTGGCGCGCCTTGCGAGCCTGGCGGCGGAGAACCGGGAGGCGGAACATCGCCTTCAGGGTTCTGGCTTCCGGACGACGCATCGCTCATGGCCGTGCTCCATTTCCGGGCGGCCGAAGGGCCACGCCGCCTCGTGTAAGGACTTTATATATATGGCGCGGATGCGCGGCTTCAAGCGGCCCGTCGCGATTGTGCGGCCGCGAGGCCTAACCACCGCTCGAACACCCCCGCCAGCAGGAGTCCTGCGAGGTAGCCCCCCATATGGTCTTCCCAGGCTACCGATTCGATCTGGCCGCTCAGCCCCAGACCGGAGATGCCGGTCAGCAGATTGATGACCAGCCACACGCCGCTGAAGCTGAGGACCTGGGAAGAAAAAACCGGCATGAGCGGAAGCGTCGCGACGTTCAGGTAGGGTTGGCGTATGCGCATCATTCTGATTGCCGCGCCCATGAGGCCTGAAATCGCGCCGGAGGCGCCGATCACGCCGACATCAAGGCCCCAGTTCAGCGCGATGTAGCATGCAGCACCCGCCAGACCGCACAGAAGGAAGAACACAACGAACGCAACGCCTCCAAACCGGCGTGCAACCACCGGACCAAAGGCAAGCAGCCACACGCAGTTGATCGCGATGTGCATCGTGTTGGCGTGCAGAAACATGTAGCCGAAGAGCGGCAGGATCCGGTCAGACATCGAGACCGCCGCATGCGCCGAGTAGCGGATCGGATCGAGCGCAAAATCGTTCAATATCCGGTCCGATACACTTGGTGGCGACAGGATGCGGCCGACATGGGCCGCAACGAGAACCGCGATCAATCCGATGACGGACGCCGGTGCGCGCAAGAAGGGTTGCCGGGCCGGCTTAGCTTCCAGAAAGAATGCCATCTGTCTTTCGCCGAACTTTCACTGGGTTGCGCGACCGGAAGAACCGGTTCACCGACGCGGTCGGGTCATGCACTAACGACGTAACGCTGCTTCGACCAGTTCCATCCGGTCATTGCCGAAATACATGTCGGTGCCATCCACGAACATGGTCGGCGAGCCGAAGCCGCCCCGCGCGATGAGCTCGTCCGTGTTGCCACGAAGCCGGTCCTTGATATCCGCCGACTGGGCGCGGTCAAGGATGCGTTCCGCGTCAAGTCCGGCGACGGTGCAAACGTCCTTAAGCACGTCGGATAAGCTGATGTCCTTGCTGTCCGACCAATACGCCTTGAAGCAGCTTCGCGAAAACTCCACCACTTTGCCTTCATCCTGTGCCGCCAGCGCGCAGCGCATAGCCAGCGTTGCGCGCACTGGAAACACCGGCGGCGGCATGATGATTTTGAGCCCCGTCAGCCGCGCCCAGTCCTGCAGATCCTTCGCGCTGTAGGCAGCCTTGCGTGGATCGGGATTGGCCCTGCGGTCATAGACTTCACGATTAACCGCGTTGAACACGCCGCCGACCAGAATGGGCTTCCAGACGATGGAAGCACCCGTTCGGGCTACGACCGGCTGGACCCGTGTGAACGCGAGATAGGTCCAGGGCGAGGAGCAATCGAAGAAGAACTCTAGCGTGGCCAAACCGGTCTCCGAAGCTGGAAGCGATCCAAATTAGCGCAACGCCGTGCCGCTTTGAAACACAATGGAACGGTCAAAGTGCACTTAGCCCGCAAAAACCTTGGCATGGCGGTTGCTCACCCATTGGTCGAGAGATTTTGCAACGAGACCGATATGGCGTCCCGCATCCGCAGACTTTGTTTGGCCACGACGGCCGTGTTGGGCGGTATCGCATTGACCGGCACAGCGCTGGCCGGCGACTACACGAATTCGAGTTCTTACAACGCTCCGTATGGTGAGCAGGCCGGCGCCGAAAACCAGACCCCTTCGCCGTCGCTGCGCGATGCCAACGGGAACCTCACAGTCGTCAACGGCCAGTTCACAAGCGCCAATTTTGGAGCGTCATCAGGAGCGAGCGCAACGTCATTTGGCGCGGCTTCTGCCAGCGGAGTCGGCACGAGCGGCGCAGGCACCGCTTTCGGAGGCGCGACCGCCATCGGCAACCAGCTGAATGTCGTCACGCTTGGCAACAACAACACGGTCGTAGTCAACGCAACCCAGAACAATTCCGGCAATCAGACGGCCACAACCACCGTCAACGGTCACTAAAGAAAGACAAAGGGAAGCCCCTCCCATGACACCTCGCGGAAAAAAATATCTCCTGAAGCCTCTGGTCTTCTTGATCGCGGCGATCGCGCTCGAAGGGTGCATCAGTCCCGTCGCCGACAGCGCCGGCCGCTACACCGCGCCGATCGGCGGCTCTCCGGTCATCTCGAACGAGACGCCGTATTCGGCCGCGCTTCGCTGCATGGCCCATTACACAGCGCAGCATCCGATCCGCATCGCGGTCGGCCAGATTGCCGACTACACCGGCAAGAGCGAAAGCGACAATTCCGGCCGCAAGATCACCCAGGGCGCCGCCTTGATGGCGATGAGCGGATTGTCGAAAGCCGGCGTGCAACTGGTCGAACGTTTCGATACGTCCGTCGCCGAGATGGAACTGAAATACGCCAACAACAAGCTGATCGGTTCCGATTCCGCAGCCGGACAAGGGGGCCCGGACTATCGCCAGATCATCGCCGGCTCGATCCCGGGTTCCGACTACTACCTCGTCGGCGGCATCACCGAGCTCAATTTCAACATCCGCTCGGAAGGCGCCAGCGCCGACGGCGGTGAAACCGCATCGAACGGCGTCAAGGGCCAGACAGGCGGCAACATGTACGTCATGAATGTCGGCCTCGACCTTCGCCTCGTCGATACCAAGACGCTTCAGGTCGTCGACGTGATTTCCTACCAGAAGCAGATCATCGGCCGTCAGGTTTCGGTCGGCGTATTCGACTTCCTGGGCGCCAATTTCTTCGACGCCAGCGTCGGCCAGAGTGCGCTTGAGCCGATCCAGCTCGCCGTGCGCTCGGTCATCGAACGCGCCGTGCTGGAAATGACGTCGCGCCTTTATCACACCGAGGGCGGCTGTTCGGCCGCCACCGATCCGCTCGCCGATGGCAGCGAAACCCATGCGACGCTTCCGGCCGCCAGCGACAACGCAGCGCCGATTTCGACGGGTGACACGCATCCGCCGGTTCCATCCCACACCAACAATCCCACGACTGCCCGCAACGAGGAACACCACAATGACGACGCGTCTCGCCAAGATCCTTATCGCTACTACGGCTCTAGCGATCCTGCCGGTGACACTGGCCTACGCGGGAGCGAATAATCCCCCGCCGCCACCGCCGCCGGCCAATGGCAGCGTCATCCTGAACGGTCAGCTGACCTTCGGCGCGCAATGGTCGACGATTAACACCAAAGTTGTCGGTGTCGGCGGCGACGTCGTCATTCAGGGACAGGCCGCGGGCAACGCGCTCGAAGCCGTGACCTTCGACGATACGCATCTCACTAGCACGCAGGACTCCGAGAGCACGAACATCGGCTCCGAAGTGAACGCCGGGGTCTCCTACGTCAACGGCAGCGTCGGCATCAGCGGCCAGGCAACCTGCAACTCCACGGACGTCTCGACCGATCCGAATGTGACGGACGTCAAGAGCAATCAGATCTGCAACGCGCAGGACCCGGGATCGGCCGTCAACGCGACGGTCCACAATATCGGCGGAGACGTTTCGATCGCGTCGAGCGCAACGGCCAACTCCTTCACCGAGGACACCAACGCGCTCAGCTCGCCGACGGTTGTGCATCAGTTCAATACGTCGAGCGTTTTCTCAACCAACAACGCCAACATCAGTTCGGTCGGCGGCAGCGTCGCCGTGACATCGTCGGCGGTCGGCAACAATTCGCAGGTCGTTCACTACTCCACGGGTCCTTGAGTTCAGGTTCCGCGCCGACGGCCCTGGGGCATCTGGGCTGTCCGGAGAGAGGGAGAGCGAACGCTCTCCCTCTTTTTTTTTGCGTTGGCGGAGCTGCCCTCTCGTGTAAGTTGAGAGCGCAGCCGCACGAACCGACCAGATGACAAACGGACAAACGCGCGCCGTCGCGGAACTGAGCTTTCGCGGCCTTATCCTCGGCGTCGCCATCACGCTTATATTCACCGCAGCGAACGTCTATCTGGGACTGAAGGTCGGGCTGACCTTTGCATCGTCGATCCCGGCTGCCGTGATCTCGATGGCCGTGCTCAGCGCCTTTCGCGGCGCGACGATTCTCGAGAACAACATCGTCCAGACCGTGGCCTCAGCCGCAGGCACACTGTCATCGATCATCTTCGTTTTGCCTGGCCTTGTGATTGTAGGCTGGTGGACGGGCTTTCCGTTCTGGACCTCGTTCCTGATCTGCATCAGCGGCGGCACGCTCGGCGTTCTGTTCACGATCCCGCTTCGTCGCGCGCTCGTAACGCACTCCGACCTTCCCTATCCAGAGGGCTTGGCGGCAGCGGAAGTCTTGAAGGTCGGATCTGCGACTCGCGGCGATGGCTCGACCGACGCAAGCGAGTCGCGCGAGGGGCTGATGGCGGTTGTTCTCGGAGCGGCGGCGTCGCTGGGCATGGCCGCGCTCACGGCGACTCAGCTCGCGGCCACAGAAATCCAGCGCTTCTTCAAGATCGGCGGCGGTGGTTCGGCCTATGATCTGTCGTTCTCGCTGGCTCTGATGGGCGCCGGCCACCTTGTCGGCCTATCCGTCGGAATGGCGGGCCTGCTGGGCGTGTTGATAGGATGGGGCGGCGCAGTGCCGACCGTCAGCGCGCTGATGCCGGATCCGTCTGTCGCGCTCGATGCGCACGTCATGGACATCTGGAAACATCAGGTCCGTTTCATCGGCGCTGGCGCGATCGCCGTCGCCGCCATCTGGACGCTCATCAAGCTCACCAAGCCCGTTGTCGGCGGACTGGTGGGAACTATCGCCTCTTCACGGTCGCGAGGTGCCACGAGCGCCGACGAGAGCGACCGCGACCTTTCCGGCAAATGGATACTTGGCCTCACCGCTCTGTGTTTCGTCATCATCACTTACGTCATTGCGGACTTTGCAGGCGGCACAATCCTTTCGCGGCAGGTCTGGACCCTCACGCTCGTCTCGGTGCCGTTCGTGCTGGTGGCCGGATTCCTGATTGCTGCGATCTGCGGATACATGGCTGGGCTGATCGGCTCCTCCAACAGCCCGATCAGCGGCGTCGGCATTCTCACCATCGTGTCGTGCGCGGGGATCCTGCTTTTTGTTTCCGCGCCCACGGCGGCGACGGCTCGCCCGCTCGTGGCTTTTGCGCTGGTCGTGACCGCCATCGTTTTCGCGGTAGCGACGATTTCGAACGACAATCTGCAGGATCTGAAGACTGGCCAACTCGTCGGCGCAGCGCCCTGGCGCCAGCAGGTGGCGCTGATCGTCGGCGTCGTCGCAGGCGCCGCCGTCATTCCTCCGATTCTCAATCTTCTGGTTCACGCTTATGGTTTTGCAGGCATGCCGCACGCGGCGACCGTGACGGCGCAGCCGCTCGCTGCGCCTCAGGCGACTCTCATCTCCGCACTCGCGCAGGGCGTTATCGGTCACAACCTGAACTGGACGATGATCCTGATCGGCGTTGCGCTCGGCATCGTGCTCGTCGCGCTGGACGAGTTCCTCGGCTGGATGAACTGGTTGCGATTGCCGCCGCTCGCTATCGGTATCGGCATCTATCTTCCGGCGTCGGCAATGTTGCCCGTCGTTGTCGGATCGGTCGTCGGGCATTGGTACAATGGCCGCGCCAAGAAAGCCCTCAACCCGTCGCGTGCCGAACGTCTCGGCGTACTCGTTGCGTCCGGGATGATCGTCGGCGAAAGCCTGTTCGGCGTTCTTCTCGCCGCTCTGATCGTCGGCCTGTCCAGCGATGCGCCGCTGGCACTGGTTCCCGCGGACTTCGCGTTGGCGAATCCGGTCGCGATCGTAACCTTCCTCGTGCTGGTCGCCGCGCTCTATGGCTGGATGCTGCGCCGCAATGCTTCGGCAAGCGCGAGCACATGACGCGCCTGTTTGAGATGCGGTTGATCGAGCATCTTGCCGTCGAGCGACGCGACGCCCGCACCGTTCGCGAAGGCGGCGGCAACCTTCGTCGCGTATTCGATGTCGGCGGCAGACGGCGTGAACGCAGCGTTGATCGGTTCGACCTGGTCCGGATGGATCGCGAGCATGCCGCTGAAACCTTCGCGTTGCGCCAGGCGCGCGGCGCGCTCAAGACCTTTGGTATCGCGAAAATCGGCGTGCAACGTTTCTATGGCGTCGACGCCGGCGGCCTTGGCGGCGATGAGCACAAGCGAGCGCACCATTTTGTGGATGAAGAGAAACTCGCCATGCTCGTCACGGTTTGTCGCCGCTCCGAGTGCGGCCGCAAGATCTTCCGCGCCCCAGCTCAGCGCAGCCAGGCGTGGCGGCGGCGAGCGATAATCCTGCAGAGACAGAACAGCGATCGGAGTTTCGGTTGCGACGGGCAGAAGCCTGATCGAGCGCTGCTCCAGCCCAGCCTTTGTCTCCAAAGTGATCAGATGCGCATCGAGCGTGAGGAGATCCTGTGGGCCGTCCGGCTTGGGAATGATAAGCCCTGCCGGCGCAAACCGTACGACGGCTTCCATATCGGCGACGAAGTCGGATGAGCCGACGGGATTGATGCGCACCCAGATTGCCTGACGATTCTCGTCTTTCAGAAACTCGGCGGCGAGAGCACGTGCCTTCACGCGCTTTTCGGGCGCAACGGAGTCTTCCAGATCCAGGATCAGCGCATCGGCAGTCGACGACTTCGACTTCGCGAGCTTTTTCTCGCTGTCGGCCGGAACAAAAAGGAGGGAGCGCAGGATCATGACGGCTTCCGGTGCATCAGGGCGTTGCGCTTGCACTGCGCGACGATCTCGCCGCGCTGGTTGATCGCCTTGTGCAGGAACAGGACTATGCCCTGGGTCGGGCGGGATTTGCTTTCACGCGTGTCGAGCACTTCGGTCTCTACGCGGAGCGTGTCGCCGTGAAAGACCGGCTTGGGGAAAATCACATCCGTCATGCCGAGATTGGCGACGGTCGTGCCGAGCGTCGTCTCGTGCACCGAGATGCCGATCATCAACCCGAGCGTGAACAGCGAGTTGACGATGCGTTGCCCGAATTCGGTCTTCTTGCCGTACTCCTCGTCGAGATGGAGCGCGGCGGGATTGTGAGTCATCGCCGTGAAAAGGACGTTGTCGGACTCGGTTACCGTCCGCCGGATGGCGTGCTCAAATTTCTGGCCGACGTGAAACTGTTCGAAGTAGAGTCCGGGCATGACAGCACTTTCGTTGACGCGCGCTGCAGGTTAGGCGCGCATGGAGAACAGTTCTAGGGATCGCGGAAAAGCATGATGGTGTCTGCGCCCTTGTAGACCGTGCGATGCGCCTCGCGAAATCCGGTCTTTTCGGCGACCCGTCGAGAGGCTGTGTTTTCGGGCGCTATGATGCAGGCCATGCGCGCGCCTCCAAATCGGTGGTCACCCCAGGCGAGCGCCGCGCGAACCGCCTCCGTCGCGAAACCCTTGCCGTGCGCCGCCGGCACGAACGCCCACCCCACTTCCGGGATGCCTTTGAGCGACGGGGAAATGTCGCGTTTTCCTTCGAGGAAGCCAGTTTCCCCGATCCGCAGTCCGCTCCATTTTTCCACCACGGACCAGAAACCGAAATCCATCGCAACCCACATTCCCAGGGTGCGGAGCAACTTGCCCCAGGACTCTTCTTCGCTCAGCGGCGCGCCGCCGATGAAACGGGTCACGTCCGGGTCGGCCCACATCGCGGCGTAGGCCGGGAAATCCGACGGCGCATGCGCGCGCAGGATCAGCCGCTCGGTTTCCAGGACGGGTGCCGGCATGTCTATTCGACCGTCACGAACGCATCGCTCGCCTTGTCGAGGATCTCTAGCCGCCCATCGGCGATGCCGAAGCGTGCGCCGTCGAGTTTCAGCAGCCCGGCGCGCACCCGCTCGGCGACGAAGGGAAACGTCATCAGGTTTTCGAGCGACAGCCGAATGCAGTCGCGCTCCATCGCTTCGTGCCGCTTCGCGTGATCGTGGATATGCGCGGAATGCTCGAGTGCAGGCTCGAGCAAGCCGATCCAGGCGCTGAGAAACGGCACGCCCGCCGCGAGCTTGCCGTCGAGCGCCGCCGCAACGCCGCCACACTGCGCGTGTCCGAGCACGACGATGTTGCTGACCTTGAGCGCCATCACTGCGAAGGCCAGCGCCGCGCTCGTACCGCGATGGCCACTATCAGATTCAAATGGCGGCACGATTCCCGCCACGTTACGCACAACGAAGAGTTCGCCGGGACGCGCGTGGAATATTGTCGCCGGATCGGCCCGGGAGTCGCTGCATGCGATGATGAGATATTCCGGACTCTGACCCTTGTGGGCCAACTCCTCGTAATGCGCGCGCTCTTCCGGCCAACGGCCGCTCTTGAACGCGCGATAGCCCTCGATCAATCGTTTCATGTCGAACTTATAGCGTAATCGTCCCGGATCAGAACAGGTTCGTTGCGAAATTGCATTGCCGCCGTCTTCCGGGTTGCTCGCGATGGGTGATATAAGATCCCATGAAGTGGATTGCGATATTTTTCCTCGTGACATTTCCATCGCTGGCCAATGCAGAAGCGACGGTCAGCCAGACGCCCCCTCACCGGTCCCAAGGTTCGGACGCACACAGCATGACCGAGCACCGACACCGGACGACCGGGGAAGGTCAGTCGGCCGGACGACACCATGACGATGGCGATTCAGCGGGCGCTTCCACGGACCCCGATCCCGGCGAGCCCGATGGCGCACAAGGCGCGCCGCATGCGCCGCAGGGCGCCACCAAGCCGGATGACGGACAGGGCATCTAGCGTCAATAGGACTTCGGCAGATCCAGCACGTTTTCGGCGATGAACGACAAGATCAATTGTTCGCTCACCGGTGCGAGGCGCGGGATCATCGATTCCCGAAACAACCGTTCTATCTGGTATTCCTTCGCGTAACCCATGCCGCCATGCGTCATCATGCTGCGCGTGCAGGCATCGAACGCGGCCCGCGCGCCGAGGAACTTCGAGGCATTCGCCTCGGCGCCGCACGGCTGCTTCGAATCGTAGAGAGCGGCGGCGCGCAATGTCATCCACCAGGCGCTCTCCAGCGCCATCCAGCTCTCCGCCAGCGGATGCTGCACGCCCTGGTTCTGGCCGATCGGCCTGCCGAACACGACGCGATCGCGCGCATATTTCGCGCCTCGCGACAGCGCATCGCGGCCAAGACCAATCGCTTCGGCGGCAATCAGGATTCGTTCGGGATTGAGACTGTCGAGCAGAATGCGAAATCCCCTGCCCTCCTCGCCGACGCGGTCCTCGTCGGGAATGAAGATATCGTCGAAGAAGACGGCGTTCGAATCCACTGCCGCGCGGCCCATCTTGGGAATGCGGCGCACTTCGACTTTTGAGCGGTCGAGGTCCGTGTAGAACAACGTCATTCCGTCGGTCGGCCGCTTGCCGTCTTCCTTTTTTGCGGTACGCGCGAGAATGAGAATCTTGTCGGCTTCCTGCGCCGTCGTCGTCCAGATCTTGCGGCCCTTGAGGATGTAGCCGTCGTTGCTGCGGCGCGCGAAGGTCTCGATGCTCGTCGTATCGAGCCCGGCGTTCGGTTCGGTCACGCCGAAACAGGCCTTCTGATCGCCCTTGATCAGAGGCGGCAGCATGCGTTTCTTCTGCGCGTCGGTTCCGTGCACCACGATGGCATGTGGTCCGAAGATATTGAGATGGATCGAGGATGCCGCCGCATATCCCCCGCCGCCGCGTGCGACCGCATGCATCATGATCGCCGCTTCGGTGACACCGAGGCCCGCCCCGCCCAGCTCGACCGGCATGGTGATTCCAAGCCATCCCGCATCGGCCATTGCTCTATGAAATTCATGGGGGAATCGCGGTTTCTCGTCGCATTCCGTCCAGTAAGAGTCGCCGAATGAAGCTGTGATTCGGCTGACATTTTCGTCGATTGCGCGATGTTCGGGAGAGAGCGTGATATCCATGTGCTTATTGTGTCAGTGGAACGGAGCGGAGGGAACCGGTCGATTGATAAACGCAATCAAGGGCTTGAGTCGAATGGCCCCATTTACCACTTGGCCTGCATCCCTGTTGCACAGCCTATCTCCCTGACTAAACTCAAAAATAAGGGGAAATGCCGGGCCGACGCGCGTATAAGTGCGCCGCTCTTTCGAACAGGGGCACCACGAATTCATCCCGCACGCACCACGCGGTCTTGGAGATCAAAGACATAACATGAGTGTAACGGCTGAAGGGCGATCAACGCCCGCGCCTGCGCGCCGACCAGGGATGGCGCCGACCGACGTAACCGATCCGAACTACTTCCACAAAGTGGTGGATTGTCAGTGGGCTTGCCCGGCGCATACGCCGGTGCCGGAATATATCCGGCTGATCGCCGCCGGACGCTACTCCGACGCCTACATGATCAACTGGCACTCCAACGTGTTTCCGGGCGTGCTCGGCCGTACGTGCGACCGCCCTTGCGAGCCGGCCTGCCGGCGCGGACGGGTCGAGGATGAGCCTGTCGCGATCTGCCGCCTCAAGCGCGTCGCAGCCGATTCCAAGGACGATGTCTCGGGCCGCATGCCCAAACCGGCGGCACAGAAGAACGGCAAGCGCATCGCGCTGATCGGCGCGGGCCCTGCCTCGCTCACCGTTGCGCGCGATCTTCTGCCGCTCGGCTACTCCGTCACGATCTACGACCAGGACCCTTTTGCGGGCGGCATGATGCGCACGCAAATTCCGAAGTTCCGCCTTCCGGAAAAGGTTCTCGACGAAGAGTGCAACTACATTCTCAACCTCGAGCCCGAAACGAAGTTCGGCCAGCGCATCGACAGCCTGAAGTCGGTTTTGAACGAAGGCTATGACGCAATCTTTGTCGGCTGCGGCGCGCCGCGCGGACGCGATCTGGAAATTCCCGGCCGCAAGGAAGCCGCGGAGAACATCCACATCGGCATCGACTGGCTTTCGTCGGTCTCGTTCGGCCATACCACGAGCATCGGCAAGCGCGTGATCGTCTTGGGCGGCGGAAACACCGCCATGGATTGCTGCCGCACCTCGCGCCGCCTTGGCGGCGAAAAGGTGCAAGTCGTCGTGCGCTCGGGCTTCGAAGAGATGAAGGCATCGCCCTGGGAAAAGGACGATGCGATGCACGAAGACATTCCGATCCACAACTACATGGTGCCCAAGGAATTCAAACACACCGCCGGAAAACTGACGGGCGTCGTGTTCGAGAAGGTCAAGGCTGAACGTGACGCCAAGGGCCGCCGCAATCTTGTCCCGACGGGCGAGCCGGACGTGCTGATGGAGTGCGACGACGTTCTGGTCGCCGTCGGTCAGGAAAATGCGTTTCCCTGGATCGAGCGCGATCTGGGTCTTGAGTTCGACAAGTGGGACATGCCCGTCGTCAACGACGTGACGTACCAGTCGACCAACCCGAAAGTGTTCTTCGGCGGCGACGCGGCGTTCGGTCCAAAGAACATCATCTGGGCGGTGGCGCACGGCCATGAGGCGGCCGTCTCGATCGACCTGTTCTGCAACGGTGAGGACGTGAAGGTCCGTCCCTCGCCGCTGGTAAATCTGTCGAGCCAGAAGATGGGAATCCATGAGTGGTCGTACGACAATGACGTGTCGCTCGACCTGCGCTTCAAGGTTCCGCACGCACCCAAGGAGCTGACGCTCAAGGACGTGAACATGGAAGTCGAGCTGGGCTTCAACAAGGAGCTCGGCTTCAAGGAAGCGCAGCGATGCCTTAACTGCGATGTGGAGACCGTGTTCTCCGAACCGCTATGCATCGAATGCGATGCCTGCGTCGACATCTGCCCGGTGGACTGCATCACCTTCACGCCGAACGACCCGGAGCCCAAACTGCGCGCGGAACTTACCGCGCCGGCCATGAACCTGACGCAGGATCTGTACGTGTCGGAGTATCTCAAGACCGGCCGCGTGATGGTCAAGGATGAAGACGTGTGCCTGCATTGCGGTCTGTGCGCCGAACGCTGTCCGACCGGCGCCTGGGACATGAAGAAATTCTATCTCGAAACAGCAAAGGCCGGCGCATGCAGCCGATAAGCGCCACCAACGACTTCGTCGTCAAATTCGCCAACGTCAACGGCTCGGGCTCGGCGAGTGCGAACGAATTGTTTGCGCGTTCGGTCCTGCGCATGGGCGTGCCGCTCTGCTCGCGCAACATCTTTCCGTCGAACATTCAGGGCCTGCCGACCTGGTACGAAGTTCGCGTCTCCGGCCAGGGCTGGCTCGGCCGTCGCGGCGGCGTCGACCTGATGGTCGCGATGAACCCGCAGACCTGGGACAAGGACGTCGAGTCCATCGAGCCGGGCGGCTATCTCTTCTACGATTCCACCAAGCCGCTGACCAAGCAGAAGCTGCGCGCCGACATTCACCTGCTCGGCGTGCCGTTGACACAGCTTTCCAACACGCTCGAGGGCACGATCCCGCGCGAGCGCCAGCTGCTCAAGAACATCATCTATCTCGGCGCCGTTGTTCAGCTCTTGTCGATGGAACTGGAAACCGTCGAAAACCTGATCGCGGAACAGTTCAAGGGCAAGGATAAGCTCATCCGCCTGAACTATGCGGCCATGAAGCTCGGCTATGACTTCGCAGCCAAGAATCTTGCAGGCAAGTGCAAGCTGAAGGTCGACCGCGCCAATCTGGTCGGCGACCGCATCTTCATCCAGGGCAACGATGCCGCCGGCCTCGGCGCGGTGTATGGCGGCGCAACCGTCTGCGCCTGGTATCCGATCACGCCGTCGACTTCGCTCGCCGAAGCTTTCACGGCCCATTGCCGCAAGTTCCGGATCGATCCGGTGACACGGAAGAACAACTTCGCCATCGTCCAGGCGGAAGACGAGATCGCCGCCATCGGCATGGTGATCGGAGCAGGCTGGAACGGCGCGCGCTCCTTCACGGCAACGTCGGGACCGGGTATCTCGCTGATGCAGGAGTTCTTCGGCCTCGCCTATTTCGCCGAAGTGCCTGCCGTGATCTTCGACATCCAGCGCGGCGGGCCGTCCACCGGCATGCCGACGCGCACGCAGCAATCCGACATCCTGATCGCCGCCTATGCCAGCCATGGCGACACCAAGCATGTCCTGCTGTTCCCGGAAGATCCACGCGAGGCGTTCGAATTTGCCGCTGACGCATTCGATCTCGCAGAACGACTGCAGACGCCGGTGTTTGTCATGCTCGACCTCGACATCGGCATGAATGACTGGCTGTGCAAGCCGCTGGCCTGGGACGATGCCCGCAAATACGACCGCGGCAAGATCATGACGGCAGAGGATCTCGACGCCGGCAAGCTTTTCGGCCGCTATCTCGATGTCGACGGCGATGCAATACCCTACCGCACCCTGCCCGCCACACATCCGAGCAAGGGCTCGTACTTCACGCGCGGATCAAGTCGCGACCGCTTCGCCAAGTACAGCGAGGAAGGCGCAGTCTATGTCGACAACATGCAGCGGCTGCTGCGCAAGTTCGAAACCGCCAAGTCGCTGGTACCCAAGCCTCTTCGCCGCAATGCCGCCGAGAAGACCAAGTTCGGCGCGATCTATTACGGCTCGACTTCGCCAGCCATGGACGAGGCGCTGGCCAGCCTCGAAAAACAGGGCGTCCATCTGAATACTTTGCGCGTGCGCGCCTTTCCGTTCAGCGAGGAGGTGCACGAATTCGTCAACGCGCACGATCAGGTGTTTGTGGTCGAGCAGAACCGCGATGCCCAATTGCAGAAGCTGATGGTCAATGAGTGTGGTATCGATCCCGCACGGTTCATTTCCATACTTCACTATGATGGCACGCCGATCACGGCGCGCTTCATCACGACGGCGATTGCCGAGCGGATGAATGCGAGCAAGCCCAAAGCCAAGGAAGCGGCCGAATGACCTACATCGCCAAACCCAAGCTGCATCATCCGGGACTGGTCCCGAACAAGCTCGGCTTCACCCATCGCGACTATGAAGGCTCGATCTCAACGCTGTGCGCCGGCTGCGGGCATGATTCGATCAGCGCCGCATTGATTCAAGCCGCTTACGAGATGGACCTGGAGCCTTATCGCGTCGCCAAGCTTTCGGGCATCGGCTGCTCGTCCAAGACGCCAGATTACTTTCTCGGGCCAGCGCACGGCTTCAACTCCGTCCACGGCCGCATGCCGAGCGTTCTGACCGGCGCCAACCTCGCCAACCGCGAACTCATCTATCTCGGCGTCTCCGGCGACGGCGACAGCGCCTCTATCGGTCTCGGTCAGTTTGCGCACTGCGTCCGCCGCGGCGTGAACATGGTCTATATCTGCGAGAATAACGGCGTGTACGGCCTGACCAAGGGTCAGTTCTCGGCCACGGCCGACAAGGGCTCCAAGTCCAAGGCTGGCGGCTCCAACATGGATTCGCCGATCGATCTCGTCAGCCTCGCGCTGGTGCTCGGTGCGACCTTCGTGGCGCGCAGCTTCTCTGGCGACAAGAAACAGCTCGTTCCGATTCTCAAGGCCGCTATCGCGCATCAGGGCTCGGCGGTGATCGACGTCATCAGCCCCTGCGTGCAGTTCAACAACCATGCCGGTTCGACCAAGAGCTTCGACTTCGTGCGCGAGCACAATGAAGCCGTGAACCGCCTCGACTTCCTCGTCGATCGCAAGGAGATCACGGCGGACTACGCGCCGGGCAGCGTGCAGCTCGTCAAGCAACATGACGGCTCCTATCTGAAGCTGTCGAAACTGCATGCGGATTACGATCCGACCGACCGCGCGGCGGCGATGGCCTACATCCAGCACCACCACAACAAGGGCGAAGTCCTGACCGGTCTGCTGTATGTCGAGGAACAGGCAGACGATCTGCACGCCAACCTCAACACGGTCGATGCACCGCTCAATCGCCTCGGCGAGAAGGTGCTCTGCCCCGGCTCGGCAAAGCTGGCGGATCTCAACGCCGAATATCGCTGAGGCGATGGCCGCGGAACTACCCATCGATGTCGAGGCGCTGAGGAATGCGCCCGTCGCGCGCGAGCCCTTTGCGTACCTGATGGTTCCAAATTTCGTGCGCCCGTCGGCCGTCGAGGCGATCAACGCGGATTTTCCGCAAGTGACGCACCCCGGCAGCTTTCCTCTGCCGACGCTGAGCTATGGTCCGGCGTTCCAGAAGTTCATGGACGCTATCCGCGGACCCGAATTCACCAGCGCGGTTTCCGATAAGCTCGGCATCGATCTCTCGACGCGCCCGACCATGGTGACCGTGCGCGGACAGTCTGCGGCGAAAGACGGCCAGATCCACACCGACAGCCGCACAAAGCTGATCACCGTCCTGATCTACATGAACGGCAAGTGGGAGAGCCCGACTGGGCGTCTGCGCCTGCTCCGCTCGCCCGACAATCTCGACGACGTCATCGCCGAGGTGCCACCCGACGAGGGCACGCTGCTGATCTTCAAGAACGAGCCGAACGCGTGGCACGGATTTGAGTCATTCGACGGCCCGCGCCGCGTAATCCAGCTCAACTGGGTCACGAACAGCCGCGTCGTATGGTGGGAGCAGACTCGCCACAAGATCAGCGCGTTTTTCAAGCGCCTGCGCGGACGTTGAAGCCGACCCTCCATCAGGGCGAAATTGAATCACGATAATCATGCCATTTGCCCGCATGATCGCGAATGCGGTAGCGCCCGGGCGAGAGTTCCACGACATCGTCGCTGAGCACCGGTACCTTGGCGTAACCGCCGGGAATGTCGACGACGTAGTTCGGCAGCGCCATTCCGGAGAGGCGTGTGCGCAAGTCGCGCATCAACTCCTGCCCGCGCCGAATGGAAACGCGGAAATGCGAGGTTCCCGGCGCCAGATCGGGATGATGCAGGTAGTAGGGTTTGATGCGGTTTTCCACGAACGTCCGCATCAGTGCCGCCAGCGTCTCGACATCGTCGTTGACGCCCTTCAGCAGCACCGACTGGCTGACCATCGGTATGCCGGCATCGATCAGCCGCGCGATTGCGCGGCGCGCATCCGGTGAAAATTCACTCGGATGGTTGGCGTGCAGCGAGACCCAGCCGGTCACTCCCGGCGCAAGCAGCGCGGCAACATATTCATCCGTTATGCGCGACGGCTCGACCACCGGAACGCGCGTGTGCCAGCGCAGGACCTTAATATGCGAAATTCCGGCAAGGCGCTGCGTGATGTCCTGCACGCGTCGCGCGCTGAGGATGAACGGATCGCCTCCCGTCAGGATGACTTCCCAGATTTCGGGATGCACCGCGATATAGGAAATCGCCGCCTCGAACGCATCGGGCAAAAGGGCCGTCTCGCCTTGCGGTCCGATCGTCTCGCGCCGAAAGCAGAAGCGGCAATAGACGGTGCAGGCCGACACGACCTTGAAAAGCACGCGGTCCGGGTGGCGATGCACGATGCCGGGGACAGGCGAGTGCGCCGCATCGCCGATCGGATCAGAGCGTTCTTCCGGCATCATGACAAGCTCAGCCTCGCTTGGGACAAACTGGCGTGCGATGGCGTCGTCACCGCGCGCGATCAAGGCGGCCAGTCCGGGAGAGATCGACACGGCATAGTGCGCGGCGACGGCGTCGAGCGCCGCGACGCGCGCCGGTGCGATCAAGCCGGCGGCGGCAAGTTCGTTCGCAGAGCGCAGAGTCCCGGTCATGGCGCCGGTGTCCAGAGAACATCGTCGATGCGCGGCGCACCCGTCACCAGCATTACGAGCCGATCAAATCCGAGCGCGACGCCGCTTGCGGGCGGCATGCGCTCGAGCGCTGCGAGAAAGTCCTCATCGACCGGATAGCGCTCGCCATAGATACGCTGCTTCTCGTCCATCTCCGCCTCGAAGCGCGCGCGCTGCTCCACCGGATCGGTCAACTCGCCGAAGCCGTTGGCGAGCTCGACCCCGCAGGCATAGAGCTCGAAGCGTTCGGAGACTCTGCCGTCATGCGGCGTGGCCCGGGCGAGCGCCGCCTCACAGCGCGGATACTCATAAAGGACCGTCGGCTTGCCCTTGCCGAGCTTCGGTTCGACGGCGGCCGCCAGGACCTTGCTGAAGATGTCGGACCAACCGTCATTCTCCGTGATGGTGAAGCCGGCGCGGCGCGCCTTGGCGGCAAAGGCGTTGCGGTCGCCGGCGCCATCTGCCGAAAGAGTCGAGAGCAGCTCGATGCCCGCGTGATAGGTGAAGGCCTGCGCCACCGTCAGCCGCTCCACTTCGGCTCGCGGATCGCACTCGCGATCACGAAATGTGAAGCAGCGTGCGCCTACCGTGTCGGCGGCGAGACGCAGAAGTGCAATGCAGTCATCCTGCACGCGGTCATACGGCTCATTCGCACGATACCATTCCAGCATCGTGAACTCCGGCGCGTGCAACGGCCCGCGCTCGCGATTGCGGAAGACGCGGGCGAAATCGAAGATCTTCGTTTCGCCGGCGGCAAGAAGCTTCTTTGCCGCAAATTCCGGAGACGTGTGGAGATAGAGCGCCCGGTGCCCGCCATCAGGCATCACCATCTCCGTCGCAAAGGCGTGCAGATGCGCTTCATTGCCCGGCGAGACGGCCAGCGCGCCGCATTCGACTTCCGTGAAGCCGCTGCGCTCGAAGTGCGCGCGCAAAGCCGCCTTGGCCCGGTTGCGCTGAAGCAGCAGCGGTCGGCGGTCCGCATGTCGGTGGTCTGACCACCAGGGGGACGTCGTCATGTGGAGCCGATGCCGGTCAAATTGCGGGCTTTTACTATCCGAGCCCGCCCGCGGAATACAGGCGCTTGCGCTTTGGCCGCAGACAGGACCGCCGCGGCCCGGCGATCAAGCGGGTTAATCAACTTTCGTCTCACCATCACAGTAAACCCGCGCAGGTTACTCTACCTTTTGCAGTTAAAGTCGAATAATGAATCGCGCCTAGATGAACCTGGACCCCGCTGGATTGGAGCTGGGGGTTAATATATGGTTAAACATCAAGGAAATGCCGTTTACGACATAGGGTTCGCTATGAATGTCTCGGTTCCGAACGAGTGGCGCACAGATGTGAATCTTGCGCCGTTCGTCACGCGTCATCTGCTACGGCCCATCGCCCTGCTCGCGGCGGAGTTCGCGCTGTATGCGTTCGCGGTCGCCGGGGCGGTCCTGTCGGTTCCGCTTTGGGAGAAGCTCGCCTTCGCGCTTGTCGCCGGCGGTCTGACCGCTACCATGGCGATCATCGGGCACGACTGCGCGCATCGCGGCGGCACGCGCTTCGGTTGGCTCAATCGGCTGATCGGGACCATCGGCTTCCTGCCGGCGCTGCATCCCTTGAGCCGGTGGGCCTATCACCACAATCAGCTGCACCACCGCTACACGGCGCAGATCGGCGTCGACAACGCCTATTCTCCGATGACGGTGGAACAGTATCGCGCGGCGTCACCGGCGCGCCGGGCCTATTATCGCTTCCTGCGCAGCCTCTGGGGACAGCCGCTGTTCTATCTCGTCGACATCTGGGTTGCCGACATCTTCTTTCCCGGCGCGAAACAGCGCGCGACCTTTACCGGCCGCGACTATTTCGATCTGGCAGTGGTGTATGCATGGCTGGCCGGACTTCTCTCCGGGCTGACCTGGCTGTCGCTCCATGTTGGCCATGCCGCAAGCCTTGGCGCAGCCTTCGCGAACGCGGCGATCTTCGGGCTGCTCATTCCTTTCCTGGTCTGGAACCTCTTCATCTCGTTCGTCACGGTCATCCAGCACACGGGACCGGACGTGAAGTGGTCCGTGCCGACAGGGCGTCCTTCCACCACCGACCAGAAGCTGCATGGCACCGTGCGCATCCGCTTTCCGGAGATCATCGACATCCTGTTCCATCGCCTGATGCAGCACACGGCGCACCATCTCAATCCCATCATCCCGCTCTATTCGCTGAAGGCGGCGCAGCACGCGCTGGAAGAGGGTCGCGGCGAGGACGTGATCAGCATCCGCTGGACCCCTGCCTATCACTTGCGCCTGACACGAGACTGCAAGCTGTACGATCCCGATGCCGACGGTTGGTGCGACTTCGATTTCAAGCCGACAGCAACGCCGGTTCGGTAAGCCGCGTCCGGTTTGGTTAATCAATCCCTGACTTCACGCGGTCATTCCGCAACGCTTCGTTAGGCGTTCCCGGGCAGACTCCGCCCGCTTACGGCGTTTGTGCGGAGTGTCGGGTGATGAAGGCTTATAGCGCCAGCGATGCGGGCGCGATCGACGTGGCGCAAGCCGTGTCGGGCGCTGATCGCCGTTCGCTTTCGCAAGGCCTTTTCATCTTCGCGACCTACAGCGTGCTCTACGCCGCAACGCTGATCGACGCCGTCGCGCAATTTCCGATCTTCATAAACGTTGCGGCAGGAATCGCCAATGGCATCTGCATCGCGATGCTCTTCATCGTCGGGCATGATTGCGGCCATGGCGCGTTCGTGCCGGGCCGGCGCTGGAACCTGTGGCTGGGACGCTTCGCCTTCGTTCCCGTCGTGCACTCGATCAGCCTGTGGCGGCTCGCGCACAACCTCAATCACCACGGCCGCACCAACCTGAAAGGCGTCGATCCCGTTTGGCCGCCGATGAGCCCGGCCGAATATCGCGCCGCTTCGCCGGCAAGGCGCTGGCTGGAACGTGTCTATCGCAGCGCCTTCGGACCGGTCGTGTACTACTACTACGACATCTGGATTGCGATGATGCTGTTTCCCGTCTCGGCGCAGGC
>Ga0265325_10000226_pt1 | contig 40024 bp, 44 predicted proteins | sample 41420metaG_FD_202090 | JGI IMG/M metagenome (GOLD analysis project Ga0265325, IMG submission 202090) | Rhizosphere microbial communities from Carex aquatilis grown in University of Washington, Seatle, WA, United States - 4-14-20 metaG | ecosystem: Host-associated > Plants > Roots > Rhizosphere...
CCGCGATTTCCTGATGCAGCGGATCTTCGGACCTCTCGGCATGAAGGACACCGATTTCTATGTGCCGCCGGAGAAGCGCAACCGCGCCGCCGTCGTCTATCGCATGAACGAACAGAAGAACGTGCTCGAGCCCCTGCCGTTCAAGCAGTACGACACGCCGCCGGCCTATTGCGGCGGCGGCGGCGGTCTCATCTCTACGGCCGACGATTATCTGAAGTTCGCCAAGATGATGATGAATCGCGGCGAGCTGGACGGCACGCGGCTCGTCTCCACGACGACCGTCGAGCTGATGTGCACGAACCGGCTGACGGCAGCACAGCGCGCCATTCCGTTCCTCGGCGCCATACCGATGTGGGACGGGATGGGCTTTGGCCTCGGCGTCTCGGTGATCGACGCACCCGAGAAGCTCGGCTTCCTCGGCATGGGCGGCGTCGGCTCGTTCGGCTGGCCGGGCGCATTCGGCACCTGGTGGCAGGCCGATCCGGCAAACGACCTGATCATGATCTACCTGATCCAGAATTCCATGCCGCTCGAACCTGGAGCGATGGCGAACCTCGCCGCCGGCCAGCGCATGGGCGGCCGCCTCGCACTGCCGATGTTCCAGCGCATGACTTACGAAGCGCTCGCGAAGTAGAGCCTGACGGGAAGCGGCCTAACGCTTCTCCGCGTTGATTTGGGCGCGCTGCACGGAGGCTTTCACGACGGGGATCTCTTCGTCGGTGAGCGGCTTCATGTATTTCTTGCGCGCCATCGCGGCGGCAATGTAGGGCGCAAGCTCTGCGGCTTTCTTCTTCTCGCGCGCTGCGACGTCTGCCTTGAACTCGCCCATCACTTCGCCGGCGAAGAGTTCGAGAGACTGGCAGATGTGCTCATGCTTGTTGCGGCCGGCCTGCTGCAGGAAAATCACCTGGTCGACGCCCGCGTCCTGGAAGCCGCGGATGTGATCGCGGATGTCCGCCGGCGTGCCGATGCCGTTGGCGTTGCGCGCCGCACCGCGCGTGGCGGCGATGATCTCATCATCCTGGCGCGCGCGCGATTTCTGGAAGTCGGCGAAGAGTTGCGAGCGACCCGGCAGCACGTCGTGCGCGACAAGCGCGTTGACCGCATAGCTGAAGAATTCGAAACCTTCCTGCCCGCGCCGGATCGCTTCGGCGCGGTCCTGATGCACGGAGAAGTTCGAGACCATCGCGATATTTGCGTTCACACTGTGGCCGATGGGGATGCACTGCTCGGACTTGATGATGCCGTAGTAGATGTCCGCCCAGTTGCGCGCCTCGTCGGGATCGACGAACGAGAAGGCGAGCGCCCCGATGCCGTTCGACGCGGCGACCTTGATCGTGTCGCGGTTGGTGCAGGCCATCCACATCGGCGGATGCGGCTTCTGCCACGGCTTTGGCAAGACGTTGCGGCAGGGGAACGAAAAGCTTTTTCCCTCATAGCCGGGATAAGGCTCCATCACCATCATGTTGGCGATCTGTTCGGCAGCCTCCAGGCACATGGCGCGCTTTTCCTTGGCCGGTATGCCGAAGCCGCCCAGCTCAAGACGCGTCGCGCCTTCGCCGATGCCGAAATCGAGCCGGCCTTTGGAAATGATGTCGAGCGTCGCCAGACCCTCGGCCGTGCGCGCGGGATGGTTGTAGTTGGGGATTACCTGACGAATGCCGTGACCGACACGGATGTTCTTGGTGAGCGCGGCGCAAGCGGAAAGAAAAACTTCCGGCGCGGAAGAGTGGGAATATTCCTCAAGGAAGTGATGCTCGACTTCCCACGCATAGTCATAGCCGAGCTTGTCGGCCAGAACGACTTGCGCGAGCGCTTCGTGGAACAGCCGCGCCTCATCGCCCTCGTTCCAGGGCTTGGGCAACTGATGCTCGTAGAAAATTCCAAATCGCATGGCGCGGTCCTCCGTGGGCCGCAACCTTCACAGGTCGAGGCAGCGCCCGCAAGATTGCCGTTTCGTCAGGTTTTTGCGGGTTTCTTTTGCACGGCAAGACGTTCGATTTTTTTCAGATCGAGCTCGCCTGCCTTGCCCCATCCCGTGACGCCGGCGGGAATTGACGGGCGGAACGTCTCGTACAGGTGAAACGCTTCGACGGCGAGTCTCGCCGGCGGCCGCGAACGCGCGAGCTTGGTCATGGCCGCGACGGCAGCGTCTTCATGCCCTGCGAATTTCGCGGCCAGATACTTCTGAACGGATTTCGGCTGAATGGCTTTGCCGCCGGCGATCGCGAGCGGACCAGAGGGCGAGGGCGCAACCGGAATGCGCCGGCCCATGAAGACGATGAAGCGCGGATGCGCCGCTTTTTCCTTTTTCTTCCCGGGCTCGCGTTCTTCGACGAGACCGAGCGACTTTGCCTTGGCATAGGCGCTCATGCCCGCGATCGCCTTCGCAAGCGTAAGCGCAGTGTCGTGCGAATGACCAAGGCGCCTGGCGACGACGAACGCCCAAAGCGAAAGAACCGGAGCGCGATTGATCGTGATCTTCGTCATGCGCGCGCCTCTTGGTTCAGTCCCTCATTTCACCTGTTTTCAGCCAGTGCGCGCAGTCGGGGCTCAGATACTTTGCGGCCACCTCGTCGCAACGCGCGGCCTCTGCCGGCGTCAGAACATCCTTCCAGCGGCCGTTGGTGCCCTTGTGCACGAAGGTGCGGCCGCCGCCGTCGAACATCTTCTCCAGCCACTCAACATTGGCCGCGCGTTCCTTCATGTGCTCGATGCCGCAATGTTCGAGCATGCGCGGAAGCTTGGCCGGGTCGATCTTGATGTCGAGAAAGTTCGCAATGCGCATGAACTGTCCCGGAAGGTCGTACTTCAGATTGTTGTAGTGAACGATCAGGACGTTCGGCAGGTGTCGTGCATTCCACCAACCCCGGACGTTGTCCCAGAACGCGGTCTCGCCCTCGGCGCCGAATTCCAGCCAGCCGAGATAAAACTCGCGGACATCGGCAGGTATCGGCGGCGGCGGCGCCACATGCGTCCGCTGCATGACCTCGCCGAACGCCCCAGTGGCGCCCGACATGTGGGTCATGTGGTGATGAAAGCTCCACGCCACGTCGCGCGCATCGCGGCCGACATAGATGTATTTCGCCTTTGGCGAGAAGACGAGCGCATCGATTGGCAGATGGGTCTTCATGAAGCGGCGACGCGTCTGCGCCGCCGCCGTTGCCGGCGCGTCCGGCGTCAGCTGAAAATCGATCCAGGGCGATTCCGCCTGTCCGAAAACCGTTGCCGAGCCGTCGAAGATCATCTGCGCGACGATCTGCTGGGTCCATGTGGTGCCGGATTTCGACCAGGTGGCCACCATGATGTCGTCGTCGCGGAATTGGAAATCGTTCCAGCGCGTCGAGTCCATGAGAAAATTCTGAATTTCGCGCGTCTTCTTCGGCCACGCGATGTCGCTCTGCGTTTTCGCCAAGTCCATTTGTTCCCCCGCGGTCCTGCCCGACCGGGGCGCAGGCTATCTCAACGCACGGGGTCACGCCATGCGTTCACTCAAATTGGGGTGTTGCATCGGCGCCAAGAAAAAAGGCCGGAGACTTTCGCCTCCGGCCCTTTCTTTTCAAACGTACCGTTCGCCTAGTGGAACACTTCGAACAGTCCGGCGCCGCCCTGGCCGCCGCCGATGCACATCGTCACGACGGCATACTTTGCCTTGCGACGACGGCCTTCCTGCAGCACGTGGCCGGTCAGACGCGCGCCGGTCATTCCGAAGGGATGGCCGATGGCGATCGAGCCGCCGTTCACATTGTACTTGGCGGGATCGATCTTCAGCGTATCGCGGCTGTAGAGGCATTGGCTCGCGAATGCTTCGTTCAGTTCCCACAGATCGATGTCATCGACCTTGAGACCGAAACGCTCAAGGAGCCGCGGAACGGCGAACACCGGACCGATGCCCATTTCGTCAGGCTGGCAACCGGCGGCTGCCCAGCCCATGAAACGGCCCATGGCCTGAAGTCCGCGCTTCTCGGCTTCCTTGGCTTCCATCAGCACGACCGCGGCCGCGCCGTCCGAAAGCTGCGAAGCATTGCCGGCGGTGATGAAATTGCCCGGACCCTTGACCGGCTGAAGAGCGGCGAGGCCTTCCATGGTCGTGTCGGGACGATTGCACTCGTCGCGGTCGACCGTGTAGTCGACGATCGTTTCTTCCTTCGTGTCCTTGTTGACCTTCTTCATCTTGGTCTTCATCGGCACGATTTCGTCCTTGAACTTGCCGGCCTGCTGGGCCGCAGCCATGCGGCGCTGCGATTCCAGCGAATACTCGTCCTGATATTCGCGGCTGATATTGTAGCGCTTGGCCACGATGTCGGCCGTGTCGATCATGGGCATGAAGATCGCCGGATATTCTTCGACGAGGCGCTTGTCGACATTGTTCGCACCTGCGCCGCCGCCCGGGATGGAGATCGACTCGACACCGCCCGCCACCATGCACTGCGCATTGTCGCCGCGGATCGAGTTGGCCGCGAGCGCGATGGAGTTGAGGCCCGAGGAGCAGAAGCGGTTGATCGTGGCGCCGGCCGTTTCGATCGGCATGCCGGCGAGAAGGGCAGCCTGACGGCCGACATTGCCTGCGCCGTGCGCGACATTGCCCATGTAGCAGTCTTCAACCAGCGCCTTGTCGATGCCGGCTTTGTCCACTGCGTGCTTCACCACGTGTGCCGCCATGGACATGGTCGGCGTGATGTTGAATCCGCCGCGGCCGGACTTGGCGAGGCCCGTGCGGGCGTATGAAATGATGACGGCTTCTCTACTCATTGGTCTTCCTTCCCCGTAAAATTTATGGATTGCCCCAAACATGGCCCAACTGGCGCATGGGCGCTAGGGGTGGCTTAATTACAGGGGCCGCGCGTACATAATGTCGCGGAACGGGGGGCACGAATGAGCGCGCGAAAGTCCATTTTCGTCACCGGCGGGGCCAGCGGCATCGGGCTGGCGGCAGCCAAGCTGTTCGCGCAAAAAGGCTGGTTTGTCGGCCTCGCGGACGTCAATGCTGCGGGCGTGAAGGCCGCGCTCGAGGCCATCGGACGACAGAACGGGGCGACCTATCTGCTCGACGTGCGCGACCGCGCCGCCTGGGACGACGCACTGTCGGTCTTCACAACCGCGGCGGGCGGAAAGCTGGACGTGCTGCTGAACAATGCCGGCGTGGCCGCAGGCGGCAACTTCGACGAGATGAAGGACGAACGAGGACATAGACCGCCAGCTCGACATCAACCTGAAGGGTGTCATCAACGGCGCGCGCGCGGGCATCGGCTATCTGAAGAAAAACCCCGGATCGCAGCTCGTCAACGTCGCATCCTGCGCCGCGATCTACGGAGCGCCGCAATCAGCGATCTACAGCGCGACTAAGTTTGCGGTGCGCGGCCTATCGCAATCGCTCGATGCGGAGTTTGCTCGCTTTGGCGTCGGCGTGAAGTGCATCATGCCGTGGTTCATCGACACGCCGATCCTCGCCTTCTCGGTGCCGGGCACCAACACGACCTTCGCGGACGCGGCGCGCGCCAGCGGCGTGACGATCTATCCCGTCGAGGATAGCGCGCAGGTGATCTGGAATGCGGTCCATTCCGGCACGCTCGAGCACATCGTCGGCGCGAAAGGCACGCAGTTGGCATGGCTCGCGCGGCTGGTGCCGGGATTCATCAGGCGTCAGGCGAAGGGGCGCAACATCCTTGGCGGGCGGCCGACCGGTTAGGAGTCAGTCGACCGGCGCCGTGGCGCTGCGCTGCGTGAACACATCGACCTGAGACGGCATGGCCGGTTGCGGCGAGGTCTCGATGAAGCGGCGGAATTCGGGCGCGAACGCGTCGGCCCGCGCCTTCCACCACAATTGCACGCCCGGCATGCGCCAGTACATGAACATGTGCTTGACCCAGGCGTTCCAGTCTTCGTCGCGGATGAAGCCCTCGCGATGCTGCAGGTACATGTTCTCGTAGTGCTTGAAGAACACGAACACCGTCGACATGTAGGTCAGTTTGTCGGTGTCGCTCATCGCAGCGAACGAACTTTCATCGGCTGCGAGGCCCAGCGCGAACGGCGCTGAGTGGTCCGCGATCACGCCGCCGACGCCGATCCACCCGTCCGTGACGTTCTGGTGGATCTGGGCCCGGATCGCCCGCGTGTTCTGCATGATCTGCACGCCGACGAACAGCAGCGAGACAAGAACGGCGACGCCGCTGGCAAGGCTGCCGATGCTGGCCATGTCAGAAAGTGTCATCGTTTCACCATTTGCCCGGCGCGGATCGCAAAGCGGCCGCCATTTACCAAGTCACAGGCGAGTCGCCACCACAAAACATTACAGCGTCAAAAGCTTTGGGAGAACACGGGCTGACATACGCTGGATTGCGCCCCGTGCTAGGATGCGGGCGCAACAGAAGCCGTCCGTATACGGACGATGAAGGGCGAAGCATGCATATGGTGATCGGTATCGTTCTTCACGTCACGATCCTTTCGATCGTTGGCTACGCGTTGCTTTGGACCGCCAGCAAGGCCGAGGGCATCGTCGCTCTGATCGGCAGATTGCTGGGCCTTTGGGTATTTCTGCTCGCGATCCTTTCGGTCGTCGCCGTCGTCACGGCGCCGATGTTCGGCGGCAAGCCCTTCGGCATCGACATGATGCATGGTCACGACCATGGCGGGCCGGGCTGGGCGCATCATTGGGGCAGGGACGGTGATCGCGATGGCGATGAGGACAAGACGCCGGGCGCATCGACGATGGCTCCGGCTGCCAATCCCGCGCCGGCCAAGCCTGCACCGGCAAAACCTTAGAGCGCAAAGAAGTTGGGGAGCGGACGGAGTCCGCTCCCTGGCTGGCACGCCCGGTCCCCAACTTCGCTAGCCGCCTGTCGGTTCGCTGACAGCCTCTCGTTCCTGCGCTAGATTGATAGCAGGACAAAGAGTTGGGGGCAGACATGTCGATGTCCATGACCGCGGGACGTGCGGGAAATCCCGAACGCGTCTTCTACCAGGGAATGATCGTGGTGGTCATCGCCACGGTCGTGTTCGGCTTTTCGCGATCGTTTTTCCTCAGGCCGCTCTTTCCGGGCGTGCACGCGCCACAGGAAATCTTCTTCTATCTTCACGGGACCGTCTTCACGCTCTGGCTCGCGCTGCTGTTCACGCAGGCTTCGCTGGTCGGCGCCGGGAATGTTGCGATGCACCGCAGGCTCGGCGTCGCCGGCTTCGTCATGGTGCCGCTCATGGTCGTGCTCGGGCTGATCGGCGGATCGATCGCGGCGCATCGGCCGGGCGGTTTCATCGACATTCCCGTGCCGCCGCTCGAGTTCCTCATCGTCCCGTACGCGGGCATTCTCATCTTTGCGGTTTTCAGCGGGGTTGCGCTTCTGCAGAGAGCGGATCCGCAGACGCACAAGCGGCTCATGCTGCTCGGAACGATCGCGATCTCGGAAGCCGGCATCGCGCGCTGGCCGCTTGCGATCTACGAGAATAACCCGCAGCTTGAGGTGTGGACGACGGCAGCTCTCTCGCTGCCGCTCCTGGCCTGGGACCTGTACTCGCGAAAGCGCCTTCATCCGGCGACCGTGATCGGCGTCGTGGTGCTGTTCGCGCAGGGCCCGGTGCGCGATATGATCTCGCACACCGCGACATGGCACGCCTTCGCAGTATGGGTCAGCGGACTGGCAGCCTAGGCGATCCCCGGCACAGGGTGCGCGCGGCACAGCGCGACAACCTCGCGGTGTGTTGCACCCATTGCGTCCGCATCGCCCGGTGCCCGAAGCGCCTGCACCATCCATTTCGCAAGCTGGCGCATATCGTCTTCGTCCATGCCGCGCGTGGTGCAGGCAGGCGTACCGAGTCTGATGCCGGACGGCCTGAGCGGCGGACGCGGATCATCCGGAATGATCTGCTTGTTCGTCGTGATGCCGATGCGATCAAGCGCCTCCTCGGAGGCGCGGCCGTCCAGACCGAAACTCGCCACAGTGTCGATCACCACAAGATGATTGTCCGTGCCGTCGGTGATGAGCTTGGCGCCCTGTGCCATCAGCGCCGCGGCAAGCGCCTTCGCATTGCGCAGGATTGCCTCGGCATAGGATCTGAACGCGGGTTCGGCTGCCTTCTTGAACGTGATCGCTGCGCCGGCGACATTGTTCATGTGCGGTCCGCCCTGAAGGCCCGGAAAGACGGCGGGATCGACTTTCTTCGCATGTTCTTTCCTGCACAGGATCAGTCCGCCGCGCGGACCGCGCAGCGACTTGTGCGTCGTCGTCGTCACCACGTCGAAACCGGAATCGAACGGATTGCGCATCACGCCCGCCGCGACGAGCCCGCCGATATGCGAGATGTCCGCCATGGTCAGCGCTCCGACTTCGTCAGCCACCGTCTTGAACGCGGCATAGTCGTAGTCGCGCGGATAGGAGGAGTAACCGCAGAGCACCATCTTGGGCCGCGTTTCTTTGGCAACGCGCATCAGGGAGTCGAAATCGATCGCGCCGCCCTGGTGCGGCGCGCTCTTGTAACGCACGAAGTTGAAGACCTTTCCCATGTGCGAGACGGGCGCGCCGTGCGTGAGATGCCCACCATGCGAAAGATCCATCGCCAGCACCGTGTCTCCGGGGTTGAGAAACGCGAAATAGACCGCCTGGTTCATCGGCGAGCCTGATAGCGGCTGCACGTTGGCATGCTCGGCGCGGAAGAGGGCGCAAGCGCGATCGCGCGCCAGATTCTCGATGCGGTCGGTGAATTCCTGACCGCCGTAATAGCGGCGGCCAGGATAGCCTTCCGAATATTTGTTCGTGAGCACCGAACCAAGCGCCGCGAGCACCTCGGGATAGGTGTAGTTCTCCGACGGGATCATCTCGACGCCGTCCACCTGACGGCGCTCTTCGGCGCTGATCGCGTCGGCGATGTCGGGATCGAACGAATTCAGAAGCTGGCGGTGCGCGTCCATGGGCGTCTCACCTTTTTGGAAGATGAACCGGTCCAGATGGATCGGCTGCCCAGGCGAACGGCCAGTTGACGCCGCGCTCCCCGATGGTGACCCATCTTCTCGCCAGTCGCGCGACGGAATTATTTTAGCAAAGAGTCGTTCGCGGCGGCAAGTTCATGCCTGCCGGCCGTCGACTACTGCAGGCGCCAGCGCGCGAACCACATCAGCGACGCGCCGAGGGCCGCGGCCCAGGCGCCGAGAACTGCCCATTCGATGTGGTTCACCATCGCAGGATTGGCAGGCCAGACGAAAAGTCCGGTACCCTGTCCAACCCAGTGCACGCCGAGCAGGGCAAGCACGGATCCGATGATGAGAAGCGTGATCTTCATTCGCGGCTCCCTGAACGTTCCTCGTCAACGGTTCCGGTTCCGGAACCTGCGGCCTGCCAGAATCTGTGTTCCGGTCCCAGCCACGTGCGAAGTGAAGCCGCGCCTGACGCCCGCGTCAATCGATCATTGCTGGCTGCGCGGCCAGTAAGTTGATCGCCGCCTTTGTCATCGGCTATTTCAGCTTCGCGCGCGGGTCGTAGTCCGCCTTCCAGCCTTCCGCGAACTTCGCGAGTTCGCCGTCCGGCTTGTCGGGCAAGGTGACAATGAGTTTCACATACAGATCGCCGGCCGTCGCATTCGGCGGTGCGATTCCCTTGCCCTTCAGGCGCAGCGTCGTTCCGGAATTGGAATTGGGCGGCACGCTTAACGTAACAGTACCTGTCAGAGTCTCGACGGGAACCTTGCCGCCGAGAACCGCTTCCTTCAGCGTGATCGGCAGTTCCATCCGGATGTCGTTGCCCTCGCGCGAGAGGCTCGGATGCGGAGCGATGGCAATCTGGATCAGGATGTCGCCCGGCGGACCGCCATTGCGGCCGGCGCCGCCGCGGCCCTTCACGCGCACCTGCTGGCCGTCCTTCACGCCGACCGGAATCTTCACATCGATCTGTTCGCCGTTCGGAACCACGACGCGGCGCGTGCCGCCGCGCGCGGCTTCGTCGAAGCTGATTGTCGTGGAGACGGTGAAGTCCTCGCCGCGCGCAGGCTGCTGACGGCCACGCCGTCCGCCGCGCCCGCCGAGCAAGTCGGCGAAGATGTCTTCGGCACTGAAACCTTCTTGCCCGGAGCCTCCGGCATTGTCCCAGGTGAAGTGAAAGTCGCGTGCGCCCTGGCTGCCGCCTCCGCCAAAGGGACCGCCCGGATGGAAGCCGCCATGGCGCGGATCGAAGCCGCGCGGATTCCCCGCGGCATCGATTTCACCGGCGTCGAACTTGGCGCGCTTTTCCTTGTCGCCGACGATTTCGTAGGCGCCGGAGATTTCCTGGAACTTCTTCTGGGCGTTCTTGTCGCCGGCATGCGTGTCGGGGTGATGCTTCTTGGCAAGGCTGCGGAAGGCCTTTTTGATTTCGGCCTCGCTCGCGGACTTGGATACACCCAGAATTTCGTACGGATCGCGCATGGAATCTCCTGCTGCGCCCAGAATCGCGCAGCCAGCCGACAATATAGGTACGCGATTTCGAGTGTTAAGGCTTCGTCGGCGGCGATTCCGGCGGCTCGGCGCCCGGGATCGGACCTCCCAGAGCAGCCAGCCGCTCCTTTGCGCCGGGAACGCCCGCAGCGGCAGCGTCGGCATAAAGCGTCCGCGCGGCGCGCACGTCCTTATCCACGACTGTGCCTTCTTCGTACAGAATCCCCAGCCGGTACTCCGCAATCGCATGGTGGGAGGCTGCGGCCTGCGTCAGCCAGGGCAGGGCGGCCTTGGGGTCCGGATCGCCAGCTTCGCCGTCCAGCAGCATTTCGGCAAGGTCAAATTGCGCCGTCGGCAGACCTGCCTCCGCGGCGCGTTGCAGCATGTCCTCCGCTGCCTTGGGGTCTTTTGGGGTTCCGAGGCCCTTGCGCAGCATCAACCCTTCGTTGCGCATGGCGGCCACATCCTCGTCGTCGATGGACTGGAAGAGCTTGAAGGCGTCCTCATATTTGCCCGCATCATAGGCGGCGACGCCCTGATCAAAGATCGATTTCAGCTCTTCGGTATCGTGCGCAACGGCGCAACCGCTTGCGAACGTGACACAAAGGCAGGCCAGAAAAAGGGCGGTCAGACGCATACGCATGGCATCTCCTCTGGAGCCAAGCTACCGAAAGGCAAATCAAGATGCTATTCGAAAGCCATGAGCGACATAGGCGGACCGGTTGACGATGGCGGCATCGGCGCGAAGGAGGATCCCTTCGCGCTGTTTCATGCTTGGCTGGACGAAGCCAAAAAATCGGAGCCCAACGACCACAACGCGATGTCCATCGCCAGCGTGGACGGCGAGGGGCGGCCGAACGTCCGCATGGTGCTGCTCAAGGATGCCGAGAAGGGCAGTTTTGTTTTCTTCACAAACTACGAAAGCGCCAAGGGCGTCGAGCTGATCGGCCAGCCGCATGCCGCGCTGTGCTTTCACTGGAAGAGCCTCGGCAAGCAGATCCGCGTGCGCGGCACGGTCGAAAAAACCAGCGCCGAGGAGAGCGACGCCTATTTTGCGACGCGTCCCAAGGACAGCCAGATCGGCTGCTGGGCGTCGGCGCAGTCGCGGCCCGTGGAGACACGCTGGGCGTTTGAAAAAGAAATCGCGAAATACGCCGCGCAGTACGCACTCGCCAAGGTTCCTCGTCCGCCGCATTGGGGTGGATTCCGCGTGACGCCATTCGAGATCGAGTTCTGGCGCAACCGGCCTTTTCGCCTGCACGACCGGCTGGTCTATCGCCGCGCCGGCGCCGGCGCATGGTCGACAGAGCGGCTGTTTCCATGAGCGGCGATGCGAACACGGCGTACGGGCCGATGATGATCCGCGTCGCCATCGCCGCAGTGGGCGTTGCATCTTTGCTGGTGATCATGAAAGCGGTCGCCTACATCGTGACCGATTCGATCGCGATGATGGCCTCGCTCGCCGACAGCGCGCTCGACGTCTTCACCTCCAGCGTCAATCTCCTCGCCATCCGCCATGCACTGCAGCCGGCCGACCGTGAGCACCGTTTCGGCCACGGCAAGGCGGAGCCGCTAGCGGGCCTGGGGCAGGGCGCCTTCATCACCGGCTCGGCAGCGTTCCTCGTCATCGAATCCGTCAGCCGACTGGTCGCACCGCATCCGATCGAGCATCCCTGGCTCGGGCTTGGCGTGATGGTCGTGTCCATCGGAACGACGATCGTCCTGATCATCGCCCAACGCGTTGTCATCGCGCGCACCGGTTCCATCGCCGTCGGAGCCGACAGCATGCACTATATCGGCGACGTCGTGACCAATGCCGGCGTCGTTCTCGGCATCATCCTGTCGACGGAGTTCGGCTTTCTCATTGCCGATCCGATCATCGGCATCATAGTGGCCGCGATCCTGACCTGGAGCGCAGTGCATGTGTTCCGCCAGAGCTATGACCAGCTCATGGACCGCGAGTTGCCGGACGACGACCGCGAGAAGATCAAGGCGATCGTCCGCGGCCATCGCGAGGTCAAGAGCATGCACGATTTGCGCACGCGCTCGGCCGGGGTGAATATGTTCATCCAGCTCCACATCGAGCTCGATCCCGACATCAAGCTGGTGCGCGCGCACGAGATCAGCGACGCGGTGGAGGCCGACCTGATGGCTGCGTTCCCGCGCGCCGAGGTGATCATTCACCAGGATCCGGCCGGCGTCGAAATGCCGATCCCGCTGGCGGCGACGTAGACCTAAGCCGCTTTCTGCCGCGCCTCGATCTTGCTTGCGAAATCGCGGAGCAGATAAAGGCTGACCTTGTCAGCCGAGTGCTCGCCCTGGCGGAACGGCTGCTTGAACACCGCGATCAGGTGCAGCGCGAAGACGAAGAGATAGCTGACAAAGCCGAAGATCAGCGAGGTTCCGACCGAGCCATCGGTCTTGAGGCACAGCAGCAGGAACAGCACCGCCGCGACGAGGCTCTGGATCAGCACGTTGACCGAGGGCACGAACTCGATCTTCTGGATGTAGCTGATGCGGAACAGGCAACGGCGCAGCGTGTCGAGGCTGGTGCGGATGCGCACGACTTCATTGTTGGCGAGGCCGAGCGTTTCCAGTTCGCTGAAAAAGGGCAGCAGCGCGTCTGCGCGCGCTATCGCATCCTCGAGATGGGCGTGATGGCCCTCCAGGCCGAGGCCGCGTTCGAGCGCGGCGAGGATGTCGAGCAACTCCGCGCGCAGCCGCACCATGTCGGCGCGCGGTTCCTGGCGCGCAAAGCTCTCGACGTCGTCGTGGATGCCCTCCATCGCGACGCGGATTTCGGCCGGAAGGCGCTCGGCCTCCTTGTAGTCGGGAAGCGTGCTGGTGAGCAGGAAGCCGATGATGAAGATCGTTCCGGCGACGATGCTGGAAAACAGCGAGTCGAGCGTGAGGAACTCCAGCCCGAGCCGGTGCACGGCAAGCTTGGCGGCGATAAGCACCGCGACGATGATCACGACATTGAGGAACAGGCGCAGACGCCTAGCAAGCGGCATGAGGGCGGCTTTCATCCAGGTTTGATTCGGAGGCGGGCATGCGGACGGACAAACTCTCTGGCGTGGGAAGAACCCGATGGCGCCGGCGCGTCGCACGCCGCGATGCATATAGTGACACTTGTACGACGTTTTCATGAAGGTCAAGTCGCAGGTGACCGGAACCGTCTCAGCGGAGCTTTGCGGCGCCCACCACTCGCTAACCCTCGGAAATGTGAGGGTTTCGCGACTCCCGCAGTGCAATGATACAGTGCCCTCATGACATCGAGCACACCATCGAACGAGGAGCGCAAGACGCTCATCCTGACCGGCGCCAGCCGGGGCATCGGACACGCCACCGTGAAGCGATTCTCCAGCGCGGGCTGGCGTGTGATCACCTGTTCGCGCCATGCCTTTCCGGAGAACTGCCCCTGGGCGGCCGGTCCGGAGGATCACATCCAGGTCGATCTCGCCGATCCCGACGACACCGACCGCGCCATCGCCGAGATGCGCGAGCGCCTCGTCGGAGGCAAGCTGCATGCCCTCGTCAACAATGCCGGCATCTCGCCCAAGGGCGACCGTGGCCAGCGCCTCACGACGCTGACGACCGACCGCTCGACGTGGCGGCACGTCTTCGAGGTCAATCTCTTTGCGACCATCTGGCTGGCGCGCGGCCTGCGCGAGGAACTGACAAAGGCGCAGGGCGCGATCGTCAACGTCACCTCCATCGCCGGCGGGCGCGTGCATCCCTTCGCCGGCGCGGCGTACTCGACATCCAAGGCCGCGCTCGCCGCGCTGACGCGCGAGATGGCGTCGGACTTCGGACCGCTCGGCGTGCGCGTCAACGCGATCGCGCCAGGCGAGATCGACACCGCGATCCTTTCACCCGGCACCGACAAGATCGTCGAGACGATCCCCTTGCGCCGCCTCGGCCTTCCGGAAGAAGTCGCCAAGGCGATCTATTATCTGTGCACGGATCAATCGAGCTACGTGACGGGCGCCGAGCTGCACATCAACGGCGGTCAGCACGTCTGACGCGCGGCCGCGCTAGCGGTGCTTGGCGTCCTGGCGGGCGTGGGTCATCTGAAGGCTGAGCGCGGCGACATTGTCGTCGAGGATGGAGCTGAACAGGCGGCTCTTGGTCGCCGTCGCTCCGGTGAAGTCGGGCGCGAGGTCACTTCCGTCGGCGAGACGCAGGCTGTTCAGATCGGCATGGTCGAAATTTGCGTGCGCGAGCTTGGCATGGCGGAACGATGCGCCGCGAAGATCGGCGTGGGAGAAGTCGCATTCGCGCAGGTCCGCGCCGTCGAACCGCGCGCCCTGGAGCTGGCAGCCCGAGAAGTCGAGCCCGATGCCCAGAACGCGCCGCGCCGAGAGCCCGGTGAGCGGGCGGCCCATCAGGAGATTGGCGATCGGGCGAAGGTCTTCATTGTCGAGCACGGCGCGCGCGCCCTTGCGGCCGCCGCTGGTGATGCACAGTTGGTGCGCGTCGAGCATCAGCGCGATCGTCTTGGAGCGGATAACGGCTTCCTCGGGTACGTCGGTGATCGCGCCTTCCAGCGCTTCGGGCGGCACGTCGAGTTCGGCAAGGTTCACGCCGGTCAGTACCGCATTGCGGAAACTGACATTGGTGAGCCGCGCATTCTTGAAATTGGCGCCCTGCAGCAGCGCGCCGGCAAAGCTCGCGCCGTCCAGCTGGGCGTGGCCGAGCGAGGCGCCCTTGAGCGAGGCGTTGGAGAAGTCGACGCTGACGCGCGTCTCGCCTTCCTTCTCGCGCGCAGCCGCGCCCGGACCACGATAGGCCACGGTCGTTGCGCGCAGGTCCGCGCCGTCGAGCGTTGCGAATTCCAGATTGGCGCCGCACACCATGGCGCCGCGCATCTCGGCGCGCACCAGCGTCGTGTTGCTGAGATCGCAGTCGCGCAGGTCGGCGCAGTGAAGATTGGCGCGCGTGAAGTCGCTACCGAAGGCGATCGCGCTGATCAGCGATGCTTCCGAAAGATCGCCCTCGGTCAGGTTGCGGTTGGAGAGATCGAGACCGTCGAGCTTGGTCCGCGCCAGTTGCACGCGGTTGCCGTCGCGGGCGCCGCCGAAGGCGCGCGAGCCGGCCATCAGGATGGCGTTCAGCTCACCCTGCGTCAGTATCTTGCGCTGGTCGCGACTTTGACCTCTGAGCATTTCGGGCTCCAACCCCGTGCACGGGCGGCCGCTCATCCGGCCGACCGACGTTGCAGATTTTGCCAGAGAGCACTGAAACATTGGTTTTTGGGAATGCTAAAATTGTCCGGTTTCTCCGCGGTTTGGCGCGAAGATGGCCCGAGATCGGGCCCGCCGGACGTCTGCGCGCGCCGAATTTGGTACGACCGGCGGACTCGCATAGTTTCGCGTCCGGGAGTGGAAGACATGGCGGCGGTGCTGAAAGGACAATGTTTCTGCGGTGCGGTGACGTATCGCCTCACGGCGCGGCCGATGTTCGTGCATTGCTGTCATTGCACCGACTGCCACCGCCAGACCGGCAGCGCGTTCGTGCTCAACGCGCTCATCGAGACGAAGCACGTCAAGGCGCGCGGCAGGACGCAGGTCGTCACGCTGCCGACGGACAGCGGGCGGCCGCATGACGTTACGCGTTGTCCCAAATGCGAGACGGCTCTGTGGAGCGACTATGGCAGGCGCGGCGTGTTGATGTTCGTGCGCGTCGGAACTCTGGACAAGCCGGCCGCGCTGCCGCCGGACGTGCACATCTTTACGCGCTCCAAACTGCCATGGGTGAAACTGCCGGCGGGCGTGCCGACGTTCAAGGTCTATTACAACATGAGAAAACTTTGGCCCGCGGCGAGTCTGAAACGCCGGGATGCGCTCGGCGTCTAAGCACGCCGGAGATCGGGCAGGAAGGCCGCGAAAAGGCCGATCAGTGGCAGGAACGAGCAGACGCGATAGACGAACTCGATCCCCTCGCGGTCGGCGAGATAGCCGAGCGCCGCCGCGCCGATGCCGCCCATGCCGAACGAGAGGCCGAAGAACAGGCCGGAGATCATGCCGACGCGTCCGGGCAGAAGCTCCTGGCCATAGACGACGATGGCGGGAAATGCCGACGAGAGAACAAGACCCGCGCCGACGCTGAAAACGCTCGTCCAGAAAAGATTCGCGTAAGGCAGCGCCAGCGCGAAGGGCAGGCAGCCCAGGATCGAAAACCAGATCAGGTATTTCCGCCCGAAGCGGTCGCCGATCGGTCCTCCGCTGATCGTGCCGACGGCGGTCGCCGCCAGGAACAGGAACAAATGAATCTGTGCCTCGGCGATCGACAGATGGAACTTGTGAATCAGATAGAAGGTGAAATAGCTCGTGATGCTCGCCATGTAGACGAACTTGGAAAAGACGAGCGAGACGAGGATGGCGAGTGACGCGCGCACGCGAAGTGGCGACAGCGCACTCGTCAGGTGGAGATGGCCATGATGCGCGGCGCGCGTGGTGCCGTTCCGGCGATACCATTCTCCCACCTGCCACAGGATGACGATGGCGAGCAGGGCGGCGCCGGAAAACCAGGCGACGCCGGTGCGTTGCCCCGGCGAGATTGCGAAGGCCGCGAGCAGGGGGCCGAGCGAGCCGCCGATGCTGCCGCCGACCTGGAACATGGATTGCGCAAGTCCGCGCCGCGTGCCTGCCGCGAGATGCGCGACGCGTGAGCTTTCGGGATGAAACGTCGACGAACCAACGCCGACCAGCGCCGATGCCGCGAGCAGCAGCGGATAGGTCGGAGCGACCGCAAGACCGATCAGGCCGAAGAAGGTGAACACCATTCCCGCCGGCAACGCATAGGGAACGGCGCGGCGGTCGGTGTACGCGCCGACGAGCGGCTGCAGCAGCGAGGCGGTGATCTGATAGGTGAGGGTGATGAGACCCACATGGGTGAAGTCCAGATCGAAGGTCGATTTCAGGTTCGGATAGATCGCCGCCAGAAGCGACTGCATCATGTCGTTCAGCGCATGACAGAATCCGACCGCGAACAGCACCGCGAACACGGTCGAATGCACCTGGATCGGCGCCGATTTGGCGGTCGTGTCGGTCATGTTCGCAAACTGCCCGGGCAGGCCGGTGCGGGCAAGGCGCGTTTGCGCATACGGGCGTTGCGGAAGCGCGGCGCGCAAAACCCATCGTCGCGGCCCACACGCGCGGGATGACGGATGAGAACGTTACTTCGCGCGCTGCTTTACCTCGTCTTCGACAAGTTCTGCGATCGCGTCCTTGCCGTCGGGGCTGTGCAGCCATGCTTCGGCGGCCTGCATCGTGTCGAACTGGCGCGGGGCCCGCAGCGGCTTGTTGCGGCCTTCGACCGGGATCAGAACCTCGAACGTGCCGGCATAGCGCGCATCCTTGGTTTCGGTGGCATAGGGCGGCGGCAATGTGTTGTTTTTCTTGCGCATGGGAGTCCCGGATCGGATGGCGAAGCCGGGCTTCTATCAGCGCCCGGTCGAAATGCCAAACCAGATCACATCGTAAGGCGCAGGCAGCCGCTCGATCTCCTTGAAACCATAGGCCTGGTAGAAGCGAACGGCGCGTTCATTGGCCGGTCCGACGCCCAGATGCGCCTGGTCCACGCCCATATTGGCCATCCGTTCCAGCCAGGTGCGGATCAGGAGACGGCCGATCTTCATGCCCTGAAGGCGCGGCAGCAGATTGATGTGCAGATGCGCCGGATAGGGCTCGCAAATTCGCTTGGGAGTCCGCGGCGGGTGATGGATGAGATAGGCCATGCGCTGGTCACGGCTCCACTGATCGCGCGGCTCGGGCGGGTCGGCATAGTGCGTGCGCAGCTCCGGCCACCAGTCGGATTCGAGCTGACGTTCGAATTCGCGGGTATTGTGCGGACCGACGATATAGCCGCCGACGCCGAACTCATCCTCGACGACATAAGCGGACTCGGGCGACAGCACGGCATAGGGACCGGCATAGATGTGCCCGAGCACTTTCCAGTCGTGATAGAGGTGCGAGGCGTCGTTGCCGGAATCGCCCGTCGCCAGGCAGACGTGATAAAGCGCCGGCAGGTCTTCCGAAACATAGGGCCTGATGCTGGCGGACACGCTTTCGCTCCTCACTCCCGTCACGACCCGCAGATGCGGGCCACCCAGGTAATCTTGTTTCCGACGTCGACAGTGAAGCGCTCCGCGCCTTTCTGCAACGAGCAAGTCTTAAACCGGGTGGCCCGGATTCCCGGGCCATGACAGACTGGTCCGGGATGAAAAAGGAGGCAGCCATGCCGGCGCTTGCCGAGCGTTTAGGCTATTCGCCCGATGCACGCCTGATCATCATCAACTGCGACGATATCGGCTCGTCGCACTCGGCCAATGTCGCGTGCGAGACGGCAATGCGAGACGGCATCGCGACTTCTGCGACATTGATGGTGCCGTGTCCCTGGGCGCGCGAGGCGGTGGAGCGTTTCAAGGACCTCGACGTCGGCATTCATCTCACGCTCACGGCGGAATATCCGACCTATCGCTGGCGCTCCCTGACCGACGCGCCAAGCCTGCGCGACGCACAAGGCTACATGCCGCGAAGCGCGGCGGAGTTCTGGGAACGCGCCGATCCGACGGAAGTCGAAGCTGAATGCCGCGCGCAGATCGATCAGGCGCTGTCCTGGGGCATCGACATCACCCATCTCGACAACCACATGGGCACGCTGCAGGTGAACGCGAAGTATTTTCCGATCTACGTGAAGCTGGCCCGGGAATACAAATTGCCTCTGCGCATGGCGGGCGCGAGCGCCGATGCGCGGCTCGGATTCCAAAGCCGTGCACAATGCGACGCGGCCGGCGTCCTTTATCCCGACTTTTTCAGTTTCGACTGGGGAGGCAAGCCGATGCGCCAGGCGTTCGAGGACTATCTCGCCGCACCGCGCGCGGGCGTGATGGAGATGCTCCTCCATTGCGTCAGCGACGGAGCTGAACTGCGCGCCTACGATAAGACCGAACTTTCGATCCGACTGCATGACGCCGAGGTCGGTGCGGACAAGACGCTCAAGGCCAGGTTCGACAAGGCCGGCGTCAAGCGCATCAGTTTTCGCGGCCTGCGCGATCTGATGCGAAAGGGGGCATGAACCAGCAAAACTCCGACTCTATGTTGTCACCGACATCACTTTGAAGTTCGAAGCCTTCAATACCGCAGGAAAGGTCCTTTTTTTGACTTTTGCCCATGTCTCCTCGTCTTACAAAGTATTATAATTGGGTATGTCGGATGAAGACGCGCGAGACGAAAATAGTTCGAGTGGACCGCGCGGCCGCTTCTTTCTACCGCCGTCGCTGAGCATCTCTTTCAACCGGATCGACGAGCAGCACCAGGCACTGATCGACATCATCAATCTCGCCGCAACCGCACCGAAGCGTCTGGACGTCCATCTGAGAGAGCTGAACGCGTCGCTCTCGGAACATTTCGCGCATGAGGAAGGCGTCATGGAAGCGGAAGGCTATCCGCAACTCACCGAGCATAAGATACATCACTCTCACATACTGCGTCGGGTGCAGGCCATCACGGATGGCCTAGCCAAGGATGGCAAAAGCACGCGCGACGGGCTCGAGAATATCTTCACCAGCCTGATCGACGACATCCTGCGCGCCGACCTGCCGTTCAAGTCGTTCCTGCAGGGCAAGGGTTTGATCGTATCCTAGCCGTCGGGCTTCGAAGACAAGCCAACTTATCCAACACCCCTCAACCCTCGCGTATAATGCGGCCATGACAAGGGAGCATTTACATCTGCGCGTCCCAGGACTGCGCGGGAGCGCGCGTTCGCGTGCATTGCGCATGGGCGCACCATCATGCGCGCGCGCAAATCGCGAAAAATCGACGAACAATTATGTTGTCGAAGAACGCGCGCGTGACGCTGCTTCATTGCGGGCTGGAAAAGGGGATGCGCGAAGTCGAAAACAGTACGTTGTGGTTCAACGCTTCTTGCGGCCGATACCTAGTTGTTCGCGCCATAGCCGCGTGGGGATTTCCTCGACCGCGCCTTCGGCGAGGTGGCCAAGATGGAACGGGCCGTACTGCACGCGGATGAGACGCGAGACCTTGAGGCCGAGGCGTTCCATCAGCCGCTTCACTTCGCGGTTCTTGCCTTCTTTCAGCGTCACACTCGCCCAGGAGTGCATGCCCTTGGTCCGCTCAAGATCGGCGACGACGGGGCCGTACTTCACGCCGTCGATGGTTATCCCCGTGGCGAGCTTGTCGAGATCGGCCTGCGTCACCTTGCCGAACAGCCGGGCGCGGTATGTGCGTTGCCAGCCGCTCGCCGGCAGCTCGAGACGCCGCGCCAGTTCGCCGTCGTTGGTAAGCAGCAACAGTCCTTCCGAATTGAAGTCGAGCCGTCCGACGGAAACGACGCGCGGCAGATGCTTGGGAAGATTGATGAAGACGGTCGGGCGGCCTTCCGGATCCTTGTGCGTGGTCACGAGGCCGCTCGGCTTGTGGTACCGCCACAGCCGCGCGGGCTCCTTGGCGGCAAGCGGCTTGCCGTCGATTGTGATGGCGTCGCTCTCGACGACGTTAAGGGCAGGGGACTTCAGCGTCGCACCGTTCACGGCGACGCGACCCTCGACGATCATCTTCTCCGCATCGCGGCGCGAGCAGATGCCGGCGCGGGCGATGGCTTTGGCGATGCGTTCGCCCTTGGGACTCTCTTCGGCGATGCGCTCGATCTTTTCGGCGTCGGTCTTGGGCGTCCACTTGCCCGTGCTAGTCTTGGCCAAACTCTTGGGTCCGATCATGGATGACGAAGAAGCCATAGCATTAGCGCTCTCAGAAGCCCAAGCGGCCGCGGCGCGGGGAGAAGTTCCGGTCGGCGCGGTGCTTTTGTCGGCCGAGGGCGGGCTGCTGGCTGCCGACGGAAACCGGATCGTCGAGCGTCGCGATCCCACCGCGCATGCCGAGCAGCTCGTGCTGCGCGCCGGCGCGGCCAAGCTCGGCAACGAGCGGCTGACGGGAATGACGCTGTTCGTCTCGCTGGAACCCTGCGCGATGTGCGCCGGCGCGATCAGCCTGGCGCGGGTGGGACGGGTCGTGTTCGCCGCGGAAGACCCGAAGGGCGGGGCGATCCTGCATGGCCCGAAATTCTTCGAGCAGCCGACCTGCCATCACCGGCCGGCCGTCGCGCGCGCCGGAGACGCCGAAGCGGCGGGCGCGATGCTGAAGGAATTCTTCCGTATACGGAGGAATTGACGTTTCGGTCTTCCCCGCCAGGGAAGGGGACGATCAGTCGATATCTCCGACGTCGACATCGGCTTTGCCGCCCGGCAGGCGCACGATGAGGCCGTCATGTCCGACCTTCACACCGCTTGGCCGCACATCGTCGACGCCGCTGAGGAACGCGCGGATGGCGATCTGGTTCGGCAGGATCGGCAGCAGGTGCGTGTAGAGCAGCAGCTTCACATGCGCCATGTTGGCGATGCGCGCTGCCTCGACCGGCGAGGTGTGGTAGCCGGGAATGTCGTGCATGATCTTGGCCGGGCGCGGTCGGCCCGCTGCAAGCATCTCGTCATGCATGATGCCGACAAGAACGGGCGAAAGCGCCTCGTGAACGAGGACATCGCTGCCCTGCGCGGCATGGGCGAGGTCCTCGTCGTAGATCGTGTCGCCGCTGACGGTGACGCTGCGTCCTGCGAAGTCGAAGCGATAGCCGTAGGCGGGATTGGCCGGCTCATGCTTCACGCGCACGGCGGTGACCCTCAGGCCCAGGGTGTCGAACACCGGCGCTGTCGTCACATCGGCCGGAATCGTGATCGGAACGGCAACAAGGTTCGCCGCTTCCGGCGGCAGCATGGCCGCGCCGTGATGCTTGGTGCGATAGGAATCGTCGATGGCATAGGCTTCGTTGAAACCGGCGACGACGCGCTCGATGCCGGGCGGCCCATAGACCTTCAACGGCGTCTTGCGTCCGGCAACCCAGGTCTGGAGCCGGATTTCCGCGAGACCGCCGATATGATCGGAATGCAGATGCGTGATGAGGACGCCGTCGATCTTGTCGAGCGGTATCTTCCAAAGCTGCAGATTGCGCGCGCAATCCACTCCCGCATCGACGAGATAGAGATGCGGTCCGGCCGCGATCATCGTGCTCGGTCCGGCGCGCGTCACGTCCGGCAGCGGCGTTCCCGTGCCCACGAGCAGGACGGAGAGTTCATTGGCGTCTGCGAGTGTGGCGTCCCCGCCGGAGACCGCATGACGCACGACCTGGCGGAACAGCCAGGTGTCCACAGCGACGGACTGCAGCGCGATCCCGACCAGAGCCGCAAGCGCGATGACGGCGGCGATGCCGATAAGAGCTCCGCGTCTCATCGTTTCTGCAGTCCCTTTTGCTTCAGCCGCCACAGCAGGACGTCGAGCCGATCCTGTCCGAAGAACTGCTCGCCTTCGAACGCCATGGTCGGAACACCCCAATGGCCGGCGGCGAGATGCGCCTTCTGGTTCTCCAGAATGATGGCTTCGTACTTGACGGGATCGGCGGTCACCCTGGCGTCGAGTTCGGCGAGATCGAGCCCGGCGCGCGCGGAGGCCTTCGCCAGATGATCGCCCTCGTGCCAGTTGTCGACGGTCCCCGACCAGATCGTGTGACTGACTTCTTTCAGGAACGCGAGTCCGTGGCCCGCTTCCGCCGCCGCGCAGCCGAGACGCGTGAGGCGATGGATGTAAGGCTGGTTGGGCGTCGCGGCACGCGTCTGCATGTCGACGACGACCGGATCGGGCCGCGGCCAGCGATAGGGCAGGCCGAACATCTGCGCGATCCGCATCGTGTCGCGCATGAGGTAACCGATCCACAGCGGATTGACCTGGGAAAAGAATTCGCCGGAGCGCACGGCGAGCGGATAGACCGGCCGCGCATTTACGACCAGGTCATACTCCGCCGTCATCTCCACCAGGCGCGGCGTCGCCAGGTAAGAATAGGGACTGCGAAAAGACCAGAAAAGATCGATGGAAAGCGTCAAAACTGTCCCCTCATTGACGGAGCGGCGCGAGACTGCCTAACTCCGAACCGGAACACAAGTTCGCATTAGTCGAACACGGAGGAATGGCATGGCACACTACACCATTCATGGCGGCCTTGGTTCGCCTTATTCGATGAAGATGCGCGCGATCTTCCGTTATCGCCGCCTGCCGCATATCTGGAAGCAGGTCGACATGGCGGACCGCAGCATGTTCGCCAAGGTCAAGGCGCCGGTCATTCCGATCATCGAGTTTCCCGACGGTTCCTGGCACAACGACTCCACGCCGATGATCTACACGCTGGAGAAGCTGCACAGCGAACGTTCGATCATTCCGGACGATGCGGGCCAGGCTTTCCTCGCCTATCTGCTCGAAGACATGGCGGACGAATGGGGCACCAAGGCGATGTTCCAATATCGCTGGTACCGCGAGCGCGACCAGAAGCAGATGAGCGAATGGCTCTCCTTCGACCGTCTGCACGGTCAGGGGCGCGATGCGATCCTGCAAAGCGCCGCGATGTTCCGCGCGCGCCAGGTCGGACGCATGGCGCTCGTCGGCTGCACGCCGGAAAACGCTCCGATTATCGAGGAGTCCGCTCGGCAGATCATGGCTCTGCTCGAGGCGCATGTGACCGAGGAGGCCTATCTCTTCGGTATGCGTCCGTCCCTCGCCGATTTCGGCTGGATGGGCCAGCTCAGCCAGCTTGCGGTCGACCCGACGCCGGACGATCTGATGCGCGAAATCGCGCCGTTCACGTTCCGCTGGTTGATGAATCTGGACGACGCGTCCGGCGTCGAGGGCGCGTGGCGCGATCCGTCGGCTCCGGTGTCGGCTGCGATCAAAGGCTTCCTGAAGATGGCCGGCGAGGTCTACTTCCCGTTCCTTCTCGCAAATGCTGCTGCGTTCGAGAAAGGCGACAAGACGTTCGCGGTCACGTTGCTCGGACGAACCTATTCGCAGGGCTCCTTCCGCTATCAGCAACGCTGCCTGTGGGACTTGCGTGAGGCCTACGCCAAGCTTGAAGGAGCCGCGAAAGCCAGGATCGAACCGCTGCTCGCCGACACCGGCTGCCTTGCACCGTTGAAGGGCTGAACATGGGGCGCAAAATTCTCTTCATCACGACGGACCAGCAACGCTGGGATTCGCTCGGCTGCAACGGCAACAAGTTCTGCCGCACTCCGAACATCGATGCGCTTGCGGCAAGCGGCATCAACTATGCGCGCGGCTACAACCAGAACACGGTCTGCATGCCGGCGCGGTCGTCGATCCTGACCGGCCAATATGTCCGCACCCATGGCGTCTTTGCCAACGGCGTGCCGCTGCCAACCGATGCGCCGAGTTTCGCGCAGTATCTGAAGGAGAAGGCCGGCTACAAGACCGCGCTGATCGGCAAAGCGCACTTCGAGCCGGGCTTTGATCCGCAGTTCAAGTTCCTGGAAAACTCGCGCCAGCGCGAAGGCAATCTTGGTCCGTGGCGCGGCTTCGACTATGCGATCCACGCCATGCACATCGCCAGCTTCGGCGGCCGTCCCGTGGGCCACTACGGCCGCTGGTTGCGCGAGCACAACAAGCAAGCCTTCGACAATTGGCCGCCGCTGCTCAATGCGAGTCCTGGCGGCGACACGGGCGCGCCGGAAACCTGCAATCACCGGATCGGTCGCGAATTTTACCATACCGACTGGCTGGCCGGCCTCGCGCTCGACTGGCTCGACACACTCGACGTCGGTGAAGACTGGATGCTGTGGCTGAGCTTTCCGGACCCGCACCATCCCTGGGATCCGCCGGTGAGCGAGCTTGGCCGCTGCGACTGGCGCGACTTGCCGTTGCCGGAAGGTCATCCGGGATCGCCCGAGGAGATCCGCAAGGTGCTCGCGCGCAAGCCGGCGCACTGGCTCGATTACTACGAAGGCAAGTTCATCAACGCGGAAGGCGGACCGCAGAATTTCCGGCCGCAGCAGCTCTCATCGGACAATATCCGCGAGATCAACGCCAAAGTTCACGTGATGAACGAGATGATCGACGATGCGGTCGGCAGGGTGATGGCGAAGATCAAGGCCCGCGGCTGGAACGACGACACCGACGTCGTGTTCACGACCGATCACGGCGAGCTGCAGGGCGACTTCGGGCTGGTCTACAAGGGACCGTTCCATGTCGATGCGCTGATGCGGCTGCCATTCATCTGGCGTCCTGCGCCGAATGCGAAGGTGAAGCCCGCTGTGGTCATCCAACCCGTCGAGCAGGTCGATCTGGCTTCGACGTTCTGTTCGATCGCGGGGATCGGTCCGGCGCCGTGGATGCAGGGCAAAGTCTTGCCGACGTCGGAAGATGGTTCGCGCCAGCGCGCGATCTGCGAGTGGGACAGCCAGTTTCCGGGCTACGGTTTCCACTTCCGCTCAATCTACCGCGATGGCCATGTACTAACGCGCTACGAGCCTTCGACGGCTGGCCAGCCGAACGGCCTTGAGACGCATTTCCCTGCCTATGCCGGGTTTGAAACCCATATCCGCTACGACGGCACGGAGGGCGAACTCTACGACCTCAGGAATGATCCGCATCAGTTCAACAATCTGTGGAACGACTCCAAGTGCAAAGGTTTAAAGACGGACCTCATTGCCGACCTCTATGACAATCTGCCGGAGGAACGCTCTCCCAGGCTCGAAGTGATGGCTCCCGCTTGATTTGCACACGCGATGAGTGACACCTTGGCGCAAACATAATCAGGGAGTGGGCAATGGCTTTGATCGTCTATGGCGGCAGTGTTTCGCCTTTCGTGCGCAAGGTGCGCGTCACGCTGGCCGAGAAGGGCGTCGAATACACGCTCGAGCAGGTCAATCCTTTCATGCCGCCGCCGGAATTTTTGGCGATCAGCCCGCTGAAGCGCATTCCGGTGCTGCGCGACACCGACAGGCCCGAGCCCAACACGCTGCCCGACTCCTCCATCATCTGCGACTATCTCGAACACAAATACCCCAAGCCCGCACTCTATCCTGCCGATGCGTTCGAACGCGCCAAAGCCCTGTGGTACGAGGAATATGCGGACTCCGCGCTGGCCTCGAACATCGGCGGAGGCTTGTTCTTCGAACGTGTCGTCAAGAAGATGATGCGCGGCCAGACCGACGAAGCGGTGTGCCAGAAGACCCTGACGGAAAAACTTCCGCCCTTGTTCGATCATCTCGAGCACGAAGTGGGCGGCAAGGACTTTCTGGTCGGGGGTGCGTTTTCGATCGCCGACATTTCGATCGGCACGATGTTCGTGAATTTCGAACATGCGGGCGAGACGATCGACGCCAAGCGCTGGCCGAAGCTCGCCGCTTATGTCGCACGCATCCACGCCAGGCCGTCGTTCAAGGCCGTGCTGGATGAAGAACGACCCTTCGTGCAGCGCTTCCGCGCTGCCTGAAGCTAGTCTTCGCCGGGTTTCTGGCGAGAGCGCCGGCTCGCCACGAACTGGTTGAGTATCTCGACCATGCCGGAGAAGGCGACCGCGAAGTAGAGATAGCCGCGCGGAATGTGGAAGTGCAGGGCGTCGGCGATCAGCGCCGTACCGATGAGCAGCAGGAAGCTCAGCGCCAGCATTTTCACGGTCGGATGGCGTTCGACGAAATCGCCGACCGGGGCGGAGGCGACGAGCATCACGATCATCGCGAGCACGACCGCTGCGATCATGATCGAGAGATGCTCCGCCATGCCGACGGCGGTCACGACCGAGTCGATCGAAAAGACGATGTCGAACATCGCGATCTGAATGACAGCGGCGAACAGCGTCGAATGGACATGGGCGCGAATGTCGTGTTCCGCCTCCGCCATGTCGTGGATTTCGCGCGTGCTCTTGGTGAGTAGGAAGATGCCGCCTGCTCCGAAAACGAGATCACGCCAAGAAAGATCGATGCCCCAGACCGTGATGACGGTCGCCTGGAGCGAGATGATGAAGGCGATGCTCGACAAAAACGCGATCCGCAGTCCCAGCGCCAGGACCAGGCCGATGCGCCGCGCCATCGCGCGCTGCTCGGGCGCCACTTTGTTGGCGACCAGCGCCAGGAAAATTATGTTGTCGATGCCAAGGACGATCTCCAGGACCGTCAGCGTGAACAGCGCGACCCAGGCATCGACGGAGAAGAAGAGGGCGTACATCGGCAGATCGAGGCTCAGAACCAGGCTGGAGCAAGATAGGGAAAGAAGTACAGCAATGTCTCGCGCGCCGCGAGTAGTCCGATGCCGGCGCCGATGAAAACGTCACTGAGAAAGTGGGCCGTGAGCAGCGCGCGGGTAATGCCGAGCCAAAGGGCGATCGCAAACCACAGGATGGCAAGGTGGGGCCAGACGCAGGACGCTATGACCGCCACGCACGTGATCGTCAGGGCGTGACCGGACGGAAAGGAATTGTAATCGAGCCTGAACTTGAACCAGACAAAGCCGTAGAGCCCCATTTCCATATCGTCGCGTGGCCGGCGGCGGCCGACGACAAGCTTCATACCGTGCAGGATGATGCTCCCCGCGGCGAGGCAGGCGACGAATGCGATTGCGCAGTTTGACGCAAGACGAAGATCAGGCCGCTCGCCCCAAATGGCCAAGGCCGCCTGGGCGGCAGCGATGGCGATGATGGCGGCGGCCAGCCAGTGCGCCGCCTTGGCCCAATGTGTTGTTCGCTCGAGGAATTGCTCGAACGCAGCGCTTTCATGGTCATAGAGTGCGTGCGCCACCCGCCGGTCGAAGGGCAGGCACGCGGCACCGATGACCAAGAGTAAAACGCCCGCCCAAAGCAGCATGGACGCTGCTTGCCGTGCCCCGGCCCGCCTGTCAATTCCGGTCCTTTTGTCGTCTGGCAGGCCGCCGATGGGCGCGGTACTGTCGCCGCCACTAGATATCAAAAAATGGAGGAAACGATGGATTTCGACTATTCGCCGCGTCAGCGGGAATGGATGAAGAAGGTGGGCGATTTCATGAACGCCCATGTCTACCCGGCCGAACCGGTTTACGCCAAGCAGATGGAAGAGGCGCGCGCCAAGGGCAATCCCTGGATCGTGGTGCCGGTCCTGGAAGAACTGAAGAAGAAAGCCAAGGCGCAGGGCCTGTGGAATTTCTTTCTCAATGAAAGCGACCATGGCGCCGGTCTGAGCAATCTCGAATATGCGCCGCTGGCCGAAATCATGGGACGCGTCGGGTTCGCGTCTGAAGTGTTCAACTGTTCCGCGCCCGACACCGGCAACATGGAAGTGCTGGAGCGCTACGGCAGCCCCTATCAGCAGGACAAGTGGCTTAAGCCGCTGCTCGCCGGCGAGATTCGCTCGGCGTTCCTCATGACGGAACCGGCTGTCGCCTCGTCCGACGCGGCCAACATCTCCACGCACATCGAACGCAAGGGCGATCACTACGTCATCAACGGCCGCAAATGGTGGTCGTCCGGCGTTGGCGATCCGCGCTGCAAGATCATGATCGTGATGGGCAAGACGAATCCCGAGGGCGGGCGCCACAGCGCGCAGTCGCAGATCTTCGTCGAGCGCGACACGCCCGGCGTGAAGGTCGTTCGCATGCTGCCCGTGTTCGGCTATGACGATGCGCCGCACGGTCACGGCGAAGTCCTGCTGGAAAACGTGAAAGTACCCGTCGAGAACATGATCCTCGGCGAAGGCCGCGGTTTCGAGATCGCCCAGGGCCGCCTCGGACCTGGCCGCATCCATCACTGCATGCGCACGATAGGCGTTGCGGAACGCGCGCTGGAGATCATGTGCAAGCGTCTGCTCACGCGCGAGGCGTTCGGCAAGAAGATCTACGAGCACTCGGTCTGGGAACAGCGCGTTGCCGAAGCGCGGATCAACATCGACATGTGCCGTCTGCTGACGCTCAAGGCAGCCGACATGATGGACAAGGTCGGCAACAAGGTCGCCCGCGCCGAGATCGCCGAGATCAAGGTTGCGGCGCCCCGCATGGCGCTTCAGGTGATCGACGACGCGATCCAGGCTTGGGGCGGCGGCGGCGTCACATCCGATCCGGGTCTGGCGAAGATGTATGCCAGCCAGCGCACATTGCGCCTGGCCGATGGTCCGGACGAAGTCCATTGCCGCACGATTGCGCGCCTGGAATTCAGCAAGCATGCGGAAATGCCCAAGCGCGTCGCCGCAGAATAGCGAGCGCTCAAGAGAATGGCGGCCGGGCGCGGTGAAAGTGTCCGGCCGCTTCTTTTAAGTCCTAGACGTCATCAGTCGACCGCACCGGCCCGCTTTGCATAGGCCCATGCGCGCTCGGCAAGCGGACGGACGGCGGCGGCGTTCTGCGCTGCGTTAGCGTTCGCCGCCGTGCCGTCGCGCACGCGCCCGACGATGCCCTGCAAAATGCCCGCGAGGCGGAAGAAGTTGTAGGCGGCGTAGTAGTCCATGTTCGGAGTTTCGGTCCGGCCGGTTCGCTTGCAGTACATCGCGACATACTGGTCCAACGTCGGAATGCCCATGGCTTCGTAGTCGATGCCCATGATCGAGCCGGCACTGGTTCCGCGACCGTCTTGCTGCCACTGCATCAGGTGATAGGTGAAGTCCGCGAGCGGATCGCCGATGGTTGAGAGTTCCCAGTCGATCACAGCCAGTACCTTCGGCTCCGTCGGATGCAGGATCATGTTGTCGAGACGGTAGTCGCCGTGCACGACCGACGGCTTGCCTTCGGCGGGCAGATGTTTCGGCAGCCAGTCGATCAGCTTGTTCATCTCGGAGATCGTCTCGGTTTCCGACATCTGGTACTGCTTGGTCCAACGCGCGATCTGGCGCGCGACATAGGCAGTGGGTTTGCCGAAATCTTCGAGCCCGATTTTCACATGGTCCAGATTGTGCAGCCGCGCGAGTGTTTCGTTCATCGCGTCGTAGGTGGCCCAGCGCTGTTTCTTGTCCATGCCGGGCAGCACGCCTTCCCACAAGACGCGGCCTTCGACGCAATCCATCACGTAGAACATTGTTCCTGTGATGCTTTCGTCCTCGCACAGGACATAGGGTTTGGCGACCGGGAATCCGGTTGGATAAAGCGCCGAGATTACCTTGAATTCACGGTCGACCGCGTGCGCGCTGGGCAGCAGCTTTCCAGGCGGCTTGCGGCGCATCACGTATTTGCGGTTCGGCGTAACGAGCTGATAGGTCGGGTTCGACTGACCGCCCTTGAACTGGCGCACTTCCAGCGGCGTCTGAAAGCCTTCGATACGGTCCGCGAGATAGGCCTCCAGCTTCTTGACGTCGAAGGCATGGGCAGCCGTGACTTCCTTCGTGCCAGAGAACGTTTCCTGACGGCTCGCGCCTGCCTGGCTCATCGCCATACTCCCGGTTCTAATTTCTTGTTGGAAGCATTTTTGGCCCGGCGCGCGGACGGGCACAAGCCTATTGCGCGCGTTCCCGGACGATGGCGCGCCAGCCTATGTCGCGCCTGCTGAAACTGCCTTCCCAATGGATGACGTCGACCGCTGCGTAGGCGCGAGATTGCGCCTCCAGGACCGACTTCCCGGTTGCGGTGACGTTCAGAACCCTGCCGCCGACGGCCACGATGCGACCATCTCGCCTCTCGGTACCAGCGTGGAAGACCTGGACGCCCGGGAGCCTCGCTGCCTCCTCGAGGCCGTGAATGACGTGGCCTTTTTGGTAGCTGCCGGGATACCCCTTGGAGGCCATCACAACTGTCAGCGCAACGTCGTCGCTCCACTCCAGACTGGTATCACCGATGCGGCCGTCACGGGCCGCAAGCAGCGCGGCGAGCAGATCGCTCTTCAAGCGCACCATCATGACCTGGGTTTCCGGGTCGCCGAAACGGCAATTGTACTCGACAAGCTTGGGCCCGTTCTTTGTGAACATAAGACCCAGATACAACACGCCCATGTAAGCGATGCCCTTGGCGTTCATCGCCGCAACAGTAGGCTTGATGAAGCGCTCCATGGCGATGGCTTCCATTTCCGGGTTCAGCACCGGCGCGGGGGAATAGGCACCCATGCCGCCCGTGTTCGGTCCGTCGTCGCCATCGAAGACACGCTTGTGGTCCTGTGCTCCGGTGAGCGGAATTGCCATCGTGCCGTCGCTCAAAGCAAAGAAGCTGCCTTCTTCGCCGTCCATGAATTCCTCAACAACCACTTCGCGGCTGCTCTCGCCAAACCCACCATCGAACATGAAGTCGATCGCCTGGTGCGCGTCCGCCTTCGTTTCGGCGACGATAACACCTTTGCCCGCCGTGAGACCGTCCGGCTTGATGACAACGGGCAAACCCAGCGCGTCCGCGAATTCCTTAGCCGGCGCCGGCTCGTGAAAGCGCCGATAGGCCGCCGTGGGAATGCCGGCCTCGCTGCACAGGTCCTTCACGAAGCCCTTCGAGCCTTCGAGGATTGCCGCGGCCTTGCTCGGACCGCTTGCCCGAATGCCGGCGTCTTCGAAGTGGTCCCATAGTCCGGCGACGAGCTGCGCGTCCGCGGCGATGACGGCGAAATCAATGCGCTTGTCTTTGGCAAAATTGACGAGGCCGGCGAAATCCGTCGCGGCAATTGGCACGCATTCGGCTACGGCCTCGATGCCCGCGTTGCCAGGCGCACAATAAAGTTTTGTCAGAAGCGGGCTGGCGCTGAGCTTCCACGCCAGGGCGTGTTCGCGTCCTCCGGAACCAACAACAAGAACCTTCATGGCCAAAACCCCTGACCCTGGATGGTCAAATTCCAGACTCGTTTTCCGCCAGTTCCTATATCATTGGAATCATGTCCGAAGCCCGCGCCAATTTGCCCGAGTTTTCCGTCAGCGAAGTCTCGGCGGCGCTCAAACGCACGATCGAGGACGCATTCGGCTTCGTCCGCGTGCGGGGCGAAGTCAGCAAAGTGACCTTCCAGTCGTCGGGGCACGTCTATTTCGACCTGAAGGACGACAAAGCTGTTCTGAACGCTGTCTGCTGGCGTGGTACAGCGCAGCGACTGAAGGTTAAGCCCCAGCAAGGTCTGGAAGTGGTCTGCACCGGCCGCATATCGACGTATCCTGGATCATCCCGATATCAGATCATTGTCGAGCAGGTCGAATTGGCCGGCGTTGGCGCTCTCATGGCCATGCTTGAGGAGCGCAAGAAAAAGCTCGCTGCTGAAGGCCTGTTCGATCCGGCGCACAAGAAGAAACTCCCGTTCCTGCCCAACGTGATTGGCGTGATTACCTCGCCGACCGGGGCCGTCATTCGCGATATCATGCACCGGCTCGACGCGCGTTTTCCGCGCCGCGTTTTGCTCTGGCCCGTGGCGGTGCAGGGTGAGCGCGCGGCCGCCGAAGTCGCGGCCGCAATACGCGGCTTCAATGCGATGGCTGCAGGTGGTGCGCTGCCGAGGCCGGACCTCCTGATCGTCGCGCGCGGCGGAGGCTCAATTGAAGACTTGATGGCCTTCAACGAAGAGGCTGTGGTTCACGCGGTCTTCGAGAGCCGGATTCCGCTCATTTCGGCCGTCGGTCACGAGACCGACACGACGCTGATCGATTTCGCCTCCGACATGCGCGCGCCGACGCCGACTGCGGCGGCAGAACTTGCCGTTCCGGTGCGCGCAGAGCTGCTAGCCCAGGCGATCGACTTTGACCGGCGCCTGTTGCGCAATTTCACATCGCGCATGGACGAGCGCCGTCGCCATCTTGCCCAGACTGCGCGAGTTCTGCCCCGCGCTGAGCAATTGTTTTCTGCGCCACGGCAAAGGCTCGATTTTGCGGGTGAGCGTCTGGCAACAGCTCTGCGGGCCAATTTGCAGGAACACAGACGACGACTGGTCGAGACCGGGGCAGTTCTGCGGCCGAACCGCATCGCTCGGCAATTCGCCCTCGGCGCAGAACGGCTCGACATACTTGGGCAACGTCTGGCCCGCGCCCAGCGCGGGCGATTGGTCGAAAACCGAAAGCAACTGGACGCGCTTGGCCGGGTGATGGACAGCGTTTCGTACCGCTCCGTGCTTGAACGCGGATTTGTGCTGGTGCGCAGTGAAGACGGCTCGGTCAGGCGCCGCGCCGAAACCGTTGTTTCCGGCGAGCATTTGTCGCTCGCATTTGCCGACGGGATACGGTCGGCCGTGGCGGACGGTCCCGCTGCGCCAAAATCCAAATCGCGTCCGAAGGGAACCGGCGGCGGACAAGAAAGTTTGTTTTAACGGGTCTCTTGGATAAACTGGCGTCATGAACAAGATGGAACGCGACCTGCGGCCCGAAGGGCTGGCCGAACTTGAATATCTCGATGGCGAGTATCGCGTCGTGAAGGCCGGCTCATTCGTGATCTGCGCCGTGACCGGCGTGCACGTGCCGGTCGATGCGCTGCGGTATTGGAGCGTCGATCTCCAGGAGGCCTACGCCAATCCTGCGGCTGCCCTGAAGCGCATGCAGGAAACCGGTAAAACGCCAAAATGATTTCGCGCCGCGCGCTGTTGGCGAGTGGGGGCGCATTCACTGTCATGGCTTTTTCCGCGCGCGCAACATCGTCGCGGGTTACTCTCAGCGGCACCATGGAGCAGGGCAGTCTGATCGTCGGGCGCACGGAGCCGCGGGCGAGAGTGCTGTTCGACGGCGATCCTCTGCACGTCTCTCCCGAAGGTTTGTTTGCGTGCGGGCTCGAGTGGAATCGCACTGAGGCCGCGCACATCTCTGTTCAATTTGCGGACGGAACGAGTGAATCGCACGAAATCGCGCCGGTCGTACGGACCTACAACGTTCAACACGTGAACGGCTTGCCGCCGAACACGGTCACGCCGCCAGCCGATGTCCTGGAACGGATACATCGGGAAGCCGAGATGATTGGCGATGCGCGTCGCAAGGACAGCGATGCGGTTTGGTTCGCCGAGCCGTTCGACTGGCCCGCGCCGGGCATCATGAGCGGCGTCTTCGGCAGTCAGCGCATCGACAATGGACAACCGATGTCGCCGCATATGGGCGTCGACATGGCCAATATCGAAGGCACGCCGATCCATGCGCCGGCCAATGCGACCGTGTCGATTTCGGACGCCTACTATCTCGATGGTGGTTTCACGCTCCTAGATCACGGCCATGGCGTCTCGACCAGTTACCTGCATCAAAGCAAACGGCTGGTGAAGCCGGGTGACGTCATACTTAGGGGACAGGTGATCGGGTTGATCGGAATGACCGGCCGCGCCACCGGTCCCCATCTGCACTGGGCCATGAACTGGTTTCAGGTCAAACTCGACCCTTCGCGCTCGACGCGCACGCCCGTTCCGCCCAGATTATGAGTATTGCGCCGGTTGGTCATATAATCTTTTTCGGTCGGCCATCGGCGATGAACCCAGAGCCACTGTGACGGCTCAACGCGGATCATGCGCTCGACTTCCGCATTGATGCGGATGGTGAGCGCCAGGATGTCTGCTTCATGGTCGCCGGATGGCTGAAATGCCAGGGGCGGATGGTATTGCATGTGAAATCGTGCGCCTCCTGTCCGTCGCAGAGAGATCGGCATCAGCGTCGCATTCAGTCTGAGCGCCAGCGCAGCTGGTGCAGGCGTCGTCATTGCTTCACGTCCGAAGAACGGCGCTGACAGGCCTTCATTGGTTTTCTGGTCCACGAGCATGTAGATCGGCATGTTCCGGCGAAGGAACGTGAACATGCGCTTTACGCCTTGCGAACCCTTGGCTATCAGCTCTTTGGAGCCACATTTCGCGCGCTGCTTGGCGATCCAGTCGTCGACGAACGGATTGTTCGGCGGGCGATAAACTGTTCCGCCAGGAAATCCCGCCTGGAAGGACCCGATCGCCATCATTTCCCAATTTGCGATGTGGCCCGAAAAGAAAATCATCGGCTTGCCCGATGCGATGGCCGCGGCAGGAAGTTCCGCACCCGAGACGGTAATGCGCGGCTCGGGACCTGCGATCGATATCTTGTCGAGGTTGGGGTATTCGCCAACGGTGCGGCCAAGATTGTCGCACATCGCAACGACCATGGCCTCGATCTCGGCGGCGGACTTCTGCGGAAATGCGAGCTTGAGATTCTCGCGCGCCCGGTTCGCCGGGGGCAGGCGATAATAGATATTCCGACCGATAAACCCGCCCAGAGCCGAGCCGAGATCGAGTCCAAGCAGTCGGAAGAGCCACATGAGCGTGAAAAAGCCCACGGCCTCAGCGCGATAACGCAGCCTGCTCGCCAGCGGCATTTTGGCCAGGACATTTGCACTCATGATGGCTGGGGCGGTAGCCCACGCATGACAAGCCTGTCAAGCAAACGGTCCAGCAGCGCACGGTCGTCGAACACGGCTCGCACTCTCACGACGTCGATGCCTTCCCGCTCGGCTTGCGTGAGCCGCATATAGTCCTTCTCGGTGGTTACCAGCGTCGCATTCTCGGCGCGCGCTCTCGCCTTCAGGCGCGCGATTTCGGATTGCGTGTAGATGTGGTGATCTCCGTAGGGCCGCGCTTCGACGATTTGGGCGCCGAGTGCCGCTAGCGATCCGAAAAATTTTGCTGGCCGGCCGATGCCTGCGAAGGCGACAGCGCGCTTGCCCGACCAGCTCTTGTCGCATGTCGGAGCAAGCCGTGCGTGTATCGTCGGAATGGAAATTTCTGCCAATCCGTGCGGATTTCCATCTCCGTTTATGATGATTGCGTCTGCGCGCGCGAGACCTTGGCTCACTGTTTCTCGCAGCGGTCCGGCCGGCAGAACCCTATTGTTGCCAAAACCCGCTTCGGCGTCGACGACCACGATCGAGAGATGTTTGGCGAGCGAGAAATTCTGGTGGCCGTCGTCCATGACAATGCAGTCATAGGCATGTTCGTCCGCCAACCTGGCGCCCGCAGCGCGATCGCGCGAGACAATGACCGGAGCAACGGTTGCAAGCAGCAAGGGCTCATCGCCGACATGGATTGCCCGATCGTCGACACTCACAAAGGCCGGCCCGCGAACGCGCCCGCCATATCCGCGCGTGAGGAAAACGGTGCGCCGCCCACGCGCAATCAGCAATCGAGCGATCTCCATCGCGATCGGAGTTTTTCCTGTGCCGCCGACAGTTAGATTTCCTACGCACACCACGCTCGCGGAGGAGCGATACGGTTCGGTGTGAGCAGCGCGATATGCCACGCTGGCCGCATAAGCCTGCCCCAGTGGTGACAGAAGCGCTAAGGCAAGTCGCGAGGCAAGGTCGTGACCGGTCCAAATGTCAGGTTGACGCATGGCGAGCCAGCAAAGCATTTACTGCGTCATAAGTCTTGTCGACAGCACCACCAAGCGCAGCAGCGCCGCGGGCCGCCGAATCCCCAAGTTCCCTGGCGCGAACCGGATCAGCGAGGAGGCGTTCCACTGTCGAGGCGATTTCGCTGCTGGATCTTACCAGGCCCATTTTCTGCGCCGCGAAAACCGCTTCGTAGGCAGACGCTGAATTGAATGTATGCGGTCCCGCCAGCACAGCGCAGTGCAGCCGGGCCGGCTCCAATGGATTGTGACCGCCCTGCGGAACAAGCGTTCCGCCGACAAACGCAAATGGCACAAGGCGGTAAAAAAGGCCCAGCTCGCCAATCGTATCGGCGATATAAACCGCTGTATCCTTGTTGAGCGCACCTCCTTGCGAGCGGCGCTGCCAGGTGCGTGTGGCGCAAAGTTCGGCGATTTCGGAGCCGCGGGCAGGGTGCCGCGGAACGATGATTGTCAGAAGATCGGGGTGACGGGTTCGGAGCGCGTCTTGCGCCGGAAGGATGGTTTCGTCCTCTCCTGCGTGTGTCTGCGCAGCCAGAAGAATGGGCCGGCTGCCAATGGCCTCTTTGAGCTCCGCCAGTTTGGTTTCATCGAATGGCAGCGGCGGAGCGTCTTCCTTGAGGCTGCCGATGACGCGAACGTCCGGTGCGCCAAGCTTTCGAAATCGGTCGGCAATCTCTTCATCCTGGGCGAGGCAGACATCGAATGATGCGAGGACGGTCGCGGCCGTCTTGCGCGCCCAGCGCCAGCTCTCGAACGAGCGCTGCGACATGCGCGCATTGACGAGCGCCAGACGCGTCCCGGCGGCTTTCGCGCCGAGGATCAGGTTCGGCCACAAATCTGAATCTACGAACAGCCCCACATCCGGGTGCCAATGCGCAAGGAACCGCGCCGAGGCGGAAGGGGTGTCAATTGGCACGAATTGATGAACCGCGCTTTTGGGCAGGCGCGTGTGCATAAGTTCTGCAGATGTGACCGTGCCGCTGGTGACCAGGACGTTTATTCCACTGGTGACGAACTTTTCGATCAAGGGAAGCGCCGCCAGACACTCGCCGTTGCTGGCACCATGAACCCAGACAAGCTTGCCGTAGGGACGGATAGCATCGGTGATGCCCAGCCGCTCTGACGCACGATCGCGATCTTCCTTGCCACGCTTGCGGCGTCGGCGCAGCAGCGCAGGCGCCAACGGCGAAAGCAGCGTGGTGGCCATGCGATAGGCTCGAATGCCGAACGGCGTGTTGGCCATCAGACAGGCTCCGGCACGTCGCTGAAATTGTGCTGATAGAGGCGGGCGTAAATTCCGCCGCGCGCCAACAATTCTGGATGCGTTCCTGACTCTACGATTCTGCCCTGGTCCAGAACGTAAATTGCGTTCGCGTCCAAGACGGTCGACAATCGGTGCGCAATGACGATCGTCGTTCTATCCTTCATCAGACGCGTCAGCCCCTCCTGCACGTGGCGCTCGCTCTCCGTGTCCAGTGCCGACGTTGCTTCGTCCAGCAATAGTATCGGCGAGTTGCGCAACATTGCGCGCGCGATTGCAATTCGTTGGCGCTGGCCGCCCGAAAGCTTCAGGCCGCCTTCTCCGACGCGCGTGTCGTAGCCCTCGGGGAGCTGGCGAATGAATTCATCGGCTGCCGCGTTTTTCGCCGCCGTCTCAATAGCGGAGCGTTGAGCCGTCAGATCGCCGAGCGCAATATTTTCGGCTACCGTCTCGTCGAACAGGATCGCGTCTTGGGTAACAAGCGCAAGCGTTCGGCGCAGCGACTCCAAAGTCACGTCGCGAATGTCCTGGCCATCAATGCTGATTTTTCCGCCATCGACGTCATAGAAGCGTAACAACAGGTTGAAGAGCGTGCTCTTACCAGCGCCCGATGGACCGACAAGCGCGATCTTCGATCCAGGCTCGATCGAAAGTGACACCCCGTTAATCGACGGATCGTTTCCGTGATACGCAAACCGGACATTCTCAAAGTTGATTGAACCACCCAGCGGCGCCGGCTTCACCGACAGCACGACCGCGTTCTGCGCATCAATGATTTCCGGCTTGGCATCGATGACGGAAAATACGCGATTGGACGCGGCGACGCCGCTGGACACGTATGGCCATAGCTGGCTGAGATTGCGTACGGGCTGCTGCGCCAGAAGAAGGGCCGCCAGAAACGCGGAAAAGTTATTCAGGCCCAGACTACCCTGCTGCGTCTGAAATCCTGCATAGAAGAGCGTCGCAGCCATCACGATCCCGATGAAAATGTCCGTTGTCGGCACGGCTGCGGCGCGCCGGCGAACGACTTTGATCAACGTCCCCAAACGAACGGCGAGTCTTTGATGTGCCCGCTCCGATACGTGCTTTTCAAGACTGTAGGCCTTGACTATGCGCCTGCCGTCGAGAGCTTCCGACAACGACGTAGCCAAGTCGCCGGTCTGCTCCATGCCCCGGGTTGACGCGCGGCGGACCGAGCTGCCAATTCGCTCCATCGCCCAGGCGACCGGTGGAAGAACGAGCACTGCGATCAGCGTCAGCTGCCAATCCTCATAGAACATGACGGCCGCAAACGCCACGAGTTGCGTCGTTTCCAAGCCAATGGCCGCGACGCCCCGCGTGATCGCATCGCGCATCTGCGTCGCGTCATAAAGCATCGTCGACACAAATTGGCTTGAGTGCACCGCGTTCAACGAAGCAAGATCGCGGCGAATGAGTCGATCGAACATGTCGCGCTGCGCCGATGTAATGACGCGTTCGCCGATCGAGTCGATCAGAGTCTGCTGTCCGTACCAGCTCACCGCCCGGGTCAGCATAGTGACCATCAGCATGAGCGGAACGATCGCCAGCATCTCGGGCCGCTTTTCAAGGAAAAGGTGCTTTATCGCGTAATCGACAATAAGAGGAAGCAGTCCGCTGGCGCCGGATGTCACCAGCATGCAGGCAATCGCCGAGGCCAACAGTATCCACTGCTCACGGACATAGTCGCGAAAAAGGCGCACGATGACGGAGAGATTTCCGGCGTCAAATGCGGTCTTGGCATCGCCTTTGGGCGCCAGTGAGAGGGTGCGGTCAGGCGCGTTGGAATTCATCGCATTCGTCATGGACGCGCGCCATAGCACGCCATGACAGGCTCGCGCGAGTGGTGGTGCAAGGGCGCGGCCACTAGCTGTTGGCGTCCGGTTCGATCAGCCGGTGGATATGCACCACGAAGTAGCGCATCTGCGCATTGTCGACGGTTGCCTGCGCTTTGCCGCGCCATGCAGCCAACGCGGTTGCGTAGTTCGGATACATCCCGACCAGATCCAGTTTGTGCAGATCCTTGAACGTTATGTCGTCCGGCGAGATGAGTTCGCCGCCGAACACCAGATGCAGCAGCTGTTCCGGTTTGCGCTCTGTCATGTCGTCCCCTATGTGCGCGACAAGTTCAAATGACTGACACGCGCCATGAGTTGCGCGTGCAGCATCGGACCCGCTGCAACGACCGAAGGCTGCAGCGTCGACTCACGATTGTACCGCAGCTTGGCGCCGCTGTGTGTGGTCACGACAC
>Ga0265325_10000227_pt1 | contig 39858 bp, 38 predicted proteins | sample 41420metaG_FD_202090 | JGI IMG/M metagenome (GOLD analysis project Ga0265325, IMG submission 202090) | Rhizosphere microbial communities from Carex aquatilis grown in University of Washington, Seatle, WA, United States - 4-14-20 metaG | ecosystem: Host-associated > Plants > Roots > Rhizosphere...
CGCTTCAGCTGGCCGCTCTCACCGCGGCGCTCCTCGCCGGCTTCGAGCTCGTCCTGACGTACTGGCTCTACACGTACATCCCCTGGTTCTTCCCGTTCGCCGCGATCGCCGTGCTGGCCCCGCTCGCAGCCGTCCCCGTCCCCGTCCACGCCGATGAACCGCATCTCGAGCCGACTCAGCTCATTCCTGCCGCCGGCTGACCTGCGCCGGCCCGCGCTGCTCGGCGCCGGCCTGCTCGTCGCCTCGTGGGCGTTCATCTCGTTCACGCCGGTCTTCAGCACGTGGCTGTTCGGCGACGCGCGCTACTACGAGAGCTGGGGCGGCTGGATCGCCGGGCACCAGGTGCCGTACCGCGACTTCAACATCGAGTACCCGCCCGGCGCTCTGCCGACGTTCGTCGCGCCCGTGTACCTGCGCAAGCTCTTCTTCTACCACGGCCGATATTTCTTCTGGCTGCGCTTCGAGATCCTCGTGTTCTCGCTGGTCGCGCTCGCCGTCATGGTGCTCGTGCTCAAGCGCCTCGGCGTCTCGCGCCGCCGCGCGTACGCGGTCTGCATCACGGCGGGCGTCGCGCCGGCGGTGCTCGGCCCGATCTCGTACTTCCACTTCGACTACTTCCCCGCGGTGTTCGCCGTCGCCGCGGTCGCCGCGCTTCTCTACGAGCGCGGCGTCCTCGCTTGTGCGCTTGCCGCCGCAGGCGCCACGGTCAAGGTGTACCCGGTGCTCCTGATCCCGCTGGCGCTCATCGAGCTGTGGCGCCGCGGCGGGGCGCGAGCGGTGGCGAAGGGCGTCGGTGCTGCGGCGGCCGTGCTCGCGGCGGTGCTCGGCCCCTTTGCGATCGTCGCGCCGCACGGCCTGACGTGGGCCCTCCACGTCGAGACTGCACGGGCGCTCGAGGTCGAGAGCGTCGGCGCGAGCTTCTTCGCCTTCGCACACGCCCTCTTCGGCGTGCACTTGCACATCGTGCTCACGAGCGGCGGCTCGCACGGCATCGCCGGCCCCGGGGCACGGACCGTCTCTGCGCTTCTCGCAGTCGCAATGGTCGCAGCGCTTGCCGCCGCGTACGTGCGCTACTTCCTGCGTGCGCGCGGGCCCGAGGACCTGGTCGCCGCCGCAGCAGCCGTTGTCGTCGTCTACATCGTGTTCTCGAAGGTGTTCTCGCCGCAGTACCTCGTCTGGCTCATTCCGCTCGTGTTGCTGATCGGCGGCCGCCGCGGGCTGCGGGCGTCGGCGCTCTTGATCGTCATCCTCGCCGTGACGCAGATCTTCGAGCCCTACAACTACGTCCACTACTTCCGCATGTCGACGCCGTGGGTCGCCTACGTCGTCTTCTTTCGGAACCTGCTCGTGGTCGGCCTGCTCGGCCTGCTCGTCTGGCCTCGGCCGCTAGAGCAGCACGCGCAGCAGCTCGATCCCGCTCGCACGACCGGTTTCGGCTGAGCAGTCGACGACGACGCCCTCGATCCGAACGCCGCCCTCCGCCGGCGCGAACCGGACCGGTTGTCGCGTACGCATGCGCCGGATCGCGAGCTCTGCGCGCACGCCGATCACGGAGTCGTGCGGTCCGGTCATGCCCGCGTCGGTGATCGCCGCCGTGCCGCCCGGAAGCACGCGCGCGTCGTTCGTCTGCACGTGCGTGTGCGTGCCGATCACCGCGGTCACGCGGCCGTCGAGCCAGGTCGAGATCGCCACCTTCTCGCTCGTCGCCTCGGCGTGGAAGTCGAGTACGACGACCGGCGTCTGCGCGCGTGCCTCGGCCACGAGCGCGTCGACCATCTCCCACGGCGAGACGGGCGTGTCGAGGAAGAGCGAGCCGAGCAGGTTGATCACCGCGACCCGGACGCCGTTGCGGGCCGAGACGACGGTGAGGCCGCGCCCGGGCGTGAGCGCGCCCTGGTTCGCGGGTCGGATCACGCGCTCGCTCGTGGCGAGATACTCGCCGATCCCGTCGCGCCGGTACGTGTGGTTGCCGAGCGTGACCACGTCTGCCCCGGAACGCAGCAGCGTGTCTGCGAGCTTCGGTGTGATCCCCGCACCGTCGGCGATGTTCTCGCCGTTGACGATGCACAGGTCGACGTCGAGCTCGTTTCGCAGTGACGGCAGGCGTTCCTCTACGGCGCGCCGTCCTGCAACGCCGAAGACGTCGGCGAGGAAAAGGAGCTTCAGCTGAGGACCAGCGCGGACGCCGGCCGGATCTCGACCGAGACGTGGTTGCCTGCGTCGTTCGTGTACCGCGCGAGCGCCTGCCGCTCGATGCGGGCCAGATCGGCGACGACGCCGACCTTCGTCGCGCCGCTGACGACGTCGGCGCCGACACTGAGCTGCGGGTCGGCACGGAGTTGCGTCAGCGAGACGACGAGCGACGGCGAGTTCTGCGGCTGAATGTCGATGCGCTCGCCGTACTCGTGTCCGGCGACGACATACGGCGAGATGCCGACGACGGTGCCGTCGACCGGCGAGTAGACGTCAGTTCCCGGTGCAGCGCCGACGTCGAGCGCCGAGGTCGCGCCGCTGTCGAGCTGGTACCAGACGGGATGCCCGCCGCCGCCGCCGAAGACCGCATGGAAGACGCGCTGTACGAGCCCCTGATTGCCCTGCCGGCCGACCGGCGCGAGCGCGAGCGCGCCGTCGCTCGCCGAGTGGTAGCCGATCGCCGTGAAATAAGTCTGCGGAATCGGCATCTGCAGCCGGATCGCGCCGCGCATCGCGACGATCTGCGGATACGGCCGCGTCTGTGCCGTTGCCGTGACGTTCACCACGGCGAGCTGTCGCAGCTGCTGCGACTTGCCGCCGCCGAACGCGGTCAGCAGCAGAGCGATCACGAGCACGATCGCGAGAAGTGCGAGGAGCGCGAACCGCCGGGCACGGCGCGCTGCGCGCACCTCCCGACGCTCGACTCGCCGCCTCCGTGTGGGGCGTGAGGACGGCATGTCCATTGCCAACCTATCGAACGGGCCGGAGTCGTTCAACCGTATAACCGCCCCTGTTCGTGACATCCGTTGCACGGTCGCCACATCGGGTTCGATCCAGAGGTCGCGACGGTCGAGCGCGAGACCGCCGTCCTCGGAGAAGCTCCAATCCCAGGCGTCGTCCCGGATCCGCCTGGCCTGGGCGATACGATCGCTCGCATGCCGCGCCCCCGCGTCGCGACGAGGATCGAGATCCCGCGCTGGGTGCAGCTCGTGGGGCTGCCCCTGCTGCTCGTGTTCCTGTGGGTCGTGGCGGGAGCGGTGCGTCACGTGGTCTTCCTCTTCCTCGTGGCGCTGCTCATCGCCCTCCTCCTCAACCCGCTCGTCCGCGGACTGGGACGGGTCTGGATCCCGCGCGGGCTCGCGGTCGGAGTCGTGTACGTGGTGTTCGCGGCTGTCGTCGCACTCGCAGTTCTCGCTCTTGCAACCGTGGTGGTGCAGCAGACCCGCAACGCCACTCACCGGGTGGACAACTACTTTACGACCGCCTCCGGACGCCTCCACCAGACGGGCGCAGAGCACGACCTCAAGAGTCTTCAGCTCTGGCTCGACGCGCACCACCTGCGCCGCATCCGGGTCGAGAAGCAGGGCACGAAGTTCCTCACCTCGATCGGGACGAAGGACGTCGAGAAATACACGACGAAGGCACTCAACTGGGCCGAGGGAGCAGGGCTCGCCGTCGTCACGCTGCTCTTCAACGCGGTGCTCGTCGTCGTCGTGTCGATCTACATGCTCCTCGACATGCAACGACTTGCGTCGGCGATCGACCGGCGCTTTCCACCGCAACCGGGGGGCGCGCCGCTCGTGCAGCGCATGGAGCAGGCGCTGGCGAGCTACGTGAAGGGCCAGGCGCTGCTCTCGCTCATCATCGGCGCGAGCTCCGGCTTCGGCCTCTGGATCCTGGGTGCTGTCGGCGCGCTTCCGCACGGCGGCAAGTACGCGCTCGTGTTCGGAACCTGGGCCGGCATCACCGAGCTGATTCCGTACGTGGGACCGTGGCTCGGCGCGACGCCGCCGGTGTTGTTCGCGCTCGTGACGCATCCCGTCTCGGCGCTGTGGGTCGCACTCATGTTCCTCGGCATCCAGCAGCTCGAAGGGCACGTCATCGTGCCGAAGGTGATGGGCCACTCGCTGCGGCTGCACCCGCTGCTCGTCATCTTCGGCCTGCTCGCGGGCGGCGAGATCTACGGCTTCCCCGGAATCCTCGTCGCGCTCCCGCTGCTCGCCGCCGCGCGCGCCGTGTGGGAGTTCTTCTCGGAGCGGCTCGAGCTCGAGGAGTGGAACGGGGGCGCGGGCGTCGAGACGGTGGGGGTCGAGGTCGGCTCGCTGCCGCCGGAGCCTCCGGCCGCGGCGACGCCGTGACCGGGCCGCTCGTGCGCGCGCTCCGCGTGGCCCGGCACTACGGCGACGTGGTCGCGCTTGCGCCGACCGACTTCGAGCTGCTGCCGGGCGAGACGGTTGCGCTCGTCGGCCCGAACGGCGCGGGCAAGTCGACCTTGCTCTCGATCCTCGCGGGTGCGCTCCAGCCGAGCGAAGGCTCGGTGGAGGTGCATGCCCGGGTGGGCTGGGTGCCCCAGCGGCCCGCGCACTACGCGCGCCTGTCCGCGCGCGAGAACCTCGAGCTGTTCGCGCAGCTCGAGGGAGTGCGCGACTCGCATGCGGCGGCGCAGCGCCTGCTCGAGCGCTTCTCGCTGCCGTTCGAGGCGCGACCGTCGGGCGAGCTATCGGTCGGCAACCGGCAGCGCCTGAACGTCGCGCTCTCGCTGCTCGGCGAGCCGCGCGTGCTGCTGCTCGACGAGCCGACTGCGTCGCTCGATCCCGGCCAGCGCAAGCGCGTCTGGGACGTCGTCGGCGCGCTGCACGGCGAGGGCGGCGCGGTGTGCTTCGCGACGCAGAACGTGGAGGAGATCGGCGAGCACGCCGACCGCGTCGTCGTGATGCAGGACGGCCACGTCGTGTTCGCGGGCCCGGCGTCGGAGTTCGAGGTCGAGGGCGTGTTCGGGTGAGCGCCGTCCTGCTGTTGCTGCGGAAGGACCTGCGCGTGCTGCGGCGCTCGCCGCTGCTGCTCGGCGCGCTCCTCGCCTATCCGATCGTGATCGCGCTGCTCGTCGGGCTCGTCGCCGGCTACGCGAGCGCCAAGCCGCGGGTCGCGTTCGTCGACCGGGACCATCTGCCGGCGGTCGTCGCCGTCGGCGGCCACCGCTTCCACCTCAAGACCGTGATCGACCAGGTGGCGCAGCAGGTGACGCTCGTCCGGCTGGGCCCGAAGGAGGCGGCTCGCGAGCTCGCCGACGGAAAGGTGGTCGCCACGATCACCGTTCCGCCCGGCTTTTTGAGCAACCTCGTGACGACCGTGCGGAGCCCGAGCCTCGTCCTGCGCACCGGCAGCGGCGGCCTCACGCCGCGGGTCGTGCAGCAGATGCAGGCGCTCGTCTACCAGCTGAACCAGAAGCTGCAGGCGGGGTACATCTCGGCGAACCTCGTGTTCGTCCGCCTCATCCTCCACGGCGGGAAGGGGAGCTTCCTAGGCAGCCACTTCGACCTGCTCGGCCTCGACGGCACGCAGAAGGAGCTGGCCGCGCTGCCGCCGAGCAAGCGCGTCGCCACCATCCAGCACTTCATCAAGGTGGCGCGGGTCGGCCTCGCCCAGACCGGCACTGCGCTGCGCGCGACGGCGAACCCGATCACGCTCAGGCAGCCGAAGACGCACGGGCGCACGTGGGTGCTCTCGGCCCAGGTGCAGTCGTACGGGATCGCGCTCACCGTGACGTTCCTCGCGCTCATGCTCGCGGCGGGCGCTGCGGCGGCGGAGAAGGACGAGGGCACGATCGGACGCCTGCGCCGCGGACTCGTCTCGTTCGGGCAGCTCGTGTGGGCGAAGACGGCGCTGGCCGCGCTCGTCGGGCTCGTGCTCGGAGCGGCGATCGCGGTCGTGTTCGGGATCGTCGTCGAGATCGGCGGCGTCACCGGCGGCGAGCCGTGGGCACGGCTGCCGCTGCTGCTCGTCGGCGTCGCGCTCGCGGGCGGCGTCGTCGGCGCCGGCGGAACCCTGCTCGGCGCGGTCGCGCGCGAGGCCCGGACGGCGTCCCTGCTCGCGGTGCTCGTCGTGCTGCCCGTCGTCTTCCTCGGCCTCGTGCCGCGCGGCGCGCTCGGCTTCGCGTACTGGCTGAGCCTCTTCCTGCCGTTTGCCCACGCAGCCCGCTGGTTCGACGGGGCTCTGTACAACGCGAGCCCGTGGCATACGGTCGGGATCGAGACCGCGTGGCTCCTTGGTCTCGGGGTCGCGTACGGATTGTTGGCACGCGTGGCAATGCGCCGCCTCGCGGCGTAGACGGCTGCGACCTGGTCGCTTCGCGACCAGGTCGCGGAGGTTCGTCACGGCGTTACTCTTCAAAGCGTGTCTGGCTATCCGGAGATTCGCCTTCGCCGGTTCAGGAGAACTGCGCCCCTGCGCGGCCTCGTGCGCGAGACGCGCCTCTCGCTCGACCAGTTCGTGATGCCGCTGTTCGTCGCGCCGGAGCCGCTGCGTCACGACCTGCTGCCGGCGATGGGGCGGTTCACGGTCGAGGGCGTCGTCCGCGAGGCCGAGGAGCTCGTCCGCGCCGGTGTCCAGGCGGTGATCCTGTTCGGCATCCCGGCCGAGAAGGACGAGCAGGCGACCGGCGCCTGGGAGGACGACGGCATCGTGCAGCAGGCACTGCGTGCGCTGCGGCCGCGCTTCCCCGAGCTCGTGCTGCTCACCGACGTCTGCCTCTGCGAGTACACGTCGCACGGGCACTGCGGCGTGATCGTCGACGGCGAGGTCGCGAACGACGCGTCGCTCGAGCTGCTCGCGCGCACAGCGGTGTCGCACGTTGACGCGGGCGCCGACGTCGTCGCGCCGAGCGACATGATGGACGGCCGAGTCGCCGCGATCCGCGAGGCGCTCGACGACCGCGGCTACGAGTCGACGCCGATCCTCGCCTACTCGGCGAAGTACGCGTCCGCGTTCTACGGCCCGTTCCGCGAGGCGGCCGACTCGACGCCCGCGTTCGGCGACCGGCGCGGCTACCAGATGGATCCGGCGAACGTGCGCGAGGCGCTGCACGAGTGCGAGCTCGACGTCGACGAGGGCGCCGACGCGATCATGATCAAGCCGGCGCTGCCGTACCTCGACGTGATCCGCGCCGTGCGCGACGCCTTCGACGTGCCGGTCGGCGCGTACAACGTCTCCGGCGAGTACGCGATGGTGAAAGCGGCCGCGCAGGCGGGCTGGCTCGACGAGCGGCAGGCGGCGCTCGAGTCGCTGACGGCGATCAAGCGCGCCGGCGCCGACCTGATCGTCAGCTACTGGACGAAGGATCTCGCGGGTTGGGTCTAGTTCTCCGGTGCCAGGCACCCGGGGTTGACCTGATGGAGGCAAGGGCCGACCCCCTGGTGCCTGGCACCGGCGTGCGATGACCCGCTCCGACCTCTATCGCCGCGCGCTCGAGCTGATCCCCGGCGGCGTCAACTCGCCGGTCCGCGCGATGCGCGCGGTCGGCCTCGACGAGCCGTTCTTCGTCGCGCGCGGGGAGGGCGCCTACCTCGAGGACGTGAACGGCAACCGCTACCTCGACTGGGTGCTCTCGTGGGGGCCGCTGCTGTTCGGGCACGCGGATCCCGAAACGGTCGAGGCCGTCCGCGAGGCGGCCCTGCGGGGCATGAGCTTCGGCGCGCCGACCGAGGCGGAGGTAGACCTGGCGGCGGAGATCGTCGACGCGGTGCCCTCGGTCGAGAAGGTGCGTCTCGTCTCTTCGGGCACCGAGGCCGCGATGAGCGCGGTGCGGCTCGCACGCGCCTTCGTCAAGCGCGACCGCATCCTCAAGTTTGCCGGCGGCTACCACGGGCACGTCGATGCGCTGCTTGCGAGCGCCGGCTCGGGCCTGGCCACCCTCGGCATCCCGTCCACCCCGGGCGTGCCGACCGCGGTCGCCGCGGACACGATCGTCTGCCCGTACAACGACCTCAGCGCCGCGGCCGAAGCGGTGCTGCGCTACGGCGAAGGACTCGCGGCGGTCATCGTGGAGCCGGTCGCGGGGAACATGGGGGTCATCCCGCCGGCGGACGGGTTTCTCGCCGGGCTGCGCGAGCTCTGCGACGCCTCGGGCGCGCTGCTCGTGTTCGACGAGGTCATCACCGGCTTCCGCGTCGCCCGCGGTGGCGCCCAGGAGCGCTACGGCGTGATGCCCGACCTGACGATCCTCGGCAAGATCGTCGGCGGCGGGCTGCCGCTCGCCGCGTTCGGCGGCCGCGCGGACGTGATGGAGCTGCTCGCTCCGTCGGGCCCCGTCTACCAGGCGGGCACGCTCTCCGGGAATCCGCTCGCGACCGCTGCCGGCCTGTCGGTCCTGCGCCGGCTCCGCGACCCGCGCGTCTACGACGAGCTCGAGCTGCGCGGCGCCAGGCTCGAGGCGGGGCTCGCCGGGTACGGCCGCGTGCGGCGGGTCGGCGCGATGCTCACGCTCTTCATGACGGAGTCCGGTGTGCGCAACTTCGACGACGCGCAACGGTGCGACACCGAACGCTACGGCGCGCTGTTCCGGCATCTGCTCGCGCACGGCATCTACGTCGCGCCGTCGCAGTTCGAGGCGATGTTCGTCTCGCTTGCCCACGGTGACGCGGAGCTCGAAATGACGATCGCGGCCGTCCGCGCTTTCTTCGAAACCGCGGACTAGAACATGTGGCGCACCATCATCGACGAGGCCTCTGCCGAGAGCAGCCTCTGGGCGGCGGCGCTTCGCCCCGAAGAGGAACGCGAGCTCCTGCCGATCTTCTCCGTGCTCGGGAGCCCGCGCTTCGCGCTCGGGCTCGAGACGATCTACGAGGGCTACCTCGTCCACTACGGCTTGCCGCGTCTCTTCGCCGCGCCCGACGACGACACGGCCCTGCTCCTCGGCGACTACCTGTACGCGCACGGGCTCCTGCGGATCGCCGCCGCCGGCGACGTCGTCGCGGTCGCCGACCTCTCCGAGCTGATCTCGCTCTGCGGCCAGCTCCGGGCCGCGGACGCGGAGGGGGACGGCCCGCTCTGGGCCGCGACGGCCGCCCTGCTCGGCAACGGGTCGACGCTGGACGGCCCGCGCGCGGCGCTCCGCCTTCGCGGCGACCCGAGCCGCCTGGAGGCTGCGGCCCGCGCCGCCGCCGGGGACGAGCCGGTCGAGCACGCCCTCGCTGCGCACGCCCTGCGGCTTCGATAAAGTCGCGCCGCATGGTGGCTGCACTCCTCGCTCCGCTCCATCTCCTCGGCGCCGAGACCGCTGCACAAGAGGGTCGCAAGACGATCCTCGTGATGCTCGTGGTCGGGCTCGTCTTCATCGGGGTGATCGCCGTCGGCGAGCTCACCCACTTTCTCCGTCACAAGCGCTAGCGCTTGTGACGGGATTGGGTTGTGCTCCGCAGAGCGGCCGGCGGCGGAGCCACCGGCCTCTTGAGCTACGGGGCGCCGGCTCGCGCGGCGCGGTCGGTGGTGCTTCGCATCCCCGCCCGCGTGAATTCGCCTGCGGCTAACGCGGCTGCGCCCGCGTTAGCCTCCGGCCTTGAGGCCTGCGCGGGTCGGGCGGTCTAGACTCCGGCCCCGTGGCGACGCCGAAAGACCTCCGAGACTGGATCGCTCTCCTCGAACGCGAAGGCGAACTCGTTCGCGTCGCCGCCGAGGTCGACCCCGAGCTCGAGATCACGGAGATCGTCGACCGCACCGTCAAGGCGGGCGGGCCCGCGCTCCTCTTCGAGCGCCCGAAGGGCTCCGCGCACCCGTTGCTGATCAACCAGTTCGGCACGGAGCGGCGCATGTGTCTCGCCTTCGGCGTCGAGCGCCTCGACGACGTCGCCCGCAAGGTGAGCGACGTGCTCGAGATGCAGCCGCCCGAGGGGCTGATGGACAAGGTACGAGGTCTCCAGAAGCTCAAGTCGATCGCCGACTCGCTGCCGCAGACGGTGCGCTCCGGCCCTGTGCAGGAGATCGTGCTCCAGGGCGACGACGTCGACCTCGGCCTGCTGCCGGTGCAGCGCTGCTGGCCCGGCGACCCGGCGCCGTTCATCACGCTTCCCGCCGTGATCACGCGCGACCCGCGTTCCGGGGGCCGCAACGTCGGCATGTACCGCATGCAGGTGATCGACGGCCGGACGACGTTCATGCACTGGCAGATCCACAAGGACGGGCGCGCCGACTGGCTCGCGACCGACGGCCGGATCCCGGTCGCCGTCGCGCTCGGGCTCGACCCGGTCACCGCCTACTCGGCGAGCGCGCCGCTGCCGAAGCACGTCGACGAGTTCATGCTCGCCGGCTTCCTGCGCGGCGCCCCGGTCGAGCTCGTCCAGGGCGTCACCGTCGACCTCGAGGTGCCCGCGCACGCCGAGATCGTCCTGGAAGGCTTCGTCGAGAAGGACGAGCTCGGCCAGGAGGGCCCCTTCGGCGACCACACCGGCTACTACACCGCGGCGGAGCCGTTCCCGGTCTTCCACCTCACCGCCATGACGATGCGGCGCGACGCCGTCTATCCGTCGATCGTCGTCGGCAAGCCCCCGCAGGAGGACGCCTGGCTCGGCAAGGCGACGGAGCGGATCTTCCTGCCCGCGGTGCGGGCGACGGTGCCGGAGATCGTCGACTACGACCTGCCGGTCGCGGGCGCGTTCCACAACTGCTGCATCGTCTCCATCCGCAAGGCGTACCCGGGCCATGCCCGCAAGGTGATGCACGCGATCTGGGGCCTCGGCATGCTGAGCCTGACCAAGTGCGTCGTCGTCGTGGACGCTCACGTCGACGTGCACGACTACGAGCAGGTGCTCTTCTACGCGGGCGCGAACGTCGACCCGGCCCGGGACGTCGTGCTCGCCGAGGGCCCGCTCGACCACCTCGACCACGCGCCCGAACGGCAGTTCGTGGGCGGCAAGCTCGGGATCGACGCGACCGCGAAGTGGCCGGAGGAGGGTGCGCGGCCCTGGCCGGAGGAGATCGAGATGAGCCCCGAGATCCGGGCCCTCGTCGACCGGCGCTGGGCCGAGTACGGGATCGCGCTGGTTCCCCCTGCAGGAAACGGCCCGATCGATCAGACTGCCCGCTCGTTGCGTCAACTGCTACGACGTTGACGCGTGTGGAGGAGCGCCGCTTGAATTCGACCCGGATGCGCGAAAGAGCCGCCTAGTGGAACCGTCCAAGCACGGTCCGAACGGGCCGTCGCCGACCCTGTGGCCGGCCGGCTTCGCCGTCGGCATCGCCGTCCTCCTCGTCGGCCTGATCGTCGACCCGGCGGTTATCTCGTCGATCGGCGCCGTGATCGCGATCCTCTTCGGCGCCCTGTGGGTGCGCGACGCCACCGCCGAGCTGCGCGGCCACCCGGCCCCCGTCGAGCCCGAGACGCGCGAGCTGCGCGCCGCCGCCGCCGCGGTCCAGGCGCCGCCGTCCTCGTCCACCCCGCGCTTCGCGCGCAGCAAGTTCCTCGAGTTCTCCACGCTCGGCCTCGGCGGCGTGATCGGCGGCCTCGTCACCGTGCCGATCGCCGGCTTCGCGGTCCTGCCGCCGTTCCTCGGCCAGAAGCGCCACGAGACCGACCTCGGCCCGCTCACCGCCTTCCCCGAGGGGAAGTGGTTCATCGCCACCTTCATGACCGATCCCAAGGAGGGCGAGGTCTCGCGCCGCACGGCGTTCGTCCGCAACAACGGCGTCGCCGGCAACGTCCCGAGCTTCACGATCATCTCGAACCGCTGTGCGCACCTCGGCTGCCCCGTGCAGGCCAACGGCCCGACCGGCGCGATCCTCGGCGAGCCGAACGTCGTCGAGCACACCGCCAACGGGCAGATCCTCCTCCGGCCGGTTGTACCCGCCGGCTTCGGCTGCCCCTGCCACGGCGGCCAGTACGACACCGAGGGCAACCGCACCGCCGGCCCGCCCGTCCGCGCGCTCGACCGGTACTCGTTCGACATCAAGAACGGGCACGTGATCCTGCTCAGCACGTTCTCGGTCTCGCACGTCGACGGCACCGGTGCGCAGGCGAAGATCTTCAAGTACAAGCAGGCCGGCCCGGGCGAGCACGTCGACGGGCCCGAGCAGTGGCTCTATCCCCTCCAGCCGCCGCATCACTGATGGCGCTGAGGCGACCTCCCACGAAGGCCGAGCTTCGCCGCGAGCGGATGCAGGCCGTGGTCACGTATCCCGTCGACTGGCTGGAGGAGCGGTCGGGGCTCGTCGGCGGCATCCGCTACTTCCTCTTCCGCAACGTGCCCGGCGACATCAACTGGATGCAGACGCTCGGCTCGGCGACGCTCACCGCGTTCGTCGTGCAGGCGACGACCGGCGTCATCCTCGCCATGTACTACAAGCCGACGCCGAAAGACGCGTACTCGTCGATCCAGAACATCACCGACCACGTGACGCTGGGCTGGCTCGTGCGCGGCATGCACAAGTGGGGCGCCAGCGTCTTCATCATCCTCATGTTCCTGCACATGGGCCGCGTCTTCCTGTTCAGCGCGTACAAGTACCCGCGCGAGCTGAACTGGATCGTCGGCGTGCTCCTGCTCGCGATGGGGATGATGGAGGGCTTCACGGGCTACCTGCTCCCGTGGGACCAGACCGCGTACTGGGCGAGCGTCGTCGGGATCAACCTCAACGGAACGGCGCCGTTCCTCGGCCCATGGCTCGCGCAGTTCTTACGCGGCGGCCAGGAGATCGGAGCGGACACGCTCACGCGCTTCTACTCGATTCACATGCTCGTGATTCCGGGCGCGATCATCGGCCTGATCACGCTGCACCTCTATCTCGTCGTCCGCCTCGGCGTCACCTCGCCGCCGTGGTCGAAGGAGGCGGCGGGCGCCGAGCGGCCCGAGGAGCCGTCGACGCTGCGCAAGGGCCTGATCCCCGCCGAGCCGGGAGGCTCGGAGTAGTGGCGAGCCCGGTCGACCGGCGGCACGCGGAGTTCGCGCGCTACAAGCAGGACGTCAAGAAGCGGGGGAAGCCCTTCTACCCGTACGGGATGTTCCACGACACGGTGATGAGCCTCGTCGTCGTCGCGGTGATCATCACGCTCGCGTGCCTGTGGAAGTGGACGTCCTGGGCGCCGCACCACGACGGCACGCACCAGGGCCTGCTCGGGCCGGAGTACACCGCACCGGCCGACCCGGGCACGGTCAGCTTCGTGCCGCGGCCGGACTGGTACTTCTACTTCCTCTTCTACCTGCTCCGGATCTTCAAGTGGCCGGAGTCGGTGTTCCTCGGCACCGTCGGCGTGCCGACGATCTGCCTGATCCTGCTCCTGGCGCTGCCGTTCATCGACGTGCGGCTGGAGCGGCGCCTGCTGCGCCGTCCGGTCGCCGTCGTCGCAGCCGTGCTGACGGTGCTCTCGATGGCCGTCCTCACGTGGAAGGGGGCGACCGCGAAGGAGGCGCTCGCGACGGAGGTGATCGCCAACGTGCCCACCTGGGTGAAGGCCGAGCAGTTGCCGGCGAATGCCGTGCCCGGCGCGAGGCTGTTCGCGACCGCGGGCTGCACGGCCTGTCACACGTACCTCGGCACCGGCTCGTCGAACCTGGGCGCGCCCGACCTGACGGCGATCGGCACCCGCAACCTCGGCATCTCGTTCCAGATCAGGCACCTTCAGGACCCGGCGGCCGTGAACCCGGGCTCGCCCATGCCGAAGTTCGCCTCGCTCGGAACGGCTCGCCTGCATCAGCTCGCGGTCTTCCTCGAAGCCTCCAAGGGCAAGAAATAGACGTCTGAGCCGGTGACTGCCGAGACAGGCCGGCTCCCCGCCGACGGGGTACGGCGGATGTTCGACCGCATCGCGCCGGTGTACGACGTGATGAACCGGCTGATGACGATGGGCCTCGACCGGCGCTGGCGCCGGATCACCGTGGAGCAGGTCGTGCGGCCGGGCGACCGCGTGCTCGACGCCTGCTGCGGCACGGGCGATCTCGCGCTCGCGGCGCGCCGCCGGGGCGGGGTGGTCACAGGGCTCGACTTCTCCGCGCAGATGCTCGAGCGCGCGCGGCGGAAGGCGCCGGCGCTCGAGTGGCTCCAGGGCGACATGCTCGCGCTCCCGTTCGAGGACGGGGCCTTCGACGCGGCGACGGTCGGGTTCGGCGTGCGCAACGTCGACGATCTCGAGGCGGGCCTGCGGGAGCTGCGACGCGTGCTGCGTGCGGGCGGCCTGCTCGGGATTCTCGAGATCACGACGCCGCGCGGCCTGCTCGCGCCCTTCTACCGCGTCTGGTTCGACCGCGTCATCCCCGTGCTCGGCCGCGTCCTCCCGGGCGGCTCGGCGTACGCGTATCTGCCCGCGAGCGTGCGGCGCTTCCCCGACCCCGACGACCTGGCCGCACTGCTGGCCGCTGCAGGCTTTCGAAAGGTGCGGTTTCGCCTGTTTGCAGGGGGTATCGTGGCCTTGCACGTGGGGGAGGCTGCATGAGCATGACTTCGACCGCGGCGACACTGGCCGCCATCCGTGAGGCTCCGGGCCTCGAGGACTATCTCGACGCGATCGAGGAGCGCCTGGCGCGCACCGTTGCGAGCCATCCGGGCGTCGTCGCGGCGGTCGGCAACGAAGCGCTCGCCGCCGGCGGCAAGCGCCTGCGGCCGCTGCTCGTCTTCCTCTCCGCCCCGGCCGGCAGCGAGCCCTCCATCGCCGCTGGAGTGGCCGTGGAGCTCGTGCACATGGCCACGCTCGTGCACGACGACCTGATCGACCGCGCGCATTTCCGCCGCGGCATGCCCGCCGCCTGGTCGGCTCACGGCCCCGAGGCCGCGCGGGCGACCGGCGACTACCTCTTCGCGCGCGCCTTCGCCGAGCTGACCGCCACGGGTGACGAGCACGCGGTCGGCGTCCTCGCCGACGCCACCCTCTGCCTCGCCCGCGGCGAGGCGCTCCAGCGCACGCAGACGCGCGATCCCGCGACGACGGTGGACGCGTATCTCGAGCGCTGCGGGCTGAAGACGGGAAAGCTGTTCGAAGCCGCGTGCCGGCTCGGCGGCGGGTCCGCCGAGTACGGGCTCGCGCTCGGCATTGCCTTCCAGATCGCCGACGACGTGCTCGACTGCTCGGGCGTCACGATCGAGACCGGCAAGATCGCCGGCACCGACCTGCGCGACGGGACGCCGACGCTGCCGCTGCTCCTCGCCGCACAGCAGGACGACGTCGTGCGCGCGGCGCTCGCGGGCGGCCCCATGGACGGCGCGCTTGTGCGGGTTGCGGCAAGCGACGCGCTGGAGCGGTCCCGGGAGGTCGCGCTGGATTACGCTAGACAGGCGCGAGCGTGCCTCAACGGCGAGCTGTACCGGGGCGAGCTCGAGTCATTGACGCACGCGGTCGTCAACCGAGAAAGGTAACGCTGTGGCAGTCCTCGACACGCTGGACACACTTGCGCCGGTGCGCGAGAAGATCGAGGCCGGGGAGCGCCTCGACTTCGAGGACGGCGTGATGCTGATGGAGTCGGACGACGTGCTCGCACTCGGCGAGCTTGCCGACCTCGCGCGGCGCCTGCGCGGCGGCGGTGACGAGGTCTACTTCGTCCAGAACCTCAACCTGTACCAGACGAACGTCTGCCGCGTGAAGTGCAAGTTCTGCGCCTTTGCGAAGACGCGAAAGCAGGAGGACGCGTTCACCCTCACCGCAGACGAGTTCGTCGAGGACGCCGTCGCACAGTACGAGACGTCGAGGTTCACGGAGATCCACTGCGTCAACGGCGAGAACCCGCACGTGGAGCTCGAGTACTACGCGGAGGCGCTGCGCAAGCTGAAGGCGGCGCTGCCCGACGTGCATCTCAAGTTCTACACGGCCTCCGAGATCCACCACATGTCGAAGCTCGAGGGCTGCTCCCACGAGGAAGTGCTGCGCGTGCTGAAGGACGCAGGTCTCGGCTCGATGCCCGGCGGCGGCGCGGAGATCTTCGCCGACCGCGTGCGCGCTCTCGTCGCGCCCGGCAAGGAGCATCCCGACGAGTGGTTCGACGTGCACGACACGGCGCACCGGCTCGGCATCACGACGCAGTGCACGATGCTCTACGGCCACGTCGAGACGTACGAGGAGCGGATCGACCATCTGCTGCGCCTGCGCGAGCAGCAGGACAAGACCGGCGGCTTCCTCTCCTTCATCCCGCTCGCGTTCCATCCGGAGAACACGGTGTTCGAGCGTCGCGGCTTCAAGTTCACGACGGGCGCCGACGACCTGAAGGTGATCGCGGTGGCGCGGCTGCTGCTCGACAACATCCCGCACGTGAAGGCCTACTGGATCATGATGGGCCTGCCGATGGCGCAGGTAGCGCTCCACTTCGGCGCGAACGACGTGCAGGGCACGGTCATGCGGGAGAAGATCTTCCAGGCGGCCGGCGCGACGAGCGGCACCGAGCAGAAGGTCGAAGAGCTCGTCCGCTTCGTCCGCGATGCCGGACGCGTGCCGGTTCAGCGCGACTCGCTCTACAACGAGCTGCGGCGGTGGGACGACTGATGCTCAGGCTCGGCCGCATCTCCTACGTGAACATGGCTCCGGTCTTCTACCGCGTCGAGGCCGAGGTCGAGGAAGTGCTCGGCGTGCCGACCGCCCTGAACCGGATGCTCGTCGACGGCGAGCTCGACACGGCGCCGATCTCGTCGATCGAGTACGCGCGCAATGCCGACCGGCTGAAGCTGCTGCCGCGGCTCTGCGTCGCGTCGGAGGGCGCCGTCGAGTCGATTCAGCTCGTCACGCGCAAGCCGCTCGAGCAGGTGCGCGTCGTCGCCGTGACGCCCGAGTCGGCGACGTCGGTCGTGCTGACGAAGGTGCTGCTGCCGGACGCAGAGCATGTGCCGCTCGGCGAGGAGGCGGATGCCCGGCTGCTGATCGGCGACGCGGCGTTGAAGTCGGCCTTCGAGGATCCGACGCCGCATTACGACCTCGGCAAGCTCTGGCTCGAGCGCACCGGCCTGCCGATGGTGTTCGCGGTCTGGGCCTGCCCCGAGCCGCTCGCCGAGGGGCTCGCGGAGCTCGAGGACGCGCTTGTCGCGTCGGTGCGCGTTGCGCGCGCGGAGCCGGAGCAGCTCGCGTACGAGGCGGCCGAGAGCTACGGCTACCCCGCCGGCTTCCTCGCCCGTTACTTCGAGAAGCTGCGCTACCGCTTCGGGCCGCGCGAGCGGGCCGGCCTGTACACGTTCCTCGAGATGGCGCGCGACGCCGGCCTGCTCGAGACCGTGCCGGAGTTCCGGTTCGTCCAGACGAAGGGGGCGGCGGTCGCATGAGCGCGGTCGGAAGTTACACCGGTGCCAGACTGAAGTCTGGCACCGGACAGATACTGGAACGCGCACTCGACGGTCAACGGATCGGCGATGAAGAGGCTGTCGCGCTGCTCCGCTCGCGCGACCTCGTCGCCGTCGGCCGCGTCGCGAACGAGATCCGCAACCGCAAGCACGATCCCGAGCGCGTCACGTTCATCGTCGACCGGAACCTCAACTACACGAACGTCTGCTACACGGACTGCGACTTCTGCGCGTTCTACCGGTCACCCGGCGACAGGCGCGAGGGCTACCTGCTGCCCAAGCCGGTCATCTTCAAGAAGATCGAGGAGACGCTCGCGCTCGGCGGCACGGGGCTGCTCATGCAGGGCGGCCATCATCCCGATCTCGGCATCGACTTCTACGAGGATCTCTTCCGTTCGATCAAGGCGCGCTACCGGATCCACCTGCACGCGCTGTCGCCGCCCGAGATCCAGCACATCTCGCGCCGCTCGAAGCTGACGATTCCCGAGACGCTGACGCGGCTGCGCGACGCGGGCCTCGACTCGATCCCCGGCGGCGGCGCGGAGATCCTCGTCGACCGGGTGCGCGCGATCATCGCGCCGAAGAAGACGAAGACCGGCGAGTGGCTCGGCGTGATGCGCCACGCGCACCGGCTCGGGATCTCGACGACGGCGACGATGATGTACGGCCACGTCGAGACGCTCGAAGAGCGCGTCGAGCACATGCGGCGCATCCGCGAGCTGCAGGACGAGACCGGCGGCTTCCGCGCGTTCTTCTCGTGGACGTTCCAGGACGACGGCAACCGGCTGGGCGACAAGGTGCCGCCGGAGACGCGGCCGACGTCGTTCGACTACCTGCTGACGCAGGCGGTCTCGCGCATCTACCTCGACAACGTGCCGCACATCGGCTCGTCGTGGGTGACGCAGGGCAAGAAGATCGGCCAGGTCGCGCTCCAGTTCGGCGCCGACGACCTCGGCTCGGTGATGATCGAGGAGAACGTCGTCAGCGCCGCCGGCACGACGTACCGCGCGAGCACGGAGGAGTTCGTCCACCTGATCAGGAGCCTCGGCAAGACCCCGGTGCAGCGGGACACGCTGTACCGGGACGTCCGCGTCTGGAACTGACGCGTCCTCCTGGCGACTTCTGACACCCGTGTCTGACACCGGGACGTGTCGCCGGGGGACAGGTGCCGCGCGCTCTTCCACGCGCCGCAGGCGATCCGGAGATCTGTGTCTGACACAGGGTCTTGTCTCGTCAGGACGCGGCGATCGCCGGCACGGGGGCGCCGGGGGCCCGGCTACGCTGGCGTCGGGTCGTGCCGCGCAAGCTCCTCATCGCCCTCGCCTTTGCCGGGCTCGGCGTGCTGCCCGCCGGTGCGGCCACGTCGATGCGCAGCGCCGAGGCGGACGTCGTCGCGCAGTCGGTGTTGATGCCGGGCGTCGGCTACCAGCGACAGGTCGAGTTCACGCCGCACGGGCCGGTCGTGCTCGACGTCGTGACCGCGCCGCGGCCGGACGGCTCGCTCTACACGCTGGCGCCGGCGCTCTCGAACGGCGCGATCGGCGGCACCGAGACGCTCACCCAGATGGAGCAGGACGCGAGCGCGACCGCGACCGTGGTCGGCGTCAACGGCGACTACTTCTCCGCGAAGACCGCGGTGCCGACCGGAATCCTGATGCGGGCCGGCGCCCTCGACTCGGCGCCGGCGCCCCAGCGGACGAGCCTCGGGATCTCCGCGAACGGCACGCTCACGCTCAGCCGCGTCGTCTTCGACGGAACGTGGCGCGGCACGGACCAGCGGCGGCAGCTCGACCTCAACGCCGCTCCGGTCGCCGGCCACACGACGCTCTACACCTCCGCGTGGGGGCCTGCGACGCCGCCGGAGAGCGCCGTCGTCGAAGACGTCATCGGCGCGTTTCCGCCGGCACAGCCCGACCGCGTGCTGACCGGGAGCGTCACCCAGGTCGTGCCGCAGGGCGGGACGCCGATCCCGCCGGGCGGCGCGGTGCTCGTCGCGCGAGGCGCCCAGGCGGCGCACCTCACAGCGGAAGCGCCGGCCGGATCGACGGTCGAGGTGCGGCTGACGCTCACACCGGACTGGAGCACGATGGCGAGCGCGATCGGCGGCGGGCCGGTGCTCGTCCTGAACGGGAAGCCCGTCTTCCGCCCGAACGAGAACTTCAGCGACCCGATCCTGAACACGCGCGGCGCGCGCAGCGCCGTCGGCCAGCTCAGCGACGGGCGCGTCCTGCTCGTCACCGTCGAAGGCGGCAGTACCGCCTACAGCGCGGGGATGACGAACTACGAGCTCGCGGTCGCGCTCACGCGACTCGGCGCGGTCACCGCGATGGGACTCGGCACCGGCGCTCCCGCCGCCATGGCGTTCGACGGCTCGCTGCTCACGCGTCCTACCTCGGCGACGGAGCAGCCGCTCTCAGACGCGCTGCTCCTCTCCTACAACGGCGTCTACGCCGCGCTGCCGGGTGTGGCCGTCGTCTCGCCGAACGGCGACGGCGTCGACGACGCGCAGACGTTCTCCTACAAGCTGCTGCGCCCGTCGACGGTGACGGCGACACTCACCGGTCCCGACCGGGGCACGCGGACGCTCGTCCAGGACGCCGAGCAGCCCGGCGTGCACACGGTCGCGTGGAACGCAGAGACCGCGGCGGGTACCCCAGAGGTGGAGGGCGCCTGGAAGTTCACCGTCACCGCGGTCGACGACCAGGGCCGCACGACGAGCGCCGACCGCCAGTTCGCGGTCAACGACACGCTCGGCTCGCTCCAGGCCACGCCGGTGGCGGCGCAGCTGAGCAAGGGCCAGAACGCGCTGACCACGACGTTCCAGCTCGCGCACACCGCGACGGTGACCGCGACGATCGAGACGCGAACCGGGATCGTGATCGCCACCCTGCTCGACGCGAAGCTCCAGCCGGGCCTGCAGCAGGTGCTCTGGGACGGCCATACCTGGACGGGCGCACTTGCCTTCACGGGCGCCTACCAGGTGCACGTCACGGCCGAGAACTCGTTCGGCACCGTTTCACTCAGCACTCCGTTCACCGCACGCCGTTAGGATCGCGCCCGTGCTCGCCAGCCTCTCCGGATCGCTCACGAACGCGGTCGGCAACCACGGGATCTACGCCGTCTTCGGGCTGATGGTGCTCGCCGCCGTGATTCCCGTCGCGAGCGAGCTGGTCATGCTCTACGCCGGCGCCGTCGCCGGCGGCGCGTTCTCCGGAGTCGCCGTCCACGTCTTCGGGACGACCGTGCACTCGCATCCGTGGGCGTATCTCTGGATCGTGGCCGCGGGCACGCTCGGCAACCTCGTCGGCGCGGCCTGCGGCTGGTGGATCGGCGTCCGCGGCGGGCGGCCGCTGCTGCACCGGTACGGGCGCTACATCCACGTCTCCGACGCCAAGCTCGAACGGGCCGAACACTGGTTCGACCGTTTCGACGACTGGGCCGTCCCGCTGGGCCTCGCCACGCCGCTCGTCCGCTCCTTCGTCGCCATTCCAGCCGGGATCGTGCGCGTCCCCTTCCGGAAGTTCCTGCCGCTGGCCTTCGCCGGGTGTGCTGTCTTCTGTCTCGGCCTCGGCGGGGCGGGTTGGGCGCTCGGAACCGCCTATACGCACGCCCACCACGATCTCCGCTACGTGGACTACGCCGTGCTGGCAGGCGTTCTGCTGCTCGCGGCGTACCTGACACTCCGGTGGCGCAACGCCGCTAGAGTGAGTCGTCGTGGAAAAGATCCCGCTCGTTGACGTCAAGTCGCAGTTCGCTTCGTTGATCCCCGAGCTCGAGTTCCGCTTCCGCGCGGTTCTCGACAGCGGCCAGTTCATCCGCGGCCCGAACTACTGGGCCTTCCAGGAGGAAGCCGCTGCGAAGCTCGGCGTCGCGAAGTCCGTGGGGGTCGCCAACGGCACCGACGCGATCGTGCTCGTGCTCGACGCCATGGGCATCGGCCCCGGCGACGAGGTGATCTGCCCCGCGTTCACCTTCTACGCGACCGCCGAGTCGATCGCCCGGCGCGGCGCGACGCCCGTTTTTGCAGACATCGATCCGGCGACGCTCAACGTCGACGTCGCCGACGTCGCGGCGAAGATCACGCCGCGCACGCGCGCGATCATGCCCGTGCACCTGTTCGGGCGCCCGGCGCCGATGAACGAGCTGTCCGCGCTCGGCCTCCCCGTGATCGAAGACGCGGCACAGGCGTTCGGAGCGCCCGGCGTCGCGACCACCGGTCTCGTCGCGACCTACAGCTTCTTCCCGACGAAGAACCTCTTCTGCCTCGGCGACGGTGGTCTTGTCGCAACGAACGACGAGGCGCTCGCCGAGCGCGTGCAGATGCTCTCCTTCCACGGCTCGCGCGACAAGACGGAATTCGACTTCGTCGGCTACAACTCGCGCCTCGACGAGCTGCAGGCCTCGTTCCTGCGCCTGTTCCTGACGCAGATCGACGGCTGGAACCAGGGTCGTCGCGAGGCGGCCGCACGGTACGCCGAGCTCGGCCTCGCCGAGCTTGTCGAGCTGCCGCAGGATGAGCCTTCGCACATCTACCACCTGTTCGTCTGCCGCTCGCCGGAGCGCGACCGTATCCGCGCCGCGCTCACGGAGGCCGGGATCGCGTCCGCGGTCTACTACACGACGCCGCTGCACCTGCAGCCGGCGCTGCGCTTCCTCGGCTACGAGCCCGGCTCGCTGCCCGAGACGGAGCGCGTCGCACCGGAGAACTTCTCCGTCCCGCTCTGGCCGGGGATCCCGGTCGAAGCGCAGGAGCGGGTGGTCGACGCCGTCCGCTCAGCGGTCGGCGCTGTCGCTCCGGCATGACCGGAATCGGCCGCCACAGGCTGCTACAGCTGCTGGCGGACGCGGCGATCGTCGCGGTGTCGTGGGTGCTCGCGTTCGAGATCCGCTTCGACCACGGGCTGCCCGTCTACTACGACACGCTTCTGCGGCGGACGATCCTCATCGTCGTCGCGATCAAGCTCGCGGTCTTCATCATGTTCGGCTTCCACCGCCGCTGGTGGCGCTACGTCTCCGTACGCGACATGTGGAGTGCGGCGCGCGGCGTCGTGGTCGCGTCACTCGTCGCCGACGTGACGGTCTACTTCGTCTCGCCCGTGCACGGGCTGCGTCTGCCGCGCTCGATCGCGGCCATGGACCTGCTGATCACGCTCGCGCTCGTCGCCGGCGCCCGTCTGCTCACGCGCACCGTGATGGAGCGGCCGCATTTCGGCGTCGTCGCCCGCGGCAAGGAAGTGATCGTCGTCGGCGCCGGCGACGCGGGCCGGCTCGTCGTGCAGGAGATGCAGCGCTCTCGGCTGATCTCGTACACGCCCATCGGCTTCGTCGACGACGATCCGCGCAAGCGGAACACGCGCATCCTCGGCGTGCGCGTCCTCGGAACGATGGAGGACCTGCCGCGGATCGTGCGCGAGTACACGCCCGACGAGGTGCTGATCGCGATCCCCTCCGCATCGGGCGAGATCCGCCGCCTGGTCGTCGAGGCGGCCCAGGCGTCCAACGTGCCGGTCAAGACGCTGCCCGGTCTCTACGAGCTGATCTCCGGCGACGTCAACCTCGCCGGGCAGTTCCGGCCGGTCCAGGTCGAGGACGTGCTCGGGCGCGAGCAGGTCGAGGTGGACTTCGCTCAGGTCGCCTCCTATCTCCAGGGCCAAACGGTGCTCGTCACCGGGGCGGGCGGCTCGATCGGCTCCGAGCTGTGCCGCCAGATCGCGCGCGTCGGCGCCGCACGGCTGATCCTCGTCGACAACGCCGAGACGGCGCTGTTCGACATCGAGCGCGAGCTCGTGGACGAGCGCGCCTTCACGCCGGCCGTGCCGAAGCTGATCGACGTGAAGGACCGGAGGGCGCTGCGGCGCGAGGTCTTCGAGAAGTACCGGCCGACCGTCGTCTTCCATGCCGCCGCCTACAAGCACGTGCCGCTGATGGAGACGCACCCGCTCGAGTCGGTGCGCAACAACGTCCTCGCCACGCGCACGGTCGCCGAGCTGTCGGCGGAGTTCGAGGTCGAGCGGTTCGTGCTCATCTCCACCGACAAAGCCGTCAACCCGAAGACGGTGATGGGCCAGTCGAAGGCGCTCTGCGAGTGGATCGTCGAGTCCCTCGGCCAACGGCGCGACGTCACGACCCGCTTCGTGGCCGTCCGCTTCGGCAACGTCCTCAACTCCTCGGGAAGCGTGATCCCGACCTTCCGGCGCCAGATCGAGAAGGGCGGGCCGGTGACGGTGACGCATCCCGACATGACGCGCTTCTTCATGACCATCCCGGAGGCCGTGTCGCTCGTCGTGCAGGCCGGAGCGATCGGCGGTCGCGGCCAGGTGTTCGTGCTCGACATGGGCGAGCCGGTGCGGATCGTCGATCTCGCGGCGAACATGATCAGGCTGTCCGGCCACGAGCCGCGGCTGCCCGGCGAGGTGGACGCGGGCCCGCGCGACGTGCGCATCCAGTTCATCGGCTCCCGTCCGGGCGAGAAGATCCACGAGCAGCTCTGGAGCGACGACGAGGCCGTCGGCGAGACGGGCCATCCGAAGATCAAGCGGCTCTCCCGTGCGCCGGTCGACGCCGCCTGGCTGGCCGAGCAGATCGGTGAGCTCGAGCGGCTGACCGACGAGGGCGACACGCTGGAGGTCGTCGGCAAGCTGAGCGCCATCGTCCGCGCGCCGAGGCGCGAGACGGTGACGGTGCCGTCGGTGTCGTCCGCTACGGAGTCGCCGGCGGTCCACCCACGCAGCGAAGCGTGACGGCGAAGGGCAGCTTCACCGTCTGCGTGCGGTGGAAGAGCGACAGGTACGAGAAGCGCAGCCTGATCCTGTCGGAGTAGACGTCGGGCGCGGGCTTCGCGCCGCGGGCGCAGTCGAGCCGGTAGCGGACGACGAGGATGGCGGAGTCGCCGCGCGCGAGCTCGACGTCCTGGAACGGGAGCAGGTCGCCGGGATCGGCGCTCGCCGTTGCGGAGTCCGTGCCGAGCAGCGCAACCGCGCCGACCCAGGGCGCCGCCGCGGGCGTGTCGGGAGTGAGGCCCGTGACCGTCACCTGGAAGCGGCCGCTGTTGCGCAGCGTGAACGCCGCCTCGAACGCGTGGCCCCGGCGGTAGGCGGGAAAGAACACGGGCTTTCCGCCCGAGCCGGCGATGGGCTGGACCTCGGCGCCGACGCCGGAGCCGGGCGCAAAGTCGGTGTCGAGCGCGGCGAGCGGCGCGTACGACGCGAGCCACACGTAGACCACGCCTGCCGCCACCGCCGCGACGACGAGCAGCCCGCCCACGATGAGCCCGGCGAGGCGCAGTGGATGGCGCCGGTCGTTCTCGCCTGCGGCGAAGCCGTCCATGCCGGTGATTCTGCACGGAGTTGCCGTCCTTCTGCGACGAGGCCGACCGGCGGCCGCGGTACGGTGTGGCGCTCGTGGACGACGAGCGGATCTTCGCGGGGTTGAATCCGGAGCAGCAGGCCGCCGTCAGGGCGACCCGCGGCCCGGTCTGCGTGCTCGCGGGGGCAGGAACCGGCAAGACGACGACGATCACGCGGCGGATCGCGTGGCAGGTGGCGAGCGGAGCCTTTCCCGCCGCCGAGATCGTCGCTGTCACGTTCACCGACAAGGCGGCCGGAGAGCTGCGCGGCCGGCTGGCGGCGCTCGGCGTCGAGGGCGTGCGTGCGTCCACCTTCCACTCGGCCGCCCTGGCTCTGCTGCACCGTTTCGGCGGCGCGCCGGGTCGGATCCTCGCGACGAAGGCGCTGACGCTGCGCCGGATCGGGAACGGCCTGCCGCCGCCGTACAAGTTCCGTCCCGCCGGCGACCTCGCCACGGAGATCGAGTGGGCGAAGAACCGGCGTCTGACGCCGGCGACGTATCTCGCGGGGCTCGGCGGGCACGAGCCGCCGCTACCGGCCGACCTCGCCTTCAGGGTCTTCCGCGAGTACGAGCGTCGCAAGGCGGAGACGGGCGAGCTCGACTTCGAGGACCTGCTCGAGCGCACGATCCAGCTTCTGGAGGGTGACGAGGACGCGCTCGCGACAGTGCGCGGCCGCTGGCGCGCGTTCACGGTCGACGAGTACCAGGACGTCAACGTGCTCCAGCAGACGCTGCTCGACCTCTGGCTCGGCGACCGGGACGACCTGTGCGTCGTCGGCGACGACTACCAGTCGATCTACGGCTTCACGGGCGCGAGCGCGGAATGGCTGCTCGCAGTCCCCCGGCGCTTCCCACAGGCGCATGTCGTGCGCCTCGAGCAGAACTATCGCTCGACGCCGCAGGTGCTCGAGCTGGCGAACCGGCTCGCTCCGAAGCTCGGCGGCTCGGCGAAGGAGCTGCGCGCCACGGTCCCGGCCGGACCGGAGCCGATCGTCGGCGCCGGCGAGGACGTCGCCGAGCGCGTCCGGGGGCTGGAGGCCGCAGGCGTGCCGTTCGAGGAGATGGCGGTGCTCGTGCGCACGAACGCGCGCACGTCGGAGTTCGAAGAGGCGTTCCACGAGGCGGGGATCCCGTTCCAGGGGGCGTCGCTGCTCGCCCGCGACGCGGCGCGCCAGGTGCTGAAGGCGGTCGCGCGCGCGGACGGCCCGGCGGCGGACGTTGTGCGGAAGGTAGCCGTCGCGCAGGGGTTGCTGGACGTCGTGCCGGACAAGCTCGGCGAGCGCGAGCAGACGCGCCAGGCAGACCTGGCCCGGATCGTCCGGCTCGCGGAGGGATTCGGCGGCGGCGTCGATGCCTTCGTCGCGTCGCTGCGCGACCGCTTCGGCGAGAGCGCGGGCCGCGGCGTCCACCTGCTGACGCTGCACCGGGCGAAGGGTCTCGAGTTCGACGCGGTCTTCCTGCCGCGGCTCGAGGAGGGCGAGCTCCCGAACCGCCGTGCCGACGTCGACGAGGAGCGGCGGCTCCTCTACGTCGGCGTGACGCGGGCAAAGCGGCACCTGCTCCTCACCTGGCAGGGCAAGCCGAGCAGGTTCCTGAAGGAATGCGACCTGGTCGCCTCCGGCGACCAGGTCGCTTCCGTCCGCAAAGCCAAGCTCGAGCTGACCCCTGCGGTGCAGGCCCTGAAGGAGTGGCGGCTCGCGCGGGCGCGCGCGGAAGAAGTGCCCGCCTACGTCGTCTTCAACGACCGCACGCTCGCCGAGCTGATCGCGCGCTCGCCGCGGACGATCGCGGAGCTGGCCGCGGTGCCCGGCATCGGCCCCGCGAAGCTCGAGCGCTTCGGCTCCGAGCTGCTCGTCGAACTCGCCCGCGTCGCCTGACCCGGCTTCACCGGCGCCGCCCTTCGAAGCCATGCCCCCGTGTCTGACACCGGGACCTGGCTCCGCCGGGCAGGGCCGGACGGGTTATGTCTGGTTCAGCGCGGACAGCAGCAGCTCGAGCATCAGCGCCGGGTCGCGGCGGACACGCTCGCCCGGGCCGGCTTCCCGCTTGCGCAGGTCGAGCGCGCGCGGGTCGGTGAGCGGCTTCAGGCGGCCGTCTCGGATCAGCGCCTCGTCGACGCCGCCCAGCCGGCCGCCGTACGTCGTGTAGACCGGCACGCCGAGCGCCGCCGCCTCGCGGTTCATCGTTCCGCCGGCGGAGACGACGACGTCGGCGAGCGCGATCAGGCTCTGCGCGTCCACCGCCTGCTCGGGAAGGATCACCGACGGCAGGGCGAGCTCGCGCACGAACTCACGCTGCTCCTCCGTGCGCGGCAGCACGAACGCGTGCACGTGGTCGAGCCGGCCGAGGTGGTCGAGCGTCATCGGGAAGAGCGGGTTCGACTGCCGGTGGTAGAGCGACACGTCGGGCGGCGGGCGGAGCACGACAAGCACGCGCGCCGGGTCGACGTCGAAGCGCTCGAGCAACGAGCGGTCCGGCTCGAAGTCGGAGAGGTAGTACTCCTCCTTCAGGCCCGGGTACTGCACGAGCTTCGGCGGTCGCACGCCGTACTGCCGGAGCCGCTCGGGCGGGATCGCATCGGGCACCACGACCTTCGTGGCGGCCCGGCAGCCGAGCTGGTGCTGCAGGGTCGCGAACTCGTAGTCGAACGTCGTCGAGCTCGGAATGCCGAGCCTGCGCGCGGTCATCGTCAGCTCATGCGAGCCGTGCGCGAGCGCGACGTCGAAGTCGCGTCCTTTCGCCCAGCGGCGCAGCGCGCCCAGCCGGTGCGTCATCTGCCGCGCCTTCTGCACGCGCGAGCGCCCGCCGTGCCGCCCGATCACCTCGGCCGTCAGCCCGTGCAGCTCGAGCAGCTGCAGCGTCTGCGCGTACTCGCGCGCCGTGATCTCCACCTCGTCGCCGCGTCCGCGCAGCCGTTCGATCAGCGGCCGGAACACGAGCACGTGCGCCGACGCCGTCATGTCGATCCAGACCCTCATGCGAGCAGCGCTTCCATCCGCGCGGAGCGCAGCAGCGGCGGCTCCTGCTCGACGTGGCGCTCGTACCAGAGCGTGAACGCGAGCAGCCCCCACAGCTGCCGGCTGCGGTCCTCGACTCCGGCGACGTGCTCGCCGAGCAGTCGGGCGACGACGTCGGGCCGGAAGAATCCCTGGCGGGTGAGCGTCGCACGCGAGAGCGTCTCGCGCGCGAACGGCACGAGCTCGCCGCGCAGCCACAGCGCCGCCGGAATGGAGAAGCCGCGCTTGCGGCCGTGCACCACCTCGTGCGGCAGCAGCGGTGCGACGGCCTTGCGTAGCAGCACCTTCTTCGAGAGGCCGTGCACCTTGTGCTCCGCCGGCAGCGAGAACGCGAAGCTCGTCACGGCCGGGTCGAGGAACGGGACGCGCGCCTCGAGCGAGTGCGCCATCGACGCGCGGTCCGTCTTCACGAGCAGGTCGTCGACGAGATAGACGCCGAAGTCGACGTCCTGGAGACGCGCGAGGCCGTCGGCGCCGACCGTCTCGCGGTAGCGGGCCCGGTAGACGTCGACCGGGTCGAAGGCGGCGCTGCGGCCCGTGACCTCCGCCCGGACCTCCGGGGCGAAGATCTCCTTCCAGCCGTGATGGCGCTCGAGCGGCGGTAGGTGCGCGGCCCGGACGAAGCGCTTCGCCCGGTAGTCGAAGCTCGCCTTCGAGGTCGACGTCGGCAGCTTCTCGACGAGCGGTCGCACGAGCCGCGCGAGCGGAGCGAACCGGTTGGCGAGCAGGTCGGCGGTGTAGGTGTAGTAGCCGCCGAAGAGCTCGTCGCCGCCCTCTCCCGAGAGCGCCACCTTCACGTGCTGCGCGGCGAGCTGCGAGACGAGGTACGTGGGCAGCGCGGACGAGTCGGCGAAGGGCTCGTCGAACGCGTCCGCGAGAGTCGGCAGCAGCAGGGTCGGGTTGGGCCGGAGGAGCAGCTCGTGATGCTCGGTGCCGTAGAGCTCGGCGACTCGGCGCGCGTCCCTGCGTTCGTCGAAGCTGCGCTCGGCGAAGCCGATCGTGAACGTGTGTACGGGCTCCGCCGTCTCCTGCGCGGCGAGCGCGGCGAGCGCTGCGGAGTCGACGCCGCCGGAGAGGAGCACGCCGACCGGAACGTCCGCGAGCAGATGAGCGCGCACCGAGTCGCGCAGGCGCGCACGCAGCTCCTCGAGCAGCTCGGCCTCGTCGTCGCTTCGCAGCTCGTCGATCGGAACGGGGCCGGGCCGTGCGTAGCGCGTGAGCTGTATGTGCCCGTCCTCCTCCCACACGAGCACGTGCCCGGCGGGGAGCTTGCGCACGTCGCGGAAGATCGAGTACGGCGCGGGGATCGAGTTGAAGGCGAGGAATGCCTCGAGGGCGTCGAGGTCGATCTCGCCACGCGGCAGTGCGCGGAGCTCTGACGCGAACGCGAGCTCGCCGGCGTGGTGGCGGTAGTAGAGAGGCTTGATGCCGTAGCGGTCGCGCGCCAGCACGAGCCGGCGCATCCGGGCGTCCCAGATCGCGACGGCGAACATGCCGCGCAGGCGGCGTGCGAACTCAGGGCCATGCTGCTCGTAGAGATGCACGAGCACCTCGGTGTCGGAGTGGGTCGTGAACACGTGGCCCTCGCGCTCGAGCTCGCGCCTCAGCTCGGGGTAGTTGTAGATCTCGCCGTTCTGGACGACGACGCAGGAGCCGTCCTCGTTCGCGATCGGCTGGTCGCCGCCGGCGAGGTCGATGATCGAGAGCCGGCGCGCGGCGATCGCGACCGGTCCGTCGGTGTACTCCCCGGCGCTGTCCGGGCCGCGGTGGACGAGCGCGGCGCTCATCGCCGCCAGGCGATCGAGATCGGGAACGCCGACCGGTGAAGCGATCCCGCAAATCCCGCACATGAGTTTCTACTCTACGAGCGATCAGCCGCCGTTCCTGCAACGGACGGCGCCGCGGGCGGCCGCGCGCGCGGCCGCGCTGAACGCCGCCGCGGCCGGCTTCCGTAGGGCGCCGCGCCATTCGAGGCCCGACTGCCAGCCGGCCAGGCGCGTCTCGTCGACGAACTCGAAGTTGAAGAACGCACGCACATGCGGCTGGCAGGCGGCGAGCAGGATCGCGTTGCGGAGCCGAGCTGCCTGCCCGGCGGGTGCGACCGTTGCGACGTTCTCGCTCCCGGTGTAGCGGTGGAGGAGGCGCGGCGGCACGGCCGCCTGGAAGCCGTCTTCGAGATACCAGACGTCGAGTGAGCGCTGCGCCGTCCCCGAGAAGGCCGTGGAGAGGGCCGACGCGAGCTCGGGATAGTCCCCCTCGCCGATGAAGCCGCCGCGATGGCGGGCCGCGGCGGGCTCGCGGGCGCTCAGCGGATACGGGTTGTGGCCGAACGCGTCGACGAGCGGCCGCGGGCGTCCGCTCGCGCGGTAGGCAGCGCCGAGCGCGCTCAGGAAGGCGGCCGGGTTGTGCGCCGAGGCGGTCGAGTCGAGGACGACGACCCCGGGACGGAGTGCGTGCAGAACGTCGTAGCAGCGCGCGAGCAGCGACTCGTAGGCGGCCGCAGTTCCACGCCAGTACGTCTTCGAGTTCGCCTCGTTCCAGACGACGACGGCGCGCGCGTCCGGGACGCGGGCGAGCGCCGCCCGCGCGTAGCCGCAGAAGCGCTGCTGTGCGCGCGGTGTGAGCGGCGTTTCGGCGCCGAAGCCGAAGACGGCGAGGGCGATGACGGTGTGCGTTGCCGCCTGCTGCGCGCGGGCCAGCTCGTCGCGGCGGACCTGCCCCGGCCGCGCCTCGCCCGACCACGGCACCCAGACGCGCACCGCGTCCGCGCCGAGCCGTCGCTGAGCTGCGACGACGCCGAGCGGATCCGGCGTCCACTTGAGCGTGTCGTCGTCCACTCCGACGAGCAGTCGTCGCGGCGAGGGGGACGGGGCGAGCACGAGCAGCCACAGAACGACGCCCGCCGCGGTGAGGGCGAGGAGGACGGCGCCGAGGGTTGTCAGCCGTCGCGCCGTAGCAGCCCCCGCAGCGACTGTCTGAGCACGCGCCAGCCGGTGGCCAGGACGGTGCGCACGTAGAGGCGCACCGAGCGGTCGGCGATCCACTCCAGGTCGTGTGCGAGCTTCTCGGCCATCGACGTCTCGTAGCCGCGCCGCATCTGTGCGAGACCGGTGAGCCCGGGCCGCACGACCAGCCGCTGCCAGTACGCGGGCAGCTCGTGTGCGAGCTCCTCGAAGAAGCGCGGCCTGATCGGGCGCGGCCCGACGAGGCTCATGTCGCCGCGCAGCACGTTCAGGAACTGCGGGATCTCGTCGAGTTGCGTCGCCTTCAGCCAGCGGCCGAGCGGCGCGAACTCCTCCTCCGTGCGGCGGACGAGCTCCTCGCCGAGGTACGGGCCGAGCCGCGACTCGGCGTCGGAGCGGAGTGTGCGGAACTTCAGCATCGTGAAGACGTGGCCGCCGCGGCCGACGCGCTGGCCCCGGTAGAAGACGGGCCGGCCGCTCGTGGCGAGAAGCGCCAGCGCAATCGGCAGCGCGAGCGGCAGCGCGCAGACGAGAAACAGCGAGGAGAGCGCGATGTCGAGCAGGCGCAGGAGCACGTCGCGGGGCCGGTCGGGCGTTTCGAGCGCCAGACGGCGGTAGCCGTGGACGAGCGTGTCCTCGAGCCGCGACGTCTCCTCGGGCACTCTGTGATGCTAGACGCTTCCCCGACCGGGGCCGGGGGACGTGCGCACCCGAAGCCATGCGTGGCCCGTCGAGCGAGTCGTTACGTGGGGATGTCGAGTCGAGGTTGGACGAGCGAGAACGGATCCTCTTCGGCCCGGCCCGGCCCGGCCCGGTTCGCCGGCGGCCCTGATCTCGGTCCACGGTTCTTTGAGGGCGTCGGATCCCGAAGAGAGGCGCGTCGAGTCGCGCCAGCGGTTCGGATGCTTGCTCAGATCGTGCTTGAGCATCATGAAGTGGAGGGCTTGAGCAGACCCTCGTCGATGAGAGGTGCATCGTCCTGGGAGGCTTGAAGCACGTAGGTCACGGCGGCCGCGCGCCCGAATCCGTGCATAATGATCACTTATGGACACGCGGCAGCTGGCAGCGTTTTGTGCGGTCGTTGAGCGGCGCAGCTTCTCGCAGGCCGCCGAGCAGCTCGGCGTCACGCAGCCGGCGGTGAGCCTGCAGATCCGCTCGCTCGAGAAGCGACTCGGCGTGCAGCTGCTCGACCGCTCCGGCCGGCGCGTCGAGCCGACCGAGGCCGGGCAGCGGCTCTACCGCAGCGCGCAGCGGCTGCTCGCGCTCGAGGAGCAGCTGCTCGCGGAGCTCGGCGACGAGGCGGAAGGCGATCTGGCGGGGAGGCTCGAGATCGGCGCGTCGACGGGGCCGGGCGGGACGGTGCTCCCGGTCGTGCTGTGCGAGTTCCAGCGCCGGCATCCCGGCGTGCACGTCGCACTGTCGGTCTCCGACACGCAGCGCGTGATCGAGCAGGTGGCGCGCCGCGAGCTCGAGCTCGGCGTCGTCGGCGCCCAGCGGCGCCACCGCGGTGTCGTCTTCGAGCCGTTCTTCCGCGACGAGGTCGTGCTCGCCGTGCCGCGCGGGCACCGCTTCGCGAACCGGAGCGTGACGCTCGCGGAGCTGACGGGCGAGCCGCTCGTGCTGATGCAGGAGGGCGCCGGCGTGCGGCAGGTGATCGACGAGGAGCTGCGCGCCGCGGGTGTGCGCCTCCGCGACCTCGACGTGCCGCTCGAGCTCGGGCTCCAGGAGTCGGCGCGCAGCGCCGTCGTCGGGGGCTTCGGCGTCACGTTCATCTCGCGTTCGGCGATCGAGGCCGACCTCGCGGCCGGCACGGTGGCGACCGCGCGCGTCGAAGGACTGGAGCCGTCGCGCGAGATCTCGCTCGTGCGCTCGAGCGGTCGCGCGGAGACACGCGTCGCACAGGCCTTCGTCTCGTTCGCGCGGGCACGCCTCGCGTGATCGTCCGCTGGGGCATCGAGACACTGCCCGAGGCGCTAGACGAGGCGGGCGTGACGAAGCCCCTCTACGTCGCGAGTCCACGCTGGGACTCGCTCGAGCTGCCGGTACAGGAGTCGGCGCGCTGGCGCGAGGTGCCCTCGACGCGGATCGAGGAAGCGGCGGCGCTGGCAGGCGACGGCGTGCTCGCGCTCGGCGGCGGCAGCGCGATCGACCTCGGCAAGGCGATCTCCGCGCAGGCGGAGCTCCCGCTGGTCTCGGTGCCGACGACCTACTCGGGCGCGGAGTGGACGACGATGTACGGCATCCGCGACCCGGAGCGGAAGATGCGCGGCCACGGCACCGGCGCCCGTCCGACGGCGATCGTCTACGACGCCCGGCTCACGGTCGACCTGCCCCGCGAGACGACGGTCGGCACGGCGTTGAACGCGCTCGCGCACTGTGCGGAGGCGCTCTACGTGCTCGGGCACAACGAGGCGGCGGACGGGCATGCCCTCGAGGGCGCGCAGCTCATCTCGCAGTGGCTGCCGGAGGTGGTCGAACGGCCACACGACCGCGACGCGCGCACGGAGCTGCTGCGCGGCGCGTGCCACGGCGGCGCTGCGCTCGGCGGCTCGATGCTGGCGCTCGGCCACGCGATGGCCCAGGCGATCGGCGGCCGGTACGGGCTGCCGCACGGGACGCTGAACGCGATCTGCCTGCCGGCGGCGCTCCGCTACAACCGCCCGCACGCGCCGGAGGCGATCCGCCGCTTCGGTGAGGCCGTCGGCGGCGACCCGGTCGCGCGCGTCGAGGAGCTGGCCGCGCTCGGTGGCCTGACGCGGCTGCGCGACCTCGGCGTGCCGGAGCAGGACCTGGGCGAGCTCGGCGAGGCGGCGGCGCTGCGGGCCGGCAACCAGGCGAACCCGCACCCGGCGACGCCGGCGGAGATCGAGGAGCTGCTGCGCTCGGTCTGGTGACCCTCGAGCGCCACGACGTGGCCCGCGCGCGCGGGCCACGTCGTGGCGCTCCCAGCTAGGGCCAGAGCCTGGTGATGCCCGAGCTGCCCCCGCCCACGTAGGGCAGGACGAAGGACAGGATCCCGAGGACGACGATGACCGCGATCCCGATCATCAGCAGACGCCTCTTCGTGATGCGCGCTCCCATGTCACCTCCTAGCCGCTGCCGACCTCTGCGGTGCTGCCCCAGGCGTTGCGGGACACATCTTCGTAGTGGCTCGGATGAAGTACCACCCACGGGATCACCGTCGGGCAGGACCACCCTGCGCTCGAGCGCGTGACGAACCAGGTGTACCCGATCCCGCCGCTGATCAGCTGGCTCTTCGTCCAGTCGGTGCCGCAGAGCGTGCCCGTCCCTGTCGCGCTGGACGAGGTGTACGTGATGTGGTCGCCGTACACCGCGCACCAGTACGTCGTGTCGGTGACCCGCTGCTGGTACGGCCACGTGCCCCACTCGTGCCACGCCGCGTTCGCCGAGCAGGCGATGGCCGAGGTGGTCGTGCCGATCGGCCGGACGACCGCGCCCGGCGTACTCGACAGCGAGACAGCGGGCGTGAGCCCCACCGCCTGCACCAGCGACAGGCCGGCCGCGATCGACACGGTCGCGCCGGGGGCCGCAGCCGCGGCGAGGGCCTCCTGGGCGCTGACCGCCCGTGTCGTCGAGCCGCTCTGGACCGCCGCGGGGGCGGCGATCAGGGACTGGGCCTGTGCCTGGGGAAGCGGCTGCGGCCCGCCTGCAGAGGCCGTCGACGTGAAGGTGACCGTCGAGACGACCGCGAACAGACTCACGACGACGGCAGCCGCGTTTCTCCGGTTGATCATGTGGCGTCCTCCTTTCGAGTTGAACGATTCGCTCACGGTAGCGTTGCCAGTTCTGACAAACAAGATGGCAATTCCGGACATGGCCGAACGCTCGGCTCATAAGGGATCCTTCTCTTTCGCATTAGCCGGGTCGGCTAGAATGGGGGCTGCTGTGCAGGAGAACGGTGGCTTCGACGTGCTCGTGGTCGGTAGCGGGGCCTCCGGCCTCGCCGCCGCCGCCTGCGCCGAGCGGGCGGGCGCACGCGTCGCGCTGGCGACGAAGGGGTCGATCCAGTCCTGCAACTCCGCGAAGGCTCAGGGGGGCATCCAGGCGGCCTTCGGCGAGGACGACTCCCCCGAGCAGCACGCCGAGGACGTCTGGAAGAGCTCGCACGAGACCGCGAACATGGCGCTCGTCCAGGTGCTCACCTCGGAGGCGCCCTCCGCGATCCACTGGCTCGAGGAGCTCGGCGTCGCGTTCACGAAGGAGAACGGCGGCTACCGGCTCGCGCGCTGCGGCGGCGCCTCGCGCAAGCGGCTCCTCCAGGTCGGCGACCGCACGGGCCACGCGATCACAGCGGGCCTGCGCGACGCCGTCGAGGCCGGCAGCGTCACGACCTTCCCGAAGAGCCCGCTCGCCGAGCTGGAGCCCGCCGAGCACGGCTGGCGCGCCCGCTGCGGCGAGCACACGCTCGAGGCCTCGACGGTGATCCTCGCCGCCGGGGGCCGCTGCTTCGCCGAGGCCGAGCAGCGCGGCGAGCTCTCGACGAACCATCCCGGCGCGACCGGCGAGGTGACGCGCATCGCCCTGGCCGCCGGCGCCGAGGCGCGCGACCTCGACGCGCTCCAGTACCACCCGAACGGCGGCGCGTGGCCGGAGACGATGCAGGGCTACTCGATCCCGGAGACGACGCGCGCCTACGGCGCCGTGCTCCTCAACGCCGAGGGCGAGGAATTCACCGACTCGCTGGGGCCGCGCGACGTCGTCAGCCAGGCGATCTTCGACGAGGTCGCCGGCGGCAGGGGCGTCGAGACCCCGGACGGCCGGCCCGCCGTCTGGCTCGACACGACGCGGATCGACCCGCACGACGCGGAGCTGTCGCTTCCGTACATGCTGCGCCGTTACCGCGCCGGCGGGATCGACCCGCTGCAGGAGAAGATCCTCACCTACCCCGTCCTCCACTACCAGAACGGCGGCCTCGTGATCGACACCGACGCAGAGACGACGCTCGAGGGGGTGTACGCCTGCGGCGAGATCGCGGGCGGCACGCACGGGCGCAACCGGATGATGGGTAACTCGCTGCTCGAGTGCGTGGTGTTCGGACGCCGCGCCGGGAGGGCAGCCGCAGAGAAAGCGAAGGCATGAGCGTCGTAGCCACAGATCTCCAGCACGCCGTCGAGGACGCCGCCGCGCACCTCTACGTCTGGGCGCTGAAGGACATCCCGCAGGATCTCCGGGACGCGCTCAAGGCGGCGGCGGCCCGCGAGACGTCGGTGCCCGGGCAGCGCGTCCTCAACACGATCCTCCGGAACGTCGAGGTCGCCGACGGCGAGAACAACCTCGTGTGCCAGGACACCGGCATCGCCGTCTACACGTGCCGCGTCGGCGAGCACTTCCCGCTCCACCCGGCGCGCATCTACGAGGCGCTGCGCGACGGCACCGCGCGCGCGACGATCGAGCACCCGCTCCGGTCGAACGCCGTGCACACGATCACGCGCGAGAACACCGGCCCGAACATCGGCCACCGGCTGCCGATCGTGCACTGGGAGTTCATCTCCGACTGGGACGGCCTCGACGTGAAGTGCGTCCCCAAGGGCTCCGGCTCCGAGAACATGAGCTTCCTCAAGATGTGCGTCCCCGCCGACGGCGTGAAGGGGATCAAGCAGTTCGTCCTCGAGAGCATCGTCGGCGCCGGCGGCAAGCCGTGCCCGCCCGGCATCGTCGGCGTCGGGATCGGCGGCTCCGCGGACTACGCCATGTACCTGGCGAAGGAGGCGATCGCGCGCCCGATCGGCACGCGCAACAGCGACCCGATCGTCGCGCAGCTCGAGGACGAGCTGATGGGCCTGCTGAACGAGACCGGGATCGGCCCGATGGGGCTCGGCGGCGACGTCACCGTCCTCAACTGCCACATCGAGCACGCGGACACGCACATGACGTTGAACCCCGTCGCCGTCAACTACCAGTGCTGGGCCGCGCGGCGCGCATCCGTGCACGTCGGTCCCGACGGCTCCCTCGACTACGACCGCGAGGCCTAGAGATGGCGACCCACGAAGTCACGTTCCCGGTCACCGATCCGCAGGAGATCCTCAAGCTCCGCGCCGGCGACGAGGTGACCGTCCAGGGCCACATCATCGGCATCCGCGACCGCACGCAGATCCGCATCTTCGACCAGGGCGTCGAGCCGCCGATGGATCTGCGCGGCGCCTTCCTGCTCCACACCGCGCCCGGCGTGCGCAAGCTCGCCGACGGCAGGTACGAGAAGGTCTGCATCGGCACGACCACCTCCGCGCGCATGGTGCGCTTCACCGAGCCGCTCGGCGCGCAGTACGGCGTGCGCGCGATCTGCGGGAAGGGCGGCTTCCCCGACGACGCGATCGAGCCGATGCGCAAGCTCGGCATGGTCTACTTCGCCATCGTCGGCGGCGCCGCCGCGCTCGAGACCACGCAGATCGAGGAGATCGAGGAGGTCGCGTGGGAGGAGCTGATGCCCGAGTGCCTCTGGAAGTTCCGAGTTAAAGACTTCGGCCCGCTCACGGTCGGCATCGACGCGCACGGCAACTCGCTCTACCACGACGTGCAGGCAGCGGCCCACGAGAAGCTGAAGGAGCTCTATGCCCGTCTCTGAGCTCGACCTCGGAATCAAGCGCGACGGCGGCCTCACCCACGTCCTCGACAAGGGCCTCGGCCCGCGGGGCTGGGAGGACGTGCTCGACACCGCGGGCGATTACATCGACATCGTCAAGCTCGGCTGGGGGACCGCGTACGTGACGAAGAACCTCGAGCGCAAGCTCGAGGTGCTGCGCGAGAAGCCCGTCGTGATCGGCGGCACCTTCTTCGAGGTCGTCTACGCGCGCGGCAAGTTCGACGAGTACAAGCGCTGGCTCACCGATCTCGGCCTCACGCACGTCGAGATCTCCGACGGCACGATCGAGATCCCGCGCGACCGCAAGCTCGAGCTGATCGCCGACTTCGCGCGCGACTTCACCGTCCTCTCCGAGGTCGGCTCGAAGGACGCGGAGGCGATCTTCGCCCCGTACCAGTGGGTCGAGTGGATCAAGTCGGAGCTCGAGGCCGGTGCGTGGAAGGTGATCACGGAGGGCCGCGAGGGCGGGACGTCCGGCATCTACCGGCCGACCGGCGAGATGAGGACGGGCCTCGTGGACGAGATCGCGCACGAGATCGACATCGCGAGCCTCATCTTCGAGGCGCCGTCGAAGTCCTCGCAGGCGTGGTTCGTGAAGCACTACGGGCCCGGCGTGAACCTCGGCAACATCCCGCCCGAGGAAGTCATTCCGCTGGAGACGCTCCGCCTCGGGCTGCGCGGCGACACGCTGAAGGAGGTGCTGCTTGGCGGCGAGCCTGCAGCTGCCGGCTGACGTCGAGGGGATGAGCGCGGAGCAGGTGCTCGGCTTCGTGCTCGGAGAGTTTCCCGGCCGCGTCTCGCTCGCGTGCTCCTTCCAGAAGGAGGAGTCGGTGCTGCTCGACCTGCTCTTCGCGCTCGAGCCGAAGGCGCGCGTCTTCGCGCTCGACACCCACGTGCTCTTCCCCGAGACGTACGAGGTCTGGCGCGCGGTCGAGCAGCGCTACGGGACGAGGGTCGAGGTGTTCGAGGGGCCGTCGCTCGGGCGGCAGGCCGCCGTGCACGGCGACGCGCTCTGGGAACGCAAGCCCGACCTCTGCTGCTCGATCCGCAAGGTCGAGCCGCTGAACCGCGCGCTCGCCGGCCTCGACTGCTGGATCACGGGCCTCCGCCGTGACCAGTCGCCGTCGCGGGCGGACGCGCCGAAGGTCGGCTGGGACGAGGCGCACGAGCTCTGGAAGGCGAACCCGCTGGCCGACTGGACGGACGAGCAGTGCTGGGCGTACGTCAGGGAGCGCGACCTGCCCGTGAACCCGCTGCACGAGCGCGGCTACGCGTCCATCGGGTGCACGCACTGCACAGCGCCCGGCGTGTCGCGTGAGGGACGTTGGGCCGGTCTGGACAAGGTGGAGTGCGGCCTGCACACCGCAGGGACGAACCTCCGCGACCTGACTTCAGTCAGGTCGCAGCCGTCGGAGCCGTCATGACCGGCTTCGTCATCTGGTTCACCGGCCTCTCCGCCTCCGGCAAGACGACGATCGCGAACATCGTTCAGCCGGAGCTCGAGCGCCGCGGCTTCGTCGTCGACCACCTCGACGGCGACATCGTGCGCACGCATCTCTCCAAGGGGCTCGGCTACTCGAAGGCGGACCGCGACGCGAACATCGAGCGCATCGGCTGGGTCGCGTCACGGCTGGCGCGCGCCGGAGCGGCCGTCGTCGTCTCCGCGATCTCGCCGTACGCCGAAGCGCGCCGGCATGCGCGCGCGCTCGTCGAGCAGAACGCCCCGTTCGTCGAGATCCACCTCGCCACGCCGCTCGACGAATGCGCGCGCCGCGACCCGAAGGGCCTCTACGCGAAGGCCTTCGCCGGCGAGCTCGAGAACTTCACCGGCGTCTCCGCTCCCTACGAGGAGCCGCACGCGCCCGAGCTGCGCCTCGACACGACCGGGGCGACCCCGACCGAGTCGGCGGCTGTCGTGCTCGCGCGTCTCGAAGAGCTGCACCTGCTGTCCACGGAGATCGTCTCGTGACGGGCGGCGCCGACGACCGCAACCAGGTTGAAACCTGGTTGCACCGAAAGGTGACGCATCTCGACTCGCTCGAGTCCGAGGCGATCCACATCTTCCGCGAGGTCGCCGCCGAGCTCGAGCGGCCGGTGCTGCTCTTCTCCGGCGGCAAGGACTCGATCGTGCTGCTCCGGCTCGCGGAGAAGGCGTTCCGGCCGGGGAAGTTCCCGTTCCCGGTGATGCACGTCGACACCGGCCACAACTTTCCCGAGGTGCTCGAGTTCCGCGACCGCCGCGTCGCCGAGCTCGACGAGCGGCTGATCGTCGCCTCGGTGCAGGAGTCGATCGACAGGGGGCGCGTCGCCGAGGAGACGGGGCCACGCGCGTCGCGCAACCGGCTCCAGACGACGACGCTGCTCGACGCGATCGAGGAGCACCAGTTCGACGCTGCGATCGGCGGCGCGCGCCGCGACGAGGAGCGCAGTCGCGCGAAGGAGCGGATCTTCTCGTTCCGCGACGACTTCGGCCAGTGGAACCCGCGCGCTCAGCGGCCGGAGCTGTGGAGCCTCTACAACGCACGCGTCCGCAAGGGCGAGCACGTGCGCGCGTTCCCGATCTCCAACTGGACGGAGCTCGACGTATGGCAGTACGTGGCCCGCGAGCAGCTCGAGCTGCCGCCGATCTACTTCGCCCATACGCGCGACGTGTTCCGGCGCGACGGGATGCTGTACGCGGTCTCGCCCTACGTCGAGCGCATGGAGGGCGAGGAGCCGTTCAACG
>Ga0265325_10000229_pt1 | contig 39809 bp, 41 predicted proteins | sample 41420metaG_FD_202090 | JGI IMG/M metagenome (GOLD analysis project Ga0265325, IMG submission 202090) | Rhizosphere microbial communities from Carex aquatilis grown in University of Washington, Seatle, WA, United States - 4-14-20 metaG | ecosystem: Host-associated > Plants > Roots > Rhizosphere...
AAGGTTTCGCTCAAATGACGCAAATTTGCGTCGGTTGAGTGGCTGGGACCCATGGATCAGTCACGCTCGAGGCCTACATAATAGCGGCGGTCTGGCCTGCCTACCCGCTCGCAAGGTTTGCAGGCGAGCCCGTTCAGACATCCGCATTCTTCGGTTCGCGAGAGCATGAACGACGTGTTTGATATCTACACCATCATCTTCCTCGCTTTGGCAGTGTTCATTTTCCTGCGGTTGCGCAGCGTGCTCGGTCAGCGCACCGGGCGCGAGCGGCCGCCATACGATCCTTATTCAGCCCGCGAACCGGTGCGGCCCGCTACCGAAAAAGTGGTCGCGCTGCCCAAACGCACGCCGGAGGCCACCCAGGCTCCGGTCGAGCAGGTGCCGGCGACACCGGTCGCCGCCTCGGCCGAGCGCTGGAAAGGGATTGCCGCTGCCGGCACGCCGATCGCGGCCGGACTCGATGCCATTGCCGCGGGCGATGCGGAATTCGACGGCGCGCATTTTATCGCCGGGGCGCGCGCGGCTTACGAAATGATCGTCACGGCCTTCGCCGACGGCGACCGGCGTACGCTGAAAAACCTGCTGTCGCCCGAGGTCTATGACGGCTTCGATCACGCGATCGGCGCGCGAGAGAAAAAGGGCGAGAAGGTCGAGACGCGTTTTGTCGCGATCGACTCCGCCGACATTACTCATGCCGAAATGCGCGGGCGGGTCGCACAGCTCACGGTACGCTTCGTGTCGCAGCTCGTTTCGGTCACGCGCGACAAGGATGGCGCGGTCATCGATGGCAGCCCGGACAAGGTGACCGATGTCACCGACGTCTGGACCTTTGCGCGTGACATCTCCTCGCGTGATCCGAACTGGAAGCTGGTCGCCACCGAAGGCGGGCAATGAGCGAATGGCTGGGGGGAGCTTCCGCCGCGGCGCCAGCCATCTGTTCTTTTACGGCGCCGCCGCTGTTGCCCTTGTAGCGGCGATGTCGCCGGCCTCTGCCGACAAATCCGTGCATCTGCCAGGCGCGTCGATCGAGCCGCTGACGTTCGCGGCGCTTGAGGGCTGGCGCGACGACGACCAGGCCGCGGCATTTGGCTCATTCCTGAAAAGCTGCAAGGCCATTCTCGGCGGCAGCAAGGCAACGCGTGAAGCCCGCCCGGTGTTCGGCGGGCTTTATAATGCCTGCGTGAAGGCGCAGGCCGCTGGACATCTCAACGCCGAGCAGGCCCGGGCGTTCTTCGAAAGCCATTTTCATCCGGTTCGCATTGCGCCGAGCGGCGACAAGGATGGCTTCTTCACCGGCTATTACGAGACGGTGATCGAGGGCGCCCGCAAGCCGAACGCTGAATATAACGTGCCGGTTTACCGGCTGCCGGCCAATCCGGCGCTGGCGAGCGCAGACCGCATTGCCATCGAGGACGGCTTGCTCGCCGGCAAGGGCCTCGAAATCTGCTGGCTGAAAAATCCGGTCGACGCCTTCTTCGCGCAGATTCAAGGTTCGGCGCGGGTCAAGCTCGCCGGCGGCGAGACCATGCGGATCGGCTATGCCGGCCGCAACGGGCTGCCCTACACCGCGGTCGGTAAATTCCTGATCGATCGCGGCATCTACACCAAGGAAGAAATGTCGATGGACAAGATCCGTGCCTTCATGGAGGCGAACCCCGACGAGGGCCGCGAGTTGCGGCGCAAGAATCACTCCTATGTGTTTTTTCGCGAAGTCTCGCTCGGCAAGGATGAACATTCCGGCGGCGGCCAGGGCGTCGAGCTGACGCCGCTGCGCTCGCTCGCGGTCGACCGTTCGATCCACGCTTACGGCACGCCGATCTGGATCGACGCGAAATTGCCGATCGCCAGCGAGAAACCGGAAACCCCGTTCCGCCATCTTGCCATCGCGCAGGATACCGGCACCGCGATCATCGGGGCGGCGCGCGCCGATATTTTCTTCGGCTCCGGCGAAGACATCGGCACCATTGCCGGCCGCATCAAGCAGCCCGGCAGGTTCGTGATGCTGGTGCCGAACGGCGTCGAACTGACCGCCGGGCCCGCACCGGCTCCGGTGCCAAAACCGCGTCCGACGCCATGAGCGGCAAAACCCCGGATTCGGACGGCCGGCGCATCTTGCCCGCCGAGGACCGGGCGCTGTGGGACAGCTACACCAAGCCGATCAAGCCATTGCGCAAAAAGCCGGTGGCGGCGCGCGACGAGCCGAAGCCGGTCGCCGTGCCGTCCCGCAAGCTCGCTCCGCCGCGCGTGACAGCGCCGCCGGTTCCACCGCTGGCCCCGCTCGGCCGCCGCATGAAGCAGCGTGTCGCCCGCGGCCGAGAGGCTATTGACGGCCGGCTCGACCTGCACGGCATGACGCAAAGCGAGGCGCACGGCGCCTTGCTGGGCTTTTTGCAGCGGGCCAGCGCCGAGGACTCGAAGCTGGTTTTGGTGATCACCGGAAAAAGCGGCGTATTGCGCCAACAGGTGCCGCATTGGCTGGGTCTGCCGGACCTTCGTGTCGCGGTGATTGGCTTTGAGCCGGCCGGCATCAGGCACGGCGGCGACGGCGCGCTTTACGTCCGGCTGCGGCGGGCGCGATAATCGACGCCCGATGGAGTTCAGTCATGGCGAAGAAAACAGCCAAGCGGTCCAAGACAGCCAAAAAACCAAAATCAGCCAAGGCCAAGCGCGCACGCAAATCCAAGCCCGTCAGCAAGGCAAAGCCGGCCGGCAAAGTTAAGCTGCGAAAAAATCAGGTCGCGGAACGTGACCTCGAGGAAGGCCTGGAAGAAACCTTCCCAGGCTCGGACCCGGTGGCGGCGACCGAGCCTGGCCCGAAAGAGTGATGGCCGCGGCGCCTAGCTGACCTTGATCGGGATCGCGCCGATGAAATCCTGCTTGCTGAGATCGAGCCCGCAGTGCCGCAGGATCGCGTAAGCCGCCGTGGAATGGAAAAAGAAATTCGGCAGCACGAATTGCAGCAGATAGTCGCCGCCTGTCATCTGGCCTTTTTTCGGGCCGAGCGGAAAGGTGATTTCGCGGTCGGCTGAGGCGTCGAGCGCCTTGGCGTCGACGCCCTTGAGAAACGCCAAAGTCTTGGCGATGCGCTCCTTGAGCTGCGCGATCGTCGTCTCATTGTCCTCGAACTTGGGCGGATCGATGCCGGCGAGTCTTGCCGAGCCGTTCTTGGCCTGATCGCAGGCGACCTGGATCTGGCGGCTTAAGGCGAACATGTCGGGCGCCAGCCGGGAATTCACCAGCACGGCGGCATCGATCTTCTTGGCGGCGGCGAAGGCCTCGGCCTTGTCGAGCACTTTGGCAAGAGCGCCGAGCGTGGTTTCGAACACCGGCAGCGACGCTTTCGACATGGAGAACGGCATGGTGGAATCCCTGGACGTTGTTGTTGGATATGAACTGATTGCGGCGGCGGGACCATGCTCCCGCGCCAGGCGGCTTGCAAGATGCTTGTCGCGCGCTGGCTACAGGATGAAGCGGCTCAGGTCGGCGTTCCTGGCGAGATCGCCGACGTGCTTCTGCACGTAATCGGCGTCGATCTTGACCGACTGGCCGCCGAGATCGGAGGCGCGAAACGAGACGTCGTCGAGCACGCGCTCCATCACGGTTTGCAGGCGGCGCGCGCCGATATTCTCGATCGACGAATTGACCGCCACCGCAATGTCGGCGATGGCGTCGATGGCGTCCTCGGTGAATTCGAGGTCGAGACCTTCGGTCTTCATCAGCGCGATGTATTGCTTGATCAGCGAGGCTTCCGGCTCGGTCAGGATGCGGCGGAAATCGTCGCGGGTCAGCGGCCTCAATTCGACGCGGATCGGCAGCCGGCCCTGCAATTCCGGCAGCAGGTCCGACGGCTTCGAAATGTGGAAGGCGCCCGACGCGATGAACAGGATGTGGTCGGTCTTCACCGGGCCGTGCTTGGTGTTGACGGTGGTGCCCTCGATCAGCGGCAAAAGATCGCGCTGCACGCCCTCGCGCGACACGTCGCCGCCATAGCGGCCTTCGCGAGCGCAGATCTTGTCAATTTCATCGAGGAACACGATGCCGTTCTGCTCGACGATGCGGATCGATTCCTGCACCACCTGGTCGTTGTCGAGCAGCTTGTCGGATTCCTCGTTGACCAGCAGCGGATGCGAATCCTTGACGTTAACGCGCCGCGTCTTCGCCTTGCCGCCCATCTTACCGAAAATATCGCCGATATTGATGGCGCCCATCTGCGCACCCGGCATGCCGGGAATCTCGAACATCGGCATGCCGCCGCCGGAGGATTGCACCTCGACCTCGATTTCCTTGTCGTCGAGCTCGCCCGAGCGCAGCTTCTTGCGGAAACTCTCGCGCGTCGCCGGCGAGGCGCCGGGCCCGACCAGCGCGTCGAGCACGCGCTCCTCGGCCGACTGCTCGGCGCGGGCCTGCACGCCCTTACGCTTCTGCTCGCGGGTCAGCGCGATCGAGATTTCAACGAGGTCGCGCACGATCTGCTCGACGTCGCGGCCGACATAGCCGACCTCGGTGAACTTGGTGGCTTCGACCTTGAGGAACGGCGCGCCGGCGAGCCGCGCCAGCCGGCGGGAAATCTCGGTCTTGCCGACACCGGTCGGGCCGATCATCAGGATGTTCTTCGGCAGCACTTCCTCGCGCAATTTGTCGTCGAGCTGCAGCCGCCGCCAGCGGTTGCGCAATGCGATGGCGACCGCGCGCTTGGCGTCGGCCTGGCCGACGATGAAGCGGTCGAGCTCGGAAACGATTTCGCGGGGCGAGAAGGAAAAATCGGGCACTAATGGTTACTCGTTACGACTTCAGGGATTCGATGGTGACATTGCGGTTGGTGTAGACGCAGATATCGGCGGCGATGTCGAGCGATTTGCGCACAATCGCCTCGGCATCGAGCGGCCCGTCCAGCAGCGCGCGGGCCGAGGCCAGCGCGTAATTGCCGCCGGAACCGATGCCGGCGACGCCGGATTCCGGATCGAGCACATCGCCGGTGCCGGTCAGGATTAGCGACACATCCTTGTCGGCAACAATCATCATCGCCTCGAGCCGGCGCAGATATTTGTCGGTGCGCCAGTCCTTGGCGAGTTCGACCGCGGCGCGCGTGAGCTGCCCCGGATATTGCTCGAGCTTGGCTTCGAGCCGCTCGAACAAAGTGAAGGCGTCGGCGGTGGCGCCGGCAAAGCCGCCGATCACGTCGCCCAATCCTCCCGCACCTTTGCCGAGCTTGCGCACCTTCTTGGCGTTCGACTTGATGATGGTCTGGCCGACCGATACCTGGCCGTCGCCGCCGATGACGACGGTGCCGCCCTTGCGGACGGTGAGGATCGTTGTGCCGTGCCAAATGGGGGAGGACTGGTTCTCCATGGCCGGTGATCTAGGCACTCGGTTCCACGGTTGCAATCGGCCTGACGAAACGCCGCAATCAGCCCGTCAGCGCTGACATTCCCAAGGTCAGGACCCCGGCCAGCGGATCGATCCCGTGCATGCGCTTGAGATCGCCTGCGGCATGCACGACCAGTTCGACCATGGCCCGGTGCGCACCCTTTGGGTCACGCGCTGCAATCGCCTCCATCACCCGGCGGTGTTCGATGAGGGCACGTGGCCGATGGTCGCCCGGCGCCGCAAGCGTAAAGCTGCGGCGCAGCGCAGTCTCGAAGATCTGAGCGATGGGCCAGAAGAACTCATTGCGGGTGGCGATGTGGATCGATCGATGCAAGTCGATGTCGGCGGCGATCCAGGCTTCATTGCTCTCGGCAATAGCCATCGCGTCGGCGGCCGCGCGGATTGAGACAATATCCTCCGGCGTGGCGGAAACGGCGGCGTATTCGGCGGCCATCGGCTCAACGGCGGTGCGCAGCTTAAACAGCTTGACCAGATAGGTCGACAAATCGGCAGTGTCGAATTGCCATCGCAGCACATCGGGATCGAATTGATTCCATTCCTCCGGCTGCCGCACCCGCGTGCCGCTTTTGGCGCGCGACTCGACCAGGCCCTTGCCGCTCAGGATCCGGATCGCTTCACGGACCGCGGTGCGGCTGACGCCGATCATTTCGCAAATGCGCACTTCCGACGGCAGTGAATCTCCAGGCAACACATCGCCCCGGACAATGCTGGTCCCGATCCGCTCAGCCACCTGCTTGTGGATGTTGCGCATGGTCTGCGGTGCGCCAAACATGACGGCCCTCTGCCTTTCGTCGTTGGCTCGCCTCACGTTTCGGCTTGCGGGCCATTGAAATCTAGTCATACAATATTCCCAATGAAGGCGTCCACTTGAGGAACGCCAAGGGGAGGATGTCAATGAAGCATGTCGTCAATCGTCGCCATTTTGTCGCGACCTCGCTGGCGCTCGGTGCCGCCGGCCTTACCGCTCCAGCGCTCATCGGGACCGCGAAAGCTGCGCCGCTGAAGATGCGGCTGTCGTCGTCCCAGCAGGACGATCCGAAATACGCCAATGGCCGCGTCTATTACGACAATCTGGTCAAGCACCTCAAAGCTGACGGGCTGTCCGATCAGGTCGAGGTGGCGTTCTTTCCCTCGAATCAGCTCGGCCAGGAAATCGACGTCATCAATTCGCTCAAGCTCGGCGTCATCGACCTGATGGTGTCGGGCTCCTCGATCTCGGCCAATTTGGTGCCGTTGGTCGGTGCGTTCGACATCGGGTACATGTTCGACAGCTTTCCGCAGCAGACCAAGGCGTTCGACGAGGGCGCCGCCAAGCCGATCGAGGACGCGCTGCTCAAGGGCGCCAATATCCGCATCGTCGCCTGGGCCTATAATTTCGGCGCGCGCAGCGTGCTGTGCCGCAAGCAGGTCAAGGAGCCGGCCGACCTCGCTGGCGTCAAGATCCGCACGCTGCCCAATCCGATCATCACCGAATGTCTGCGGCTGATGGGCGCGGCGGCAACGCCTTTGGCGTTCGGCGAGGTCTATACCGCGCTGCAGGCCGGAGTGCTCGACGGCGTTGAGCACGATCCGCCGACCATCGTCGCCAGCAAGTTCTACGAGACGTCGAAATTCTACTCGCTGACGCAACACAACTTCTCGCCGCTCTCGATCTATTTCAGCGACGCGACCTACAAGAAAATGGAGCCGAAGGCACGCGACGGCTTCGTTGCCGCCACGCAGAAGGCGGCAGCCGACACCCGCGCGCACGGCCTTGCGGTCGAGAAGGAGGCGCTCGCGCTCCTGAAAGACAAGGGTGTCAGCGTCGCCGAATGCGACAAGGACGCTTTCAGGAAACGCTGCGCGCCGCAGATCGACAGCTTCCTCAAGGCGCATCCGGACGCCAAGGCCGTCATCGACAAGATCAAGTCGACGTCCGTCTGAGACACCGCCCGTGGCGAATGCCGCACTCGTGCCGGACGCCCATCTGCGTCCGGCGGTTCGCCTGCTGCTTGGCCTCACCGATTCGGTTGCCGCGGTGCTGCTGGCGGCGGATCTTGCCGTTGTCATCGGGTCGGTGACGCTGCGCTCGCTGTTCAATGCGCCGGTGGAATGGTCGGACGACGTCGCGCGCGGCCTGATGGTCGGCTCGAGCTTCTTCGGCGCCGCCAGCGCCTTGGCGCGCGGCGAAAATGCCGGCGTGGCGTTCTTCGTCGACAAGGTGCCGGCGCAGCCGCGCCGCATCATCGATGCGGTATCGGCGTGCCTGATCGTCATCATTTGCGGCTACGTCGCCTATAACGCACTGGTGCTCGGCTATCTCACCACCGGGCAAACCACCGGCTCCGGGCTGCGGCTCGAATGGACATTTTATCCCATGGGCGCCGGCGCGGTCTGCATGACGGTGTTCGCCGTCGATCATTTCGTCCGCCGCGGCTGGCACGACGCCGTCCTGTCGGTCGTCATCGTTGCGGCATTCACCGGCCTTTGGCTGGCGTGGAACGCGGTGGCGCCGGACACGGTGCCACCGTCGGGACCGTTGATGCTGATCGGCTTCGCACTCTCGCTATGCGGCGGCATGGCGATCGGCTTTGCGCTGGCGCTCGCCGCGCTGATCTACATCTGGGCGGAAGGCTCGCTGCCCGGCGTGATCTTCGCGCAGCAGATGGCGCGCGGCATCGATAATTTCGTGCTGCTGGCGATCCCGTTCTTCATCCTGGTCGGTTACCTGATGGAGGCGAACGGCATGTCGGTTCGCCTGATCGCGCTGCTGGAGCGGCTGGTCGGGCGGGCCCGGGGCGGGCTCAATGTCGTGATGGTGCTGTCGATGGTGATTTTCTCCGGCATTTCCGGATCGAAAATGGCCGACGTCGCCGCGGTCGGCTCGGTGCTGGTGCCGGCGGCGCGCCGTTCGAAGCAGAACCCCGGCAACGCGGTGGCGTTGCTCGCCGCCTCCGCGGTGATGGCGGAAGCGATCCCGCCTTGCCTCAATCTCATCATCCTCGGCTTCGTCGCCAACATTTCGATCGGCGGCCTGTTCATGGCGGGCCTGGTGCCGGCCGGGCTGATGGCGTTGTCGCTGATCGCGGTCGCGATCCTGTTCGGCACCCGCACCGAGATCCACGACGCCACCACGGCGAAAATGCCGCTGCGGCAATTATGGACCGGCGCGGCGGCGACCGTCGGCCTGATCGTGCTGATCTTCGGCGGCTTCAAGACCGGCTTCGCCACCGCGACCGAGATCTCCGCCTTTGCCGCGCTTTACGCGCTGGTGGTCGGCAGCATCGTGTTCCGCGAGCTCGGCTGGCAGGCGGCATGGAGGAGTTTCACGCATTCCGCGGTGCGCTCCGGCCTGATCATGTTCATCGTCGCCGGCGCGCAGTCGCTCGCTTTCGTGCTGACGCTGCAGCAAATCCCGCACGCGATGGGCGAGGCGCTAGTGCATCTGTCGCAGACCAGCGGCACCTGGATGTTCATGCTGCTGTCGATCGCGATTCTGATCGTGATGGGCTCGGTGCTCGAGGGCGCGGCGGCGCTGATCATTTTCGGCCCGATGCTGGTGCCGGTCGCGGCGCAGCTCGGCATCGCGCCGCTGCATTTCGGCGTCGTGCTGGTGGTGGCGATGGGCATCGGCCTGTTCGCGCCGCCGCTCGGCCTCGGACTGTACGGCGCCTGCCTGGTCGGCAATGTGCCGATTGAAAGCACCATCAAGCCGATCCTCGGCTATCTTGGTCTGCTGACGTTGGTTCTGTTCGTGATCGCGTTTGTGCCCGGCCTGACCTTGTGGCTGCCCCACGCGCTCGGCTACTAGAACGCCCGCGCCGGCGCGCCCTCGACATAGCGCTTGAGATATTGCCCGACGAAGTCGTGGCCGACGAAGCCTTGATAGGCCTTCGCGAGCCGCTGCGTCACCGGCCCCCACACCTGCTTTGGCGGCCCGATCGCGACACCATTGATTTTAGTGATCGGGCAGATGCACAGCGAGGTCGAGGTGAGGAACGCTTCGTCGGCATTGTAGGCGTCATAAAGATCGAGATCGGCTTCCCGCACAATGAGGCCATCCTGTTGCGCGAGCTCGATGACGGTCTGACGGCTGACGCCCGGCAACACGAATTTCTCGCGCGGCGTCAGGATTTCGCCGCCACGCACGATGAAAATGTTGGAGCCGAGGCCTTCGGCAATGTTGCCGTTGATGTCGAGCAGCACCGCCCAGGCTTCCGGGTCGATGCTCTGCACCTCCTGGTCGGCAACGATCAGGTTCAGGTAGTTGTGCGTCTTGGCGCGCGGCGAAAGCGAATCGGGCGGCACGCGCCGCTGCGACGGCACGATCACCTTGATGCCGTCCTTGAATAGCTTGGCGCGTTGCGCCAAAGGCAGCGGCGCGCATTCCAGCACGACGTTCGGCCCGTGATAGTCGAGATTGTCGCCGGGCACGTCCTTGACGCCGCGGCTGATGCGCTGGCCGACCCAGTAATCGTCGTCGGGCCCGAGCAGGTGACGGTTGCGCTCGAACAACTCCTCGGTCAGCGCGATCATCTTCTGCGGGCCAAAGCCCGGCTCGATCCGAAGGTATTTCAGCGACCGGTACAGCCGCTCGACATGCTCTGTCACCTTGAATAATTTGTGCCCGAAGGTCCGGGTCATGTCGAAACAGCCGTCACCATAGACCCAGCTGCGGTCGCGGAACGGGATGCGCACCTCGCGTTCCGGCATGAATTCGCCGTTGAACCAGGCCACTCTTTCATTGGCGAGCGCTGACATGCCAACCCCCTGAAAACCCCGTGTTCACGGACTTTAGACGACGAAGGGCGGCCATCGCCAGTACCGGATTGGCGAAACCGCGGCGCCCCTGATAGAAAGCGCGCGACTTAAAAGAGGTTCGCGATGCGCGCCGCCACGATCAAGCGCAAAACCAAGGAAACCGACATCGAGGTCGCGGTCGACCTCGACGGCAAGGGCGCGTCGTCGGTGGCGACCGGCATCGGCTTCCTCGACCATATGCTCGATCTGCTGGCGCGGCATTCGCGCATCGATATTACGGTCAAGGCCAAGGGCGACCTGCACATCGATCACCACCACACCACCGAGGACGTTGGCATCGCGCTCGGCCAGGCGGTGAAGCAGGCGCTCGGCGACATGAAGGGCATCACCCGGTATGCCGACGTCCATGTGCCGATGGACGAGGCGCTGACCCGCGTCGCCATCGACATTTCCGGCCGGCCGTTTCTGGTGTTCAAGGCGGAGTTCGTGCGCGACAAGGTCGGCACCTTCGACACCGAGCTGGTGCAGGAGTGGTTCCAGGCCTTCGCGATGAATTCCGGCATCACGCTGCACGCGCAGACTTTGTATGGCTCGAACGACCATCATATCGCCGAGTCCTGCTTCAAGGCCTTGGCGCGGGCGCTGCGCGCCGCGATTGCGATCGATCCGCGCGCCAAGGACGAAGTGCCGAGCACCAAGGGCACGTTGGGCGGGTAGTTTCGATCCTATCAGTTGTCATCGCCGGGCTTGACCCGGCGATCCCGATCGGGAACGCAGTGCCTATATAAGCGGGATGGCCGGGACGAGCCTGGCCATGACAGGTTAGAGTTCAGAGCTAAGCTGATGCCGACATTCACGGTTCACGCGCCGCCGCTGCGCAACGGGGCCACCAGCCCCGATCCGCAACGCTTTGTCTTCATACGTGACGGCTTCCATTTCTGGGCGTTCTTGTCCGGCCCGTTCTGGCTGCTGGCGCATCGGCTATGGCTCGCCTTTTTCGGCTACCTCGCCGTGATCGTGCTGATGTCGGTCGGCCTCTTTTTCCTCGTTGGATCGGAGGCGGTGCGGTTTGTCGTCGGCCTGCTGCTCGCCGTCCTTCTCGGTCTTGAGGCCGCGAGCCTGCGGCGCTGGACCTATGGGCGGCGCGGCTGGACCAATGTCGGCATCGTGGTCGGCGCCGACCGGGAAGAGGCGGAGCGGCGCTTCTTTGCGCAATGGGTCGAGCGCGCGCCGGTGGAGCCCTCGCCCTCGCCGCCGGCGCCCGCAGCGTCACCGGCGAGCAACATCGCGCGCGACGCCAGTCACAATACGAGTCCGGGCATCATCGGCCTGTTTCCCGAGCCGGGAGCGCGGCCAGGACTCCTGCCATGACCGTCGCCATCGTCGATTATGGCTCCGGCAATCTGCACTCCGCCGCGAAAGCGTTCGAGCGCGCCGCGCGTGACAGCGGGCACGACCAGCCGATTATCGTCACCGACGATCCGGACCAGGTCGCCGCCGCCTCGCGCATCGTGCTGCCGGGCGTCGGCGCCTTCGCCGATTGCCGGCGCGGGCTCGACGCCGTGCCCGGCATGGTCGACGCGCTGCAGAACAGCGTGCTCGACAAGGGCAAGCCGTTTTTCGGCATCTGCGTCGGCATGCAGTTGATGGCGGAGCGCGGCCGCGAATACACTGTGACGCCAGGGCTCGGCTGGATCGCCGGCGAGGTCGACAAGATCACGCCGTCCGACACGACATTGAAAATTCCGCACATGGGCTGGAACACGCTCGACCTGCGCAAGCCCCACCCGCTGCTCGAAGACATTCCGCTCGGGCCGGACGGGCTGCATGCTTATTTCGTGCACTCCTATGAATTGCGGCCGTCGAAACCGGACGATCTGGTGGCGCAGACCGATTACGGCGGGCCGCTCACCGCCATTGTCGGCCGCGACAACATGGTCGGCACGCAATTCCACCCGGAGAAGAGCCAGAAGCTCGGCCTCGCTTTGATCGCCAATTTTTTGCGGTGGACGCCGTGATCCTGTTCCCGGCCATCGATCTCAAGGAAGGCCTCGCGGTGCGGCTCGAGCAGGGCGACATGGCGCGGGCCACGATCTTTCATCGCGATCCGGCGGCGCAGGCGCAGGCCTTCGCGCAGCAGGGCTTTGAATATCTGCACGTCGTCGACCTCGACGGCGCCTTTGCCGGCAAGCCGGTCAACGCCGCTGCGGTCGACCGCATCCTCGAAGTCGTCGGTATCCCGGTGCAGCTTGGCGGCGGTGTGCGCGACATGGCGACAGTCGAAGCCTGGCTCGGCAAAGGCGTCGACCGCGTCATTATCGGCACCGCCGCGGTACGCGATCCCGAACTGGTCAAGACCGCGGCCAAGCGGTTCCCCGGACGCGTTGCGGTCGGCCTCGACGCGCGTGACGGCACCGTGGCGGTCGCGGGCTGGGCGGAACGCTCCGAACTGTCGGCGCTCGACATTGCACGCCGCTTCGAGGATGCCGGCGTCGCCGCCATCATCTATACCGATGTGTCGCGCGACGGCATGTTGAGTGGGCTGAATCTCGATGCCACCATCGCGCTCGCCAATGCGATTTCAATTCCGGTGATTGCTTCTGGCGGGCTGGCCTCGATCGATGACATCAAGGCGTTGCTGGAGCCGCGTGCCAGGAAGCTCGAAGGCGCCATTGCCGGCCGCGCGCTGTATGACGGGCGGTTGGATGCGGCGGCCGCGCTTGGACTTTTACGCGCGTCGCGCGCCTGAGCGCGCGGCACTGGTTTCACGCGGCGGATGAGAATTGAGGATCGAGCCGCGCGACTGCACCTCGGCGCGATAGATGTCGTTGCTGCACACAACGCGCGTATCGAGCCCGCCAATATGCTTGAGCGCCAGCACGCCGATGACGGCACCGATCAGCAGGGCCGCATAGGCGGGAATCGCGTGCGGCGAAAAGCCCGGCATGCCGTAGAGCACCAGCGCATCATTGCCGCCGGGCAGCATTGCGGTGCCGAGCCCCATCAGTACGCCGCCGAAAATATTGCGCAGCCACGACCATTGCGGGCGCCAGTCGAGCTTGAAGCTGCCGCGCTGCAGGGTCGAGGCCAGCATGCCGGCCGCCACCGCCGCCAATAAAATCAGGCTTGAGACCGGCGGTGGCGCGCCTTTGCCGACAACACCCTGCACGAAATTCTGGAAGGTGATGGTGTAACCGGGGGTACGGATCAGCAGGAAGATCGCGGCACTGGCAACACCGATCACCAATGCGGCGGTCGAGAGCCGGTAGTGCGGCGACAGCACCATTTCGTGAATGCGCAGGTGCATCGGCCTTTTGCGCCAGATCCGCGGCACTTCGTAGATCGCCCAAGCCGCGAGCACGAGCGAGATGACGAGCGCAAAGGCGATGACCGAGCCGATCAAGGCCGGCGTCCGTTGCGGCCGGGCGATCCAGTCAAGGTCGACCAGTGCGACGAAAGTGACGATGCCGATGGCAAAGCCGCCGATCGACACCGCCATGCGCATTTCGCCGTCTACCAGCCGCGTCATGGTCGAATAGGCGCAGCCGCCATTGATCGCGGCGCCGAAGCCGAACAGCAATCCACCAGCCAGTGCGGTCGCCGTCAGGCGCCAGCCGCCGATTCCGTTCGCCGCCGCCGGCATCAGCCAGAGGAACGGCAGCGTCAGCGCCACCACCCATAGCGCGGATTTGCCGATGCTCGCCAGCATGAAAGCGGTCCGGGCGCTGACGATTTCCGCGACGGCGCGCACGGTGCAGATGCTGGCGCGATGGGCGACGAAGCCCAATATGGCCGCGAACAGGCAGGCGACGATCAGCGTAGCGGGCGCAAGCATTGGTCCGGCTTTCACGCGAACTGGACAAGATCAAATGCTAGCGTAACGGTTTGCTCACCGATACTGCCGCCGCACAATTGCGGCCAACCAGCATCGTGGTCAGGGCCGGAGTCCTTGGCCACAGACCAGCTCAATTTGATTCGTGAGGAGCGATAAGTGCTGTCTTGTCGGTATCGGGTTGTCCAGAGTCCTCCCGCGACGGTCTTGACGCCTCAGCCTGCAAGGCGCGACCCTTTGTGCGTCAACTTATGGGGCGAATCATGAAAATCTCCAGCTTCTGTTTTGCCGCCGCGATTGGCGGCGCCGCGATGCTTTCGACCGCTGCCGCGCAGGCCGCGGGCATCACCGTCACTGACGCGAAAATCGCGCAAGGTGAGCTGACGGTGACCGGCACGTCGCCGAATGCCAATCAATCGGTTCAGCTCGACGGGCAGTTCACCGGGACGTCGAATGCGAATAAGATCTTCGCCTTCCACCTCACCGACTATCACCCGGCCGACTGCATCGTCACCTTGACGGCAGGTGCGGCGACGGCCACAGCTGTGGTGGCGAATTGCGGCGAGCGCGGACTGTCGGCGCGGGGCGCCTGGAACACCACCGATAATTATCTCGTCGACGATGTCGTGACGGCGGGCGGCTCGAGCTGGCGAGCGATCCTCGATAACGTCAACAAGAACCCCAGCAACCACCCGGCACAATGGGAGGTGTTGGCGGCAAAGGGCAAAACCGGCCCGGCAGGCGCGACGGGCCCGGCCGGCCCGCAGGGTTCCCAAGGTCCGCAAGGTCCGCAAGGCGATGCTGGGCCCACCGGTCCTCAGGGGCCGCAAGGGCCCAAAGGCGTGGCTGGCGCCAATGTGACCGGCCACATCTCGTTCAGCGCCATTGCTGCAAATTCGTGCGGCAATCTCACTCTTGGCGTGGCTGGCGCGACGGTGGGAGACGCCGGGGTCATCTCGACCAGCGGGACACTGCCGGCCGGAATGACACTTAACTTTATCGGCGTTGCCACCACCGGCCATGCGACCGGAAGAGCGTGCAATCACACCAATTCCACCTCCGCTGCGGTAAGCGATCTTCCAGTTCGCGTCGTGACATTTCACTGACAGGCCTGATTGCCGGCCGCGTGCCGTTGCGGCGCGCTGCCGGCACGAGGCGGGCTGGCAAGACGTTTGCGTGTTCCGTATAGAGACAATTCAATCGGTCTCCAGTCGCATGTTCAAGGTCCGCGTCATTCCCTGCCTCGACGTCAAGGACGGCCGCGTCGTCAAGGGCGTCAATTTCGTCAATCTGCGCGACGCCGGCGATCCGGTCGAGGCGGCGATCGCCTATGACGCCGCCGGCGCCGACGAGCTTTGCTTTCTCGACATCACCGCGAGCCACGAGAAGCGCGGTATCATCCTCGACGTGGTGCGGCGTACCGCGGAAGCCTGCTTCATGCCGCTCACGGTCGGCGGCGGCGTGCGCACCATTGACGACATCCGCGCGCTGCTGGCGTCGGGCGCCGACAAGGTCTCGATCAACACCGCGGCGGTGAATCGCCGCGGCTTCGTCAAGGAAGCCGCAGAGAAATTCGGCGACCAGTGCATCGTGGTGGCGATCGACGCCAAGAAAGTATCGAAGGACGGCGACAGTGACCGCTGGGAGATTTTCACCGTCGGCGGCCGGCAACCGACCGGCATCGACGCGGTCGACTATGCCAAGGACGTCGTCGCACTGGGCGCCGGTGAAATCCTGCTGACCTCGATGGACCGCGACGGCACCAAGAAAGGCTACGACATCGCCTTGACCCGCGCGGTGGCCGACGCGGTCACCGTGCCGGTGATCGCCTCGGGCGGGGTCGGGACGCTCGGCCACATGGTGGACGGCATCCGCGACGGCCATGCCACGGCGGTGCTCGCCGCCTCGATCTTCCATTTCGGCGAGCACACGGTGCGCGAGGCCAAGACCTTCATGGCGAAGGCCGGCCTGCCGATGCGGATGGATGCCTGACGGCATCCTCCGCTCATTCCCGCGCGCCCCCGAACGGCAAAATATGCTATCCAGCCGGCCATGAAGACCTTCACCCTCAGCGATCTGGAAAAGCGGGTCGCGGCGCGCGCCAAGGCCGGCGCCAAGGAGTCCTACACCCGCACACTGCTCGACCAGGGCGTCGATGCTTGCGCCAAGAAGCTCGGCGAGGAGGCGATCGAAACGACGATCGCCGCGGTCGGTGAAAGCCGAAAACGGTTGATCGCGGAGACGGCTGACCTGCTCTATCACCTGATGGTGGTGCTCAAGGCGCGCGGCGTCACGCTGGCGCAGGTCGAGGCCGAATTGGGCCGGCGCACCGCGCAGTCCGGCCATGCCGAGAAAGCGTCGCGCCGGCGCCGCCGAACTGGTAAGTAGGCCAGGCGCGGCCCCCGCGCCGGATCGCAACGATGGAACAGCGCACCGAAGAAGTGTTCTCACCGTTTCGCGTGTTCCCGCGGGCGGAGTGGGCGGCATTGCGCAAGGACACGCCGATGACGCTCACCTCCGACGAGGTGACGCGGCTGCGCTCGCTGCATGACCGGCTCGACATCAAGGAAGTCGAGGACATTTATCTGGCGCTGACGCGGCTGCTGTCGATGTATGTCGCGGCAACGCAGCGGCTGTTCCGCGCGCAGCAGAGCTTCCTCGCCACCGAAGACGTCAAGATGCCGTTCATCATCGGCGTCGCCGGCTCGGTGGCGGTCGGCAAGTCGACCACCGCGCGCGTGCTGCAGGCGCTACTGGAGCGCTGGCCGAACGTACCCAAGGTCGATCTCATCACCACCGACGGCTTCCTCTATCCGAACGCGATTCTCGAGCGCGAAGGCCTGATGGAGAAGAAGGGCTTTCCGGAAAGCTACGATCTGCCGACGCTGTTGCGGTTCCTGTCCGACGTCAAAGCGGGGCGGCGTCCGGCGCGAGCGCCGATCTACTCGCATCTCGTCTACGACGTGGTGCCGAACCAGTGGGTCGAGGTCGACCGGCCCGATATCCTGATCGTCGAAGGCCTCAACGTCCTGCAAACCGGCCGATTGCCGAAGGACGGCAAGGCGATTCCATTCGTCTCCGACTTCTTCGATTTCTCGGTCTATCTCGACGCCGACGAAGACGTGCTGATGGCCTGGTACATCGACCGTTTCCTGACGCTGCGCTCGACTGCGTTCCGCGACCCGAAATCCTACTTCCATCGCTATTCGAATTTGTCGGACCAGGAGGCGACCGTGACCGCGACCGCGATATGGAACAAGATCAACCTGGTCAACCTGCACGAAAATATCCTGCCGACGCGCCAGCGCGCTCACCTCATCCTGAAGAAGGTCGAGAGCCACCAGATCGAGGAAGTCGCGCTGCGGCGGCTCTGATTTTTGGGTTGGTCATGGCCGGGCTTGACCCGGCCATCCCGATTAGGAACGCGCTGCTCACCTAAGCGAGATCACCGGGACAAGCCCGATGATGACAGATCAGCAGACTAAGCAGCCTGACGCTCGCTGCGTGCGGCGAAGTGGTCGATGTAGCGTGCGCTCAGCGCCGCCACCGGCAGCATGATCAGCACATCGGTGGTGCCGAACTGGTGATCGACCACCGCGCCGTCGCCGATATAGCAGCCGAGCCGCAGATAACCCTTGATCAGCGGCGGCAAAGCCCGCAATGCCGACTTCGGGTCGATCGTCTCTTTCGACATGCGATTCATTTCGACATACCGCTCCGGCCGGGCGACCGCGCGCCACGCTTCCGGCGCGCGGCAATAATGATGCAGAAACGACAGCGGCAGATCGAGTCGGTGCGGATCGGTGCCGTCCAGGCTGGCGCAGCCGAACATCACGTCGAGCCGGTTCTGCAACAAATAACTCCAGATGCCCTGCCAGAGCAGTTCGACCGTGCGCTTGTTGCGATAGGGCGCCAGCACGCAGGAGCGGCCGAGTTCGAGGAAATTCAGATTGCCGTGGCGCGCGATCAGCGGCGCGATGTCGAATTCGCCGGCGGTGTAGAAGCCGCCATAGTCTTCCGCGAGCTGCTGGCGCAGGAGACGGTAAGTGCCGACGACCGCCGGCTTGCCGCGCGGGCTTTCAGCCGCGGCATGATCGATGACCAGAAGATGGTCGCAGATCGCGTCGAACGCATCGATGTCGCGCCGCGCAAACAGCCGACCGGGATCGGCCAGCGCGGAGCCTTCCTGATAGAACACGCGGTAGCGCAATTTTTGCGCTTGACGCACCTCGGCGGCGGTCTGCGCCAACCGAACCTCGAGATTGCCGAGGCGGCCGAGCGATCGCACGCGGCGGTCGGCGCGGGCAGCGGAGGCCTGTAGGCCGCCATAGGCCTGGAGCTGCGGCAACAGGCCGGCACCCGGCGGTCCCGAGCGGAAACGATTGAGAAGCCCCCGAATCGCAGGACTGCGATTGTCCATCTAAATGGCCCTCTTAACGCGTGAAGACCGCCCGGTTTGCCCGAATCTTGAGCGCCGAATCGTCCTTGTCAGCGTCAGCCCCTCTACAGCATGGGCCGAACGCGGAATTATGACAATGTGTGGAGGAGGTTGCTAGGCGGCAAGGGGACTACTGCACGGTCGGAAACCGCGTCCAGGACCTGCCGCAGCCGGTGGCGCTCGAGCGGTTTGACCAGGAAATCATCGATTCCCGCCGCTATCGCCGCTTCCCGGTCTTCGGCGAAGGCGTTAGCCGTCACGGCGACGATCGGGGTGCGGCTATCGCCGCCTTCGAGCGCGCGAATCTGCCGGGCGGCTTCGAGCCCGTCGAGCCCGGGCATATGCAGGTCCATCAACACCAGATCGAACGGGTCGCCATTGCTCCGCGCCGCCTGCCAGGCGGTAACCGCGGCTTCGCCGCCGGTCGCGCCGGCCGAGCGGTGGCCGAGCTTGCTGAGCAGTGCGCGCGTCAGCAGCGCGTTGATCTCATTGTCCTCGGCGATCAGGATCGACAGGCTGCGGGCCGGCGCGGTTTGCGGCGATTCGATCATTGGCACGCTGTCGGCCGGCCCGATAGTGGCGGCCTCGCCGCGCAGCAGCACGGCGAGCGAGGCAGCGCGCACCGGCTTGATCAGGTAATTGGTGAATCCGGCGTCGCGCAGTGCCGGAAGATGATGCCGTTCGGATGGCGCGATCAGCACGATGCGCCGCGCGGCGTTGACGCCGGCGAACTGCCCCACCGCGCTCATCGTCCTGCTCAGCGCATGATCGACCAGCATGGCGTCCCAGGGGTGCTCGGCCAATTTCTCGACCGCGGTCTTTTCGTTGGGTGCGACGTCGATGGTGGCGCCCCAGCGCGCTAGCCGCCGCGCGATCAATGCCGGCTCGATCGTGGATGCCGCGACGATGAGGATGGCGCTGTCGGTGAGATCGGGCGCGGCGAATTCATCGACCGCGCGATCCCGCGCATTTTGACGCGCGGCCGGCAGCGGCAATGTGAAGTGGAAGGTCGCGCCGTGTCCCGGTTCGCTTTGAACGCCGATCGCTCCGCCGAACGCCTCGACAATGCGCTTGGAAATTGCCAGCCCCAAACCGGTGCCGCCATAGTGCCGCGTCGAGGAGCCGTCGGCCTGTTCGAAGTCGCGGAAGATGCGGGCTTGATCCTCCGGCTTGATGCCGATGCCGGTGTCACGAATCAGGAATCGGACGCGCTCGTCGCCGCCATCGCCATTGTCGTCAGCGGGCTCGACGATCACGGCGACGCCGCCTTGCGAGGTGAATTTGATCGCGTTGCCGGCGAGATTGAGCAACACCTGGCGCAGCCGCGCCGGATCGCCGGCCACGCGCACCGGCAGCCGTTCGTCGATGAATGACGCGATCTCGATGCCCTTGTCTTGCGCGCGCGGCGCCAGCAACTCGACCGTGTCTTCGACCAGCTCGGTGAGCGAGAAGCCGGCAATGTCGAAATCCAGTTTGCCGGCTTCGATTTTTGACAGGTCGAGCACGTCCTCGATCAGCCTGAGCAGCGCCTCGCCGGAGCTTTTTGCCGCCTTGACGTAGGTCGTCTGCTCGGGGGTGAGCGCGGTGTCGAGCAGCAGCCCGCTCATGCCGAGAATGCCGTTGAGCGGCGTGCGAATCTCGTGCGACACCGTGGCGAGGAAGCGCGACTTGGCGCGGTTCGCCGCCTCCGCCTGATCGCGCGCCTCGCCGAGCGCGCGCATCTCGGCGTCATGCAGTTCCCAATTGCGGTCGGCGAGGTCCTCGACGCGGGCTTCCAGGATGTCGAGTTTGGCGCGCACGATCCGGCGCCGCCACAACAGCACGGCGATCACGATGCAGGCGACACCGCATAATGTGGCGGCGCCGATTGCGTAGGAATGCGGATCGTACTCGTCGCTTTTGACGCGAATGCCGGCGAGGAAGCCGAGCGCCGCCGATATGACCGCCAGTGTCGTGATGGCGGCACGGCTGAACAGCAGCAAGGCGCGATGATTGCGCCGCGCCGTCTCGCTTTGCTGTCGTGCTGGCATTGCGCCCCGGCGGATTTCGAGAGTCGACGCGTCATTTGGCGCCGGGACTCTTGCGATTATGTTGCTGTCCGCCGTGCGCCGGCGCTCGGCGCAATCGTGGTGAATTCAGCGTTAAAGCGGTGGCGATGGATTCAGTTGGTGGCGACGCGCTTGCGGGTCGCATTCCACATCACCGCGAACAGCGCCGCCGTGTCCTGCTCGGTGAATTCGGTCGAGTGCGAATAAATCTTGAACAACCCGCGCTCGCCTCTCGGCGCCAGCGTGATCGTGAGGTCGGGCTCGCGCGCCAGTGGATCGAGGCGAATCGTGCGGATGGCGGCAACGTGGTCGCAATTGCTGCCGTCGGCGATGCCATCGGCGAGCACGAAATCGGCGGTGTTGGGATCGTTCACCAGCTGCAAGGTCAGGTCGGGCGCCGCCGCGGCGTCATCGATCCTGATGGTGACATCGGCGTTGAGGCTGGAGGTGAGCCGGTAACCGGTCGTGCCTGCGGCGAAACAGGTGCCCTCGGCCCTGGAAAAATACGAACCCGCGCCCGCGGCGGCGGCCGGGATCGCGGCCGCCAGCAACAAAAGCGCTATGAAATTTGGGCGCGTCATCGGTTTTGCCCGGCCACGAATCGCTGGAGCGGCCGGCTCCGACGACAACGCTAGGCGATCATGGTTAAGTGTTCCTTAACCGCCGATCCGGCTCATGCGGCGCGGCGAACCTCATCGGCCAATGCCCGGTACGACAATGCTTCGGCGAGGTGAACCCGGCCGATCGTGCCGGCGCCATCGAGATCGGCCAATGTCCGGGCGACACGCAGCACCCGGTGATAGCCGCGTGCCGAAAGCCGCATCGCGTCGGCGGCGTCGCGCAGCAAAGCCAGCGCGCTGCCTTCGACCCGCGCAACGTCCTCCAGAACTGGGCCATTGGCCTGCGCATTGGTGCGGATACCGATGAGTCCGCGCGAGGCATAGCGCTCGGCCTGGATGTCGCGGGCACGCGCGACGCGGGCGGCGACTTCGCGGCTGCCTTCCGAGGGCGGCGGCAGGATCAGGTCGGACGCCGTCACCGCCGGCACTTCGACGTGAAGGTCGATGCGGTCGAGCAGCGGCCCTGACAGCCGGCCTTGATATTCTGCCGCGCACCGAACATTCGGCCCGCGTTTGCAGGCAAAGCCGGGGTCGCTGGCGCGGCCGCAGCGGCAGGGGTTCATCGCCGCGATCAGCATGAAGCGAGCCGGATAGGTTGTGCGATGATTGGCGCGGGCGATCGCAACCTCACCGGTCTCCAGCGGCTGGCGCAGCGAGTCGAGCGTCTGCGGTGAAATTCCGCCATCTCGTCGAGAAACAGCACGCCATTATGCGCCAGCGAAATCTCGCCCGGCCGCGCCCGCAGCCCGCCGCCGACCAAAGCCGGCATCGACGCCGAATGATGCGGCGCGCGGAACGGCCGCGCATTGGTCAGCGCGCCGCCTTCGATCTCGCCGGCGACCGAGGCGATCATCGACACTTCAAGCAATTCGGCGGGCGACAGCGGCGGCAGGATCGACGGCAGCCGCGCCGCCAGCATCGACTTGCCGGCGCCCGGCGGCCCGATCATCAGCAGATTATGGCCGCCGGCGGCGGCGACTTCGAGCGCGCGCTTGGCGGCCTCCTGGCCCTTGATGTCGGCGAGGTCGAGTTGCGAGCCGCCAACTTCGCGCACCTTCGGCTGCGGCCGCGACAAGACCTGGGTGCCCTTGAAATGATTGGCGAGCTGGATCAGCGACTGTGCCGCGACGATCTCGATTTCCGGCGAGGCCCAGGCGGCTTCGGCGCCGCAGCCGGACGGGCAGATCAGGCCGTCGCCGCGGGCATTGGCGCCGATCGCGGCGGGCAACACGCCGGCGACCGGAGCGATCGAGCCGTCGAGGCCAAGCTCGCCGAGCACGGTGAAGCCACTCAAGGCGTCATGCGGGATGGCGCCGATCGCGGTCATCAGGCCGAGCGCGATCGGCAGGTCGTAGTGGCTGCCTTCCTTCGGCAAATCGGCGGGCGCGAGATTGATAGTGATCCGGCGGGCGGGCAAAGCGAGGCCGGACGCGACCAGCGCGGCGCGCACCCGCTCCTTGGCCTCGGACACCGCCTTATCGGGCAGCCCGACGATATTGAAGGCGGGCAGCCCAGGCGCGACCTGCACCTGGACGTCGACGGTGCGGGCTTCGATGCCCTCGAATGCAACGGTCGCGACCCGCTGGACCATTGGCCTAGCCCCATAAGTCTGGTGCCAAGCCTAGCGTATCGGCCAGTGACCGAGCAAGAACATTTGGAGAACGACTTTGGGGCGCAGGCGCTCCATTGCAGGGGCGGCGGCAGAGCGTATCGGCCGGTGGGAATCGGCTCAGAACCGTGCGGAATCGAGCAAATCGGCCCGGGCTGCCTTGAGGATTTCGTCCGATAAATCTCGGTCGCCGACGGCGCGCGACAACATCACCGCGCCGGCCAATTGCGCCAGGGCCGCGACCGCCTTGCGCCGCCGCGCGGCTTTCGACGTCCCTGGGACCGCGGCGGCGAGGATCTCGACCAGTTCGTCGAGGCCGTCGCCGAACACATTGCGCACCGGCTTGCCCTGACGCGCCGCGTCGGCGCCAAGCGCGGCCAGCGCGCAACCGGTGCCGGGTTCGTCGCGGTGGCTTGGCCGCAAATAATGCTCGAGCAGCGCCCGGAACGGCGCGTCAGGCGACTCCGCAGCGATCCGGCGCCAAACCTGCGCCGATTTCTCCAGCGCCTTCTTGCTGGCCTGCGCGGCGAGCGCGTCCTTCGAGCCGAAGTGGCCGTAAAAGCCGCCATGGGTGAGGTCGGCCGCCGCCATGATTTCGGCAACGCCGGCGCCGTCGAAGCCTTTCGCGCGGAACAGCCGCCCCGCGACATCGACGATCTGGTCGCGGTGCTCGGCCGCCTTTTCCTTGCTCGCCCGCATGGCTCATCCTCTGATTTGCCGGTTGACAATTTATATGATAATCATCATACAAACGCAAGTAAAATGATGATCGTCATGTAACAGGCGGCCGACACCGCAATCGGTGAAATTCATGCTGTCCACCGCCTTGGCCGCCGCACTGGCTCGCCGCAAAATCCATTACGGCTGGGTCGTGATCGCCGTCACCTTCCTGACCATGCTGGTGACCGCCGGCGCGATGGGCGCGCCCGGCGTGCTGATCGTGCCGCTGGAAAAGGAATTCGGCTGGGACACCGCGCAGATCTCGAGCGCGCTGGCGATCCGTCTCGTTCTGTTCGGCATGCTTGGCCCTTTCGCCGCCGCCTTCATGAACCGGTTCGGCATTCGCCGCGTCATCTTGACCGCGCTGATTCTGATTGCCGGCGGTCTGCTGGCGTCGTTGGCGATGACGCGGCTATGGCAGCTCATCATGCTGTGGGGCGGCGTGGTCGGCGTCGGCACCGGGCTGACCGCGATGGTTCTTGCGGCAACGGTGGCGACGCGCTGGTTCAATCATCACCGCGGCCTCGTCATCGGCATGCTGTCGGCGAGCAATGCTACCGGGCAGCTCGTCTTCCTGCCGATGATGGCAGAGTTGACCGAGCGCTTCGGCTGGCGGACTGCGCTGGTGTTCGTCTGCGGAGCGCTGGCTTTCACCGCGCTTGTCGTCATGCTGTTGATGCGCGACCGCCCGTACGACCTCAAGCTGCCGCTGTACGGCGAGACGGCGGTGACGCCGCGGCCCGCTGAAGGCACCGGTCTTGTCTCGTTGCTGATGGCGCCGATCAATGTCCTGCGCGAGGCCGCGCGCACGCCGGTGTTCTGGGTACTTTTCGGCACGTTCTTCATTTGCGGGCTTTCGACCAATGGCCTGATCCAGACCCACTTCATCACCTTCTGCAGCGACTATGGCCTCGCCGCAGTCACCGCCGCCGGCGTGCTGGCGATGATGGGGATTTTCGATCTCGCCGGCACGATCGGTTCGGGCTATCTCTCCGACCGTTTCGACAATCGCTGGCTGCTGTTCTGGTATTACGGCCTGCGCGGGTTATCGCTGCTCTATCTGCCGTTTTCGAGCTTCACCTTCTATGGTCTGTCGCTGTTCGCGATGTTTTACGGCCTGGATTGGCTGGCCACCGTGCCGCCGACGGTGAAGCTCGCGGCGGACCGGTTCGGTCGCGAGAAGGCCGGCATGGTGTTTGGCTGGGTGTTCTGCGGCCATCAGCTCGGCGCCGCGACCGCCGCGCTCGGCGGTGGACTTTCGCACACCTATCTCGGCACTTATCTGCCGTCGTTTTACGTCGCCGGCGCCATGTGCATCGTTGCCGCGCTATCGGTGCTGATGCTACGCAAGCCGGGCGTGCCGGCAGTCGCGGCAACGCCGGCCATGGCGCGCGGCTAACGCTTCCGCTTCGCTTCGATCTTGTCCCAGATCAGCGCGGCGACGTCGGCGCCACCGAGATTCTTGATGGCGCGGATGCCGGTCGGCGACGTGACGTTGATCTCGGTGAGCCAGCCGTCGATCACGTCGATGCCGACGAACATTAGCCCGCGCTCGCGCAGCGGCTGAGCGAGGCGTTGGCAAATCTCGCGCTCGCGGTCGGTCAGATCGGTTTTCGCCGGCGAGCCGCCGCGCACCATGTTGGAGCGCAGATCGTCGGTGGCCGGCACGCGGTTGACCGCGCCGGCATATTCGCCATCGACCAGGATGATGCGCTTGTCGCCCTTGGTGATGCCCGGAACGAATTTCTGCACCACCCATTGCTCCCGGAAGGTCGCGGCGAACATGTCGTAAAGCGAGCCGAAATTGAGGTCGTCGCGGGTGATGCGAAACACCGCGCCGCCGCCATGGCCGTAGAGCGGCTTGAAGACGATATCATTGTGCGCCGCGCGGAACGCCTTGATCTCGGGGAGGTCACGGGTGACCAAAGTCGGCGGCATCAGGTCCGGGAATTCGGTGACGAAGACCTTTTCCGGGGCGTTGCGCACATGCGCCGGGTCGTTGACCACCAGGGTCTTGGGGTGGATGCGCTCCAGCATGTGGGTGGTCGTGATGTAAGCAAGGTCGAATGGCGGGTCCTGCCGCAGCAGGATGACGTCGAATTCATCGAGCGCGACCCGCCGTGCCTCGCCGAGCGTGAAATGGTCGCCGGGCGTATCGCGTACCGCGAGCGGCTCGACCGTCGAGAACACCTTGCTACCAAGCTGGGCCAGCCGGTCGGGCGTATAATAAGACAGCGCGTGGCCGCGCCTTTGCGCTTCCAACAGCAAGGCAAAGGTCGAATCGCCGCGGATATTGATCCGCCCGATCGGGTCCATCTGCACGGCAACGGTCAGGCTCATGGGTTCTCGGCCGGCTGTGAAGCCGCAGTTAACGAAATACTAACGCCAATGGTCGTTAACATTTTATCGCGATAATTGCTGCAGATGGGACCAGTATTTCGGGTTGGGGAATTGCTTTGACATTGCCGGTTCTGCGCAGGCTTTCAATAGCCGCAAAGCTCTATGCGATCTTCGCGCTGATGGCCATGGCCACGTTGGGCCTAGCTTCGGTCGCTGCGCTAAGCGCGCGCCAGCATGCCGCGCTGACCGACGCGTTCGGATCGGCCAATAACGGCCGTCTGAACGTCGAGCGGGTCAATGGTCTGATCTACGCAGTGGTCATGGAGTCGCGCGGCGTTTATATGTCGCCCGACCTTGAGACCTCCGCGGTCTATGCCGAGGGCATTCGCAAATTCAACCGCGAGATCGTCTCGGTCGTGCGCGACTGGAATAATTCGGTTCGCGCCGACGACGCCGAACTGTTCGCAGAATTCACCAAGCGCATCGGGCAGTTTGTCGATTTCCGCTATGAGCTGGCGCGGCTTGGTACCGACGTGAGTCCGGCCGCCGGACGCGCATGGGGTGACAACGAAGCGAACCGCTCGGTTCGCCAAGCGCTCAATCAGGACCTCGAGCAGCTTACTCATATCTACGCCAGACGCGGTGAGGGCACCTACGAACAACTCGACAGCAATATTGCCACGGCGGCGCTGTGGACATCGAGCCTCGCCGGCCTTGCGCTATCGCTCGCTCTGCTCGGCGCCGCGCTGATCTCGGGAAGCGTGACGCGGCCATTGAAGGAAATTACCCAGCTGACTGAACAGCTGGCGGCCGGCGATATCGAAACCGAGGTGCCGTTCGGTGCGCGGCGTGACGAGATCGGCGCTCTGGCCCGCTCGATCGCGGTTTTCCGCAATGCCATGCGTCACAATGTCGATCTCAACCGCACCGTCGTCGCGGAAGCCGAAACGCGGGGACAACGCCAGCAGCTGATGAACCGCGAGGTCACTCGCTTTTCCGGCGACGTCGAAGCAACCTTGGCCGAGCTCGGCCGCATCGCTGACGAAATGCTCGGCGCCGCCCGGCAATTGTCGACTGCCGCCGGCGACGCCGCCGCAAAGACCGCGCGCGCCAGCGCGGCGTCGGCGGAGGCTTCGTCCAATGTGCGCGACATCGCTTCGGCCGCCGACGAATTGTCGGCCTCGGTCAACGAAATCGATCGTCAGGTCGTGCAGTCGAACGCAATCGCTGGCAAGGCGGTCAGCGATGCCGAGCGCAGCAGCATCGCGGTGCAGGAGCTCAGCGCTGCGGCGCAGCGCATCGGCGCAGTGATCAAGCTCATCACCGATATCGCCGAGCAGACCAATCTGCTGGCGCTCAACGCCACAATCGAGGCGGCCCGCGCCGGCGACGCCGGACGTGGCTTCGCGGTTGTTGCCGGCGAGGTCAAGGCGCTGGCCGGGCAGACCGCCCGCGCCACGGAGGAGATCGGCGCGCAGATCGCGGGCATGCAGCGCGCCACCGCGCGCTCGATCGAAGCGATCGGTGCCATCGAGCGCACCATCCGCGAGATCGGCGACATCAGCGGTGCGATCGCCGCGGCAGTGACCGAACAGGGCGCCGCCACGCAGGAAATCGCCCGTGCCGTCGAAATTGCGGCCCAGCGCACGGTCGAAACCGCCGACGATGTGAGCCTGGTCCATGCCGCGACCGACGACACTCACGCCAGCGCCAATACCGTCAAGGCGGTGGCCGACGATCTCGGCCAGGTGGCGCAGCGCATTCGCGGCCAGGTCGATCAGTTCTTCGAGCGGCTGAGCGCTTAATTCACGCGCTTTCAAACGCCGCCGGAATGTGACGCGGGATCTTTCCCGGCGCGACCAGCACGGCGTCGAAGCGCATATCGAGAATGGCCGGATCGGGATAGGCCGCGAGCCAGGCTTCGGCCGCGGCTGCGATGCGCTGCTGCTGGCGCGCGTTCAGCGATTCCGCCGCGGCATCGAGGCTGGCGCGGGCCTTGACCTCGACGAACACCAGCAGGCGGCGGCGGCGCGCGACGATGTCGATCTCGCCGACCGGGCTCTTCCAGCGCCGCGCCAGAATGCGATAGCCCTTGGCAATGAGATAAGCCGCGGCGCGGCTTTCCGCCGAAATGCCGACGCGAAAGGCTGCAACCTTGTCGGGACGCGGTTCGCGCTTTTGCGCAAGCCGAGAGACCGGATCAGGGCGCCGCGCCATCGCCATCCTCTTTCGCAAGTTCGAGCGCACGTTGATAGACCTCGCGGCGCGGCAGGCCGGTCGCGGTCGCGACCTCGCCGACCGCATCCTTGACCGACACACGACTGAGCGCCAGCCGTAACAGCGCGTCGAGTTCGCCGGCTGGCGCGATGTCCTCGGGCGGCGGCGCGACGACGACGACGAATTCGCCGCGGGTTTCGGCGCCCCCGGCATATTCGCGCGCCAGCGCGTCGAGCGGCCCGCGTTTGATCTCTTCGTGCAGCTTGGTGAGCTCGCGGCAAATCGCGGCCTCGCGCGCACCAAGCCCCAGCGCGAGGTCGGCAAGCGAGGCGCCGATGCGCGGTCCGCTTTCGAACAGCACCAGTGTGGCCGGAATCCGCGCCAATTCGGCGATGCGCTTTTGCCGGCCGGATTCCTTGGGCGGCAGGAAGCCTTCAAAGAAAAAACGATCGGTCGGCAGCGCCGAGAGTGACAGCGCCGCCAGCACCGCGGATGCGCCGGGCACCGCGGTGACGGCATGACCGGCGGCGCTCGCCTCGCGTGCGAGCCTGTAGCCCGGATCGGAAATCAGCGGCGTGCCGGCATCCGATACCAGCGCCACGATTTCGCCGGCGGCGAGCCGCGCCATCAGCTGCGGCCTGGCGCTCGCGGCGTTGTGCTCGTGATAGGGCGTGAGCCGTGTCGCAATGCCGTAATGCCCGGTCAGTTTGCGCGTCACCCGGGTGTCCTCGCAGGCGATGGCATCGGCGGCGGCGAGCACGCCAAGCGCGCGCAGACTGATGTCGCCGAGATTTCCGATCGGCGTGGCGATCAAATAGAGGCCGGGGGCGGTCGCCGGCGCGGCGATGATTTCTCCCGCCACCACGAAGCTTCGGGCGCCGGCTATTTTTGTGGTTTTGGCCATGCCGCGCACTCTAATCGGCAGCTCGAAGCGCGTCATGCAAAGGCAAATTCCCTATTCTTTTCATTTACTTAACTTTTCGTTGCCTATAATTTGGAACCACGCGGTGCAATTGGGCTCGCCCGCGCCTCGATTTGCCGGAGCGGACATGGCGCGCTTACCGCGACACAAGACGGGAATGATGGCGCGCCGCCCGCTGCTGCGGGGCGCCGTGCTGTCCGCCGCAGCGGCGGCATTGTCGGCCTGTACCGGCAGTCTCGACAGTCTGAATAGCAATGCCGTGCCGGCGCCGGGCCCGGAGCCGCAGCCCGTGCCGCCGCCAGGCCCGCAAGCCGGCCCCATTGGCGGCGGTGCCACCCGCATCGCTCTGATCTTGCCGATCTCGGCCCAAGGCAATGCCGGCGTCGCTGCGCAGTCGATGAAGAATGCCGCCGAAATGGCGATCGCCGAATTCAAGAATCCCGACATTCAGTTGCTGGTGAAGGACGACGCCGGCACGCCGCAGGGCGCGCAGCAGGGGGCGCAGCAGGCACTCGATGAAGGGGCGCGGCTCATCGTCGGGCCGCTGTTTGCGCAATCGGTCGGCGCGGCCGCGCAAGTGGCGCGTCCGCGCGGCGTTCCGATCATCGCATTTTCCACCGACGCCAATGTCGCGGCGCGCGGCGTCTATCTGCTGAGCTTCCTGCCGGAATCCGACGTGCATCGCATCGTCTCTTACGCGGTGTCGCGCGGCAAACGCGCATTCGCTGCGCTGGTCCCGGACAATGCCTATGGCGCCGTGGTCGAAGCGGCGTTTCAGCAGGCGGTCGCGCGCAGCGGCGGCCGCGTGGTCGCGCTCGAGCGCTATCCGCTGTCGCCCGGCGCAATGCAGGAGCCGGCGCGACGCATCGCGCAAGCCGCGGCGCGCGCCGACGCGATCTTCATTCCGGACAATGCCGAGAACGTCCCGCAAATCGCCGCGGCCTTGCAGGCCGCTGGGGTCAATCTCAAACGCGTGCAACTGCTCGGCACCGGGCTGTGGGACGACCCGCGCATCTTTACCGCGCCGGGGCTGGCCGGCGGCTGGTTCCCGGCGCCGGAGCGCGCCGGATTCCGCGCCTTCTCGCAGCGTTACCGCGGCCGCTATGGGCAGGACCCGGTGCGCACCGCGACGCTGTCCTATGATGCGGTGGCGCTGGTTGCCGCGCTGGTGAAGACGCAAGGCCAGGCCGGCTTCAGCGAGCAGGTGCTGACCAATTCATCCGGCTTTGCTGGGATCGACGGCGTGTTCCGCTTCCGCGTCGATGGCACCAATGAGCGCGGCCTGGCGGTGATGCAGGTCGCGCCGCCCGACGGCCAGGTGATCAACCCGGCGCCGCGCTCGTTCGCGCCGGGAACTTAAATCAAGCCGCGAGATCGGCGACCACCGCGTCGAGCACCGGGAAGCCGGTCATCGTCACGCGCAGTCGCCCGGCCGGCGTGGTCTCGACCGCGCCCTCGTCGCGCAAGATCGAAATGCGGCGCGCGTCGAGCTCGCGGCCAGCCATCGCGGCGTAACGCTCCGGCTCGATGCCTTCCGCCAGACGTAGCCCCATCAGCAGATATTCGTCGGACTGCTCGCCGGGGGTCAGCGGTTCATCGACGGTGACGCCGTGGCCAAGCGATTCGACGCGCATCAGCCAGGATTCCGGCCGCCGTTCGGTCTCGGTCGCGATACGGGTGCCGGCGATATTGAGACGGCCATGGGCGCCGGGACCGATGCCGGCATATTCGTGGCCGCGCCAATAAATCAGGTTGTGCCGGCATTCCGAACCGGCACGCGCGTGATTGGAAATTTCGTAGGCCGGCAGACCGGCGGCGCTGCAAACATCCTGCGTGATGTCGTAAAGCGCGCGCCCGGTGTCCTCGTCCGGCGTCACCAGTTTTCCGGCCTTGCGCAGCGCCGCAAACGGCGTGTCGGGTTCGATGGTGAGTTGATAGAGCGAGAGATGCTGTGCCGCCTGTTCGATGGCGCGCTTGAGCTCGATCGCCCATTGTTCCGGCGTCTGCCGCGGCCGCGCGTAAATCAGATCAAATGAATAGCGCTCGAAGATCGAGCGGGCGATCGCGACCGCGTCGAGCGCTTCCTGCGCGGTATGCAGGCGGCCGAGTTCTTTCAGCGCGGCATCGTCGAGCGCCTGCACGCCGAGCGAGACGCGATTGATGCCGGCGGCGCGATAGCCGCGAAAGCGTGTCGCTTCGACGCTGGTCGGATTGGCTTCGAGCGAGATTTCCGCGCCCGGCGCGATGCTCCAATGCCTGGCGACCGCGTCGAGCAGAGCGCCGACCGTCGACGGTTGCATCAGCGACGGCGTGCCGCCGCCGAAGAAAATCGTCGAGACAATGCGGCCCGGAATACGCGCGGCGGTCGCCGCGATTTCGGCTTCGAAGGCGCGCACGTAGCGCGCCTCGTCGATCGCGGCATGACGGACGTGGCTGTTGAAGTCGCAATACGGACACTTCGACAGGCAGAACGGCCAGTGCAGATAGACGCCGAAGTCGGCGGGCGCGGCTTTGGTGACCGTCATGTTAACCATTATAGACCGCGTGCTACGCGCATAACAGCGCCGACGCAAATCGCGCTGTGGCAAGTCGTTAAAATTGTAACGATCTCCCGCAATGCAAGCGGTTCACAGACACCCCTGCGCGAGTTTCACGAAGGCGCGGGCGCGATGCGACAGCCCCTGGCCGCGCGGCGGCAGGCCGTGCTTTTCGTCGGCGCTCATCTCGCCGAAGGTGCGATCATGCCCATCCGGCAGGAACATCGGATCGTAGCCGAAGCCCTGCGTGCCGCGGATCGGCCAGACCAGCGTGCCGTCGACGCGGCCCTCGAACTCCTCGACATGGCCGTCCGGCCAGGCGAGGCAAAGCGCTGCGACAAAATGCGCGCGGCGGTCCGAGCTTTTGCTCTCCTCCAGCAGGCGCTCGATCTCGGCCATCGCGGCCGCGAAATCCTTGTTCGGCCCGGCCCAGCGCGCGGAATGAATGCCCGGCGCGCTGCCAAGTGCCTCGACCACCAGGCCGGAATCGTCGGCGAAGGCGGGTAGCCCGCTGACTTGCGCCGCGGCGCCAGCCTTGATGCGCGCATTCTCGGCGAAGGTCTTTCCGGTTTCCTCCGGCTCGGCCAGGCTGAGCTCGCCGGCGGCAACGGCATCGATGCCGTGGGGCGCGAGCAGGCCGCGCAGCTCGGCGAGCTTGCCGGGATTGTGCGTGGCGATGACGATTTTGCCGCTGAGCTTGCGGCGCGCTGGCGCGGTCACGTCACCGCCAGCTTTTGCAGATCGACCAACTTGCCGATGCCCTTGCGCGCCAGAGCGAGCAGCGCCATCAACTGGTCCTCGCTGAACGGCGTCTTCTCCGCGGTGGCCTGGATCTCGACGATATTGCCGGAGCCGGTCATGACGAAATTGGCGTCGGTCTCGGCTTCGGAATCCTCGGCGTAATCGAGATCGAGCACCGCGGTGTTCGCATAGACCCCGCACGACACCGCGGCGATGTGGTCGCGTAGCACCGGTTCGCGCAGCATGTTGCGCGCGCTCATCCAGCTCAGGCAATCCTTGAGCGCCACCCAGGCGCCGGTGATCGAGGCGGTGCGGGTGCCGCCGTCGGCCTGGATGACGTCGCAGTCGAGCGTGATTTGCCGCTCGCCGAGCGCGGCGAGGTCGGCGACCGAACGCAGCGAGCGTCCGATCAGCCGTTGAATTTCGACGGTGCGGCCGCCCTGCTTGCCGGCCGAGGCCTCGCGGCGGGTCCGCGATGCGGTGGCGCGCGGCAGCATGCCGTATTCGGCGGTGATCCAGCCGCGACCCTGGCCCTTGAGCCAAGGCGGCAGGCGCTCCTCAAGGCTGGCGGTGACCAACACGTGGGTGTCGCCGAATTTCACCAGGCAGGAGCCCTCGGCATATTTGACGACGCCGCGTTCCAATGAGACGGCACGCAGCTCGTCGGGATTGCGGCGGCTGGGCCGGATCACGGTTTTCCTCGGTTTTGTTGCGTTGGCGCGCCCACCATAACGATAAGTCCGGCTTGAACAAGTGTGCTTGAATGGTCAAATCTGGGACGAGTTGAAGGAGTTCACATTGGCGTCACATGACATCCCGATCGGGACGACACAGGTGAGCCTCGCGGCGCTCAATGAGCGCTCGCGCGAGATTTTCCGCCAGATCGTCGAGAGCTATCTGGCGACTGGCGAGCCGGTCGGCTCGCGCAATCTGTCGCGCATTTTGACGATGCCGCTGTCGCCGGCCTCGGTGCGCAACGTGATGTCGGACCTCGAGCAACTCGGCCTGATCTGGGCGCCGCATACGTCGGCCGGCCGGCTGCCGACCGAACTCGGGCTGCGATTCTTCGTCGATGCGCTGATGCAGATTGGCGACCTTACCGATGACGACCGTCGCTCGATCGAAGGGCAGGTCGCCGGCGCGCGGGGCGGGCAGTCGCTCGAAGGCGTCCTGACCGAAGCCTCGCAGATGTTGTCGGGGCTCACCCGCTCGGCCGGCGTGGTGCTGACCGCAAAGAACAATGTGCGGCTCAAACATATCGAATTCGTGCGGCTCGAGCCGGAGCGCGCGCTGGCGGTGCTGGTGGCGGAAGACGGCCAGGTCGAGAACCGTGTGCTCAACGTGCCGCCCGGCCTGCCGAGCTCGGCGCTGATCGAGGCGGCGAATTTCCTCAACTCGCGAATCCGCGGCAAGACGCTGGCCGAGTTGCGCGGCGAACTCGAGCGCACGATCGAGGAAGGCCGCGCCGAGCTTGACCAATTGACGCAGAAGATCATCGCCGCCGGCTTTGCCAGCTGGTCAGGCGGCGACAGCGACGACCGCAAGCTGATCGTGCGCGGCCATGCCCACCTCCTTGGCGACCTCAGGGCGGTCGAGGATCTGGAACGGGTGCGCTCGCTGTTCGATGCGCTGGAGACCAAACGCGGGCTGATCGACATCCTCGGCCGGGCGGAGCGGGCGGACGGGGTTCGCATCTTTATTGGCTCGGAAAACAAGCTGTTTTCGTTGTCCGGCTCCTCGACCATCATCGCGCCCTATACCGACGGCGCCGGCCGGATCGTCGGCGTGATCGGCGTGATCGGCCCGACCCGGCTCAATTACGCCCGGGTCATTCCGATGGTCGATTACACCGCCAAGATGGTCGGCCGCATGCTGGCCAATTGAGCCTTGATCTTTGGCCCGCGAAACCTGATATCCGGGGCATATCACTGGGACTTTGAGAGCGATGACGGATCCGACCGCTGGCCGGCAACAAGACATGACCGACGCGCCTGAGACCGCCGCCGAGGCAACGCCATCAGGCGAGATGGTGCCTGCCGAGCAGGTCAAGGCCGCGCTCGAGGCCGCCGCCGACTTCAAGGACAAGCTGCTGCGCGCGCTGGCCGAGATGGAAAATCTGCGCCGCCGCACCGCGCGCGAGATCACCGACGCGCGCCAATACAGCATCACCGGCTTCGCCCGCGACGTTCTGCAGGTCGCCGACAACATGCATCGCGCGCTCGGCGTCGCCGATACCGAGCTTCGTGATACCGCTGACGCCAATGTTAAAGCGCTGGTGGAAGGCGTCGACCTCACCGAACGCGAATTGCACAAGGTGCTGGAAAAGCACGGCGTGAAGAAGTTCTCGCCGCTCGGCGAGAAGTTCGATCCGAATTTCCATCAGGCGATGTACGAGGTGCCCGACGGTACCGCGGCACCGGGAACGGTGGCGCAGGTCATTCAGGCCGGCTACCTGATCGGTGAGCGGGTGCTGCGTCCGGCGATGGTCGCGGTCGCCAAGTCGGCGCCGAAATCGTCCTCCGCCAACGACAATAGTGGCGCCGACGACTGACCGATCGCGTCGCCGCGACATTGCGTCGCGGTTTCAGAAGAGCGCCAGGATCGCGAACGCGCTCAATCCGTTAAGCGTGATCTCTTCATTGGAATAATTTGAAACGCTGCGCTGGTCCGCCCGGCGCCAGCCTTGGTGCATAGTTTTCACTTTGGACTAATTATAAACTATTGATTTTGTTACGTTTTTTGTTGACGCGCGGTTTTTCTCCGACGATGGTGCCGCGAGGTTTAATCGCGAGGGAAATCATGTCGACGTTGTTCGGGAATGCGGGCGTCAAGACCGCCAAGATGTTTTGGGTCGCGCTGGTTGCCGGTGTTTTCGCTGTTGCGATCAGCAGCCGCGCCGAGGCCGACGCGTTGAGCGACGGCATCAAGAACTACAAGCCATTCGCGGTCGAGCGCATCGGCATTGCGCTTTCCGGCGCCAAGGAGCTCCAGGCCGCGGTGGCGGCCGGCGACGCCAAGGCCGCGCAGGCCGCCTGGATCAAGTCGCGCAAAGGCTGGGAAGCCGCCGAGCCGATCACCGGCGAATTTTTCCCCAAGCTCGATGATGCGATCGACGCCTGGCCGGATGCCAAGCAAGGCTATCACGCCATCGAGGCGGCGCTGTTCGCCGGCAAGCTCGACGAGATCAAGGCGCCGGTCGACACGCTGGTCGGCAATCTCGACGAGTTCAACAAGCAGATCAGCGATCCGAAATTCAAATTCAAGGCACAGGGCCTGCTCAACGGCGCCACCAAGCTTGCTTATGAGATGGGCGAGAACAAGTCGAAGGGCGGCGAGTCGCAATATGCCGGCACATCGATCGATGACATCTACCAGAACAACGAGGGCGTCGAAGCGGTCTACAAGCTGGTCTTCAGCGCGGCGGTGAAGAAGAAAGATGCCAAGCTCGACGCGGCAATTCTCGACAAGATTGAAGAGGTCGAAGGCTTCGTGAAGGGCAAAGACCTCAAGAGTGTCGATGCTGCCGGCTTGAAGAAGTCGGCCGAGGAATTCGCCGTCCTGCTGCAAAAGACCGCGCCGAAGCTCAAGCTCAAGAAGCCGGCGGTCGGTGAGTAATGCGCAGCCCTGCTGCGTTGCGCGGGATTTCAGCGGCGGCGCTCTGCGTCGCCGCAGTGCTCGCGCTTGGCGGCGGTGGTGCGCTCTCGGCGCCGATCACGACCAAGGAAGGCGTGCTGCCGCCCGGCACCGAGCTCAATGAAGACTTGCTCGATCAGCCGACGGAACTGTTTTCCTCGGAGCTTGCCGGCGGCAAGCGGTCCTATCTGGTCAATCTCGGCGATCTGCTGTTCTCGTCGCCGCTGATCCTCGGCGGCGTCGCAAAGCAGGCCGGCATGAGCTGTGCCAGTTGCCACCAGCAGGGCCACAACAATCCAAAGCTGTTCATTCCGGGTCTCTCGAGCCGGCCCGGCACCTTCGACCCCAGTGGCGCGCTGTTCAATCCGAAAGCCGATAACGGCGTGTTCGATCCGGTCACGCCGCCGAGCCTGCGCGGGGCCAAATATCTCGCGCCTTATGCGCATGATGGACGCTTTCCAACCTTGCGCGAATTCATCCGCAACGCCGTCGTCAATGAATTCGCCGGATCGGAGCCGTCGGCGCAAATCGTCGATGCGCTGGAAGCCTATGTCAAGGACATCTCGTTCCTGCCCAATCCGAAGCTCGCGACGGGCGGCCGGCTGAGCGCCGGGAATTCCGATGCCGCGCGCCGCGGCGAAGCGCTGTTCAATCGGCCGTTCCGCAGCAACGCGTCAATGAGTTGCGCCAGCTGCCACCAGCCGTCGGGCGCGTTCGTCGATCATGCGCTGCACGATGTCGGCACCGGCGGCACATTCAAGACGCCGACCTTGCTCAACGCCAATTTCAACGCGCCGTATTTTCACGATGGCCGCTTCGACAGCTATCGCCAGGTGGTCGATTACTTTGATCGTCACTTCGATCTCGGCTTGAGCCAGGACGAGCACGCCGACCTCGTCGCCTATCTCGACGCGGTTGGCGACGCCAGCGAGCCGGTGACGCGCAATAAGGTACAGGCCGAGCTCGACGAGATCGGGCAATTCATGAGCGTGCTCGACACCGCGATCCCGGCGCGCAATCGCGAGGTGATCGCCTTGACCGTCGACGTCGTCGGCAATGAGTTGCGCGAGCTCGGCGAGAATTTTCCGGGGCGCGGCGACACCAGCGTCAGCGGCGGGCTTAACGAGCGCCTGAAGGCGCGCGGCACTGTGCGCGGGCTGGTGCTGACCTTGCGTCGCATTGCGATGGCGGCCGATGCCGGCGATTTTGCCGAGGCCGGGCAAGCCTATGCCGACTACCGCCACGACATAGTTGCCGCGACAGACAATCTGAAGCGCGCCGAATCGTTCTCGCTGTACAATCCGCAGGTCCGCGCCGCGCATTTCGATGCGCTGCGACAACTCACAGATCTGGCCGACGCAGCATTGCCAAAGCGGTAACTTGTAATAAAGTAACAAAAACGTCAAAGTCGTTGTAATTGGGGGCTAAAGTGATGCGGTGGGGCAGGAAGGGACTTCTGGCGATCGGTTTCGCCAGCGCCATCGGGGTGGCGGCGCAGGCGGCTGAACCCGCCAAATCGATCTGGGACCAGGACACCCTGACCGGCGATTGGAACGGCGCGCGCACCGCGCTCAAGGCCAAAGGCATTGACGTTACCATCAATTACATCAACGAGACGTTTGCCGTGCTGTCCGGCGCCATCCGTCGCAACGCCAGTTACGAAGGCCGGCTGGAATTTTCGGTCGATACCGATCTCGAGAAATTCGCTGGCTGGGCCGGCGCCAGCACCCACATCACGGTCTATAACATTCACAGTACACCGCAGAATGCGGTCGCCAATGTCGGCAGCATCGCCGATCCAAGCAATATCGACGCGCTGCAAACGACGCGGCTGTTCACCGCCTGGTTCCAGCAGAACTGGTTCAACGACAAGCTTTCATTGCGCATCGGTCAACTCGCTGCCGACGATGAGTTCATCTCGAGCCCGACCGCGGGCGGACTGATCAACGGGACCTTCGGCTGGGCCAGCACGCTCGCCGCCAACATGACCAATGGCGGCCCCGCCTATCCGCTGGCGACGCCGGGCGCCCGCCTGCAATTCAAGCCGACCGACGAGATCGCGATCCTCACCGCCTTGTTCTCCGGCGATCCGGCCGGCAACAACTGCAACAATAATCCGCAGATCTGCAATCGCTACGGCACCACATTCAGTTTCGCCGGCGGCGCGCTGTGGCTCAACGAGCTGCAATACGCCATCAATCAGGGCAAGGATGCCAAAGGCTTACCGGGCGTCTACAAGCTCGGCTTCTGGTATGCCTCGACGGATTTCGCCGATCAGCGTTTTCCGACCACGCATTCCGGCAATTGGGGCGTCTACGGCGTCGCCGATCAGACGGTGTGGAAAGGCGCGGCCTCGAGCCTCGCACTGTTCCTGCGCGCCGGCGCGGTGCCGTCCGACCGCAACCTGGTCTCGTTCTACCTCGACGGCGGCGCCGGCATTAAAGGCCTGCTGCCGGGCCGCGCCGACGATACGCTCAGCTTCGGCGTCGCTTACGAGAAGATCAGCCCGGACGCCGTCGCTGCAGACCGCGACGCCGGCCTGGCGATCGTGCGCAGCAATGAAGTCGTGTTTGAGCTGAGTTATCAGGCACAACTGGCGCCGTGGTGGACCTTGCAGCCGGACCTTCAATACATCATTCATCCCGGCGGCAACGTGCCGAACCCGAACAATCTCGCCAACCCGATCAAGAACGCGACGGTCATCGGCCTGCGCAGCGCGATCAAGTTCTAGCTCGCGGCGCCCCGAATCAGCGCAGTTCGACGCCGTCACGCACGGCGCGAAAGCGATTGAACATCTGGTCCCACTGTTCGGTACGGGAGGCACCGACGACGCGGACAAAGCTGCCGCCGTTGAAACGTACCCACTGCACCAGCGAGATCGGCTCGCCATAAATTCCAGTCCCCTGCGCGCGAATTTCGAAACCCGGCCGTCCGGTGATGCGCATCTCCTCCATCGATTTCACGGTGAGGTCGCGAACCGGCGCGCTGGATAGAAGCTCGCGTGCGAAGCGCTCGCGGTCGTCGGCCTGCGGTGCCTCACCGCGGCCGATCGAAACGACCACATAAGGCTGGCGGGTTATATCGTCCTGCGGGCCGTCGGTGAGGATGACGCCGCCGGCGGCGAGCACCTGCATGACATGGAAGCCGGCGAGCTCGGCGATCGTGAACGGCATCATGCCGAGCTGCTCGTCGAGCGGCGGCTTGCGGAACGTGATGCTGGCCAGCATCCGCCGCACCACCTCGTCGCTGTAAACGCTTTCGGCGGTGTCAGGCACCGTAACGTTGACCAGCACTACGAAATTGCCCGAAGCGACGTTGGCATTGGCCAATAGAAGCCAGCGACGGAATGACGTTCCGTTCTCGGTCCCGCGTGCGGTGAGCAAATAGCCGAGGCCCTGCTCGAACGGAAAACTCTCGCGTTTGACGCTGGCGGTGCCCGGCGGAGGTGTACCGAACAGAGTGCGCTCAACCTCCGCATAGGACGGTGGCGGCAATTCGAGGATGCCGACCGAGACCTTGTGATCTTCGTCCTCGAAGCCGGGGATGTGAGTGCTCGGCTTGAGATCACCCGCCAGCACCATGCCGACCTGCATGCCGCGCGGGTAGACGGCGTCCGCCGACGCCGGCGCCATGGCCGCGGCAGTGACGACAAACATCACGATTGCGAGGAAAAGGCGCGGCATAAAGGGGCCCTGTGCGGAGCGCGAGGCAGGCGTGATGGCCCAGCTTTGTGTCGGCTATAAGCCAGGCTGGCGGCCCGAATTGCGGGTGCCGCGGCCGTCATGGAAACGACAATTCTAGCCGCCGGGCAATCGCCGCGTTAACGATTTGATGCCGCCCGGCGCAAACCCCTGGCAAAACCGACCCTTGCGGTCCGGCCTGACTTGCGGCTCACCGAGGCTCTCCTATATGAGCAACGAAGCCGCAAAACGGCTGTGAATAGCGTATTTTAGGGGGCTGGTTCAGGGGACCCGCGGATGAGCCGCGGGGCTTTATCGGGCGCCAAAGTTCAATTTGCGGCCCG
>Ga0265325_10000230_pt1 | contig 39802 bp, 45 predicted proteins | sample 41420metaG_FD_202090 | JGI IMG/M metagenome (GOLD analysis project Ga0265325, IMG submission 202090) | Rhizosphere microbial communities from Carex aquatilis grown in University of Washington, Seatle, WA, United States - 4-14-20 metaG | ecosystem: Host-associated > Plants > Roots > Rhizosphere...
CCGACGGTCGGGAAGGCTGGGCGCAATACTTCGTGCGCCGCGGCCATTCGGTTTACGTCGTCGACCAGGTGGCCCGAGGACGGTCGGCCCACTTTTCGCTCTCGCAAGGACCGGTGCAGGCTGCAAATCTGGCGCGCACGGAACGCCGCTTCGTTGGACCGAAGCGTTTCAAGCTGTGGCCGCAGGCGGCCAGGCACACCCAATGGCCCGGCAGCGGCAAGCCCGGCGATGCCGCCTTCGACGCGTTCTATGCCACCCAGTTTCCCTCGCTTGACAGCTATCCGAAGCAGCAGGAGCTCAACTGCGACGCGCTGATTGCGCTTCTCGACAAGATCGGCCCGGCTGTTCTTCTGGTCCACTCGCAGTCCGGCGCGTTCGCCTGGCCTGTGGCCGACGCGCGACCCAATCTTGTGAAGGCCATTGTCGTGATCGAGCCCAACGGACCGCCTGCCTACGAAACCGACTTCAAGGGCGCGCCCGACTGGTTCGTCGACGTCGGGGCTCGCAAGACGTCCGGCCTCGGCATGGTCCCGCTGCGCTATCAACCGCCACTGAAGCGCGGCGAACAACTGTCGTTTGTACGGCAGGCCAAGCCCGACGCCCCGGGGCTGGTGCGCGGCTGGCTTCAGGCCGAGCCGGCGCGGAAGCTTCCCAACCTCGCCAAAGTGCCGATCTTCATCTTGGTAGCGGAGGCGTCATATCACGCCGCCTATGACCACGTGACCTCGGCTTACCTCACGCAGGCCGGCGTCCCCAATGACTTCGTCAGGCTCGAAGATATCGGCATCCGCGGCAACGGGCACATGATGATGCTGGAAAAGAACAGCGATAAAATCGCGGGCGTCATCGAGGGCTGGCTTAACAAGATTCTGGCGAAAAAGCGCAAGTCGCGCGCACGCGCGCGCTGATGTCCGCGGCCAAGACTGATAAGCCAGGCGCGAAGACGTCAGGCGGCTCGTCGCTTCTTCGTGGATTTCGCCGAGCGCTTTTTCGGCGCGGGCTTCTTTCGCCCCGCTGAACCCCTGCCCCACAATTCCTTGCTGGCCAGACGCGCGCCTTCGACCAGCGTCTGCAGCTTGGCCCATTGAATGGTCGGGTGCACGCGCTGATAGAACGGCTGCTGAGCGAAGCCGCAGTCGGTCCCGGCGATGACGTTCTCGCGCCCCACCAGTTTCGCGAGACGCACGATGCGCTCCTTCACCAGCTCCGGATGTTCGACGACATTCGTGGCATGGCTGATGACGCCCGGAATGAGTACGGCACCTTTCGGGAGCTTGACCTCCTTCCACACCTGCCATTCGTGCTCGTGACGCGGATTTGCCATTTCCAGCACGTAGGCGCCGGCGCGCACGCGCAGGATCAGGTCCATGATGTCCTTGATCGGCACGTCCGTGGTGTGCGGACCCGGCCAGCTTCCCCAGCAGACGTGATAACGAATCCTGTCGGTCGGGATGCCGTCGGTCGCGCGGTTGAGCACGTCCTGATACATCCGCACCCGCTTGCGATAATCCTGGAATGATGCCGGAGGCACCATGCGGTCGTAGGTCACCGCGGCACGCGCGTCGTCAAGCTGCACCAGCAGGCCGTTATCGGCGATCTGCTTGTATTCGACGTGCATCGCCTTGCCGATCGCTTCGGCCAGCGCTTCGTCGTTTTTGTAGTATTCGTTCTTGCGATCAGGGATCACCGAGGCCGGCGCGGCCACCGGCAGAAAGCCCTCAACCACTTTCACCTGCTTCAGCGCGGCTTTGAAGTTGTCGATGTCCTGCTGGATCAGCGCCTGACCGGTGTAGACGATGGGCGCCATCGCCACCGTGTCGGTGACCGTCTCGACATGATCCTTGCCATCGAGCTCTTGGTAGAATTCCGGAAACCGCAGACGGTCGGCTCCCTTGGTGAAGGGATTGCCGGTGTCGGGCCGGAACGGCCGCCGCTCGAAGCCGGAGACACGGTCGATCACGTATTGCGACCAGGAGATGCCCTTGCCGAACTCGCCGTCGCTGACGACGTCGATGCCGATCTCGGCCTGCTGGCGAACCACCTCGGCGACGGTCGCCTTGAGATCGCGGGCGTGGGCCGCCGGGTCGTAGTTCTCGCCCTTCTGCTTGGCGCGCAGATGCTGCCGGATGACGTCGGGGCGGATCAGGCTGCCGACATGCGTCGTGAGGATGCGATCGGTGCTGCGGTGCATGGCGACGAAACCTCCTGGGGGCTTTGGCGTTTGGCTGATCGTTAGCAGGTCGAGTTGAGGTTGCAAACGCGCGGTGGAAGCACGGCTCTGCCCATCGCCCGGTGGGCAAAGGCGCGTGCCGGCGCAGGCTTACTAAACCGTTCCTTAACGGCAAAATCCTACGATTGTGGCCAACCGGTTCCGCTCTGCTCCCAGGCACCCATGGTCCGCATCGATTTCAATCGCCTGCGTTTCCTAGTGATCGACGACAATGCCCATATGCGGCGCATTATCCGAACGCTGCTCCATGGTTTCGGCGCCCGCGAGGTGTACGAGGCCGAAGATGGTGCGGCCGGGCTCGATGCCTTCACCCACCATGCGCCAGATGTCGTGCTGACCGATTGGGCGATGCCGATTTTCGACGGGCTCGAGCTCACCCAGATGATCCGCCAGCCCGGCGCCAACTCCAACCCGTTTGTCCCGATTATCATGGTCACGGGGCACACCGAGAAGGAACGGGTCACCGCCGCCCGCGACGCTGGGATCACCGAGTTCCTGGCCAAGCCGATTTCGGCCAAAGCGTTGTACCAGCGCATCGTGAATGTCGTCGCCAACCCGCGCCCGTTCATCAAGACCAAGACGTACTTCGGTCCCGATCGTCGACGGACCCCCTCGACCAACTACGTCGGACCCGAACGCCGCAAGGGCGGCAAGGCGGACGTCATTCGCCAGCAGGCCCTGCTCGACAAGGCCAAGCTGATAGCCTGAGGATCTGCGAAGGAAGCAACATGGCGAGCGCCAGACCGCAAAAGCCAGACGTGGTGACCTACGGCGATCATGAGCTGATCACGCCGGACACCAGCAAGCTGCGCAAGCTGCTGCGAAATGAATTGCCCGGTGAGGCCGATCCCGTGGAACAGGCCGAGCAGGCATTGGCGGCGATTTCCGGCGATTTCGACATCTGGATGAATGATGAACTGGAACGGCTCGACACGGCGCGCCGCAAAGTCAAGGAACTGGGCCTCTCAAAGCAGACTCGTCAGGAGTTGTTCCTCGCCGCTCATGATGTGAAGGGCGACTCGGCGACGCTCGGATACCCCGAGGTCGGCCCCGCTGCCGACAGTCTGTGCCGGCTGCTCGAACACACTCCGGACTTGCAAAAAATTCCAATGGCCATCGTCGATCAACATGTCGACGCCGTGCGTGCGATTGTTCGAGAGCACGGCCGAGCGGATATCATGTCGATCGCGACCGCGCTGACGAGCAAGCTACGCACGGTAACCGACGAGTTCCTGGTGAAAGAGAATCTGCACCGTCCGGACGTCCTGAGAACAATCAAGAGTCCGTCGCTGGCCCCTGGCGAGTCGTTCTGAGGGTGGCTCGAACCGCTAAGCAGCAACGCCGCGCAGATCGTAATCGCCTACCCTGGGCTTGCCGCCGACCAGCTCGTCACAGAACAGCCGAGCCTCTTCACGAGCCGCCTCGGCGGCGTAGCGGCGCAGCAGCGTCAGCAGCGGCTCGATCTCGTCCGGCGTTTCACCTTCGCAAGCCGTCAACACACGCTCAACGATCTGCCGTTTCAAGCGGCTTGCCCCGCCGGGTTCAATAACGAAACCGTCCTCCCGCATGGCGTCGAGCGCCGCACGAAAAGCCGGAAAGCTCGAGGCCGGCAGGCCCGCTTTGTCATAAAGCGCGCGGAATCCCGCGCCGCGCCGGTCATGCAGGATGCCGATCACGCGGCTTAACGGCACCTCCGCAAGAACGGCCAGCGCCTCCTCGAAGAATTCAAGATGGCCCGACAGAAGCGAGCGCAGGATAAGCCCAGCGGTAAGCTGGCCGCTGTCGCGCAAATGCTGGATGAGCCGACCGACCTCGGCCTCCGGCGACTCGGCCGCCAGCACGACAGTGGCTTTCTCGCAGGCCTCGCGCGTCACCCGGTGTGCGCGATCTTCGGCGAGCCATTCTCGGGAGGTGACAAATTCGGCGAGGCTCTGGGACAGCTTGACCACCAAGGCGTGCCTTGTCGGCGCCGCGAGGTCGTCTCGCGCCAGCAGAACGTCGCGGATCGCGGCGAGATGACCATGGCGCTCGACGATCCGATCGACGGAGAAGCCAACGATTTCGGCCCCGGGGTTCTCCAGCAGGACCAGGCACGCTTCTGCGCAGCCCACTTCGGCGATCGCGGCCGACACCGAACATGGCACGTGCGGCCGGCCTGCGACGGCGGTCTGCCGTTGCGCCTCACCGCTCGCTATCGCCTCGACCAGGTCGGCATCCAGCAACAGCGGCGAACGCCGAAGCACCGGTGCGGCGACGTCCGGTTGATCGGCGGCGAGTGCGTGCACGACGGTCGGAGGCGCGTGGTCGCTCGATGCGAACACCTCGGCAAGCGCGCGGCGAACAAGGGGCGACGCATCGTCGAGCAGCATCACCATCGCGCCCTCAGCGGCCGCTCGATCGTTCTCCGACAAATTCGAATAAAGGTAGGCCCGCGCCAGCGCGCTCGTTGCCTCGGCGCGGTCGCCCGACGGCGCGGTACGAAGCCAGTGAAGAAACTGCCGAACGATCATCGCAACGAACCACCGGAGGACTGACAAAGCGGGCGTTCGATTGCGAACCTAGCAGTCGAGCTTTAACAAAGCGTTCAGCATAAATCTTTGGAAAGATTAACAGATTCTAAAAAGGCCTAAACCCCGCCGCGGAACAGGGCCCGGGCATCGGTCGGTTGGTCCTGGAACAGATCGAGGGGGCCGGATGCGGCCGAAGGCGACGCGGTGTCCGGAGTGGTCGGCGCGGGGGTGGTGCTCTCAGGTGCGGGTGCGGAATCGGGCGGGGGCGTCGTCCAAAGGGCACTGACCACGGGCGCGATTGGTTGGTTTTCTCCGGTACGGAAAAGGCTGTGGAAGATCGGACCGACGTTGCGATGCGCCGTCGAGGAGACGCGCGCCGCTGCCGCGTAAGCGTCCGCCACCGGAGCGGAGTCCGGCGCAAGGGGCGCAGGAGATTCTCCGCCTTGGCCTGCGCCGGCCACGGGCGTCGGAACGTTAGCGCCGCCGCGGGCCACCTGATAGCGACCGACCAGCACGCGATAGACCTCGGACACGCTCCGGGTCTGGCCTCGCCGGTCGTAAAATATCGACGGGTTGGTATGTGCGGCGGTCGGGAACACTGCAGCCGCGGGGGTGCCAGGCCTGGCGTCGGCCAGCGCGATCATCCGCGCTGCGCCGGTCGAACCCAGGAAATGCGCGATGTAGAGTTCGCCCTCGCTTGGATTGCGGCCGAGCCGGGCGGCAAGCTTGTCGCCGTTCGATCTGGTGAAAGCGCCCGCCATCATCGCGTTGGCATTCGGATCGGAGCGCAGATTCATCACCGCGTTGATCATGCGCGGATCGGTCACCGCGTAATCGCCCGACGGTGTGCGTGCGATGGCATTTGCATACGGCTCATAACCAAGCGCAGGCCCCTGTTCCTTCAGGGTCGCAAGCCATGTCTGGTCGATGAACTGGAACAGCCCGCGTGCGGACGAGGTTGCCACCTGGGCCGTAGCGTTGAGATTGGATTCGACCCGAGCGGTCGCCAACAGGTATCTGAAATCGGCGCCGGTCAGCCGCGCGGCCTGACGGATAGCCCCCGTCACGATTGGACTGCTGCCGGTGGGCTCGACGTTCATGGCCTTTCGCCGCAAATGCGCGCGAACTGTTAACGATTATGGTAAACGGAGACTTAATCGTCGGCCGATGGCCGCAGGGAGGACACCCATGGCTGATACGACAGCCGCTGCCGCAGTGCGCCATCCGCGCGGCGGTCTCTATTTCGAGGATTTTGAAGTCGGATCCATCACCGAGCATCGTTATCGGCGCACAGTGACGCAGATGGACAACATGCTGTTCTCCAACATGACGCTCAATCCGCAACCGCTGCACATCGACCGGCACTTCTGCGAGCAGGAGACGGAATGGGGCCAGCCGTTGATGAACTCACTGTTCACGCTCGGCCTGATGATCGGGATTCAAGTTTCGGACATGACGGTCGGCACCACCATCGCAAACCTCGGCATGAACGACGTGAAATTCCCCCACCCGCTGTTCGAAGGCGACACCGTTCACTGCACCACCGAAGTGATCGGCAAGCGGGAGTCCAAGTCGCGCGCCGGAGCGGGGATCGTCGAGTTTCATCATCGCGCCTTCAATCAGGACAACAAGCTGGTCGCTGAATGCCGGCGCAACGCCTTCATCCGGATGCGACCGAAATAGACTTGCTTCAGATCGCGGCCCTCCTTCGCCCGCAAGATCGTCGTCCAAACAAAGACGCCGGCCTCAAAAGGCCGGCGTCAGAATTTCTATGGCATTCCGAAATGCGTCAGACGTGGACGACGTTCAACAGCTCCAGAAAGCCGAACAGGATCAGACCGACCATCAAACAGCCGACCACCATGGTAAAGACCTGGGTTTCTCGCGCCGTATCGCTCGCCATTTTGCGTCCCCTTCATGCGGCCACCACGCCCGCGGCGATACGCCGAAACGCCCAGCCTTGTGCCTCAGTTCAAGCACGGGGCACGCAGGATGTTTCATTAAAGCTTTGTCATGTCCGCCTGGGGGAACTCTCTCGATGGCGATCGCCACGTGTTGACCGGCGCCCGCCATCTCGTAATGCTTGGGGATGCGTTCCTACCTCTTCATCCCAGGCGATAGTCCCAGAAAGCTCGAAAAGGGCCTCGGCAGCGGTGCGGATGCCCTGTTGCTCGACCTTGAGGACTCCATCGCGCCGCCGAGCAAGGCCGCGGCCCGTGCCACCACAGTGGCGTTCCTGAAGGAGGCGCGCGGCGCCAAGGATCGCCCGCGACTTTATGTCCGCATCAATGGCCTGGCCACCGGGCTGACCGACGACGACCTGGACGCGGTGGTGACCGCCGCCCCCGACGGCATCATGTTCCCCAAGGCGGAAGGCGGAGCGGCCGTGATCCACTGCGACGCCAAGATCACGGCCCGCGAGGCCATCGCCGGCCTTCCGGATGGCGGCCTCGACATCATCGCGATCGCGACTGAAACCGCGCAGGCGCTCTTCCTGGCTGGCACCTACGCCGGGGCGAGCCGCCGGCTTAAGGGGCTGACCTGGGGCGCGGAGGATCTCTCTGCCGAGCTCGGCGCCGAGGCCAATCGGGACGGCGACGGGAATTTTCTGGCGCCTTATCAACTGGCGCGAAGCCTGTGTCTCGCCGGAGCCGCCGCGGCCCAGGTCCAGGCCATCGACACGGTCTATGTCGACTATCGCAACGAGGCGGGGCTGCGGAGGGAATGCGAGGAAGCCCGCCGTGACGGCTTCACCGGCAAGATGGCGATCCATCCGGCTCAAGTCGCAATCATCAACGAGGTCTTCACCCCGACGGCAGAAGCGATCAAGCGGGCCGAGGCGGTGATTGCCGCATTCGCGGCCCACCCCGAAGCTGGCACAGTCGGCATTGGCGGCGTGATGTACGACCGGCCGCACCTGGAGCGCGCGCGGCAGCTTCTGGCAAGGACGAGGCGTTAGAGCATGATCCCGAAAAGTGGGAACCGGTTTTCGGAAAAGATCATGCTCAAACAAGAAGCTAAAGCGGGATGACGATTCGAAGAAAAGTCATTCCGCTTTAGCGTCTGCGTTTGAGGAACGCGCCGAGCAGCCGTTTCGGCTCGTCGGTGTCGAAGCTTTCCACGAAGGCGTCGATACCCGCTGCAATGGCGCGGTCCATGGGCAGGTTCTCCCATGCTCGCATCAACGCCTTCTGCCGCCGCACCGCGTGCGGCCCGGCCGACAGCAACGCGGCGAGCAGGATTTCGATCTCCCGATCCAGGTCCTCCGGCGCAACGACGCGCTCGACCAGGCCCCAGCGCTGAGCTGTCTCCGCGTCGATCGTTTCACCGGTCATCAGCATCTCGCGAGTGCGGCCCCAGCCGATCAGTTGCGGAATGAGTGCCGCCTCCACCACGGAAGGAATGCCAACCTTGACCTCCGGCATTCCGAATTTCGCGCGTGCCGATGCCACCCGCAGATCACAGGATACGGCCACCTCGAGACCTGCTCCCAAAGCATAGCCGTCGATCCGGGCGATCACCGGCACCGGCAACTGCCGCAGACAATTGCAGGTGCGGTGGACCAGGATGATGAAATCCTTGGCGGTGCCGCGGTCGAGCGCGGCCATCTCCGGAATGTGGGCGCCGCCGATAAAGGCTTTGTCGCCGGCTCCGGCAAGCACAAGAGCGCGCAGGTCGTCGCGCTCGCCGAGAGCCTCGACCTCGGCAACAAAGGCTCGCATCAGAGTGCTATCGAGCGTATTGAGCTTGCGCTCGTTATGGACGGTCAGCCGCGCGACCGTGCCGGCTTGGGTGGCATCGAGCCGGACGTCAATCCTGGGCGGTGCGTTGGCATCCATCGAAAAACGTAGCCGCAACCGTCACCGTGCGACGGCTTCGCCATTCTACAGGCAGCGATGAAAGAAATTAACGCCTCGGGACGCACCAAACGATGGATCAAGTCGACTCGCCGTAGGTCGCGGCGGGATCGAAGGTCTTTTCTGCGTCGCGAAACTCCAGAGTAATCGGCCCTTTGTGGCGCAGCGGCACCGTGCGGTAAAAGCAGGACTTGCGGCCGGTGTGACAGGCGCCCGGGCCGCTCTGTTCGACCTTGAGCCAGAGGGCATCCTGGTCACAATCGACCCGCATCTCCGTCACCCGCTGCGTGTGGCCGGAACGTTCGCCCTTCTTCCAAAGCTTCTTGCGCGATCTCGAATAGTACCAAGCCTCGCCGCTCTCGATCGTTCGCCGGAGCGCCTCGACATTCATATGCGCAACCATCAGAACGTCGCCGGTCCAGACATCGGTGACGACGCAGGTCACAAGGCCGTTGGCGTCGAACCTCGGCGCAAAGCCGAAGCCCTCCTCCAGGTTGGGATTCATCGCTGTGTCAGACACGGCTGTGCCCCTGAAATAAATGGTACTGCGCGCCGTTAAGGTCGCTCCAACAGACCAAACAATTGTGACGCACGCGCGGCCAAGTTGCGGCCGAGGCTCAAACGGCTAGTGTCCCGGACCGAAGTTCGCGCCGAACCGCGACACTAGCGCTGGTTGCCGCGCACCATGGAAATGAAGCGCAACTGCTCGTTCGGATCGTCGCGGAATGCGCCGCGGAATTGCGTGGTGACTGTCAGCGAGCCCGGCTTCTCGACACCACGCAGCGACATGCAGGTGTGCTCGGCCTCGATCATCACCGCGACCCCGCGGGGCTTGAGGATTTCCTCGATCGCGGTCGCGATCTGGGCGTTCATGTGCTCCTGGGTCTGCAATCGCCGAGCGTAGACGTCGACCAGCCGCGCAAGCTTCGACAGCCCAACAACCTTGTCGATGGGCATATACGCCACGTGTGCACGGCCCGTGAACGGCATCATATGATGCTCGCAGGCAGAGTTGAAGCTGATGTCTCTGACCAGGACGAGGTCGTCGTAGTTGCCGGTCTCGGAAAAGGTGCGCTCCAGAGCCTCGGCCGGACATTCCTTGTAGCCGCGGTAAAGCTCCTCGTAGGCGCCAACCACGCGCTTGGGCGTGTCAAGCAATCCCTCACGAGCGGGATTGTCGCCGATATAGGCGATCAGGATGCGGACGGCGGCTTCCGCCTGCTCGCGCGACGGGCGGTCAGCGACCGGAGTCGGGGCAGCGCGTACGTGATCGGACAAGGTGTTGGATTGGGTGCCCTTGGGCCAGGGCTTAACGATAGCGTCCATCGGTCTCTCCGTTCGACCGGTCCTCGACCTTCCGCCGGGTACCGGATGTGTCACCGGGTGGCCGCGTCGCCGACCCATGTCTCAATTTAACATGGCGCCGTCGGACGCTGCATTCCCTATTTGCATGCCTCCCCCAGCGGGGAGAAGCCTCCTCAAGCCGGCACGAAACCCTTTCCGCAACGGCTTTATGCGCCATATATAGTTGCACAAAGGCCGAAAACAATCGATTCCCGGTCCTCTCCGGACGTTCGGCCGGGGACAAGCCTCGATGCTCGACGACGTCTACAACCGCCGCATTCTGGAGCTGGCTGGAAACATTCCGCGCCTCGGCCGGCTCTCTGCGCCCGATGCCAGCTCCACCGCCCACTCCAAGCTTTGCGGCTCGACCGTTACGGTCGATCTGAGAATGGACGGCGATACGGTCACCGACTTCGCGCACGAGGTCAAAGCCTGCGCGCTGGGGCAAGCGTCCTCCTCGATCATGGCAAGCCACGTCGTCGGCGCCAAAGCGGACGAACTGCGCAAGCTTCGCGACACTGTGCGCAAGATGCTCAAAGAGAACGGGGAGCCGCCCAAGGACGGCAAATGGGCCGACATCGCAGTGCTCGAGCCGGTCCGCGACTACAAGGCCCGCCATGCGTCGACGCTGCTGACCTTTGACGCGGTGGTGGATGCGATCGGCCAGATTGAAAGCAAACGCCATGGCTAGCGACGGATGATTGTCAGGGTGTGGGCATCCGTTCTGGTCCTTGCGGCAGGCATTGTCGAAGCATCGAAAGCGCCTGCGCTCGCTCAGGGTGGCGACTGCACTCGCGAAGCCACTTCCATTCGCCGGGGCGAAAAGCAGCTGCCGCGGCTCGAAGTCGCACCGCCGAACGACCAGCAGATCGTCTGCATCACCCTCGAGACCAATCTGCTGTTCGCGCGGCGCTTCGCCGCGCATCTGAAGCATTGTCCGCGGTCACCGCTGGCCCGTGATGGCGCTCGATGGGAGCGGATCGACTCGGACTACGAGTCGCAGTTTCGCGACCGGCGATGCAAGCCGGCGATTCGAAGTTATCGCGGGTAATATCCGACGACGACTTAACAAAAAAAATGGCCGGGACAGGGCCCGGCCATGACTCGTTTTGCACCTTACGGCGTCAATCCTCAGCCGCCTTGACGCGTCAATCGGCTGGTGTTGCGAACCCGCTGCGCCGGCATCGAGCATCCTGCGATCAAGCCCGGCAGTGCCCGCGCGATACCCGCGTTGCCAATGCGGATGACAGTGTTGGTATCCTCGCTCGCAGTCTCGATCATCATCGAGTGATTGCCGCCGTCGGCGAACGCCTTCAACAATTCCACGGGCAAGCGTCCGCTGGCGACCGAATTCAGCCCGGAAGGCTGATCCTTCACGTTGGACGACACGATCTTGAGCGGGATCGACTTGCCCGCGACCGTGAGTTCAACGTCGGTGACCGCAGCCGCCGCACTGCCGTCCTCACCCCGGCGCTGCTCGAGGTATTTGATGATGTAGTCGCGCCCAGATTCGCCGCAACCGAAGCTCAGTTCGAAGACCCCGATCTCCTCGCCCTCCACGGTCAGCGGATGGGTGCGGCCAAGCACCGGCGAGCTTCCATCATCGAGCATCGCCCAGCCGCGGCCGTTGACGGCCGCTCGGGTGCCATTGGCGAGCGCCGCCGAGTTGGTCGCCGCGGCCGAGTTGGTTTCAGTCAGCTCACCGGCGGTAACCACTTTCATGGTGCGCAGCTCATCGCGCGAGAGCAGGCGCATGGGTTCCCAGGGCGGAATCCGAAGCGCGATCTCAAGCAAATCGATGCCGCCGCCCATTTCCATGGTGTATTGCGCCAAGCGGCCGATATCGCGTTGCACGACCACAAGGTCCTCGGCGGAATAGTTCGCCGCCGTCGGATCGTCGCGGCGATCGCCAAGCCAGATCTGGTGAACCATAACCCGCGCCTCCGCGGGCACATGGCGTTCGACGCCGGCCAACAGGACGAAGGCGCACATTGATTCGCAATAAGCTTTGGGCTGGAGCCTGCCGCGCTTGACGCCACCGTCGGTGGACGCGAGGTCGATGGTCTTGCCGATCGTCGTCGTCATGCCCAGCTTGCGCAACGCCCGGCCAAGCGACAGCGCGCCCAACACCGAGCCACCGTCAGAATCGAGGGCGAGCGCGACACCGGACAGATTCCAGCTCTTGGCGAACGTCTCGAAGTCTCGCGGCGTGTCAGAGGTGATCGCGCCCGAGGCCGAAACCCAGGTTCGGCAATGATCGCCGCAGCCCTGCGCCGGACCTTCGGCCCACATCTCGAAGCGCATCGGCAGCGCCCGCGAATCCGTCGCGGCCACGGGCCTTGTGCTGGTGGCAAGGAGCAGGCAACCGGCGACCGCACCTGCGGCGGCAGCGAATCGAATCATGTAGTCCCCCTACGTCAGGCACCATGCCTGAGCGTCCCCCACCGCCGCGGCTAACATTCGCGAGAGTTCCCCTCGCGTTATGCAAGCTTCAGCTTATGCAATTGTCGGACCGACTCACGTCGTTGCACTGTTATACGCAGACCGATTCCGGTCTAGTGCAATTTGGCAACGCAAACGCGGTCAATTGAGGCGTGTGATGTCCGATAATATTGACGTAATCAAGGACGCGCCGAATCTTCATTTCGGAATCTGGTAGCGTTCGCGAAGGAACAAAGTTCCGGAGCGGAACCCGATGAAGCGCGTGGCGCTTGCAACCGTACCAAGGGAAATCGGACGAGCTCTCATCAGGCTTTACCGCCTGACGCTGTCCCCCCTAATCGGGTTCCATTGCCGGTACCTTCCGACCTGCTCCGACTATGCCGATCAGGCGCTCGACCGGCATGGGCTTTGGGCGGGAGGCTGGATGACGCTGGCGCGACTGCTGCGATGCCATCCGTGGGGCAATTCGGGACTGGACTTTGTCTCGGATGTCCCACCGCCGAACGCACGCTGGTATTTGCCGTGGCGCTACGGTCGCTGGCGCGGAACCAATCCAGGCGCCGGAATAGATTCCGTCACTCGATCACTTCGTCAGCCGTGAACAGCAGCTTCGGCGGAATTTCGAGGCCGAGCGATTTGGCGGTCTTGATGTTGAACACGGTCTCGAATTTTGCGGCCTGTACCAACGGCAGGTTCGCCGGTTTCTCCCCTTTGAGGATGCGGCCCATCGTCCGGCCACATTGCTCCTAGCCGCTCGGAATGTCGGTTCCGTAGCTCATCAGTCCACCGGCCGCAGTGAAGTCCCTGTTGTCGTAAATCGTAGGCACCGCGTGACGCTTGGCCAGTGCGGTGAGTTCGGCATTTCGAGAGAAAAAGAACGGATCGGTGCTGACCAGCAACGCCGTGCCGGGTTTGACGGCAAGGAAGGCTGCCTCGATCTCACCATCGGTGCTGGCGTTCAAAAACTGAAGCTGCGTGCCGAGTTGCCGGGCCGTCGCCTCGACGACCTCCAGCATTGGTTTTGCGTTGGGGTTGGCCGGATTGACGAGCACCGCGATCGAAGCCTGCGGCAATGTATCGTGCAGCAGGCCAAGCCGCTTCGCTGCAATCTCCGAATTCAAGGAGGTGATGCCGGTGGCGTTGCCGCCCGGCCGGTTAAAACTCTGGGCGAGACCGAGCTTGACCGGGTCCTCAGCGATCAGAAACACGATCGGGATCGTGGTGGTCGCGGCATGGGCGGCAAGCGCGGCCACGGTGCTGGAAAGTGTCGCAAGCGCCGCCACCGGTTTGCTGACGAGCTCGGCGGCCATCTTGGGCAATCGCTCGTTGTGCCCGTCCGTCCAGCGAAACTCGATCGCGACGTTGCGGCCTTCGACAAAGCCGGCATCCCCCAAGCCTTTGCGAAAACTCGCGAGCCGTTTGACATTGGATTTGGCTGAACCGGAATGCAAAAAACCGATCACCGGCATCGGCGGCTGCTGGGCGCGAACTTTCAGCGGCCAAGCAGCCGCGCCGCCAAGCAAAGTAAAGAATTCCCGGCGCTTCATAAGCTCCCCAATCTGTTGGCCGTAACCGTGGCATCCCGTGCCTGCCGTTTCAATGCGAAATGGTTGCCTCGCGATGCCGGCTGCATTATTTAGGCGCAACGCTTACCTGCATTCGTAGGCAGCGAGTGAGCAAAAGGAGCCTGGAATGGTCGCGCTGACCTTTCCCGACGGCGCACGTCGGGAGTATCCCCCCAACTCCACCGGCCTCGATATCGCCAAGGGTATCTCGCCCTCGCTTGCCAAGCGCACCGTGGCGATGGCGCTCGACGGCCGAGTGGCCGATCTCGCCGATCCAATCGAAAAAGACGCCAAGATCGAGTTCATCTCGCGCGAAGACCCGCGCGCACTCGAACTGATCCGCCATGATGCCGCCCACGTCATGGCCGAGGCGGTGCAGTCGCTGTGGCCCGGCACGCAGGTGACCATCGGCCCGGTGATCGAGAACGGTTTCTTCTACGACTTCTACCGCAACGCGCCGTTCACGCCCGAAGATCTGCCTGTCATCGAGAAAAAGATGCGCGAGATCGTCGCGCGCGACAAACCCTTCACCAAGGAAGTCTGGCCGCGCGACGAAGCCAAGCGCGTCTTCAAGGAAAAGGGTGAGAACTTCAAGGTCGAGCTGGTCGATGCCATTCCGCCGGGCGAGGACCTGAAAATCTACCGCCAAGGCGACTGGTTCGATCTCTGCCGCGGCCCGCACATGACGTCGACCGGCAAGGTCGGGAACGCCTTCAAGCTTCAGAAGGTCGCGGGCGCGTACTGGCGCGGCGACAGCAATAACCCGATGCTCACCCGCATCTACGGCACCGCCTTCGCCAAGCAGGAGGAGCTCGACGCATACCTGCATCAGCTCGAAGAGGCGGAGAAGCGCGACCATCGGAAGCTTGGCCGCGAGATGGACCTGTTCCACTTCCAGGAGGAAGGCCCCGGTACCGTGTTCTGGCACGCCCCCGGCTGGACCATCTTCCAGGAGATCGTCGCCTACATGCGCCGGCGCCTGAAGGGCAATTACCGCGAGGTCAACGCGCCGCAACTTCTCGACAAGTCGCTGTGGGAGACTTCAGGCCACTGGGGCTGGTTTCGCGAAAACATGTTCATGGCGCAGTCGGCCGGCGAGAATACTGACGATCCGCGCATCTTCGCCATCAAGCCGATGAACTGCCCCGGCCACATCCAGATCTTCAAACACGGGCTCCGCTCGTACCGCGAGCTGCCGCTGCGCATGGCCGAATTCGGCGTCGTGCACCGCTATGAGCCCTCGGGCGCGCTGCACGGGCTGATGCGGGTGCGCGCATTCACCCAAGACGACGCCCATGTGTTCTGCACCGAAGAGCAGATGGCCGACGAGTGCCTGAAGATTAACGACCTGATCCTCACGACCTACGCCGACTTCGGCTTCGAAGGCGATCTCACCGTGAAACTGTCGACCCGGCCGGAGAAGCGCGTCGGCTCGGATGCCGCCTGGGATCACGCCGAAGGCATCATGCAAGACGTGCTCAAGCGGATCGCTGCGAGCAACAACCGCATCAAGACCGCGATCAATCCGGGTGAAGGCGCCTTCTACGGGCCAAAGTTCGAGTACGTGCTGCGCGACGCCATCGGCCGCGACTGGCAGTGCGGCACCACGCAGGTGGACTTCAACCTGCCGGAACGGTTCGAGGCGTTCTACATCGCCTCCGACGGATCGAAGAAGCCGCCGGTGATGATCCACCGCGCGATTTGCGGCTCGATGGAGCGCTTTCTGGGCATTCTCCTGGAGAACTACGCCGGACACCTGCCGCTTTGGCTGTCCCCGGTGCAGGCCATCGTCACGACCATCGTTTCGGACGCTGACGACTACGCCCGCGAAGTTACGGCGCAGGCCGTACGGATGGGGCTGCGCGCCGAAAGCGATCTGCGCAACGAGAAGATCAACTACAAGGTGCGCGAGCATTCGCTCGCCAAAGTTCCGGTGCTGCTCGTGGTCGGCAAGAAGGAGGCGGCGGAGCGCACTGTTTCGATCCGCCGGCTTGGCAAGGAGGGGCAGCAGGTGCTGCCGCTCGACGTGGCGCTGAGGGCGCTTGCCGATGAGGCCGTGCCGCCGGATATCCGCCGTGTCAAACAGGCCGCGTAGCGGTCAGCGCGCCAGCACCTCGATCTCGCCGTCGACGCCGGGGATCACCGTAAGGTCCTGCTGATAGACCTTGTTGTCGTTGCGGGCGATCACCTTGTACTCGCCCTCGGCAAGGATGACGCGGGGAAACGCACCTTTGGTTTCGGTGATCGTGTCGCCGGCCGGCGACAGCACCGCCCAATCGGTATTGGCCAGCGCCTCACCGCCGCGCTTGCTCACCAGCTTGAACATGATCTGCGCGGCCCGATGCGTCACGGTGATGTCGGTGAGTTTGCCGGACGTCACGCGGACGTCCGAACGCACCACGGCGTTGCCGTCGCCGTACTTGGAAAGAATGTAGTAGGTCCCTTCGGGCACAAGCACCACCGAGCCCGTGGTCACGCTCGAAACGATCGGACGCCGGTCGCCCTGCTCGAACTGGCTGCCCTTGTAGATATCGAACGAAATTTGCGTGCTCGGAATTTTGGCGTTGCCGACGCGGCCCTCGAGCCGCAACCCGCCGGCGGCAATATCAAACACCTCGCGGGCCGGATCCTTGCCGACCTGGACCGGCTTTGCCGCACTGGCGAGCCCGAAGGCCACGTGAATGATGTAATTGCCCGCCGGCAGCACGAAGGTCGGCTGCGCCGATGTGTCTTCCTTGACGAGGCGAAACCCGCCGGCTTGGTCGGGCTTGTCCGCATAGACCCGCCAGTGCAGCCCTCCGTTGATGGCCGCGCCCTCGGTCCCGTAGCGTGCCGACGTGGTCAGGACGCCCTCACCCGCGCGAAGGCTGGCAGGGGCTTGCACCGGTGCGCCGAACGGAGCGGTGAAGGGATTTTGCGCGAAAGCCGGCGTCGCACCAAAAAGCGCGAGCGCCAGTAACCCGATACGGCCGCCAATGATTGCCCAGCCCGACATGACCGGTCTGTTTTCATTCGGAATCGAGGCGAATTCAAGCCACGCACGGAAGCCATGATTTGTCTGGACCGTCGGCCTATGCTACGCGCACCCGCGCCGAGAGCACCTTTTCCGAGCCAATGCCCGAAGCCATCGATCTCCTGAAATCACGCCGTTCAGTGAAGCCCATCGAGCTTGGCGGGCCAGGGCCGACCGCAGCCGAGCTTTCGACGCTTTTGACCATCGCATCGCGCGTTCCCGATCATGGCAAGCTGACGCCGTGGCGCTTCATCGTGTTCGAAGGCGATGCACGACTGAAAGCCGGCGACTCCATCGCCGCCATTTTTCGGGGAAAGCGGCCCGATGCGACAGCCGACCAGATCGAGCACGAACGGCGCAGGCTCGCTCGCGCACCTCTGGTGATCGCGGTGGTCAGTCGCGCCGGCCCCCATGTGAAGATACCGGAATGGGAGCAGGTGCTGTCCGCCGGCGCCGCGGCGACGAGTCTCGTCTTTGCCGCCTACGCGCTCGGGTTTGCCGCAAGCTGGCTGACCGAATGGTACGCCTACGACCGTCGTGTGCTGGACGCGCTTGGCGTCAGGCCCGAGGAAAAAGTCGCCGGGTTCGTACACATCGGGCGACCAGCGAAGCCAACCGAAGATCGGCCGCGACCTCCATTGGAAGAGATCGTCACGCGCTTTGGCGCGCATTGAGAGCCCATGTTCTACGACACACGCAAGAACGATCACGGCCTGCCGCACAACCCGTTCAAGGCCATCGTCGCGCCGCGCCCCATCGGCTGGATCACGTCGATGAACACCAAGGGCGAAATCAACCTCGCCCCTTACTCGTTCTTCAACGGCATCACCGACAAGCCACCGATCGTGATGTTCTCCAGTGAGGGGCCGAAGGACTCGGTCGCCTTCGTCGAGGAAACCAAGGAATTCGTCTGCAGCCTCGCCACCTTCGATTTGCGCGACCAGATGAACGGCACCTCGGCGCCGCTGCCGCGCGGCGAAAGCGAGATGAAGGCAACGGGGCTCGACCCTGCTCCCTCGCGATTGGTCAAACCGCCCCGCGTGGCGGCTTCTCCCTGCGCGCTCGAATGCCAGTGGATCAAGACCGTGGGCTTCGACGACGTCGAAGGCCGCAAGCTTGATCGCTATGTGGTGTTCGGCCACGTCGTCGGCGTCTATATCGACGACCGCTTCATCAAGAATGGGCGGCTCGATACGGCTGGCATGAAGCCGATTGCGCGCTGCGGCTATGACGAATACGCCATGGTGGAATCGGTGTTCAAAATGACCCGGCCGAAGGGCGGCGGCTGACGGATCGCAAAGTCGTCACCGCCGCAGGCCACTTTCACCATAGTTTCGCGATTGGCTTGTTTCCCATCGCGCGTGGCATGATCATTGTTGCGTAAACGGAGAAACGGGAACTTGGCCTTCGAGGCGCAGGGCCGCGGACGCAACGGGGACCGCGGCGCCAAAGCGACCCCTGACACGCCCGAGCAGACCAACGAACGCCCGACCATCGGTCTTGCGCTTGGTGGCGGCGGCGCGCGCGGCTTCGCCCATATCGGAGTGATCCGGGCGCTTCTGCTGCACGGCATCATACCCGACATCATTGTCGGCACCTCGATCGGCGCAGTGGTCGGGGGCTGCTACGCCGCGGGCCAGATGAACGTGCTGGAGGATTGGTGCCGCAGCCTGACCAAGCGCGGCATCCTGAGCTACCTCGACATCAGCCTGTCGGGCAGCGGACTGATCGGCGGAGGCAAGCTTGCCGCGCGGCTGGACAAGGATCTCGGCAACACGTTGATCGAGGAGTTGCCGATCCGGTTTGCCACCATCACCACCGAAGTCGGCACCGGTCATGAAATCTGGCTGACGCGGGGTCGGCTGGCCGACGCCATGCGGGCTTCCTACGCGTTGCCCGGCATTTTCCCGCCGGTCGCCCTCGACGGCCGCTGGCTGGTCGACGGTGCGCTGGTCAACCCGGTGCCGGTCTCCGCGGCGCGCGTGTTCGGCGCCCGCATGGTCATCGCCGTCAACGTCAGTTCCGACACGCTCGGGCGCAGCATCACCATGGCCGGCGAGAATCCGTCCGCAGCGGAAAATGTCGTCGAACGGCGCGGTCTCAGCCGGATTTTCCGCGCCGAACAGACTTTGAAGCGCCAGTTTGTCGGCGGCGGCCGGCGGCCCGGGATTCCGACCGTCATGGTCGACGCCTTCAACATCATGCAGGATCGCATCACCCGCGCTCGGCTCGCCGGCGATCCGCCGGACGTGGCGATCAACCCGCGGCTGGGTCACGTCGGCTGGTTCGACTTCCATCGCGCCCAGGAGGCCATTGCCGTCGGTTCGCGCGCAGCCGAGCGCGCGTTCGAGGAGATCGACGAAGCGATCGCAGCGCTTGCGCCGCGGCCGGCGTCCGTTACACCGGCCGCTACGAGCGAAACCTAGGCCGTCTGGATATAGTCCCGCATCGCCGACTGCTCGTGCTCCATCTCCGAGAGTCGGTGCTTGACCACGTCGCCGATCGACACAATGCCGACCAGCCTTCCCTGCTCGACCACCGGTAAGTGGCGGAATTTGCCTTGCGTCATCCGTTCCATCACCGAACAGATCGTATCATTGGCGCTGCACGTCAGGACGTTTCGCGTCATGACGTCGGTCAGGGGCAAATCGAGCGAAGCCACACCGTGTGCGGCGAGCTCCTGCACAACATCGCGCTCGGATACGATACCGACAATGCGCCGGTCGGCGCCGGTCACGACAACCGCGCCGATTTTGCGCTGAGCAAGAAGTTGCGCGGCTGACGCCAGATTGGTCGTTGGCTCGATGGTGACGACTTCGCTGCCTTTTGTGGAGAGGATGGCTTTGACGGTCATGGGTCGGTCCCTAGACTGGCCGTTGCGGCTCCAGGCTGGTCGACTCGAGGAGCCGTTGGATTGCTGCAACGGTAGCCGAATAACAGACCCAGGTGGGTCAGGGTTCCTGCCGGGAACCGGGTGCGCGATTGGCAGATATGCGTCCGGCGGTTAACCGGGTCTAATCGTCGAGGATCGGATTGTCGGTGACCGAAGGTGGCTTAGGCGGAACGGGGTCAAACATCGAGAACAGCAACAGACCCGCGACAAAGCCGCCGACATGCGCCTCCCAGGCGATGCTCTGGCCTTCGCCGACCAAAAACGAGACAGAGCCGAGGCCAAACAGCAGATTGAGGCCGAACCACACGCCGAGAAACGTCAACACCCGCGGATTGCGCAGGGCCGCGGAAAGCGCCGCGGCGGGCACCCGATCGGCGTTGTCGCGATCGCGCCGGAAGAAGTCGAGCGAGCCACCCGGTTCGAACGCGAAGCGCGCAGCGGCGCCCATCATGCCGGAGATGCCCGCCGAAGCCCCGATCATCGGCGCAAACGCGCCCGAGTGGGTCAGCAGATAAGCAAGCGCCCCCGCCGCAATGGTCACGGCGAAAAAGGCGAGAAATCGCGACGTGCCAAACCGCCGCGCCACCGGACTGGCAAATGCCAGCAGCCACACTGCATTGAAACCCAGATGCGTGATGTCAGCATGCAGCAGCGCATAGGTGAAAAACGTCCAGAGCTCGGCGCCCCATCCACCAGGCAGGATTCCATCGGTCATCGCGCTGGTGTCGTAACGCGCCGGGACGAACGCAAGCATCCAAACCACAACGCGATCTGCATCGTCCGACAACAGAAACGTACGGACGACGTGGATCAGGCAGAGCAGCAGCAGCAGCGCAAGCACCACCGCAGGGACATTGAGAAGCGGCTCGCGCCGCGGCTGGTCAGACACTTGATCCAAGGCGTCCTCTGGCGATGCGCCGGCCCCGAGGCGCCCCGCGCCTCACTAGGCGAGACTGGCGTGCCAGGCAAATAAGAAAAAGGGAGGGCTTGGCCCTCCCTTTCAGTCACATCCCCCACTCCCCGGAGAACGTGTGGATCGCGGCGACCCTAAATCGCAATTGCGCCGCAGCCAACACGCCGTCGACTTTAACGCTAACGCCGAAGCGGTTGGCGCCAATTCCACGAATGGGCTGGCCCGGCATGCGCCCTGCTCCGCCCCGCATGAGAGCGCGTGCATGCGTCAATGCTGTTCCGGAGCAGGACAGGACCGTGCGCGAAAGCCGGAAAGGGGGCGCAAAATGAAACACCCGTCCAATCGCGAGTTGTTCGATTATTGGAACGAACAACGTGGCGATCGGCTTGCCCCGGAACGCTCCGACATCGAGCCCAGTGCCATTCGAAAGATTCTTGGCGACACCTTCGTGCTGGAGGCCGGCATCAATGACAGCCATCTGTTTCGCATCGCCGGCACCCGGCTTTGCGCGCTGTTCGGTCGTGAGCTGAAAGGCGAGAGCTTCGTTCGGCTGTGGCAGCGCAGCGGCCAGGCGGCGATCCGCGAATTGATCGCCGTGGTCATGGAGGAGAAGGTCGGCGTCATTGCCAGCGTCACGGGCGCTACGTCCGACGACAGTCTCCGATCGGTGGATTTCGAAATGATGATCTTACCGCTGGCCTACCAATCGCGGGCGGATGGCAGGGTCATAGGAACGCTGTTGCCCATGAGCGCGCCCTATTGGCTCGGCGCCAAGGCCATCGGACCGTTGTCGCTTGGTATGTTTCGGCATATCGGGGCCGCGATGGATGCGCCGGCTCCGCGTATTCGCGCCGTGGAAGGTCGAATCCGCCATGGTTTGACCGTCTATGACGGCGGCCGCGCCGACTGACAGGCATAATCCCATTTAGCAAAGCATTCGCGGATAACGCCCCGTTAACGGGACGTGAATAGTGTCGCGGCGACCGTTGTGGCCGAAAAGGTCTGCCGCCGCATGGCGTTGCCCCAAGCCAAAGCCAGTCTGTTGTCGCATGCCCAGGATCGCCGGCGCCATCAGCGCGTCCGCGTCAATCTGCTGGGCCGCTATATGTTGGCCGACAGGCGCGAATTCCCTTGTCAGGTCGTGAACATGTCGCCCGGCGGAATGGCCGTGATCGCGCCGGTCAGCGGCGAGCTCGGCGACCGCGTGATTGCTTACGTCGATCATCTCGGCCGGCTGGAAGGCAAGATCGCAAGGCAGCTCCAGAACGGCTTTGCCATGACGATCTCGGCAACGGCGCGAAAACGCGACAAGCTCGCCGCCCAACTCACCTGGCTGGCCAATCGCCACATCCTCAACCTGCCGGAAGACCGCCGCCACGGCCGTTTCGTACCGCGCATTGCCGGTGCCCGCTTGGTCCTGTCGAACGGCACGAACGTCGGCGTCCGTATCATCGATATCTCGCTGTCAGGCGCGGGTATCGCCACCGAGCACCGCCCGGAGATCGGCACCCACGTCACCCTGGGCCGCATTGCGGGGCGGGTCGTGCGTCACCTCGAGGAAGGTTTTGCCATGGAGTTTACGAGGCTCCAGCATCCGGACTCGGTGGAAGAGTACGCCACCGCCCAATCCTGACGTAGTGAACGCAGCCTTTCTCTGCGTGGGCCGCAGCGCCCTTCTCCATCTCTCCGCCTGGCCGTCTCGACCGCCTCGACCTTTCGTTGGCGCGACGGATCGTCGTTAATCCGCGAGCCATCGATCCACGCCCGGTCACGATCCGCGCGGCTCGGAATGCTTAAAGATAAAATTTTATTCAAATAAGATTATCTTGGATTTTACACAAATTTTCGAAGAATAAAACTCGATTTCATCTCAGACTTTACTTGCGTTGTATTCAAAATGACTTTGCCGTTTTAGCGGCAATACAAAAGCTTTGTGAGAAACATGGCCCCAATAAGACGGGAGAGGGGTCGTGATGTTTCTGAAGTCCAGAGTTCTGCTGGGAGCCGGCCTGGCGGCCGCCCTGGTGGTGGCTCTCGGCGCAACAGCCGAGGGTGCCGAACGGGTGGCCTATGTTGCAGTGGGGAGCGCCACACGGCCGCCGATCGGCTGGGTCGAGTTCTGCAACGAATATCCGAAGGATTGTCCGACCGCCGCAACCGAACCGCGCGATGTCGTCCTAACGGCAAAAGTCTGGAAGGACCTGGTGCGCGTCAACAAATGGGTCAACGACAACATCGCCCCCGTGACCGATCTCGAGCATTGGGGCGTGGTCGAGAAGTGGTCATACCCGGACGACGGCAAGGGCGACTGCGAAGACTACGTGCTGCTGAAGCGCCGCATGCTGATCCAGGCGGGCTGGCCGCGCGAGGCGCTGCTGATCACCGTGGTCCGCGACCGGAAGGGCGAAGGCCACGCCGTCCTCACCGTGAAAACCGACAAGGGCGATTTCATTCTCGACAACCAGGCCGAGGAAATTCTGCTCTGGTCCGAAACCGGCTACCGCTTCGTCAAGCGGCAGTCGCAAAGCAATCCGAACAACTGGGTGTCGCTGGGCGATCCGCGGCCGGCGCTCTCCACCGCTACATCGTCCCGCTGAACGAAGGATACGCGAGTCCGGTCACGTCCCCACCCCTCCCCGTCCCCAGACCGGGTTCGCGCGCGGCCGGCGTCCCCCAACGCCGGCCGCACCTTTTTCATGGGAGCGCTAGTGACCGCCGGGACAGCGCTCGACCTCGACGGTCACGTGCGACAGGCCAGGCATACCGGCAAGCATGCTCTTGTAGAAGCCGGGCGCGTTCGGGTGATCCGACACCAGCGAGATGACCGCGGCGAGATGGCCGGGACCGACACGCCATAGATGCAGGTCGGAGACCCGATCGCCGGACTGCTCCAGCCGGGTCACGATCTTCCGCGAGAGGCCAGGATCGGGAGAAACATCAAGTAGCACAGCGCCGGCTGAGCGGATCAGAGTCCACGACCAACTGACGATGACGACGGTCGCCACCAGCCCCATAACCGGGTCCATCCAGATCCAACCGAATTGCCGCGCGAGAACAAGGCCTACGATCACCAGCACCGAAACAGCGGCGTCGGCCGCAACATGGACGAACGCGGCGCGCATGTTGTGGTCGCGATGGATTGCGCCGCCATGGGCATGATCATGATGGTGGTCGTGATCGCCGCGGAGGACAAAGGCACTAAGTAAATTGACGCAGAGCCCCAGCATCGCAATCAAGATGGCCTCGTTGAAAGCAATCGGCACCGGGCTGAGCAGACGCTCGATGCTTTCATAAGCGATCATCATTGCGACGATGGCGAGTACGATCGCGCTGCTGAAGGCAGCCAGATCGCCGAGCTTGCCGGTGCCGAACGTCAAGCGCTCGTCGCGGGCATAGCGCCGTGCGTAGGTATAGGCCAGCGCCGCGATCAGCAGCGCACCGGCGTGGGTCGACATGTGCAGTCCATCGGCGATCAGTGCCACCGAGCCAAACCAAAGCCCGCCGGCGATCTCGGCGACCATCATCACCGCGCAAATCGCGATCACCACCCAGGTACGGCGCTCGTTGCGCTCGTGCGTATCACCGAGGAACACATGGGAATGCCTATGATCGTCGATCGAATGGGAATGCATGGGCGATCTCCGGTTGCAGGTTAGAAATCTATATCAGGCCCATTGCCACAAACGCATAAGCATCGCGCATTGTTGCCCGCTATCGACCACAAATCGCCCGCAAAACTGGCGTTGGATTGCGAGGCAGCTGGGACTCTTCGCAATGATAGGAGACCAGGATGTCACAACGCCTTGACGCCATGAAAATTAGCCCCGCCGCATATAAGGCGATGGCCGGACTACAAGCCTATGTCGATCAAAGCGGCCTTGAGCGGTCGCTGCTGGAGCTTGTGAAAATCCGCGCGTCGCAGATCAACGGCTGCGCGTTTTGCCTGGTGATGCACACCAACGAGGCACGCCAGCACGGCGAAACCGACGATCGCATGCATCTGCTCAACGCCTGGCGCGAGGCGCCGGCGTTCAACGCGCGCGAACGCGCGGCATTGGCCTGGGTCGAAGCGTTGACTCTGGTCAGCAAAGACCACGTCCCGGACGCAGTCTATGAAGAGGTACGGCGGCAGTTCTCGGAAAAGGAATTGGTAGACCTCACCGCGGCCGCTGTCGCGATCAACGCCTGGAACCGAATTACGATCGCATTCCGGACGCCGCCGGAAGTCAAAAGCAATCGGGCGGCGGCATAACGCCCGTTCACCCGATCCGCTTCAAACCCTTGGCGTATTGCTGCCACCGCTTGACGTAGATGTCGGCGCCGCGGGCGATCATCTGCGTCGCCTTTTCGTCGAGCGTGCGGATGGCGCGTGCCGGCGATCCGACGATCAGTGAGTTGTCGGGAAAGGTCTTGCCCTCGGTAACGAGCGCGCCGGCCCCCACCAGCGAATTCTTGCCGATTTTCGATCCATTGAGCAGGATCGCGCCCATCCCGATCAGGCTGTTGGCGCCGACGATGCAGCCGTGCAGCATCACCTTGTGCCCGATCACGCAATTCTCGCCGATCACCATCGGAAATCCGGGATCGGTGTGCAGCGTCGAGTTGTCCTGGATCTGCGAGCGTTCGCCGATCTCGATCCATTCGTTGTCGCCGCGCAGCACGGCGCCGAACCAGATGCTGGCATGGCTTTTCAGGCGGACGCGGCCGATCAGCACCGCGGTTTCCGCGACCCAGTATTGGCCGTCAGCCGGAAATTCGGGCGCCTGTCCGTCGAGCTCGTAGATCGTCATCGCCTCCTCCGTGCGACGCGGTCTTAGCGTTCGAACGCGCGCCTGGGAAGGCTGCAAGCTGCCATGTTCCGGGTGAAACAGAAAGCGTCAGGCGACCAGGCGGCCGACCGCTTCCAGCGCCATGACCACGACCGTGCCGGACATCAGGCTCCACAAGCCCGCGACCAGCGCCGCCAGGGCGGCAAAGCCGAAGTTGCGTCTTTCGATGCGTGCGCCGCGGAGGGTGTTGCGGACGATGATGAACGGCGCCGCGAACAGCAGGAAGGGAACTGCAGCCAGCGCATGATTGCGCTCGCCTTCGTGCAGCAGCGTGAAGCTCGGCGGTTGCATCGTCAGGAGCTGATAGCCGCTGGCCAGCATGCCGGCGACTGCAAAACCGATCGCCAGATCCAACAGCGAGCGCGCCGAATCCGACCAGATCAAACCAAACACCAATGCCTCAGGCGACATCGACAGGCCCCATTACGCCGATACCGACTATTCCCAGATCGCCGGGCCTGCCGCCAGCCTATCGTTAAGGAAGGGTTAACGGTCGCCGCGCTCCCATCGACTGGATCGATTCGGGACAGGAAACGAACCATGGCATATGCGGCAACGGTCGAGCGGCGACGGCACACAGGCCGCGGATGGCTCGGCCGTCTCCTGGTGATCGCGGCCGTGCTTGCCGCCACCGGCATCGCCGGCGCGCCGATCGCCTACATGCTTTGGCCCATGCCGGTGCCGCTGTCGGCCGATGCGCCGTCGCTGCCGATCAGTATCGGCGGCGTGGCCTTCAACATTCCACCTGCGGCAATCCGCTTCAAAGTCCAGCGCCGTGCCGGCGCGCAGCCGCGCGTCGACCTGATATTCGTCTGGCCTTCGCTCGCGCCGCCCGATCCAAGCGTCAAACCCAAGCCGACCGACAAGCCGGACGTCACCGACCGGCTGTTCGTCACGGTCGCCGCCGCAGACAGCACGCTTCCTCCGATGGAGCGGCTGAAGACGATTTATCCGCGCTACACCGAGGCCGCACCGGTCGTCGGGGCCGATGGCCTCAGCACACAGGGCTTTCGCAATGCCACGGCATATCAGGGAGAGGATCTGATTTACGATCCCACCAACCCGGAGCGTTCGCTGCTGCGCTGCGCCCGGCAGGTCGGCTCGACGCCAGCCATGTGCCTGCACGAACAGCGCCTCGGAGGCGCCGATCTCACGGTGCGGTTTCCCCGCGCCTGGCTCTCCGATTGGCATGCCGTCATCGACGGCATCGATCGCCTGATTGCGCGCTTCAAGCCGACCGCGATGCCCGGCTGAACATCGTCAGCCGACGGTGTCGAGGTCCACGTCGAGGATCGGCAGCTCGAAGATATACGAGCGTCGGCCTTTTTCGTTTTCGAGAAAAAGCACGCCCAGGAATTCCTCGCCGATATAGGCCTCGACCGAGTCCGTCTTTTTCGGCCGCGTCACGACGCGAATCCTCTCGTTGTCGAATTTGCCTTGAAGGTAGGCGGTCAACGCCGGCACCGGCATGAAGCTCGGGTCGTTGCTGACCTGAATGACCATCCGAAAATTGTAGGAGCGCTCGCCCTCATCTTCGTCGGCAGTCAACTCGCCGAGATCGTCCTCGCCGACGAAGACCTCGGCAGCATCGCCCTTCTTCGGCACCAAGCGGATGCTATTGTTACCGAACAGCTTGCGCAGATAGGCATCGAGTTTTTTGACTTCCACTACGTCCACTGGACCCCCAATCGTGTTGCTTTCCGTCCGCAATAACAGGTCGCTCGACCGTTAGCCAGGGAACAGGTGATCCATGGTGAGGGAGGGCTCTTCGCACGGCGAGTCTCCAACGATCTTGGCCGGCACACCCGCGACTGTGACGTTGTTCGGCACCGGCTTCAGCACCACCGATCCCGCCGCGATCCGCGCGCACCGTCCGACCTCGATGTTGCCGATGATGCTCGCACCGGCGCCGATCAGAACCCCATCTGCGATCTTGGGATGACGGTCGCCATGGTCCTTGCCCGTGCCGCCGAGCGTCACGCCATGGAGCATCGAGACATTGTCGCCGATGCGGGCGGTCTCGCCCACGACAAGGCCGGTGGCATGGTCGAGGAAAATGCCGCGGCCGATCTTGGCGGCCGGATGGATGTCGCACTGAAACACGGCCGAGGATCGGCTCTGAAGGTAATAGGCGAAGTCCTTGCGACTCTTGTTCCAGAGCCAGTGCGCAAGCCTGTGCGTCTGCACCGCATGAAAGCCTTTGAAGTAGAGCACGGGTTCGAGGAACCGGTCGGTGGCAGGATCGCGGTCAAAGACCGCCACAATGTCGGCGCGGAACGCATCGCCGATCTGCGGTTCATCTTCCAGCGCATCGGCATAGGCCTGTCGGATCAGCTCGGCCGACACGTCAGCATGATCGAGCCGTTCGCTGACGCGATGGACCACGGCGGCTTCAAGCGTGTCGTGATGCAGAATCGATGAATAGATGAACGTGCCGATCTCCGGCTCGCGCCGGACCACATCCTCGGCCTCGGCGCGGATTTTCGCCCAGACCGGGTCGACCTTCTGGATCGCGCTCGCCGGCCGGGACTGCTTTTGCGCCATGGTCGCTCCCCTCGAATTGCCAGAGGCCTGTCGGCCCGACTTCTAGCACAGTTATGGAGACAACCCATTGACCGCAATGAGCTCCAGGCTATCTCTCAATTAATCAATATGTTAAAGCCATCAACTCAAGTTCTTCAAGAAGCCCTCAATGGCATTTGCGAACTGATCGTTCCGATCTCCCGCGACCATGTGCCTGGCGCCTCCGACGTCGACATAGCCAGCATGGGGAACGAGCCTGAGAAAGTCCTTGGCGTGCTCCTCCTGGACCAGTTCCGAGGACGCACCCCGCACCAGCAGGCAGGGGATGGTGACATTCTTCGCCGCCGCGACGAGCGCCTGCTCGACCTCGGCCGATCCCGCCCCAATCCGGCGATTGCCCTCCAGGAAGCGCGGGTCCCAGTGCCACCGCCAACGGCCGTCGGGATGGAGTCGAAGGTTCTTCTTCAGCCCTTCGTGTGAGCGCGGCCGCGGCCGATGCGGCAGGTAGGCCGCAACGGCGTCGGCAGCTTCGGCGATCGATCCGAAACCCTCTTGGGAATGAGCCCGCATAAATCCCTGGATTTTGGCAACCCCGTCGATGTCGACCCGCGGCGTGATATCGACCAGCACCAGCGCCGCGAAATGCTGCGTCTTGTCCGAACCGCCCCGGTTGTTGGCGAGCAGAGCCGCCATGCCGCCGAGCGAGGCTCCGACCACGACGGGGCGCTCGCCGCTTCGTTCGGCAAGTGTGTCCGCCAGCACGCGGGCATCGGCGGCAAAGTCGGTGTATTGATAGGCGCCGTCGTCGACCCATTCCGCGTCGCCATGGCCACGCTGATCGACGGCGTAAGCCACCCGCCCCGTCCGCGCGATCAACTCGCCGGTCCGCTTCCAGGCGTGACGAGTCTGGCCGCCGCCGTGCAACAACAGAACCGGCGCGCCTTCTTCGCCATAGACATCGCCGGTCATCATGTTGCCCGACGCGCCTTTGAACATGGCTGCGGCGGGTCCGATCGGTCGGCTCATCCGGCCTCCTTCAGGAAATCCAGGACGCCTGCTTTGAACACCTTGTCGCCGACCGCAAGCATGTGATCGCGGTTGGGAATGGGCAGCGCCCGCGCGTGCGGCATGATCGCCGCGAGTTCATCAGCCGAACCCGCGACCGTATCCTTGGTTCCAACAGCGATCAGCGCCGGCGCCTCGATCGAGGCGGCCTGCTCACGCGTCAGCACCTGACGGGAGCCACGGATGCACGCGGCGAGCGCGCGGCGGTCGGATCGGGTCTGATCGGCGAACGCCCGGAACGTGCGGCCTTGCGGATCGGAAACATCGGAGAGCGATGGCGCTTCCAACGCCTCAGCGATGCTGTCCGGCAGGCCGCCGCCCTCGATCAGATGCCAGCCGAGGCCGCCCAGCACGATCGAGCGCACACGGGTCGGATGATCGTGCGCGAGGAAGGCTGCGATCCGCGCACCCATCGAGTAACCCATCACATCGGCTCGTGGCAGGCCGAGGTGATCGAGCAACGCCAGAACGTCGCCTGCCATCTTGCCGGTGTGATACTCGACCGGATCGTAGAGCTTCGACGAGTCACCGTGGCCGCGGTTGTCCAGCGCGAGGACCCGGCGACCGGCCGCGGTCAGCGTCGACAGCCATCCGGGCGCGACCCAGTTCACCGTCTTCGATGAGGCAAAGCCGTGCACCAGCACGATCGGTTCGCCCCGCCCCTCGTCGAGGAAGGCGATCTCCACGGAACCGTGATGAAAAACCGGCATGCGCGGGCAGATTGAGACCAGGACGGCGGCAGGTTCAAGCCCGCGAGGCCGCCATCATGGCGTAGCGCTCGGCCCGACGTTCTTTCTGGCGAACGAGGTGCCGGCGGGTCGCGCGTTCAACCGCAGCCTTGGTGGAGGACACGAAGCCCCACAACGCCATGAGCGCAGCGAAAACCCATGACACCAAGCTGAACGTCCCGATCGTCAGCAGTATCGCGCTGCGGCCCAGAATCTTGAGGATCGCGCGGGTTTTGCTGCCCTTCTTCTCGGCCAGTTTTGCGATCCGCCCCATCTCTTTTGGACCGTCGGCGAGTTTGAGTCCGTCAAGCGCAGCCTGCGTGCCGGCCTTGGCCTGAACCGTACCGACATCGCTGACCAGGCGAACCAGGCCGTCGGCCTTTTCGACCTTGACCGCTTCGCGTGCTGTGCGCACCGCAACCGCAGGCTCACTCAGCGAGGCACCCGCGCGCTTCAGCGCTGCCCAGTCGACCACATCGCGGAGCGAACGGCCGATCCAATCCGCCATTCGCGTGCCGATCCGGCCGGCCTTGCGGGCGGCCTTGACGGCCGACAGGCCAACCCGGGCCGGTGCGCCTGCTCCCACCGTGGCGTACGTGCCTGCTGTGATGGCGATGCCGAGGCAAGCAAGGCCCAGCACAAGCTGGTCGTACTCCTGACCGGCGACATAGCGGCTTCCTTCGCGCACCGCATCGCGGATATCGCCAAACACGAACAGATCGCCAACCGTGGTGCCGGCGAGGCCCGCCATGTCTTCAGGCTCGCCGGTGATGAAACCGCGTGCGAACGAACCCGCCGTAGCGCTCGCCGAGTTGGCGTCATCGACCGCGGTATCGACGCGCTTCTTCAACTCGGGTGGAACCGGCGTGCCGCGGTCATCGGCAAGGTCGACGAAGCTCTTGGCAAGGTCGGCGTCGTTGGCCTCGAGCGCCGCCTCGGTCTCATGAATTGCCGTGTCGCGGTCGAACGCCCGATCCAGGGCACGGTCGGCGATTGCAACCGGATCGTCGGCGGACGCGAGCAATCCGTTGGCCTCGAAACCGAGCGGCACACAAAACAGAGCGGCCAGCGCAAACAGGCCAGCGCCAAGCCAGGCGAGGTGCACGTGGGAATGCTCCATGGTTCCTCTCGAATCCGCGGCGAGATGGTAACGGTTTGCGGACTGAGTCGCGAACCCGCCACATGCTCACGCCGGATTTGCAACGCCTGCGAGTCGCGGGCGTTCCGGACGCCTACAATTTGAACGATTGCGGAAACGGATCGCTATGAAAGCTGCATCCGTCCCGCTATGTTGCGCGTTCAAAGCAACGATAGCAGCGAGTCATGGCCGACCACATCGTCCCGCACTTCCACAACGAACCCGGCGTCGCGGTGATCGAAATCGGCGCACGCGAATTCATGTGCGTTGGCGCCAAGCCGCCGTTCGATCATCCCCATGTGTTTCTGGATATGGGCGACGACAAGGAAATCATCTGCCCCTATTGCTCGACGCTTTATCGGCACGATCCCAGGCTCGATCCGCATGCCGCCCGGCCGGAGGCCTGCGCCCTGACTGAAACGGTCTGACGCGCGGTCGCGCCGGCCGTGCCGTCGTCGCGCAACATCATCATCGCAGGCGCAGGCATCGGCGGCTTGACCGCAGCGTTGTTGCTCGCACGGTCCGGCTTTCGTGTCGTCATTCTCGAACAAGCGCGGCGGCTGGAGGAAACCGGCGCCGGCATTCAGCTTTCACCGAATGCCACCCGCATTCTGGTCGCGGCGGGCCTTCGCGAGCGACTGTCGGCCGATGCCGCAATTCCTTCGGCCATCGCGATCAAGACGGCGGCGGGAAGCAATCTCACCCGCATCCCGCTGGGCGCAACCGCCGAACAGCGCTACGGCGCGCCCTATTGGTCGATCCATCGCGCCGACCTGCAAGGTGCGCTGGTGGAGGCGGTTCGCGCCAACCCCGACATCACCCTCCGCCTCGATGCCACTGTCGAGGATTTCGTCACCCACGCCAACGGTCTCACCGTTGCATACCGCTACGGTGCTGCAGCGACGCAGGATACTGGCGTCGCCTTGATCTGCGCCGATGGCCTGTGGTCGGCGCTACGCGCACGGCTGGGCCAACCGGCGCCGCGATTTGCCCAGCGCACCGCGTGGCGGGCGCTGCTGCCGGCCTCTGCGGTCGAGGAAGAATTCCGCACCGACGAGGTCCAGCTCTGGCTCGGCCGCAACGCTCACCTCGTTCATTATCCGGTGAAGTCGGGGACGCTCATCAATGTCGTCGCCATCGTCACCGACCGCTGGGCCGAGCCGGGCTGGAACGCCGAAGGCTCCCGCGATGAACTGCTGTCCCACTATTCGCGGTGGAATTGGGCGGAGCCGGTGCGGCGCTTCCTGGCGCAACCGAACCGATGGCTGAAGTGGGCGCTCTACGACCTGCCGCCGCTTAGCCATTGGAGCGATGGGCCGGTCACTCTTTTAGGGGATGCTGCCCACGCGATGCTGCCGTTCCTCGCCCAGGGCGCTGCGATGGCGATCGAGGATGCCGCCGTGCTGGCCGCCTGCATGGCGCGCGAATCGCACGACCCTGCTGCGGCACTGCGTCGCTACGAGCACGCGCGACGCAGGCGCACATCGCGCGTCCAGCGGGCAGCCCGCAGCAATGGGCGCGTGTATCACCAGGCGGCGGGCGAGGCGCTGGCGCGGAATCTGTTTCTGCGGTTCGCGGGAGGAAAGATGCTGCTGCGTCGCTACAATTGGATTTATGATTGGCAGCCCCCGTCCAACGAGGCGCCCTCGTCCGCGGCCACAGGCAACCACTGAGCAAGAAAATCATGTTCCCAACCACGATCGCGGGCTCGCTGCCCAAGCCATCCTGGCTCGCGGAGCCGGACAAGCTGTGGCCGCAATGGCGGCTGCAGGGCTCCGACCTGGCCGCAGCCAAGCTTGATGCCACCCTGCTTGCTGTGAAACTTCAGGAAGACACCGGCATCGACATCGTCACCGAGGGCGAACAATCGCGCCAGCATTTCGTTCACGGCTTTCTGGAGTTCGTCGATGGTATCGACTTCTCTCACAAGGTCGAGATGGGTATCCGTAACAACCGCTATAAGGCGATGGTGCCGACCGTGACCGGCGCGCTGAAGCTGAGGGATCGGGTCCACGGCGCGGAGGCGCGGCATGCCCGCGCGCACACCAAGAACAAGCTCAAGATCACGATGCCTGGACCGATGACCATCATCGACACCATCGCCGATCAGCATTACGGCGACCGCATCAAGATGGCATTCGCGTTCGCCGACCTGCTCAACGCCGAGGCGCGCGCTCTCGAAACCGACGGCGTCGACGTGATCCAGTTCGACGAGCCTGCCTTCAACGTCTACATGAAGGAGGTCACGACCTGGGGGGTCGAGGCGCTGCACCGCGCCATCGCAGGCCTCAAATGCGATACTGCCGTGCACATCTGTTACGGCTACGGCATCAAGGCCAACATCGACTGGAAGGCCACGCTGGGCGGCGAGTGGCGGCAGTACGAGCAGATTTTCCCCGCGCTGGCGTCGAGCAAGCTCACCGAAGTCTCGGTCGAATGCATCCACTCCAACGTGCCGATCGAGCTGCTGGCGATGCTCAAGGGCAAGAATGTTCAGATCGGCGCCATCGACGTGGCAACCGATAGCCTCGAAACGCCGGAGGATGTCGCAGCCGTGATCGAAGCCGTCCTCAAACATGTGCCGAAGGAGCGCATCGTCGTCGGCACCAACTGCGGCATGGCGCCGATGCGCCGCGATATCGCCGCGGCAAAGCTCGAAGCGCTCGGCAAGGGCACAGCGCTCGCGCGCAAACGCTTCGGCTGACTTCAGAACACCGCGCGGCCGCTCGACCACTGGCTCTTCGTGGCGCATTGTTTGTCGGCCGACGCGTGGGCCAATTCCGCGAGATCATCGCGGGCCTGGAGGTATTCGGCGCGGTAGGCGATGGTGTTGACGATGCTGCCGCCCGCCCCTTCCGAGGCCTTCCCCATCAACTGCTCAAGCTCTTCCTTGCGTCGCTGCATACCGCGCGCGCGCTCATCGATGTCCGAGCAGGTGTACACATCGAACCGGCCTGGAGCGATATAGGCCGAACGCCCGGTCTCGGCCGTGATCGAGGAGCACGCGGACAAGCCGGCGCACAGCACGGCCAGGCTCACACAAAGCCGCAGCGTGGGCTCGCCCCTGTTGCCGTGCCGCTTCCAATAACTGCGCAGGCTCTGCTCCTCGGTGAAGGCTCCGGCCATATCCGACAAAAGTAAAGAAACCCGGCCGAATTCCGGCAGAGCCCAGCGGGAACCGCTGTCAGCCCGACTCTGCCGTGCTAATCTTGGTCAAACACCGTTCATGCCCGGAGGATAACACCGATGCCCAACATGCCCGACGCCCAGCTTTGCCACATTGGCATCTTTGTCTTTGATGTCGACAAAATGGTCGATTTCTATTCGCGCGTCTTCGGTCTGGTGGTGACCGATCGCGGCTATTCGCCGGGCCGCGGCGTGCACATCGCTTTCCTCAGCCGCGATCCCGGTGAGCATCACCAGGTGGCCATCGCCTCGGGACGCCACAAGGACGCCGTGCACACGACCATCAACCAGATCTCATTTCGCGTCGCAGGTCTGGAAGAGCTGCAACAGTACTGGCCCTGGCTGGTCAAAGAAAACGTGCAGAAGCTCGACCCGCGCAACCACGGCAATGCGTGGAGCATTTATTTCGCCGATCCCGAGGGCAATCGCGTCGAGCTCTATTGTCAGACGCCGTGGCACGTCAGCCAGCCGTTCGGCGAACCGCTCGACCTCACCAAACCAGTAGCAACGATCCGCGCCGAGACCGAGACCATGGTCAAACAGGATCCGACCTGTCTGCCGATGGACGTCTTCACCGCTCAGATGAAGAAGAAGATGGCTCAGACGCTGCCGGAAGCGGTGCCGGCCTAAACGCTTCACCCGTTCCAAACCAGTGAGCGTGATTTGACGTCACGCTCACAACTGCGTTGGCCGGTATAGGAGCGCCGCCTTCAGTGCGCCATCAGCACCGGCAGATCGGCATTGGCCAGGATATGGCTCGTGGCGCCGCCGAAGATCATCTGGCGCAGCCGGCTCTGGGTGTAGGCGCCTTTGATCAGCAGGTCGGCCCCCACCGACTTGGCGGCCTTGAGGATCGCCTCGCCGGTGCTGCGGCCTTCGAGCGCGACCGTCATCGGCTTCACGGCAATGCCGCTGCGCTGCAGATAGGCCAAGGCCTGCTCGGCCGAAGGCCCCGGCACCACCGAACCGCCGGTCACTGTCAGGAGGGTGACCTGCTGCGCCTGATGCAGCAACGGCATCGCGAGCGCCGTGGCGCGCGCCTGCTCGGTGCTGCAATTCCAGTGCACGATGATGTTGGTGGCGATGTCCTTGGACGGCACCGGCGGCGACAGCAGGATCGGCCTGCCGCTTTCGAACAACCCGGACTCGATGGCGCGATTGTGCAGGCCGATCGTATTCGCATCCGGCCTGCTCAGCACCGTGATGTCGAACACCCGGCCGTAGCTGCCGACGAAGCCTTCACCCTCGGGCGCATCCTCGAGCCATCCGCAGCACGGGCCCGATCCCGCGGCTCCGCCGACGCGCGGGATGTTGCGCTGCTGCATGAACGCCTCGAATAGCTTTCGCGCCTGCGCCGCCTCTTCGAGGCTTTCCTGCCGGTACGATTCCAACGGGATCGAACCAGCCGGGTCGACCGCGACGAATTCACTGATGCCGAAACGCAAGGGGAAGCCTTCGATATAGCTGCCGCACTTGTTCGCCAGCAGCAGCGCGGTTTCCAGCACCGCGGTCATGCCCTCGTGCGGCTCCATTGGAACCAGGATGGTCTTCATGCTCATGGCCCGCTCCCCATGGTTCTGAACTTAATGCGCCCGGCGGCATCCCCTCCGCCAGCCGCCGCACGGTAGCACGCGCACCAGCGTAATGGTGCCGACGGCAGGATTCCAACAGTCGTTCCACAACTATTTGGAATCGCGATAGAATCCTAGGCCACCGCCAGTACCCGACGCAATGGTGGCCGTCCCTTGTGGCTGGCGCGAAGGTTGGGCATGCCAGACAATTCGAGCGCGAGTCCGGTCTTCGTTGCGCCGATCTATGCCTTTATCGGTCCAATGGTCCCTGCGGAAGCGTGATTGTGAAAATCGCGCCACGTTGCTTGGCAGGCGCCGCGGAAAGCTGCCCCTGGTGGCGCTGTATGATCATACGGCAAATCGCCAAACCAAGTCCCATGCCGCGAGTCTTGGTGGAAACGAACGGTTCAAAAATGGCTTGGACTTTTTCCGGGTCCAATCCGCGCCCGGTGTCTTCAACAACGACGGTCACCGATTCTTCGCCTTTAATGCGTGAGGTGACCTTCACGATCCGGGGGCCATCCGTCGAGTCGAACGCCTCGATGGCATTGTTGAGCAAGTTACTGACAACCTCCTGCAACTGACCCCTGTGTCCGCGTATCGGGGGCAATCGCCAGGCCAAATCGGTTTCGATCGCAATTCCATGTCGCTTGAATTCGCCGTCCATCATGCGGACGACTTGAGTAACCAGGCTGTTCAGATCGAGCGGATGGACCACCGGCTGTTCTTTTCCGAACAGAGCCCGGATGTTGTCAAAGACGGTACCTGCGCGATGAGTGGCCGCGACGATGTCGCGGACAGCGTCTCGTACCTCTTCGAGGTCCGGGGGCGTGCGCTTGAGCCAATTCAACGCCGCCGCGCCTGACGCGGAAATCGTCGTCAGGGGCTGTCTCACTTCATGGGCGATTGACGCCGTCATGGCCTCCATATTCATAAGCTTATTGTCCCGCTCGCGTTGCAACAGTGTGTTTGAACGCAAGACTTGAGCGTAAAGCCGCGTCGTCTCTTCAAGCAGCACGATCAGGACGACGCTTGAAGTAAAGAGAGAATAGAAGCGGCCAGCATAAAAGCCGGCGCTGAACCGCACACTGGGAAGAAGTCCGCTCAACGCAAGTTCGCCTATGGCCACGAAGGCGACGACCATAAGCCAATGATCGAGTGTTGATCGTTGGCGTCTGAGCCATAACAACACGACGGCGCCTGCGCAGACCGCCATCGCCAGCCCTGTGGGATAAACGACAATCGAGCTGATACGATGGGCGTCCAAGATGATGGGCGGCAACAGCGCTTGTCCCGCCGTCGCAAGCCAGGTCAAAACACCAACCAGAGCCACCAGCGCCACGCTCGTGCCAACAATCGCAGTCGAAACCATCGCCTTCCGCACTGGCTGAATCGCCTTCGTGTTCCTCAGCGTTGCGTAAACAAGCAGGCTCAAGGCGAAGCCGAAGTGCCAGAAGATGAAGAGCCACGACCCCGTCTGTATTCCGGCGCCAAGAAGTCCCGTCGGAGAAAAGGCTCCCGCAAACGTCAATGCGTGTGGCACGACGATCAATGCGGTGAACAGGTAGCCTGCTGCCAGGACCAGCAGAGGCGCTGCCGCCGATATCGAGAACTGCGCAAACAGTAGAACTGCGGTGATCAAATCAGTGACGCACACGATAGCGTCGAGCGAGGGGAAAAAGGCGTTCAGTTCGCTCAGCGGCTGGCCGGAGATCGGGATAACTGCAACAAACGCGACGGACGCTGCGGTAACCAATGCGGTCGCCAGCCGTATCTGCAGCACTGTAGGCGGCAATTCCAACAACCAAGCACTTACGTCATGGTTCTGCACCATCGGCCCTCAGTTTCCGGCGAGGGCACAATCCTAGTGCAGCTTTGGTCAGCCGAAAAAGGCCCCATGTCTCCTTTGTCTGGCGCTGAGCAATCCAGGCGCGTGCGTTATTGGGTCACTATAAGGGTGGGGTAAACTGACATTTCCAGCAAGTTATTGATGGATAACGTCAGAGAACCTGCTGGTGCCGACGGCAGGAGTCGAACCTGCACGGGGTTTTCACCCCAACGGATTTTAAGTCCGATGCGTCTACCGTTCCGCCACGTCGGCCCGCTGTGGTTCTACACCGCGCTCCGGGCGGTCCAAAGCGGCGGTCAACCCTTGCCGGTGTGACCCCAGGCTTCTTGCCAGGTCGACCCGGCCGGGTCAGTCACGCGGCCATCCTGCTCGAAGAACTTGTTCGGCACCTGAAAGATTCCGAGCAGGATGCCGCCCTCGGGCGCCCAGGCGGCATGACGGCTCCCCGCGTCGCGCCAGATGAACTCGCCCTTCCTGGCCTCGATGCCCGTGGCCGGACCATCCTTGTCGACGAGATGGCCCTCCAGCACGTAGGTCTGCTCGATGCCGACGTGCTCGTGGTCGGGCAGAACCGCCCCTGGCGCGAACTTGAACAGCGACGTCATCAGCCCGCTCTTCGGCTCGAACATCAAGGTCTTGATCTCGCAGCCCGGGAAACGAGTCTTCTTCCATTCCATCTCGGCCGGCTTCACCAGATGCGAATGTTTGTCGACCGTCGCCGGGGCAGCCTTCGACTCCACCGCTCCCGTCGTCGGGCGCGACGTCTTGTCCCACGAGCCGCCGAACGCATCGGTCGGACGACCTTCGTCGTCAAAGAACTTGTTGGGCACCTGCATGATGGCGACGGTCATGCCGCCGTTGGGCGACCAGGCCGAATGCCGGCTGCCCGGCTCGCGCCAGATGAACTCGCCTTTGCTGGCCTCGATGCCCTTCGCCGGGCCTTCCTTGTCGACGAGATGGCCGTCGAGCAGGAAGGTCTGCTCGATGCCGACGTGCTCGTGGTCGGTCAACGTGGCGCCCGGCGCAAACTTGAACAGCGAGGTCATCAAGCCGGAATCGTTGCGGAACAGGACCTTCACCTCGCAGCCTGGAAAGCGCGTCGGCTGCCACTCCATCTCCGCAGGCTTGACCAGATGCGAGTGCTCGTCCGCGCTGACTTGATGTTTCGGCGTGATGGCGTCCATGGCGGTCCTCCGTTTCGGACTCGAGCTTGATGATAGCGGATCGCGCCTTGCCTTCGCTAGGCACCGCCCTCGCGAATTGGCGGCTGGAACGCGAGCCCGGTGTCCCAGGGAAAGTAGATCCAAGTGTCCTGCGACACTTCGGTGATGAAGGTGTCGACCATCGGCCGGCCCATCGGCTTGGCGTAGACCGTGGCGAAGTGCGCGCCCGGCAGCAATTCACGGACAACCTTCGCCGTCTTTCCGGTGTCGACCAGATCATCGACAATCAGCACGCCCTTGCCGCCAAGCTTGATGATGCTGTCGTCGACCGTCTTCAGAACGCGCAGTTTTCCCTGCGTGGTGTAGTCGTGATAGCTCTCGACGCACACCGTCTCGATCAACCGCACATTGAGCTCGCGCGCCACAATGGCGGCCGGCACCAACCCACCGCGCGTGATCGCCACGATCGCCGTGAAAGGGCCGGCCGCATGCAGGCGCCACGCCAGCGCCCGGGCGTCCCGGTGAAACTGGTCCCAGGACACCGGAAACGCCTTCTCGGGCAAGGCCTGGGCCCTGATCTGCGGTTCTGCCATCACATCGCACTCCCTACGCTGTCTGCCGCAAGCTCTCCCGCACTCGCGACAGCATCGCCTCGACCGCGGTCTTGGCCGCCGCGAGCCTATCCGGATCGCGTGAGCGGACCACGATATTGGTGTTGGGCCGGCCGTCGTCCTGGAACGGGTAGCTGCCGATCGTCACCTCGGGATTGGCCTTGGCGATCTCGCCCAGCGGCGTGCCGATGTCGCCTTCGCGGCAGTTCGCGCGGATCGTCTCCGATAGCATTTTGATGCCGGTCTTCAGTGTCGGCGCCACCTCGTCGAGCATCGCCTGCATGATCGACGGCACGCCGGCCATCACATGCACGTTGCCGATGCGAAAGCCGGGTGCGCTCGAAACCTTGTTGACGATCAGATCGGCACCCT